>FWWL01005313.1_pt1 | contig 20273 bp, 11 predicted proteins | sample 2228331 | NCBI WGS metagenome assembly FWWL01 (sample SAMEA103939775, study PRJEB20133) | metagenome | reverse complement strand
CACTTGTCAAGGGGGACTACAGAAATGGTAAGGATTGGGGCTAGATCGGCTCTAACCTCCCCTATTGGCCAAAGAGCCCCAGCCAAGCCCCCGGCGCCACCAGGCCTCCAACCCCTTGGGCGGAAGGGGGAAGGGCTCCGTACAGCCCACCACCCGGACTTCCAAAGGCACCAGCCCGGCGGGGACCAGGTGGCCCTGAGGACCCGGGGTTACTCGCCGCTCTTCCAAAAGGGTCTCCCCCGCCCAGAGCTGATAGACCAGGGGGAAACCGGGGGGGTGGACGAAAAGGCGCAGCCCCGCCGGCTCCTCCTCAACCCTTATCTTGGGGTCTACCCGGATGGGAAAGCGGGCAAGGAGTTGCCAGGTTTCCGCACGACCATCCAGGCGGACCTCCACATAGAGGGCTTGGCTTTCCCCCTGCAGGTAGGGGACCAGCCGCTCGGGGTCTTCCTCCGGGCCTTCCCCCGTATCCAGAAAGAAGCGCAAGGGATGCTTGGCCCGGTCAAACCCTAGGGTCCTGACCTCAAAAGGCCGGCCGGGTACCCATTCGGCCTGGGAGGCCCGCACCGCCCAGGCCCGGTGGTGGAGGCGGAAGCGCACCCGTTCCCCTTCGGGGAAAGCCACCTCCACCTCCTCGGGGACGGGAGTTCCTTCTGGGGTGTAGCGGGGAACCCAGGCGAAGCGGCGAAAGCAGCCATCCTCCAAGACCACCTCCCCGTAGGCCTTCCAGCCCTCCAACAAGGGTGGGGCTCCAGGAGGGGCAGCGCGAACGCGAACATCTCCCGGAGGGGCCTCGAGGAACTCCACCCGCACCGTAGAGCGCTCTTGGCTCCCGCGCTCTTTGCCTTTCAGGTAGAGCCAAAGCCGCTCCAAGGCCTTTTCGGAGCGGTGGAAGAGGAGGAGGACCGGGTGGGGGTGCCGGATCCTGAGGCCCGAACCCTCTAGGAAGGCCAGGACCGTCTCCCGGTTACGGAGGTCAAGTTCTTCCGGGGCATCCAGGAGGAGTTCCATGGCCTTTTTGAGCTTTTCATAAAAGCCAGGAAAGGGCTCCTGCTCAGGTTTTTTGCCTTCGAGGAAAAATCGCTTAAAGCCCTCTTCTAGGTCTCGGAGACGCTGGGCCCGGAAGTGGAAGATGGAGTCTAGGGTGCCAAGGAAGTCCCGATCCCCGCTGGGATGGTAGCGAAGGTGGTCGCGGGTTTCCCCGTGCCAGCTTAAAACGTCCCAGAGGCGGTCGTACTCCTCGCGTTTCGGCGTCTTGTGGGGGAAACCCAGTTCCTCCAAGAAGTCCGGCCAAAGGGCCTGGTCGTTCTCCGGTACCTCCCGGTAGAGGAAGTACCCCTTGAGGTAGGCCAAAAGGACCCGGGCCGGCACCAGGGTACCCCCAGCCAGCCGCACCTCCCCGAGAAGCTCCCTTTTGGAAAGCTCACCCCAGATGCGGCGGACATAGGGCCTTACCCCCTCGTAATCCTGGGGGTCTATGGGGGCCCGCTCCAGTCCCCACTCCCGCACCGCCCGGTCCAGGCGCAGGGCGTGCTGCCGAGGCTCAGCCATCCTGCCCCTCCAGCCAAGCCCAAAGGGCCCACTCTAAGAGGAGGCCCGTCCAAAGCCTCCTCCAGTCGGGTGTTCCGCCGGAAAGGAGGCTTTCCAGCGCCGCCTTCCGTTCCTCCCTCAGGCCATGGAGGACCTTCTCCACTTCCAGGGCCGTCCACCCCCGAGCTTCCTGGAGCAGGGCTTCGTCCAGGAGGTTCAGAGAGGCCTCAAGGCGGCGGAAGAAGCCCTCTCCCAAAAGCGGGCGCCCAAGCCTAGACCTAAGCTCGGCCATCTCGCTCCGCAACCGGCTGAGCTGTGTTTCCTTGGCGGCTATGGCTTTCTGCAGGGCCAGAATCCTTTCCGCGTGCTCGTCAAGCAAACTCTGGAGTTCCTCGCGTTCCCTATTCCAGCGCTGCCAGTCCTCCATCCAGCGCCGCTCATACTCCCGAAGAGCCTCCCTGCACTCTCCCTCCTTGCGCTCCAAGAGCTCCTGGCAGTCTTCCATCACTCCTCCAGCCGGGGCGAGGGGGGTAGCTCCTGGGGAGCGAGAAGGGCCTCGAGGCGGAAGGCGTGGGTCCTGAGCCAGCGCTCTAAGGGGAGGCGGCCCAGGTCCTGGAGGAGCCGCTCCAAGCCGAGGAGGAGGATCCCTTCAGGTTCGCCAGAAAGGAAGCGGGCGTTGGAATGGGCCAGGGCCGGATGGTCCTCCGCCCTCAGGAAGGCGCGGTACCCCTCCAATAGGGCCTTTAGGCGCTCCACGGGCCCCTCCCCCAGGGCCGGATAGTCCAGGACCAGGACCCGGAGGAGGGCTTCCTGGGGAAGGGGGGGCGGCAGGGGAGCCCCTTTCAGGGCTTTGAGGCGGGCCTCCGCCTCTTCCCGCAAAGCCCGCTCCCTCCTCAAACCCTCCTCGAGCCGAGCCCTCTCCTCTTCCCACCGCGCCCGTTCAGACTCCAGTTCAAGAGCCTCCGCCAAGTGAGACTTCAAGCCTTCCACCTCTCGCTTGGCCTCCTCGAGCTCCCCCCTGGTTCTCTGGAGAGCCTCCTGGAACTCGGAAACCTCCTGCTCCCATCTCCCCTTCTCCCCCTCCAGCTCCTGAAGTTTCTTGCGCAGGAGGGCCGCTTCCTCGCGGGCCCGGTCCCTCTCCTTTAGGGCTTCCTCCTTCTGTTTTTCCGCCTTAGCCAGATCCCGCCTCAAGCCCTCCGCTTCCTGCACTTTCTTGGCGAAGCGATTCTGACACTCCCGCAGGGCCTTTTGGAGGCGGGACAGGTCCGGCACCAGATCCGGTTCCCGGGTTGGGGGTGGGGTGGGAGGAGGTTCCCCTCGAGGCTCCGCCTTGGGGTCCAGGTAGGCCTCGGAACCCCTTAGGGGGAGACGTTGGGACAGATCCTTTAGGGAAGGAACCCGGAAGCTCGGGCGGTCCTCAGCCATGGGCCACCTCCTTCCTGAGGTGCCGGCGGTAGCGGTCCCACCCCTTGGGGGTAAGGCCGTAAAGGGGATAATCCTTATGGGTGTCTTTTTTCTCCAGATAACCGAGCTTTAGCGCCCTGTCAAAGACCTCTTCCAGCTTCTTGGGCTTAAAGAAGGCCAGGTGGCCAAAGAGAGGGTGGTGCAGGTAACGCTTATGCAAGCGGTTTTGGCCCACCTTTTCCTTACCCCTCAGGGCCGCAAGGGTGCTCCTCCGGCCCAGGTAGGGGTACCCCTTCTGTTCCTCTGCCAGGGCAAAGAAGGCCAGGAGGAGGTCCAGGGGAGAATAGGCCCGCTCCAAGTCCTCGGGGTCCACGGGGTAAACCTCCCACGGCCCCTTGTCCTGAGCGCATACGTCGCAGACCCCGCAAGGGAGGGCCTTTTCCCCCAGGTGCTTGAGGAGCATCTGCGCCCGGCAGAAAGACCGCTCCGCATACTTTTGGACCTCTTCCAGGCGCTTCCTAGCCCCCTCCCGGAGCTTCTCCTGCTCTTCCGCCCAACCCATGTACCCCGCGCGCAGGTTCGCGCCCGGCCGGACGGAAAGGAGGGGCTCCCTGTAGTGGTAGAGGACCACGCCCTTTCTCCGGGCCAAGGCATACAGCCGCTCGTCCAAGCGCTGAGCTTCACCCAAAGGCAGCCTGGAAAAATCCAGCAGGGTGCCGCGCACGCCAGGCCGGTACCCCGCCTTCCGGAGCCAGGCCCTTTCCTCAAGGGAAAGCCAGGACTCCAAAAGGCCCTCCGGGGCCTGAAGCAGGGCTTTTCCAGGGAGGTAGGTGTACTCTAAAACCCCAGCCCGCTCCAGGCTAGCCAGGAGACGCTCCAGATTGTCCTGGCCCAGCTCCCGCCGGAAGGTTTGGTAAGACGCCTCCTGGTCTTCGTCTTCTTCCTGGTCTTCGTCCTCGAGGGGCTCCTCCGCTTCCTCCTCGGAGCCTGGTTCCTCTTCCTGAAGGCGCCTGTAGAGGTCCTCCCGGTACCCCAGAAGGTGGCCCTCCTTTTCCAGAACCTGGATCAGCTTGCGGGCAAAGGCCGCATGGGTGCCGTTGCCTAGACCCGCCATCCACTTCAAAAAACCCCAATCGCTTTTGGTGAAAAGGAGAAGGGCGTAGGCCTCTTTCCCATCCCGCCCCGCGCGGCCTGCCTGCTGGATGTACTCCTCCAGGCTCAAGGGGGGGCGCCAGTGGACCACCAGGCGGATGTCCGGCTTGTCCACCCCCATGCCGAAGGCGGTGGTGGCCACCACCACCCGGGTGCTCCCCTCCATGAAGCGCTCCTGAACCTCGCGGCGGGGAAGGGGCCCAAGGCCTGCGTGGTAGGCCTCCACCCCGAGCTCAGGGAAAAGCCGCTTTAGGGCCCAGGCGATCCGTTCCGCCTCAAAGCGGGTGGTGACGTAGACGATGCCGCTTCCCTCCCCTTCCAGGAGCCAGGAGAGGGCCCGGACCAGACGCTGGAACTTGGCCGGCTCCCCATGGACCTTGTCCACCACGAAGCGGAGGTTGGACCGATGGAAGGTTTCGGGGTACACCTCGCCGTGGTCCTTAAGGCCCACCGCTTCCTCCAGGCGCTTCCGATCCTTGGGGGTAAGGGTGGCGGTGAAAAAGCTCTTGGGCACGCCCGGGAACTCCCCTAAGCGCTCCAGGGCCTTGAGGTAATCGGGGCGGAAGTCAAAGCCCCATTCCACCAAGCAGTGGGCCTCGTCAAAGACCACCCGCTTGAGCTTCCCCTCCCGGTGCTTGTCCAGAAAGAGCTTCCGCACCTCCTCGCTTCGGTTCAGGCGCTCCGGGCTCACGTAGAGGAGCCAGACCCGCCCCGCGCGCACCTCCTCCAAGACCCCCCGCTGCTCCGAAGTGCTCATGAGGCTATGCACCGCCCCCACGGGCAGGCCCATCTCCAGGAGGCGGTCCGCCTGGTCTTTCATGAGGGCCACCAGGGGGGAAACCACCAGGGTAAGGCCGCCCCCCGCCCCCTCCAGGAGGGCGGGGATCTGGAAGGCCAGGCTCTTGCCGAAACCCGTGGGGAGGAGAGCCAGGAGGTCCTTCCCCTCCAGGGCCAGGGCCATGGCCTCCCACTGCTTGCGCCAGCGTTCAGGGTCCAGGCGAAGGCCGAAGACCTCCTCCGCGATGCGCCGGGCCTTGGCCTCCGGGGGGAGGTCGGTTTCCAGGATCCGGCGGAGGAGGAGGACTGTCTCCTCCTCCAGCTCCTCCTGGGGCAGACCATCCCGGTCCAGGCCCAGGATCTGGGCCAGGAGGTCGTAAAAGCCCCGGCGGTCCTCGGGGTAGTGGTGGTGAACCCCAAGGGGGAGGGCCTGGAGGAAAAGGGTCTGGTAGGCGGCGTTGAGGAGCTTCTTGTCCCAGAGAACAAAGGCTCCGTCTCCTACCCCTTTTCGGTCATCGCGAATGAGCCGCCCAAAGGCCTGGACGAAGACCAGGGCCGCCTTGGGCAGGTAGTAGTCCCACCAGGGGTCCAGGCCCCGCTCCTGGAGTCGGGCCATGCGCTGGCTGAGGAGGGCGGAGGGGACGGGAAAGGGGAGCCGCTCCAGGCTCACCAGGCTCAGCGCCGGGAAGTCCACCCCCTCCATGTAGCTTCGGGAACCCAGGGCGGCCACCTTGAGGGCCGGGTCCCGCCGCACCAGGCTGGCCACGTCCTCCCGTTCCCGGCGGGTGAGGGGCACCAGGAGGTGGGGCAGGTCGTCCAGGGCCTCCTTAGCCTCCTGCATCCGCCTGAGGCTGGTGAAGAGGGTGAGGCTCCGGTGGGTGTGCCGGAGGAGGGTGCGGAGCTCCTCGTGGAGGAAGCGCTGGAAGCGGGGCAGGGTGCCCTCCCGGGCCTCGGGCAGGTGGCGGGGGATGAGGAGGTGGGCCTTCTCGTAGGGGAGGGAGGGGGGCAAGCGCACCCCTTCCGCGTCCTCTAGCCCCAGGGTCCGCTGGAGGAGGCCAAAGCCCTCGGGGTCCTCCGCCGTGGCCACGCTGAGGGTGGCGCTGGTGAGCACCGCGCTCCTGAAACGGGGCCAGAGCCCTTCCCGCAGGGCCGGGGCCACCTCCACGGGCTGGGCCAGGTGCCGCCACCCGTCCGTGAGGGGGTCCCACTCGGAAAGGTGGACGAGGTTAGGGTTGGGTTCCCCCTTGGCCAGGCCCAGGAGCCGGCGCCGCTCCCAGAGGAGGTCCAGAGCGGCTTTAAGCTCATCCAGCACCGGTTGGAGCTCATAGAAGAGGAGGTTCCCCGGGGGGATCCCGGCATCCAAAAGCGCCTTCCGAAGCGCTCCTAGGGCCTCCATCAGGCGATCCTCCGCCAGCTTCACCCGGGGCCAGGCCTCGAGGCGAGCCCAGCGGGGCCCGAGCTCCAGCCGGTAGCCGTAGCGGGGGTCCCCCCGGCCCCGGTTCTTGATGAGGTCCACCAGGAGCCCGCTGTAGTCCTTCAGGGCCTTGCGCACCTGGGGCAGGAGGTCTTTGTCCAGCTCCCGCACCCGCTTCCACACCTCCTCGGGAAGCCCCTCCAGCCGGCGGCGGTGCCGCAAGAGCCCCCGCTCCCGCTCGGGGTCGGGGTGGGCCAGGCGGTTTAGGAGGTGGGTGAGCTCCTCCTGGTCCAGGACCAGGGTCAGGGCCTCGGTGGCCACGTCCTCCAGGTGGTGGGCCTCGTCCACCACCAGGTGGGGCGGGTCTTCCGACGACCGCATCGAAGCGTGCGCTTCAGTAGGGATCCCAGATGGGAGGTTCCGCAGGTCGCCGTCTTCCCCCTCACGGGGATTCCACGAGGGAGGGACTTCCACCCCATTTCCCCGCTCCCTTAGGAAATGGGCCAGGAGGTAGGCCTGGTTGGTCACCAGGACTTGGGCTTCCTCCTGGTGGGCCCGGAGCTTCTGGTAGGCGCAAAACTGGAAGAAGGGGCATTTTTCCCGGCAGCGGTGGGGGTTGGTGCCCACCAGGGCCCGGACCTCCCGGAACCCCCGCTGGTGGTGCCAGTAGCCGGGCAGGGCCTCCAGGTCGTGCCCCCCCAGGTGGGCGTAGTGGAGGAGGAGGCCCACCGCGGCCCTCACCTCCTCGTCCACCCCTTCACCGGTGGGTTGAGCCCTTTGCCGCTCCCTCTCCAGCTCCTCCGTGACGTCCCGGAAAAGGTCCCAGAGGGCCTCGAGGCAGAGGGCATCCCGGGGGCTTTTCACCAGAGCGGCCTTGACCCCGTAGCCCTTGGCGGCCACCTGGCGAAGCTCCTCCAGGGCCTGCCGCTGGAGGACCTTGGTGTGGGTGGCCACCCAGACGGTCTTCCCCAGGTGGAGGGCCGGGTACAGGTAGCCCTTGGTCTTCCCCGTGCCCGTGGGGGCTTCCAGGAGCACCCGCCGCCCCTCCCGTAGGGCCTGCCCCACCTTCCGGAACATCTCCTCCTGGGCGGGCCGCCGTTGGGGCAGGAGATCGGGGCCCAGGGCCTGGGGGGAGGGGAAGGGAAGGCCTTCTTGGTCCAGGAGGTCCACCCGGGCCTCCCTCTCCAGGAGCGCCTTAAAGGCCTCCTCGGACTCCAGTGCGCGGTACAGGTGGCCTTCCAAAAGCCCCAGGGCCCGCCAGGCCCCCGCCACCTCTGGAGGAGGGGCTTCCCCTAAAAGCCCTGCCAGCACGGTCCAGGTGGCCTCCGCGTCCACCAGGGCCCGGTGGGCCCCCTCCAGGGGGGCTCCGGTGAAGTAGGCATAGAGGTCCCCCAGGCGGTAGCCAGCCAAGCCCTCGGGCGGGGTGGGAAAAAGGAGCTGGGCCAGCCTCAGGGTGTCCAGGGAGTCCCGGAAGGCCGCTGGGGGCTCCAGGCCCACCCCCCTCAGGGCCCGCACCAGGAGGGGAAGGTCATAGCGCAGGAGGTTGTGCCCGAGGAGGGGGCGGCCCTGGAGGAAGTCCAGGAGCTCCGCCAGGGCCTGGCCCAGGGGGACCTTTCCCCCTTCGTACTCCTCAAAGGGGATGCCCGTGATCCGGAAGGCCTCGTGGTCGGCCTTCAGGGGTTCGGCGGTGGCCACGTAGCGGTGGAAACGCCGCCCCTCCAGGTCCACCGCGGCGATCTCCAGGATCTCCGCCGCGGCGGGGTCGGGGGAGGTGGCCTCGAGGTCCAGGGCCACGTAGCGGGCGTAAGGAGGCAGAAGCATGGCTCAGCCCTCCCCGGGAAGGTAGGGGCTGGGTGCGCCCCAGTAGCCCACCCACAGGTACTCCCGGGGCCGGGAGAGGGCCACGTAAAGGAGGCTCCGCTCCCGTTCCTCCAGGAGGGCCTTTTCCTGGGGATCAGGGGCCTTTTGCAGGAGGGTCCGCAAGGGGAACAGGCTGGCGTTGGCCCCGAAAAGGGCCACCGCCCGGAACTCCAGGCCCTTGGCCCCGTGCACCGTCCCGTACCAGACCCCCTCCCCTTCCCCATCCAGCCTCTGGGCGGGGAGGCCCTCCTGGCGCAGGCGCTCCCCCACCCGCTCGGCCAGGTTGTGCACCCGGGCCAGAACGGCAACCTGGGAGGGGTCCAAGCCCTGGCCCAAAACCCAGCGTACCCAGCGCACAAGCTCCTCCAGGGCCTCCCCTTCCCGGTTAAAACCCCTCCGCTCCGGCTTAGGCCCCCGGAGGAGGGCCAGGCTCCCCCGCACCTCCCCCTCCACCTCGGGGGGCAGGGCCCGCTCCGCCAGCTCCCCGATCTCCCGGGTGGTGCGGTAGTTGACCCGAAGCCTTCGGGAGCGCCCCTGCACCTCGAGGCCCAGCGCCCGCCAGGAGGTGGGGCCCCTGTAGATCCGCTGGCCGGGGTCCAGGGCGAGGAAGAGGTCGTCCTCCCCCTCCTCTGCCAGGGCCCTCAGGAGCATGAGCTCCGCGGGGCCGAAGTCCTGGGTCTCGTCCGCCACCACCGCGCGGAACCGGGGCAGGCGCCCCCCCTCCAAAGCGGCGCGCACCCGGTGGCAGACCCCGTTGAAGGTGGTGGCCCCCTGGGCGGCCATGGCCTCCCAAACCCTCTGGAAGACCTCAAAGAGGGCCAGGCGCTCCCGGGCGCTTAAGGGGGTGCCCCGGCCCTCCCGGGAAAAGCCCCGGTAGGCCTCCCAGGTGTAGAGCCCCCAGGCGTCCACCATCTCCCACTCGGAAAGGAGGAAGCCCGGGCTAAAGAGCAGGCCCCCACCCAGCTCCTCCAAAAGGGGTCGGTAGCGCTCCTCCGTCCAGATCTCTATCGGGCCATAGGCCTCCTCATAGAGGCGGAGAGCCAGGCCGTGGAGGTGCTCCACGTGGACGTTGGGAAGCTCCTCCCCGTGGAGGTCCCTAAGGGCCCCCTTGAGCTTTTGCGCCAGGCCCTTGTTGAAGGTGGTGAGGAGGATGGGCGCCCCGGGGTAGCGCCGGGCCAGGGTCCGGGTGCGGTGGATGGCCACCACCGTCTTCCCCGTGCCCGCGCCGCCCGTCACCCGGGCGGGCCCCCCGAAGCGGGCCTCCACCATCTCCCGCTGGAGGGGGTGGAGGAAAAACCGCCAGGCCTCCCAGGGGCCCCCTAGGGCTTGGCGCACCTCCGGGAGGCTTTGGAGCAGGTGGAACTGCCGCTGAACCAGGGGGTGGGAAAGGAGCTCCTCCGCGCTCTGGACCTGGATCCTCGGGGGTGGGGGCACGGGCTTCCCCTCCAGGAGGCTCCAGATCCGCTCTCGAACCGTCTCAGGGAGGCCCTTCATAAGCTCCAAAATCCCGTCCTCTGTGGCGTAGCGCAGGGGTTTAACGTAGTCCAGCGGCACCCCCAGGCTGAGAAGGTAGTCCTCGTCGTAGCGAGCCAGGGGGGCCTCCACCTCCACGGGCACCGGAACCTCCACCTCCACCGTGCGGATAATCTGGAGCTCGCCGGTTATGCGGTGGACCTCCAGCCGGTGCCGGTCCGCCCAGTCGTAGGCCTCGTCGTGGTGGCCGCAATAGGCCGCTATCCAGGCCTTGCCGTAGGGGTGGAGGATCACGCGCAGGTCCTGGTTGACGCGGATGGACCAGAACCCGCTGTGGAGCTTTTCTAAGCGGAGGCCAGGATGACGGGGATTCTGGGCAAAGGAAAAGAGGGCGTCCATCACCGCAACCTGCTCAGCGGGGGTGAGGCGTCCCCTAGCCTTTAAAAAGGTGTCTGCAAGGGATAAGGGCGTGGCTTCCGTCATAACTCCTCCTTCACGTACGCCCGAATGGCCTCCACAGGGGTGTCCGGGTGGACCTCGAGGCCGTACGCCCCAAGCCCCGGGGGCACCAGGCGCTTTTCCCCCCAACGGGCCAGGCTCTGCCCCACCACCTGCCCCCCCTCCATGAGGTCCTCCGGCCCCTCATGGGGAGGGGGGAGGCCGGCTTCCTTTAACGCCTGGAAAAGGCCTGCGTAGGGCTCGGGCACCAGGGGAAAGAGATCTTTCCACTCCAGCCGGGGGGGTGGGGCTTTGGACCTCTTGGGGAACTCGTTCGGGTTCAGGCGGTGGAGCTCCTCGTACACCCTTTCCCGGAGTTCCAGGGCGAACTCAAATAGCTCCTTCACCCGTTCCTCCGGCCAGGCCCGGTGGGGGTAGAGGAGCTTGAGCAGGGCGGAAAGCCACTTGCGCACCGCGCGGATGTCCCGCTGGGTGTACCCCGAGGGCAGGCTGACCTCCACGGAGAAGGCCAAGGGGCGGAGGCGGCGCAGGGCCGCGGCCAAGTAGTCCACCACCAGGGCCGGGCCCCGGTAGAGGAGGTCGGGGGTGATCTTGGGGAACTCGTGGCCGGGGAGAAGGCCGTGGATCCGGTCCAGAAAGGCCGTGTCCCCCCGGAGGCCATGGGGGAGGACCCGGGTCACGGGGGGCGTGGGGTCGTCGGCGTTGCCCAGGAAGACCAAGGAGGCCTCCGCCGCCAGGGTCTTGCCACCCCGGCTGAACTGGCCGGACTCCATGTAGTCCTTGAGGATGGAGAGCACGGAGGGGTCCTCCCAGGCGGTGTGGGCGATCTCGTCGAAGATCACCACCTCGTAGGTAGGGATGAGGCCAGGCCGACGGGTGAGCTGATTGTAAAAGAGCACCGCCGGGCTCACCTTCCCCCCCGAAACCACAAAGGCCTCCGCGGAGGTGTTCCTCAGGAGGTAGGTCTTCCCCGTCTGGCGGGGGCCCAGCTCCAGGTAGTGCAGGTTGGGCTCCACCAGGGGGGCGAGCCGGGCCAGGTAGAGGAGCTTCTGCCGCGGGGTGAGGGCCTCGGGGTTGAGGCCCACGCTCCCTAAGAGGAAGTCCAGCCACTCCGCCTCCTCAAAGGCCTGCCGGCCCCTCTGGAAGGGCTCGAGGTCCTTGAGGTGGGCCTCAAAGGGGATGAACTGGCCCAGGCGGACCTTGCGGCTGGCGTGGTCGTAGAGGAGCTCCAGGGTGCCCCACATGCCGTAGAGGACCCCCGGGTGTTCCTCCGCCAGGCGGGGGCGGACCTCCACGGGGTGCTCCCCCAGGCTGGGGATCCGGCCCCGGTAGGCGCCCCTCTCTAGGTCCACCTGCACCTCGAGGCGGTCTATGAGGATAAACCGCCCCGTGCGCAGGAGCTGGTCCTTGATCCACTGCTCGTGGCCGGGCCCCAGGTAGCGCTCCTCCAGGAGCTTGCGCACCGCGTCCACGGCCTCGCGGGTTCCCCCTTTGCGGGCCAGGAGGTACTCCACCACGTACCGGGGAACGCGGTAGAAGACCTCCTCCTGGATCAAGCCTTTATCCAGAATGTGGCCGGGGAATGCGCGTTCGGCTTTTTCCAACAGCACCACTTCCCACCTCCCTCAAAGAAGCCCCAGCACCTCGTCCAGGAGGGGATTGGGGCGGAGATCGTCTTTTGGGGGAGCAGCCTCGAGCAGGGGCTCCCCTTCCTCGGCCAGGGGCTCGGCCCCCTCCCGCCACAGGTCCTCGGGCACCAGGGGGTAAACCATGCGCAGGAGGACCATCTCCCCCTCCCGCCAGGGCTCTTCTCCGTAAGGCTCCCCCCAACGCATCCCCTGGGCATCCCCCAGAACGTAGGCGTAGGCGCGGTGCTCAGGCCAGGTGCGCACGGGCACCTGGGGGGTGGCGGCCTCCACCAAAAGGGCCCAGGCCTCGGGAGAAGGGTTCAGAGGCCCTGGGGGTGGGGTGAGGGCTAAAAGGCGCCTGGCCCCCTCCAAAAGCTCCTCCTCCAGGGCCTCTAGGTCCTCCGTGGACCACAGGTGGTCCAGGATCCCCTCTCGCAAGAGGCGCTGGGCCTCCTGGCGGTAGGCGGAGCGGGGGGGCCTGGGCCCGGGAAGCTGCACCACCAGGGGGTTGGCGGGCCGGGAGGGGGTTTTGGGCCGGAACCCCTGGATGCGCTCCAGTCCCTCTTGGATCCGGGCCTCCTCCTCGGCCAGGGCCAGGAGGAGAGCCCTGAGGAAAACGTACTCCTGGCGGATCCGCCCGTACCGCTCCCGCTTGGCGGCGTAGGCGGCGTGGAACTCATGGGCCTCCCCCAGGATGCTCCAGGCCTCGTCGCACAGGCGCTTGCGCAGCGAGGGAGGGCTCGAGAGGGCTGAACGGGGGAAAAACCGCTCTCTAAGACGCGCCCAGAACCCCTGGGGTTTGGGAGGAGGGGGAACCTCCACTTGGGTGTTCCAGGTTTCCCGCCCCTCGGCCAGCTCCTGCTCCAGCTCGGCCAGTTTCCGCTGAAGGTCCCGGGCCTCCCTATCCCGCTCCAGGAGGGCCTCAAGATGCCCTCCTTCCAAAGCCCCATCCAGCTCCTGGAAGAGGGCCTCGAGGGCCGCAAACTCCTCGGGATCCACGGGCCGCCCCCGGTCCTTGCGGGCCCTTAGGCGTTTAAAGCGGGCCCGCTGGCCCTTTAGCCCCAGGCCCTCGTCCAGCTCCTCCAGAAGCCGGTCCTGCTTGGCCTTTAGCTCCGCCTGGGCCTCCCGGAGGGTCATAAGGAGGGCCTCCAAGGCCTTGGGCCCCCGGCTGAGGGCCTCCTCCACACAGGGGAAGCGGAGGGAGCCCTCCAGGGGCAGAAGGGCCTCGTCCAGCGCCGCCTGCTCCTCCTGGGCCCGGACATGAAGGGCCTCCTCCCACTTTGGGCCCTCCCACTCCGGGTAGGTGAAACAGTCCTCCCGTTGTGGCTTTGGGGGATAGGGAGACAGGGAAGCAGGCCTTGGGGGGCCCGGCAGGAGGCAGGTGGGGGGCTCGCCGTCCCCGGCTTCCTTGATGGCCTCCCAAAGCCCCGGCACCAGCTCCTGGGCCTCGGGGTAGGCCCTCTCCATGCGCGCGAGGCCCAGGCCCATCCAGTCCCGCCCCCGGGCGGGCTGGAGGGGGGCTTGGGTGAGGAGGAGGGCCTCCACAAAGTGCTGGACCCAGGTCCGGAGGTGCTCCTCCCGGGGCAGGCGGGCCCCCCGCCGGTTCCAGAGGGCGAGGGGCCAGACCCGGCTGGGGAGGGGATGGTCTGGAAGCGGGGGAAAACGGGCCGCGGCCTGAAACTCCTCCGGGGTGCGCAGGAGGAGCACCAGGTGGAGCCGGGCCTCTATGCCCCGGCTCTCCCCACCCAGGAAAAAGCCCTCCAGGGCATCCAGGGTGGCCTCGAGGTCCTCGTCCAGGGGGCTGGCCAGGAAGACCACCGTGAGGGCAGGGTCCGGGGGAAACCCCCTCTTACGTAAAGCGAGGAGGCGGGTTTGATCCAGAAGCCGCCAGAGCCCTTCCCGCCAGGCCTGGGGCAGGGCCTTCTCCAGGGCCGGGGCGCGGGGGCCAAGCCGCTTCTCCCACACCGGGTAAAGGGGGTCTACCAGAGCACGGGCGCTGGGGAAGGGCAGGAGCAGGGTGGGGTGGACCATGGCCTAGAGGGAGGGGAAGAGGTCCTGGCCGCTCCTGGGGTTGAACCGCAAAAGCTCCTCCACCAGGGCCTGGAGGGCCTCCTTTTCCCGGGCGAAGACCTCCCGGTCCTTCTCCGTCCAGGACTCCCCGTCCTGGAGGGCCTCGCGGGTTTGTAGCGCCTCCCGAGCCTTCTCCAGGTACTCCTGGAGGCGCTCCTGCCGGAAGGCCCTGTCCCTCTTCACCACCTGGCCCTCCACCTCCTTGAAGGCAAAGAAGTCCCGGGAAAAGGCCTCAAAGGCCTCCCCAGGGGTGACCCCGAGGAGGATGCGCCGGCCGCTTACCTCCCGGGTGTCCTGGTAGGTGTACCCCCCTTCGTCCTGGCGGATGACACCCAAAAGGCGGGCCCAGGTCCAGACCCGGGCGGCCTCCTTTGGGTCGGGGAGGGGGAAGAGGTCCTCGAGGCCCTCCTCCCAAGCGCGGTGGAGGTGGAAGCTCCGGTCCTTGGAAAGGGTTTCGTACTTCTCCCGGTACACCTCGATGCCCCGTAGGGCAAAAGCGGGGACGGAAGCCTCAATGCGGTAGAGGAGCACCCGCCGGTGGTCCCCCGTGGCCACCTTCTGGAGCTTGCTCCGCTCGTGGATGTTCCCCGCCAAGATGTTGAGAAGGTCCTCGTTGTCCCCACCCCTGTCATTGCTAAAGGGATCCAAATGACTCTCCCTCTCCCCTACCCCCAGGATGGACACCAACTCCCGGTACCCCAGGTTGGGGTTGGACACCCAAGCATCCAGGTAGTCCCAGGCGGGGGCGGCCAGCTGGTCCAGCTCGCGGAAGGCCCGCTTTACCGCCTCCTTCAAGGTTTCGTCCCCCCTCTGTAGCGCCTCTCGGAGCCACTTGACCAAGGTCGCCTCATGGGGCTCCAAGACCTTCAGTGCCTGGTCCGTGTTTTCCAGAAGGGCCCGTAAGCCCATCGCCCTAAGACGCGAAAGTTCCACCTGCCCTCCCTGGACCACCAACGCTTCCTGGGCGAGGTAGGGCGGGGGTAGGGTGAGGGTAAAGGGCGCACTGTCCTGGCGTTCCTCCCCCAAGGTACGGGTGGAATCGGTGGAAGAAGCGGCCTGATTCTTTAGGCGCATGCGAAGGGTTTTCAAGCGCTCTAGGGCCTCTTCTAACCGTGCTAAAAGCCCCCGAGCGAGTTCCGCCCGGGCTTGGGCAGCGCCCACCTCCCAGGCCAGATCCAGCGTAGGGGCCAAGCGGCTCTGCGTAAGCGCCGGGACGGAAGGGGCCGAGGCGCGCGCGCCCCAGGGGAATCGCCTTGAAGGAGAAGGATTTCCGTATCGGCTCCTCAGGTTTTCCACCTTCTCCTGGAGTTCTTTATCTTTCCCCTCGGCTTCCGCCTTCAGGGCAGCCTTGCGCTGAAGGAGGGCTTCCCTCACCCCCTCCAGGCCCCGGATGAGGCTTCCAAGGGGGTAGTCCCGAAATCCCTCTTCCAGGTAAGGCCAAGGGTCGGGAAGGGCAGCCTCCCAGGCCTTGCGGGCGGCTTCTTTAGCTTGGCTTTTGATAGAGGGAAGATTGCTTTCAAGCTCGGCAATCACCCGGGTATTTTCTTCCGGACTGGTGGCCCCCCGCACCCCAGAAGCACCATCCCACTCCGGAACAGCTTGCCCCAACGCCTCCTCTATAGCCCGCCGGAACCCAGCGGGCTCCCAAGGGGGGTTCTCGGATACCAGGTCTTCTATGGCCTTGGCCAACGCCCGCCTCCGGGCTTCCCCCAGCACCCTTTCCGGTTCAAAGCGGAGCTCCGCCGCCCCGAAGCTGGCGTAGTGGGCGGTTTTGCCGTAGTAGCGCCCCTTTTGCTCGTTGAGCTGGTGGGCGATGTTGTCAAACACATCCGCCTGCTCCTTGCCCATGGGCCCCGAAAGGAGAAAAAGCCCAAGGCCCAACAGCTCGGCCAAGTCCTCTACCTTGTTGAAGGTCTTCCCCGCCCGGTTTTGGCGGTTGACCAGGAAGACCATGTCAAAGGGCTTTTTCTCCACCTGGATCCGCCGCCCACCCAGGGTGTAGCTGAAGTTCTGCCGCAGGCTCATGAAGTGGTCCAGCTCCTTAAGGGCCCCGTAGGCGTTGGCCTCCACGTTCTGGGTGCCCGGACGGTTGGTGTAGATGTCGGGCAGGAGGAAGTAGCCGAAGAGCTGGTCCTCGTCCTTCATGAGCTGGCGCAGGAGGAAAGCCACGTCCAGGAAAATCCCCGAACCCGTGCCCCCCGCCAAGGAGCCCACCACCGCCACCGTGAGGTGGGGGGTGTAGGGCTCGTAGATGTAGTTGCGCTCTCCGCTTGGGCGCTCGTCCTTGTAGTCGCGGGCTAGGGCCAAAAGGTCGCGCAGGTTTTCGTAGACCAGGCTGGCGTTGGCGAAAAGGGCCAGGCGGCCCAGCGCCCGGATCTGCCCCGCCCCCGCCAGGATGTTGGCCTTGAGGTCGGCCTTGGGGGGGAACCACTCCCGGATCTCGTCGTGAACCTTGGGCAGGAGGCTTGCGCCCCGGGCCTCAATATGCAGGATCTCGCTGGCCTGTAAGCGGACCCTTTGGCCACTGGCGGTGGAGAGCTCGTCAGTGTTGGCTGTAGTGGTGTCTATAAGGAAGAACCTGACCAATGGGGGAACTTCCCCGAAGGTTTCCAGAAACCTCTTTTTAGCCCTGAGAAGGGCCCACTTGCCCGTACCACCTAAACCGATGAGGACCGTCCGTTTAAGCTTTTTCGTTTCCATGAGCCTCGCCTCCTAAGGGGTAAACGGTAAGGTTTGCAATCTCTTGGTTAGGGTTGTCCCCGTAGAAGTAAACGGGTGTTCCGTACGGGAACGTTTCGCCGTTTTCCACGCGTAGCGGTCTCCGTCCCCCCAGCGGACTCTTCGCGCTTAAGTGGGGAGGGAGGGTCAGGCCCACCTCCTCACCTTGGGGGTAGATCTGCACGCCCTGAAGGTTCCTATCCACCTGCCCCAGGTCCACCCGCCCCTTCAGCGTCAAGCGTTTTTCCGGACAGTCGGGAGGAGGACCGACGTACCTGGCCTCGCCCCAGGGCCTCTGAGCGGCCCACCAACGGGAAAGCCAACGGGAAAGGAGGTAAAGGAGGAGCAAAAGAAGGAGGAGCAAAAGCCACCAGTAGTCCAGAAGCCGCTCCCACAGGGTCTTGGGCTGGGTCACGGGGGGCATGGGGGGGAGGGGGCTGAGCTGGCTTCCCGGGGGAGCCTGGGCCTGGAAGGCCGGCTGGACCGTTTGGCCCGGGGTAAGGTTTTGGTTGGTCAGGCGCACCTCCAGCTTCTCCCCTGGCCTAAGCCCCAAAGGGCCCTTCTCCCCGTTCAGGGTGGCCTCGAGGCCCTTGGGGCTTTGGACGCTGAGGGGAAGGGGCTCTTTGGCCCAGGCGTTCCCTTCTAAGCGGTAAAGAAGGGTGGCGCTTTCTCCCCGGCGGAGCTCTAGGCGTTCGGGGACGTTTTCTGGAACCAGGGTGTAGGTGGCGGGCGGATGGTAGGCGAACCGCACCGGAACCGCCTCCGGGCGGACCAGGGTGCCCTCGGGGGCCTCGAGGCAGAGCCAGGCGGTGTACTCCCCCTCTTTCGGTTTCTGCCCCCGCAGGCGGAAGGTGAGGGTGTGGCTTCCCGCCTCCAAGCGGGTGGGAACCACCTCCAGGAACGCCCCTTGCTTCTGGAGGGCGGTGTCGTCCAGGAGAAGGCGCAGGGGCTTGGGCTGGCCTTGGGCCTCGAGGGCCACCTCCGCCTGGGCCTCGGGGGTCTGCATCAGGTTCCCGAGCTGAAGCACCACGGGTTTGAAGGTGTAGGCCCCCAGGGTGGGCACCTCCCCCACCCCCGCCTCTTGGATACGGGTCCGGGGCAGGCTGCCGAGCCCCCGGCGCACCTCCTCGGGCACCGGGGCCCCTAAGGCGATGTAGTACACCCAGTCGTAAGGCCCCTGCTGGAGCTTAAGGGCCTGCACCACATCGGCCATGCGGTAGGGGCCCTGGCGGTCGTTGTCCACCCCATCGGTGAAGATGTAGTAAACCGTGGCCACCCCTTCCTTGGGCGGAGCGGCCTTCAAGACGGACATCAGGGTCCGGTAGATCCAGGTGTTCTGGCCCGTGGCCCTCAACCCCTGCACATAGGCCACCGCCTGGGCCAGTTCCTCCGGCAGGCGGAAACGGCGCTCCCCTTGGGGACCCTGGTGGAAGGGGACGAAAACCACTTCCGAGGGGGGTAGGGTCTTCAAGAAGCGCACGAGTTCTGCCTGAACCTTGGGAAAGATGACCGCCTTCCCATCCCCTAGGCCCATCATGGACCCCGAGGTGTCCACCAGGAACACAAAGCGATAGGCTTCAACAGGTGGGGGCGTAGCCTGCAGGGGTTCCCTGAAGGTGCAGGCAGCCCACGCTAAAGCCCATCCCCAAAGCAAAGCAGGAAAGAACCTGGTCATATCAAGGATTAGCTTAGGACTCCCTTGGCGCTTTCAACGCCAAATCTGCATCTACCCCCTCCCGCCCTCTACGCACCCTAAGGTGGGCTTGCGGAATGGTGGGGGTTATACTTCAGCCTTATCATCCCCGTCCACCTCCTCCCTTTCCCCATATCCTAGACCCACTTCCCCCTCCCACCTCTCCAGGTAACCCCGCACCGCCTCCCCACCGCCTTCCACCAGGGGGATGGAGTCCAGGAGCCTGGGGCTGAACCCCGCGTGCCGGTAGAGCCGGGGATGGGGGGAGGCCACCGTGGGCCGGTAGCCTACCAGGTTCACCACGTGGGCCTGGCGGTGGGGGTCTCCCTCCAGGAAGCGCCGGAGGGCTAGGAGAGCGTCGTCGTGGGCCTGCTCATCCGTGAGGACCACCAGGCGCCGGAACCCTTCCTCTTCCGCCATCCGGGCGGCATGGTCCACCGCCCTCCCCAGGTAGGTGCCCCCATCCGCCCGGTGGACCAGCCCCCGGAGGGTTTCCAGGGGGCTTTCCCCCAGCCGGAGGAGGGGGTGGACCTCGTGGTTGAAGGGGACGATCGCCCCGCCTCGCAGGGCCAGGGCCACCGCCAGCGGCGCGGCCTGGCGGATGGGTCTGCCCGCCATGGAACCGGAGAGGTCCAGGAGAACCAGGGTGCGGTCCATGGGGGGACGGGCTTCCACCATGCGGTAGAAGAGCCGGTCCAGGAGGGGGAGGACCTGAGGGGTCTCCTCGTAGGCCTGGAGGAGCTGATGGGGGTAGAGATCCCGCACCTGGGCCCTTTCCGCGTGAGGAAGGAGGTCTTGGAGGGTGAAGCCCACAGCCATCAGGTTCCTCAGGTTCCGCACCAGGGCCAGGGCCCCCAGGTGGGGGAGGGCCTCCCGCCAGGCCTCTTGGGTGTTTCCCCGGGCGGAGAGAAGGCCCTCCCAGGTGGGTCTCTCCCCCCGGAGGGCCTCCACCAGGGAGCGATCCTCGGGGGTGGCCTTTCCCAGGAGGAAGCGGAAGACGGCCTCCTGGGTCCGGTCCCGCGGGCGGGGGTGGAGGAGGCGGAGGGCGTCCCGCTGGCTGAAGGCCCGGGAAAGGGAGGTCGGGTTGGCCTTGCGGTGCTTGAGGAGCTGGTGGGGGGGCAGGGCCTCCAGGTGGGCCCTTACCGCCTGGCGCAGGAGCTTGGGGAAAGGCAGGCCCAGGTAGGCCAGGTGGCCCAGGGTCTGGAGGTGTTCGTCTCCCCTCCGCCACACCGCCCGCGCCGCCCGCAGGGCCAGGGCGCGGGCCTCGGAAGGGTAGCCCGCCCGCCGGCTCACCTCCGAGCCCGCCAGGAAGAGGGCCCCCACCAGGTAGGCCCCCACCGTCCGCAGGCCCAGGGCCTGCCGGCTGTAGGCCGCAAGGTCGGCCACGAAGCCAGGGTCGTGGAGGAGGAGGGAGGAGAGGAGGGCCAGGTATCTTCGCTCACGTTCCCCTTTCCCCTCGTAGAAGGTGGACCCGGGGAGCCAGTTCAGGACCAGGGCCAGGAACTCCCCCCGCTCCGAAGGGGTGAGGGCCAGGCCCCCCTCGTGGGTGAAGGACAGGGGCATCCGGCTCACCTCCCCAAAAGGCCACGGAAGAGCCTGAAGGCCGCCGCGATGTCCGTGGCGTCGTCCAAGACCTTCACCAAGCGCGGGAGGATGGGGGGAAGGGTAGCGGGATCGTGGGTGAACCCCTCGATGCGGAAGTGGAGATCGCCGTCGTTATCGGTAAAGCACTTGGCCGCCTTGATCTTGCTGGTCACCGCTAGGGCCAACGCTTCAAGGGAGAGCCCAGCAAACTCCTTGCTACTGTAGGCCCCTCCCAAGATGTAGAAAAACAACCCATCCTGCTCGGGGCTCACCATAAGTGTGAGGTTAAACCCATCCTTGGGGCTAAAGGCAACAATGCCATCCCCATCCTCGTCCACCTTCTGGAGCCTGATCGTCCACCCCTGGCTCTTGACAAAGGCCGATAGGTCCTGCACCACCTTCTGCATGGACAACATGCCGTCCTCCTTTCCGCGGCCAACGCCGCCAAAGGTCCGCTGCCTCGTGCCGATGGGCCTATGGGAGGATGGACTCGGGTTGTAGGGGGGATTCC
>FWWL01005311.1_pt1 | contig 20274 bp, 27 predicted proteins | sample 2228331 | NCBI WGS metagenome assembly FWWL01 (sample SAMEA103939775, study PRJEB20133) | metagenome | reverse complement strand
CCAGGCCACTGGACCCCGGGGTTTTGGCTTCTTAGGCTCACCCTCCCAGCTCAAACCGGCAGAAGCGCCGGACCAGGATGTTCTCCCCAATCTTGGCGATGGCCTCCTGGATGACCTCCTTCACGGTGCGCTTGTCGTCCTTGACAAAGGGCTGCTCCAGGAGGACCACCTCCTCCAGGTACTTCTTAAGCCGCCCCTCGGCGATCTTCTGGGCCACCCCCTCGGGCTTCCCTTCGTTCAAGGCGGCCTGGAGGTAGATGGCCTTTTCCCGCTCCAGCTCCTCTTGGGGCACCTCCTCCACGCTCACGTACCGGGGGGCGGTCATGGCGATCTGGAGGGCCAGGTCCCGGGCCAGGGTCTGGAACTCCTCGGTCCGGGCCACGAAGTCCGTTTCGCAGTTCACCTCCACCAGGACCCCCACTCGCTGGTTGTGGTGGATGTAGGAGGCGATGATCCCTTCCCGGGCCTCCCGCTCCGCCTTCTTGGCCGCCTTGACCGCGCCCCTTTCCCTGAGGAGCTTTAGGGCCTTTTCCTCGTCCCAGCCCGCGTCCTCCAGGGCCTTTTTGACGTCCATCATCCCGGCCCCGGTGGCCTGGCGTAGCCTCTTAATGAGTTCCGTCTGGCTCATCCTTCCACCTCTTCCTCGGTCTCCTGGGCGGCCTCGGCCTCCGCGGCCTCCACTAGGGCGTAGGAGGGAGAAGGCCCCGCCACCCCGCCCCGGGCCTGGATGATGAGGTCCACCGCCCGGGAGAGGATGAGCTGGATGGAGCGGATGGCGTCGTCGTTCCCAGGGATGACGTAGTCCACCAGGTCGGGGTCGGAGTCGGTGTCGGCCAGGGCCACCACGGGGATGAAGAGCTTCCGGGCCTCCTTGACGGCGATGGCCTCCTTGGTGGGGTCAATCACAAAGAGGGCGTCGGGGAGGCGCTTGAGCTTGCGGAAGCCCGAGAGGTACTTCTGTAGCCTTTCCAGCTCGTGCTTGAGCCGGACCTGTTCCTTCTTGGGACGCTCGTTGATCTCGGGGGATTGGAAGAGGGCCTCGAGTTCCTCCAGGCGGTGGACCCGGCTGGAGATGGTCTTGAAGTTGGTGAGCATCCCCCCAAGCCAGCGCTGGTTCACGTAGGGCATCCCGGCCCGGTCGGCCTCGAGGCGGACGATCTCCTGGGCCTGCTTTTTGGTGCCCACAAAGAGCACCGTCCCCCCACGCATGGCCAGGTCCTCCAGGAAGCGGAAGGCCCGTTCCAGCTCCACCATGGTCTTTTGCAGGTCAATGATGTGGATGCCGTTCCGCTCCGCGTAGATGTACCGGCCGAACTTGGGGTTCCAGCGCTTGCGCTCGTGGCCGAAATGGACCCCTGCCTCTAAAAGCTCCTTAACCGTGATGTTTAGCGGCATGTTCCTCCCTAGCGGGGAAGGTTGGGCTTGGCGTTCCTCTGTGCGCCGGCCTCTTTCCCCAAGGGACCTTCCCCTGCCCAAGGGGCTGGCCCGGCGCACCTTTTGGATTATAGCCCCCCCTGGGGCTTGGCGGAAGCCCCCCCTCCCCCCTATACTCAAGGCGGGGCCAGAGGGCCCCTTGCGGGGCAGTAGCTCAGAGGGAGAGCACCCGCCTTGCAAGCGGGAGGTCGGGGGTTCAAATCCCCCCTGCTCCACCACGGGAAGCCAAAGCTTTATCCCCCGGCGGTGAGGCCGGGGGTTTTTGGTACGGCCACGGGGCTAAGCCGCTCCACCGGCTTTAGACACTTTTCTCGCCCCTTAAGAGGTCCTCCCAGGCCTGCCTCGAGGTTTCCTCAGAGGTGAGATTCCCCTCGTCCGGCTCTTTGGGCTCTGGGCTAAAGACCGCCTCCGCTACGGTACGATGGGAAGACCTAACCGGTTCCCTTCTAAGGCCCTTGTCCTGGGTGGCCAGGCCTTCCTTAGCTCCCTGGGCTGAATGCAGGAGAAGGCCGTCTACCAGGCTCAGGCCAGCCTGGCCCAGGTTGTTCAAGGCCAGGTAGAGGGCCTCGGCTTCCAGGACCACTACGCCTTCCCGATCCAGGAGCGCCAGTAGCTTCTGGGCCACCTCGGGCGCCGGCAGCTTGTAGAAGGAGGTCAGGACATAGAAAGCCTCAACCGCCACCAGGGGGTGGACCTTGAGCCGATACTGGCCCCTTTCGGCCTCCTGGAAGACCCGCTTAGCCTCCTGGGCTAGATCCGGGGGTTCTCCCGTGAGGAAGCGGACGATGAGATTGGTGTCCAGCCAGTAAACGGGCAAGGGGGAACCTAAGAGCCTTTTTGGGCCCAAGCCTGGGCCCAGGCCTGAGCCCGGGCCTTCTTTTCTGCCTCTTCCCCGGGGTAAGGCGCAGGGGAGGAAAGGGAGGCAAAGAGCTCCTCCAGGGGGGCGGTGCGCCGGGCCTCGAGGATGACCTGGCCTTCCACGATCCTAAAGACAATCTCCTCTCCCGGACGCACCCCAAGGGCTTCGCGGATGGCCTTGGGCAGGGTGATCTGGCCCTTGGCGCTGACCTTACCCGTTATCCTCATCCCGCGTGTAGCCCGGGACCTCTTGGTCGGTCTTTTCTTTCCCACACCGGGGTTTTCCACCGTGCTTGCTCCCCTGCCTTTACTTTACCGCACTTTTCTTTACCTCAGTGCTTCGAGGATATCCTCAAGGACTACCCGGAGCTCATCATGGAGGATATCCAGGAAGCCCTGGCCTACGCCGCCTGGCGGGTGGAAGAGGAGGTCTCCTCCCCTGTCCCGACGCGGGCCTATTCCCTGGGCCAAGGTTCTTAGCCTTGGGCATCCTGCGGGTATACTAGAGGAAGGAGGTGAAGTGGACCCAACGGTTTTCCGCCTCTTGGGTCCCTTTTCCATGAGCGAAACCTTAAGCCAGGTTGTTCAGGAAGCCCTCGAGGCCGCCCATCTCACCCCGGAGGAGCTAAGGTTGGAGCTCGCCCTGGCCCTCTATGCCCGGGGCAAGCTTTCCTTCGGCAAGGCTCGGGAGCTGGCCGGGGTTTCAGCCTGGACCTTTGGGGAAGCCCTGGCCCGCCGGGGGGTGCCTCTTTCGTATGACCTGGAGGAGTTCCAGGAAGACCTGGCCGCTTTGCGGGCGTTGGGGCGGATTTGACCATCGTCAGCAACAGCTCGCCCCTTATCGGCCTGGCGCGTCTTCGCCGGCTTGACTTGCTCCGTGCCCTCTACGGCGAGATTCTGGTTCCGGACGCCGTATGGCGGGAGGTTGTGCTGGAGGGTCCCGAGCATCCGGGTGGGGCAGAGGTGGAGACCTCTACCTGGATTCGCAGACGCTCAGTGGCCAACCGCCCCCTCGTTCAGGCCTTACAAAGGCACCTGGGGGCGGGCGAGGCGGAGGCCATAGCCCTGGCCCTCGAGGCCAGGGCAGAACTCCTTCTCATGGATGACCGGATGGGCCGCAGGGCTGCCCGGCGCTTGGGGATTCGCACCTTAGGCCTGGCTGGGGTGCTCCTCGAGGCCAAGGCCAAGGGGTTGGTTCCTGCTGTCAAGCCTTTTTTGGATGAGCTTCGCGACCTGGCCGGTTTCCGCCTAGGGGATGAGGTGTACGCTCAGGTTTTGCGGGAGGCCAAGGAGGGGAGCTCTTAGCAACGACGCAGATTTTTGACGGCGGCGAGCTCATCCGCCCATTCCTCAGGGGTGTACTCGGGATAGGGGAAGCCCAGGGCGGTGTACCAGGGGATGGCCTCCTCCCGGTATAGGCCCAGCGCCTCACCTGCCCGGGCCAGGCTGATGGCCCCGGAGCGCACCAGCCAGAGGAGGAGGGCCTCCAGGGGGCGCCTCTCCGGCCCGGGGCCCAGGGCGGCCTCGAGGTCGGGGGGAAGGTGGAGGCTCTATACTGAGACCCATGCCCCGCTTTCCCCGGATCACCCACGACCCCAGGCTCTTCGGCGGCCGGGCCACCATCCGGGGCTACAGGATCACCGTGGCCTCCATCCTCCGCCGCCTCGCCCATGGGGAGACCCCGGAGGATATCCTCAAGGACTACCCGGAGCTCACCCTGGAGGACATCCAGGAAGCCCTGGCCTACGCCGCCTGGCGGATGGAAGAGGAGGTCTCTTCCCTCCCGTGAAGATCCTTGTGGACATGAACCTATCCCCCAGGTGGCGGGAGGCCTTAAGGGAGGGTGGCCATGAGGCCCTTTGGTGGCGGGACGTGGGCCCTCCAGACGCTCCGGATGAGGAGGTCTTCGCCTGGGCCAAGGCCCATGGCTACCTCCTCCTCACCGCTGACCTGGACTTTTCCCGCCTTCTAGCCCTCACAGGGGAGGAGGGCCCTAGCGTCCTTCTCCTCAGGTTGCCCTACCCCGAACCCCCCTACGCCCTAGAGGCGGTCCTCGAAGCCTTGAAGAGGTTTCAGGAAGCCCTGGAACAGGGGGCCCTGGTGGTCATCGGCCCCGACCGGACCCGGGTCCGGGTGCTTCCCCTCTGAGCTGGGTCGTTCAGGAAACCCTTTAGGCTCTGGCTTCGGAGGTAATCAGCCAGGTTCTCATCCGCCAGGCGCCTCACCCCGGAGAGGGCCCCGCTTTAGGGGTTCGGCCCCTTTTCACGAACCGCTTCCAGGGCGTAAAGGGGAGCGGCCCGGTAGCCTTCTGGGGTGAGCCTGGGGAAGGCGGCGAACATCTCTCCGGGGCTTTGGCGGGCGGCTAGGCGTTCTGGCATGTCTTCCGCCCCGGGCCTGGGGCTTTCCCCGGGCCCAGGGCGGGTTCTCCTTTAGGGCAGGGTGTAGGTTCGGCCGAAGCGGCTCTGGACCACCACCCTGGGGGTGCCGTTCCCGGCGTCCTGGACCTCACAGCTCTGGACGCTCCCCGGGGCGGGCCGGGCTCTGTACCCGCCCACAGAGAACCCCGCGGTGCAGTCCCCCGTGGGCAGGGGGTGGGCCGGGCTCTCCGCCCGGTAGGCCCAGGCCGCCTTGTAGACGTTGTGGGCGTAGGCCAGGGCCGCCCGGTCCAGGGCCAGGCGCCGGGCGGCCATGAGGTTGGGCAGGAGGACCGCGGCCAGGATGCCCAGGAGGGCTAGGGCCACCAGGAGTTCCACCAGGCTGAAGGCGTGGCGCATGGGCTGCCTCTGGTACCTCTGGTATAGGAAAGGGGGGCGGGGCGCTATAGGCCCCACCCCTTGCTAGCCTAAGCGCTTAGCCTCTAGGGCAGGCTGAAAGACTGCCCCCGGGTGCTCGTCACGGAGACCTCGGGGAGGTTGTCGTTGTTCGCGTCGCTAACAGAGCAGCTTTGAACAACGCCCGTACCGGGGTTGGGCACGGAGTAGTTGCCGGCGGTGTAGCCACTTGTGCAGTCGCCGGTTACAACCAAGTTGTTGGGGTCGTCGGACACATGGGCCATGGCCGCCTTGTAGACGTTCTGGGCGTAGCTCTGGGCCGCCCGGTTGACCGCCGAGGTCCGCGCGTTCAAGAGGTTGGGCACCAGCACCGCCGCCAGGATGCCGATGATGGCGATGACGATGAGGAGCTCAATCAGGGTGAAGCCTTTACGCATACTTCTATCCTCCTATCTCTTCCTTTCCCGCGCCCGCATCACCTGGGCGCGACCATGAGTGCCTTGGGCCTGGTTGCCGACTGGGGGCTTAACCGGATCTCCTTATATGCCCTTTTCTACCTCTCACCTCCTTTCTGCCTCCATTCTAGGGAGGGGTTCAGCCTTTTGTCAACCCCCCTTTTGGGGGTCTAGCCTAAGGGTAGGGGGGGCCTGTTAAAAATCGGTGGAAAGGGGTGGCCCCCTGCGCCCAGGCCTTGGGTCCATCCTGCCCCATGGGACGGGGGGCCCGCCCCTTTGGAGGCGGGCCCCAACTGGAGGCCTAGCGCTCTACCGCCTCTCGTAGGAGAGAACGATAAAGGCAAACCTACCCACGCTCTGGTCCACCGCCCTGAGGGCCTGGGGCCTTTGGGTGGGGACGTAGACCACCTCGGCGCTTTGGCCCGCGGCGCAGCCCGTCTGGTTCCCGGCGCTCGTGGTGCAGAACTCGTTGGAGATGACGCTTCCTACCAGGACGTTTTGCCGCACGATGCGGAAGGTCCCCCCGGCGTAGATGGGGGCGGTCACATGGCTACCCCGCTGGTAGACATTTCCCTCGGCCACCAGGCCCAGGACGTGCTGGGGGAAGGTTCCGCCGGGGAGGAGGCCCACCCCGGCCAGGTTCACATCCAGGGTAGAGGGGAGGAAGGGGCCGTTTAGGTCCAGGTTCCCGCCCCGGTTCCCGTTCTTCAGGATGCTCAAGGAGGCGGTGGAAACCCCCTCCCTTGGGTTATCCTGCTGGGAGCGGGTCCGGGCCAGGTAGCGCACCTCCCCCACCACCAGGTTGAGGCCTTCAAAGACCACATTCCCTAGGACCACCAAAGTGCCAGGGTTTCCCGGAATGTAGGCGAAGCCCACGAGCTCGCTTCCTCTGGTGAAAAGGCACGAGGCCTCCCTGCCCGCCAGGGTGAGGGTATCCCCGGAGCGGAGGGCGGTTAAGCTCTTCCTACAGGCCGTAGCCTGGGCAGGGGCCTCCCCATCCCAGTTGGTGGTCAGGGCCGTCCCATCCCAGCGCACGATGAGGCCGGCCTCCTGCTGGATCTGCTCCCGCCAGGTGCAGGGGTTTCCGTTCGGACAGGTCACCTGGGTCCCATCCAGGGTGGGGAAAGGGGGTGGGTCCGTGAGGTCAAAGGGGCCCATGGCGTTGGTGCAGACCCCCTTGTTGTTCTGGCATACCTCTAGGGCGGTGCCCGAGATATCGCCTCCGCCCCGGCCCACGAAGACCCCTTTGACGGGGTTACCCGGTGTCCCAATCTGGGTGCTTCCCCCCACCTCAATCCGGCCGTACTGGACCCTTAAGGTGGCGCAGAGGTCCTTGGCCCTTTGGGCCTCGGGGGCGAGGAAGTCCTGGACTGGGGTCCCGCGGAGGTCATACTCGTTGTAGAGGGCGAAGTTCCCGTTGGACTGGATCACGGTCTGGTCGGGCCTGCTGGGGTCCCCCACCACATAAAGCCCGCCCCTTATGGTGGCCCCACCGTTGAGCCAGCGGTTGGCCTGGCCGCCCCCGGCGAAAATGGCCACATTGAGGGGGCTTGGGGTCTCCAGGAAGACCGTGGCCTGGACCGTGCCCCGGGCCCCACCCGACTCCCCGCGGGAGACCAGGGTGAAGAGCCGGTCCGTGTGCCGGATGAGTTCCACCGTGACCTGCCCCACCGGGCGCCCCTCGGCGTCGGGGACGGCCTCGTTTTGGGCCAGGAGCATCCGGCCGTTTTGGAACTTTTCCGCGGCGCTTAGGCCTCCATCCCGGTTCCAGTCAATCCCCTCGGAGAAGCTGGAGCCGCAGGCCACCCCGGTGGGGGTGCGGTTCCCTTCCCGGAAGCGCTTTTCCTGCCAGAGGTACTGCTGGAAAAGGGCGGCCTTGTACTTCTGGAGGCCGCTTTCTGCGGCGTAGAAGGCCTGGACCGAGGTGGTGTCGTTCCGGGTGGTCCAGAGCTCTATCTGGGCGGTGAGGGCGCTGCCTAGGGCCAGGATGGCGATGAGGGCCAGGACCCCGAGGACGGCGACCAGGGCAAAACCTCCTCTCATCCTTCCACCTCCTTCACTGTAGGGGCTTAAGGTTAGGCAGGAGGACCTCCTGGGTTAGGGCAAAGCAGAGATGCCCCTCCGGACAGGCCACCTCCTGGCCCGAGACCGTGGTAAAGCCCGGCCGCACCCCGGGCCCCACCCGGGTTAGGGTCCTCCCCCCCAGGGTGACCCGGGCCGAGCGGGGGTAGGTGCCCGTGGGGCAGAGGGGGTCATCCCGGAGGCTTCCGTCGCTACAGATGTACTGGATATCCAGGGCCAGAATGGCGTCCGCTAGGGGCCCGAAGCTGGGGGTGCCCTCTAGGCAGTCCGTCCCGGCGCTTGGGGTGATGTTCACATCGCTCCGTTCCAGGGTCTCCCCCTCCATCCGGTAATCCACCCGGCGGCAGGCCGAGTCCTGGGCCCTGAGGCTGGTCACGTACCGTACGGTGAGGGTGTCCTGCACCCCCCTGTTCTCCCCCACCAGGACCTGGCCCAGGGTGAAGCCTAGGGCCCCTGTGCCCTGGGTCCAGTACCTGGCCCCGGCAAGCTGGAGGTCCCCCGTAACGAGCTGCATCCCCACCCGGATCCGGTCCTGGAGCTCGTTTCGGGCCTGGGTGAGCCGGGCGGTTTCGCTGGAGACCAGGAAGTAGCGCAAGGAGACCAAAAGGACCACCCCCAAGAGGGCCAGGGCCAGGAGGAGTTCCACCAGGGTGAGGCCCTTTCTCATGGCCTACCTCCTCCGGGCTCAGGGCAGGGCCTCGGGTGGTCGTGGGTGGGGGAGGGGTAGACGTCGTAGCAGGTCACCCGGCGGCCCAGGGTGACCCTAGGCCCCCTGGGGTGCTCCGCGGTGACCACGATGAGGACCACCCCCTCGGTCTGGATGCCCAAGGCGGTATTCGTGGAGCGGCTTTCCCCCAGGATGCGCCACTGGGTCTGGATGCCCCCATCGCTTCTCTCCTCCCCCTGGCAGACCACGGGCCTCAAGGTCCTCCGGTTCCCGGACTCCGGGGGCGGGGTCAGGGGGGTGGGGCAGCCCCAGTAGTAGTCCACGAACCAGAAGCTCCACCCCGCGCCATCCCGCTCCTCGTCCAGGTAGGGGCTAGCCAGGGAGACGGTCTCCCCCCGGAGGACCCAGCCGCTCCTCTCCTCCAGGACCTGGTTGGCGAAGGCCTTGGTCTCCGTGGCCCAGGCCGCCGTTTGGGTGAGCCTAAGGTCCAGGAGCTGGGAAGAAAGGAAGGCAGCAAAGGCCACCCCGATCACGGCCATGGCGATGAGGAGTTCTACCAGGGTCAGGCCTCGTTTCACCGCACCACCTCCGCCCGGCCCTGGGGCCCGATCCGGACCCTAAGGCTTTGGCTCCCTGTCCGGTTCTCCAGGACCAGTTCCAGGCCCGGCACCCCAAAGGGGATGCCCCGGGGGTCAAAGAGGAGGCTCCCTCCGGTGGTGAGCCGGACCCGGCCGAAGGGTTCTTCCCCAAACCGCTTTTCCCCCAAGACCCGGTCACCCGGGGTGAAGGAGCGGGAATCGTCCTCGTCAACGAAAACGAGGTTCCGCCCCGCCCCCTGGGGGTCAAAGTGGAGGCCCACAAAGCGGTTCTGCTTCAGGGCCTCCAGCCGGGCCCGGTTGACCTCGCTCACCAGGGCCCGGCCCGCCTGGGCCAGGGCCTGGCCGTCGGGGTTCAGCCGGGGGGGAAGAAGGGCCAGGGCCACCCCCAGGACCGCGAGGACCACCAGGAGTTCTAGAAGGCCAAACCCATACGCCCGCACACCTAAAGGGTAGGGGGGTGGGAGGGCGGCGTCTATCCCCCAAATGGGGGGTTATTCCAGCCGCACCCGGCCGGTCTGGGCCACCACCACCCGGAGGGTCTTTTCCCCGCTCCTCAGGACCAGGGTGGCCGCAATGGGCTTGGCCGGGACCCCCCGGGGGTCAAAGAGGAGGGGGAGGTTGCCAAGCTGGCTCATCTCCCGGTCCACCCGGACCCGGCCTGGGAAGGGGAGGCTTCGGACCACGGGGTCGGCCCCCGGGGTGTACCGCCGGTCCAGGTCCTGGTCCAGGAAGAGGAAAACCCCCTCGCCCTGGGGGAGGAGGTCCAGCCCGGCCCTTTGGTTCTGCCGGAGGGCCTCGAGGCGGGTGAGGTAGACCCCCTGCTGCAAGGCCTGCCCCGCCTGCCTCAGGGCCTGGGCCTGGGGGTCCAGCCGGGGGGCGGTGAGGAGGAGGACCAGGCCCAAAACGGCCAGGACCAGGAGGGCCTCGAGGAAGCTAAAGCCCCGGCGCATCCCGCTAACGCACCAGGGTAAGCAGGGCCAGGACGACGGCCAGGGCTGTGAGGTAGAGCATTAGCCGGTTGGAGGCGGCGCCCACCAAGGCGTGCATCTCCTGGCGGAGGCCTTGGACCTCGGCTTTCATCTCCTGGCGCAGGCCTTGGACGGCGGTCTGGACCTCCTGGCGCAGGCTTTGGACCTCGGTTTTTACCTCCTGGCGCAGGCTTTGGACCTCCTGGCGGAGGTCTTGGACCTCGGTTTCCAGGGCCTGGAACCTGGCCTGGGTCTCCTGGCGCAGGCCTTGGAGCCCGGCCCTTAGCCCCTGAAAATCGGTTCTGACCTCCTGGCGTAGGCCCTGGAGGCCGGCCTGCATCTCCTGGCGCAGGTCCTGGACCCTTTTGTCCAGGTCCCCCCTGAGGCCCCGCACCTCCGTTTCCAGGGAGGCCACCCGGTCGGGGAGGAGCCTAAGGGTGGCCTCCACGATGCCCTCGAGTTTGGTGAGCTTATCCTCTAGGGTCATCTAGGGCCCAGATTACCACAAGTGGTAGCATGACCCTATGCGGGAGGTCTACATCGTCGCCGCAGTCCGGACCCCCATCGGCCGGTTTGGGGGGGTGTTCAAGGACCTAAGCCCGGTGGAGCTCGGGGCCCACGCCATGCGGGCTGCGCTGGAAAGGGCCGGGGTAGAGGGGAAGGACCTGGGGATATACGTCTTCGGGAATGTCCTCCGGGCCGGGCACGGCCAGCTCCTGCCCCGGCAGGCCGCCTTCAAGGCCGGCATCCCCAAGGAGGTGGACGGGTACCAGGTGGATATGGTCTGCGCCTCGGGGATGATGGCCGTGCTGAACGCCTACCAGTTTGTGCGCACCGGGGAGGTTGAGCTGGCCCTGGCCGGGGGGATGGAGTCCATGAGCCAGGCCGGGTTTTACCTCTCCCACCGGGCCCGGTGGGGGTACAGGTTCCTCATGGGGGCTCCGGAAGAGGTCCAGGACATCCTCCTTAGGGATGGGCTTTCCGATCCCTTTACCGGGGAGGCCATGGGGGAGCAGGCCGAGCGCCTGGCCGAGGCCCACGGGGTGGGCCGGGCCGAGATTGACGAGGCCGCCCTCCTCTCCCACACCCGGGCGGTGGAGGCCACGGAGAGGGGGGATTTCCTCTGGGAGATCGCCCCCCTAGAGGTCCCGGCCAAAGGGGGGAAGGCCCTGGTGGACCGGGACGAGGGCCTGCGGCCCGGGACGACCCGGGAGAGCCTGGCTGGCCTTAGGCCTGCCTTCCGTAAGGACGGGGTCCTGACCGCGGGGAACTCTAGCCAGATCTCCGATGGGGCTGCGGCCTTGCTCCTGGCCTCGGAGGAGGCCGTCCGGGCCCATGGCCTTAGGCCCATCGCCCGGATCCTGGGCGGGGCCTGGGCCGCGGGGGAGCCCTGGCGCTTCCCCGAGGCCCCTATCCCCGCCACCCAAAGGCTTCTGGAGCGGCTTAGGATGCGCCTTAGTGACTTTGACCTCTTCGAGAACAACGAGGCCTTCGCCCTCAACAATGTCCTCTTCCACCGTCTCCTGGGGGTGCCCTACGAGCGGCTGAATGTGCTTGGGGGGGCGGTGGCCCTGGGCCACCCCATTGGGGCGAGCGGGGCCAGGATCCTGGTCACCCTCCTGAACGCCCTGAGGCTTAGGGGAGGGGAGAGGGGCCTGGCGGCCATCTGCCACGGGACCGGGGGGTCCATGGCCCTGGCGGTGGAGCGGGTTTAGACCAGGAGGACGGCTTTGCCCTAAGGGGCCAGGGCCCGGTCCGCCGTGACCCACCTTAACCCTTCCAGTCTGGCCTGGACCACCCAGAAGCAGGCCCAATGGGGCCTTCCTCCATGAGCTGGGCTAAGGTTTGGTCCGTGGCCTCGAGGTCCTCAGCCATCCAGACCTGGCCCTTCCACACCCCCAGGCGGGGCTTGGCCTGGGGATGGGGGGGCCAAGCTGGGCCACGGGCTGGCCGCGCCGGAGGATGACCTCCCCGGCCTTGGCCCGGCGGATGAGTTGGGAGAGCTGGGCCTTGGCCTCCCGGATGCCCACCGGGGTTCTCTCGGGGCGGGGCATACGCCTAGGATGACCCTAGACCAGGCCGTCCAGGTCGTAGGCCTCGAGGTAAAAGGCCCCCAGGGCCACCCGGAAGGGCCCGTTTTCCTCGAGGAAGCGGGCTGCGGCCCTTAGGGTCTCCTCCACCCAGGCCGGGTCATTTCCCAGGAGGCTAATCCCCACCACCTCGTAGTGCCAGGCGTCCAGGCCATGAAGCCGGGCCACGGAGACGGGGAAGCGGGCCTTGAGCCTTTCCAGAGTGGGGCGGATCAGGGCCCGCTTCTCTTTGAGGCTCTGGGCCTTGGTCTCAATCCGGGCGGTGTAGAGGCCCAGGTAGGCCTTCATGCCCCTATTCTGCCCCATACAAAGCCCCCACCCCGGGGCCAGGGTGGGGGAGTATGGCCTAAGCCGGGCCTGCCCCAGACCTTAAAAGCTTGGGCCAATGCGGAAGTGGATCCGGCCGGTGGGCTTTTCTGGGCTAAAGGCGTAGTCCAGTTGCAGGGAGGGGAGGAGGGCCCCGAAGACGTCCAGGTCCAGGCGGATGCCCACCCCGGCCCCCCACTTCACCCCCCCGGTGTTGTCCGCTAGACCTAGGTCCAAGAAGAGGATTCCGTAGAGGTTAGTCCCCCCTTGGGGCGAGAGGCGGAAATCGTACCGGTACTCCACCCCAGCGGTGGCGAAGGAAAGCCCGCCGTACTTGCGGTCGTCGTACCCCCGGAGGAGGAGGGCCTCGGATCCCCCTCCGGAGAGGTAAAACCGCTCCGCCAGGGGGGCCTGCCCTAGGAGGGCGCCCCCGGAGAGGCGGAAGGCCAGGGCTTGGCGGCGTTCTTCGTCTAGGGGTAGGTAGGTCTTACCTGTGAGGACGATGGGGAGGAAGGCGCTCCGCCCGCCGGCATCCGGGAAGCTCAACCCCACCCCGGTGGCGACCCCCACCTCGTACCCCTGGGTGCGGAACCGGGGGTTATCCACGTCTATGTAGCTCAGCCCCGTGTCCAGCCTAAAGGTCCAGCCCGACTGGGGGAGGAGGCCTTGGACGTACCCCGTGTCCTTGTAGGTGTTGGAGCCTGGGGGGTCGCAGGGCCGGTTCGCATCCTGCCCAGTGGCGTCGCAAGGGGCGTTGGGGTCATAGACCTCTAGGGCATAGCTTGTCCTTAGGGCGGAAAGCCCTAAGGAAATGCGGAAGTTGGGAAAGTCCCGGCTTAGGGGCCGGGTGAGGTTGAGCCGACCGCCGGTGCGCCTTTCTGTAAACTCCCAGCCCGTATCCGTGCTGCCGTCCAGGAGCTTATTGTTGCCCAGGGGGCTAGAAAAAAGGCTTAAAGCGATGTTGCTCCTGACCGCCTTGAGGTCCAACCAGTCCAGGTAGAGCCAGGGGATGGTGTAGGAGAGGGAAAGGGAGAGGTTATCCCGGGCGTCGTTCTGGATAAAACTTAGCTCCGCCCCCACCTGGTGGGCCAGGCCGAAGAGGTTGGTCTCCCTAAAGGAAAGGCTCCCCGACCAGCCCTCCAGGGAGCTCCAGCCGATGGCGGGTTGGAAGAGCCCGGTCCGGGCCTCCTTGAGGCGCAGGGCGAGGAGGACCTGGCCTGGTTCCTCGGTGGGCAGGACCCCCACCTGGGGGGGCTCGGCCAGGAGGCCGGTGGCCATGAGGCTCGCTAGGCTCCGCCTTAGGGTGGGGATGTGGAAGAGGCTCCCCAACGGGGGAAGCTCCCTCAGGATGACCTCCTCCTGGGTGCGGTGGGGGCCTTCCCAGTTAAGCCGGTAGCCTGCGATCCGGACCTCTATGACCTCGAGGCGGTACACCCCCTCCCTATAGCCAAACCGGATGTCCGCCACCTCGTACCCCTGGTCCTGGTAGCGGCGGGCGATCCTCTGGGCGTCCTCCTGGGCCAGGGCCGGGGTATAGACCTCCCCGGGCCTAAGCCTTAGAAGGCCGAGGAGGGTCTCCTCCTGGAAGGCCGTGACCCCAAGGAGTTCCACCCGTTCAATCCGTCCCCCTTCGGGGCCCAGGCGGAGCTGGACCGCCACCCCCTCTTCTTCCGGGACTAGGATGTAGTCCACGATCCGGCCCGTGGCCCGGGCCAGGGCCTGGATCCCTTCCAGGAGCTTGGGGAAGAGGAGGGGCTCCCCGGCCTTTAGGGGGAAGTCCTTGAGGTCCAGCCCCTCCCCCTCCACCCGGGCCACCCTAAGTTCCCGGATGCGCACGGTGAGGATGCCCTCCTTAAGCCCGCTCCCCTCGGGCACGGGGCCGCTCAACCGGTACCCCGCCCCTTCGTAGGCCTGGGCGATGGCCCTTAGGGCCTCCTGGTACTTGGCGAAGTCAAACCGGCCCTTGAGGCCTTCCAGGGGTTTTAGGACCTCGGCCTCGGGGAGGAGGCTTACCCCTTCCACAGCCACGGCCTTGACCTCAGGGGTTTCCTCTACCCGGAAAGCCAGGAGGACGCCTTCCTGGGTCTCCCGGGTCTCGGCCTCCACCTGGGGTAGGAAGGGAAACCCGGCCTCGCGGTAGGCCTGGGCCAGGGCCTTTTGGGCCTCCGCCACCCGTTTGGGGTTATAGGTCACCCCGGGGGCCAGGGCCAGGTTCTGCTCCAGGAAGCGGAGGAGGGCTTCCTTGGGGAAGGCCTGGGCCTGGAGCCGGATCTCCCGGATGGGGGGGTTGGGGAGGAGCTCCACCTGTAAAACCCCGTCCTGGAGGCTAAGCCTCACATCCCGGAAAAACCCCGTCTCTAGGATGGCCTGCCGGGCGGCCTCGAGGTCTTTGGGCTCGTCCCCTTCCGCAAAGGGGAGGGCGGCCCGGGCCAGGGCCTGGAGGACGGGGTCCCCCCCCGTGAACCGGATCTCCTGGATGGGGGCGGCTAGGCTCAAGCCCAGGAGGAGGGCCAGGCCTAAGAGGCTTGGGCGGTTCCATAGGGCGCGCTTGGGATAGAACCTCATCCCCCCAAGCTTAAGCCCTGGGGGTTAGGCCTGGGTGAGAAGGCCCTTGGGGTCTTTTATCAGGGGGGTATCTGGGAGGTGCGGGGCCTTCCTCATTCCGCCAGCCCGCCAAGGAAGGCCCCTAGAATAGAGGGGGTATGACCGCCTACGAAAAGATCCAGGAGGCCGTGGCCCATATCCGGTCCAAAACCCCCTTGGAGCCCGAGGTGGCCGTTGTGTTGGGCTCGGGGCTTGGGGCCCTGGCCGAGGAGGTGGAGGAGAGGGTGGAGATCCCCTACGCCGAGATCCCCCATTTCCCCCGGTCCACCGCCCCCGGGCATGCGGGCCGGTTGGTCCTTGGGGCCTTGGAGGGGAAGCGGGTTTTGGTCTACCAGGGCCGGGTCCACTACTACGAGGGGTATTCCGCGGAGGAGGTGGTCTTTCCCGTAAGGGTGGGGTATTTCCTGGGGGCCAAGACCTTTATCCTCACCTCAGCCGCCGGGGGGCTCAACCCTAGGTTTTGGGCCGGGGGGATTATGCTCCACCTGGACTACATCAACTTCGCCGGGGCCAACCCCCTAAGGGGCCCCAACGACGAGCGGCTTGGACCCCGCTTCCCCGTGATGTTTGACGCCTATGACCCCGGGCTCATAGACCTGGCCCGCCGGGTGGCCCGGGCCCAGGACCTTCACCTTTTTGAGGGGGTCTATGCCTGGTTCATGGGCCCAAGCTTCGCCAGCCGCGCCGAGCTTAGGCTTTTGAGGGAGCTCGGGGCGGACGCCATTGGGATGTCCACCGTGCCTGAGGTCATCGCCTTAAGGCACCTGGGGGCCCGGGTCTTGGGGCTCTCCACCATCACGGATATGGCCGTGCCCGAAAGGGAGCACCACGCCACCGAGGCCGAGGTCCTGGCTGTAGCCGAAAGGACGGGGCCCATCTTTAGGGCCTATGTGAAGGCCCTTCTTAAGGCCCTCTGATGGGGCTGCCCGAGGTCCTGGAACGCATAGAAAAGGCCTGCCGCCAGGCGGGGCGGGACCCCAAGGGGGTGAGGCTCCTCCCCGTGACCAAGGGGCATCCCCCAGAGGAGATAAGGGCCCGGGTCCTGGCCTACGGGGACTACCCCTTGGGGGAAAGCCGGGTCCAGGAGGCCCTCAAGAAGATGGAGGCCCTAGAGGCCCGCTGGCACCTCATCGGGCCTTTGCAGCGGAACAAGGCCAAGTACCTCCACCGCTTTGAGGCCTTCCACGCCTTAGAAAGCCTGCCCCAGGCCCTGGCCCTGGAGGAGGCCTTGGCCAAGCACGGGAAGCGGCTACAGGTCTTCATCGAGGTCAACCTGGGCCGGGAGCCCCAGAAGCACGGGGTTTTGGAGGAGGACCTGCCGGAGCTTTTGGCCCGGGTGCGGGAGCTAGAGCACCTCGAGGTGGTGGGCCTGATGACCGTTCCCCCTGTGGGGCCAGAAGCCCTGGTCCGGCCCCTCTTCCGGAGGCTATCCCAGCTAGCCGACCGGTTTGGCCTGCCCGAGCGGTCCATGGGGATGTCCGAGGACCTGGAATGGGCCATCCTGGAGGGGGCCACCTGGGTCCGGGTGGGGCGGGCCATCTTCCTGTAGACTAGGGCGGAATGGACCTGACCCCTTTGGATATCCGCCACCAGGAGTTCCCCTCGGGCCTCAGGGGGTACCAGAAGGAGGCGGTCCGGGCCTACCTGGCCCGGGTGGCGGACCTCCTGGAGGAGCTCATCCGCGAGAACCAGGAGCTCAAAGCCCGGATTCAGGGCCTGGAGGAGGAAAACGCCCGGTTTAAGGAGGCGGAAGGGGAGCTGAAGCGGGCGGTGGTGGCCGCGGAGAGGATCGCCCGGGAGCTTAAGGCCCAGGCGGAACGGGAGGCCGAGCTCATCCGCAAGGAGGCCGAGGCAGCCAAGGAGCGGGTCCTAAGCGAGGCCGCGGAGGAGCTCCGCCGGCTTAAGCTGGAGATTCAGCGGGTAAAGCAGGAAAAAGACCTTGTCCTTGGGCAGGTCCGGGCCCTTTTGCAGGGCTTCCTCCAGGCCCTGGAGCGGGAAAGGGCCTAAGGCCCAGGTAGAGCCAGAGGCGGTAGAGCCACTCCCGGGCCCAGTAGCCCAAGGGGTATGGGCCTTCCACCCCGTACCCCTGGGCCTTGAGCCCAAGGAGCCGGGCCAGGAAAAGGGCCCGGGCTAGGTGGGGCCGGTCCGTGACCAGAAGGAGCCGGCCCTTTAAGTGGGGCTTGAGGAAGAGGAGGTTTTCATAGGTGTTCCGGCTTTGCCCCTCGCAGAAGAGGGCCTCCTGCGGTATCCCCTGGGCCAGGAGATACCGGCACCCCGCCTCCCCCTCGCTCCACCGGTCCCCTGGGGCCCGGCCCCCGGCCACGGCGATCCGGGGGGCGAGGCCCTTTTGGTAGAGCTTTAGGGCGGCCTCGAGGCGGCGCTCAAAGGCCGGGGAGGGCCTGCCCCCGTACTGGGCCGCCCCTAGGACCACGATCCAGTCAAAGCCTTCCCCCTGGGCCAGCCCCAGGAAGGCGGCTAGGCCCATGGCGGCCCCGGCCAGAGCCTTAAGGACCAGGGTCACCCCTTTATGCTATCCTGGTAAACGTAAGGTGGAGAAGATCTTTGGCCGCACCCAAGGCCTTAAGGCCAGTGAGCTTAAGAGGCTGAGCAACCTGTACCGCAGGCGGATCCCCAAGGAAAAAGTCCTGACCCCGGAGCTGGCCCAGACCCTGGCCCGGCTCTCCTGGGAGCTTGGCCGGCCCATCGCCCTCCTATTGGACCGGGAGGGCCGGGTCTTGAGGGTGGGGGTGGGGGACGCCAAGGACCTGCCCATCCCCGAGGGGGCTAGGGACGAAAGGCGGCTATCCGGGTACCGCCTCCTCCACACCCATCTCGCCCCGGGGGGGCTTTCCAAGCCGGACCTTTCCGTCCTCTTCCTGAACCGGCTGGACACCCTGGCGGCTTTGGAGGTGGCGAACGGGGAGCCTGGCCTCCTCCACCTGGCCTTCCTCTCTCCTCCTAAAGCCCAGGAGGAGGACTGGCGCATCCTCCCCCCAAAGCCCTTCCACCAGTACCTGGGCCTGAACCTCCTGGGGGAGGTGGAGGCCCTGGAGGAGGAATTGGCCCGGCGGGAGAGGGTCCTGGAGCTTAGGGACGGGAGCGGGGAAAGGGCCATCCTGGTGGGGGTGGACCTGGGGGAGGGGCCGGAGGCCGAGGCCGACCTCAAGGAGCTTGCGGAACTCACCCGGACCGCCGGGGGGGTGGTGGCGGCAAAGCTTCTCGTTTACCGCAAGGCCTTAGACCCCCGGTACCTGGTGGGCCTGGGGAAGCTGGAGGAGATCAAGAGCCTGGCCTACCACGAAAACGCCTCTACCCTTATCTTCAGCCTGGAGCTCTCCCCGGTCCAGGCCCGGGAGATTGAGCGGGTGACGGGGCTTAAGGTCCTGGACCGGACCCAGCTCATCCTAGACATCTTTGCCCTCCACGCCCGCACCCCGGAGGCCAAGGCCCAGGTGGAACTGGCCCAGCTCCGCTACCTCCTCCCCCGGCTGGTGGGGCAGGGCCGGGCCCTCTCCCGGCTCGGGGGTGGGATCGGGACCCGGGGCCCGGGGGAGACCAAACTCGAGGTGGACCGGCGTCGCCTCCAGGACCGGATCCACCACCTGGAAAAGCGCCTGGAGGCCCTCTCCCCCCGGCGGGCCGAGGCCCGGAAGGCCCGGGCCCGGCAAGGCCTCCCCCTGGTGGCCGTGGTGGGGTACACCAACGCGGGGAAGACCACCCTTCTTTCCGCCTTAGCCCGGGGCGGGGAGCCGGGGGAGGATAAGCTCTTCGCCACCTTAAGGCCCCTTACCCGGAAGGGCTTCCTCCCGGGGTTTGGTGAGGTCCTCTTTACGGATACCGTGGGGTTCATCCGCCGGATGCCCGAGGAATTGATGCGGGCCTTCAAGGCCACCCTGGAGGAGATCCGGGAGGCGGATATCGTCCTCCATGTCCTGGACGCCTCCGAAGAGGGGGCCTTGGAGCGGCACCGTGTGGTGGAGGAGGTCCTGGGGGAGCTTGGGGTGGAGGCCCCCCGGGTCCTGGCCCTGAACAAGGCCGACCGGGCCAGCCCATACGACCTCTACTACCTCCAGGAGAGGCTTGGGGGTGAGCCGGTCTCGGCCCTAAAGGGCACGGGGCTACCCGGGCTTAAGGCCCGGCTGGCCGAGGCCCTTTTGGCCTCGGGGTTTACCCCCCTGCCCTGGGCGGCCCAGACCTAAAGGCCAGCTTAAGGCCGGGGTCCCTTGAGGGGTTTACCCTAAGGGTATGAGGGCCCTTGGGCTGGTCTTGGGGCTTTTCCTGGCTGGGTGTACGGTGGAAATCCGCCTAGCCCCCAGGGTCCAGGACCTCTGGGTAAGCTCCTACTACTGCACCAACCGCACCACGGACCTGGCCTATCGCTTTTACCTCACGGCCCCCGCTACGGCCCTGGAGTTCCGCTGGTCTGACCGTCCGGACTGGCCCTCGGCCCCTCCGGAGGGAAGCCTTCGCGTCAGGGTCTATCTGCGCCCGGGGGAGGTCCGGGGCTCCTTCCAGGTGGACCCTGAGGGCCGGATCCTGGGCCTGGTCCTGGTCCAGGGAGAGGGGGTAGGGCCCCAGGGCGTCATCGTGGAGCCCCTGCCTGAGCGGTGGCTCTGGGTCCGGGCAGGGGATGGGGTCTGGGGACCCTGGGCCTCCAAGGGGCCGGTCTTTCCGGTTGACTGCCCTCCTTAGGTCTTTGGGGGCGAAGGGGGATCCGGCCAATCCCTGGCCCCTTCGAGACCAGCCTGGGGTGGCCCTCCAGTTCCGGCGCAGGATGAAGGGGTTTGCCAGGGGCCTGCGCCCCCTTTTGCCCTGAGTCCTCGAGCCTTGGCTCCAGAGCATGGGCCTACAAAGGGTTTTACCGGGGCCCCCACTCTGGTCACGCCCACTAGGGCGTAAGCTTGCCGGGGTCAGGGTGGGGCGGGATCAGAGGGTCCGGAAGCCCCTAAGCCCCTGGGCCTCGGTGAACCGGGCCTCCACCCCCTCCACCCGGGCCAGGCGGGGTCCTGCCTTGAGCTTTTCCAGAAGGAGGTTTAGGGCCTCCTCCTCTCCCTCGGCCACCACCTCCACCCGGCCGTCGGGGAGGTTTTTGGCGTAGCCGGCAAGGCCGAGTTCCAGGGCCACCCTCTCCACAAAGGCCCGGTACCCCACCCCCTGGACCCGGCCCCTGACCCAGGCCTCGAGGCGCTTCATAAGCCTTAGCATAAGGCTTTTTCCATCCGGTTTTCACGGGGCCATCCTATCCTGGGGAGTAGGATGCGCCGCCTCCTCTTCCTCTTGCCCTTAGCCCTTCTCCTCTTCCTCCTGGCCTGGCCGCCCCTGCTTAAGGGGGCGGTCCTTTGGGGGCTAGGGCGGGCGGGGTTTAGGGCCGAGGTGGAAAGGGTCTTGGGCTTTCTCCCCTTTTACCTTAAGGTCCAAGGCCTCCGCCTGGAGGGGGAGG
>FWWL01005310.1_pt1 | contig 20275 bp, 14 predicted proteins | sample 2228331 | NCBI WGS metagenome assembly FWWL01 (sample SAMEA103939775, study PRJEB20133) | metagenome | reverse complement strand
AGGCCTTCGGCGTCTTCGCCCTGGCGATGTTCTTCGCCCAGCTCCTGCGGCTCCAGACCAAGCTGGGGCTGGGTTATGCCTTCGGCCAGCACCGAGAGAGCACCGGGGAAGCCATCGCCACCTATGTGATTTTAGAGGCGGGGTTGGGGCTGGTCGGGCTGTTGCTGTTCGTTCTGGCCGTCCCGTTTCTGAGGCGGTTGGGTTACGCCCCGGAGGTCGTGACGGTGGCGGCCGCTTTGGCGATCTCGGCAGCGGTGGAGGGGATCGGCAACATCGGTGCCGTCCTGATGGAAAGGGAACTTCGCTTCGCCCCTGTCAGCTTGGTCCAGAGCGTCGCCTTCTCTTTATCCTACATCCCGGCCTTCTGGCTGGCCCTTCACGGCGCGGGCGTTTGGAGCCTGGTTGCTCAGAACGCCACCTATAACCTGCTCTCCCTGGTTGGGATTGCCGGGTTAGCCTGGCCGCGGCTCCATCCGGTATGGCAGGGGCGCGGGCGGTTCGATCCGTCGCTGGCCCTTCGGTTCCTGCGATTCGGGGCAACGGTGGGCCTGGGGTTCCTGGCCGGCATGCTTTTCACGCAATTGGACAATTTCTTCATCGGGACATTCGTGGGCGTGACCGCGTTGGGATTTTACGATCGGGCGTATCGCATTGCCCAGTGGCCTGGCATTTTGTTTAATGCCGTCCTCGCTCGAACCGCGTTTTACACATATGCCCGGCTTCAGGGGGATCGGGAGCGCTTGCGCAAGGCGGCGGCTATAGTCATGTGGCTGATCGCCATTGTCGCCCTGCCGGTGTCCGTGATGCTCTTCATCATCGCTCCCGATCTGATCGTCCTGCTTTACGGCGAGCGCTGGCTGCCCAGCGCGTGGTTTGCGCGCATCTTGGTCCTGATCTTCATCGCGCGTCCGTTTTGGGAGCATGCGGGAACGCTCTTCATCGGCCTGGGCAAACCGGAGATCACCGCCCGGTTCACAATGGTTCAGGCGCTGGTGTTGGCTATCACGGGGCTGCCGTTGACCCTGATATGGGGCGCGGTCGGCACCTGTCTGGCGGTGGGTCTGGCTTCCGCGATCGGCGTGCTCTGGATCTACCATCACTTGCAGCAGGAGCTATCCTTTCGTCCCTGGTTTATCCTCGGCGGCCCCCTTCTGGCCGCCGGCCTCACTGTGGCCGGATATGGTGCGCTGGGCCGGTTGATCGAGCTGGATCGCGTGGCGTTATGGGCGCGCGTGGGGGTTCAAGCCGGATATGCGGTCATGGCGTTCGCAGCGCTGAATTTCCTGATCCGCCCCCGCGAAACCCGCGATCGTTTGCGATATGTCTGGCGGCTGGCCCTCCGGAGGGAATAGGCGGATGCGCGTTCTCTACGTGGTGCCGCGATACTGGCCGAGCGTGGGCGGGGCTCAGCTTCTGTCGCGGGAACTGGCGAGGCGGATGGCTGCTCGCCATTCCGTTATGGTGGTCACGCGGTTCGTCGAGGACCATGGCAGCTTCGCGAAATCTCTGGTGAACGTTGCTGGTCGCGCAGGACGCTACCGCCATCGCGAACGCGATCCTGAGGCTCCTGCGCAATGGCCCGCTGCGGGCGCGCATGGGGGAGGCCGGATATCAAAAGGTGCAACAGCGCTACAGCTGGGAGCGGTGTGTCGAACAGATAGAGAATTTATACTCAAGCTTGGTGGCGAAGGTGTCTAGGTAGACCATGCCGGACAAACCCACCTGGCGGTTGCTTTTCCTGAACCATAATTATCGTTATCTGGGGACATATGAGCGCGCCTGGAACCTGGCGCGGGGCCTGGCCCGCCGCGGCCATCAGGTCACGCTGATGACGGTGTCCCGGCGTCATCGCTGGCGGTGGACGCAGTCCTTCGCTGATGGCGTCCGCGTCGTGGAGATGCCGAACCTGGGGCAAAACTATAGCGGCGAGGGCTATGGGCCGCTGGACAATGCGTTCCGCTGCCTGCATGCGTTGCTCCATCGCTTCGACATTATCCACATGTTTGATCACAAGCCCAACGCATCCTTCGCCGGCTTCGTCGGCCGGCTGCGGGGGGCCCGGCTGATCGCGGATTGGGCCGATTGGTGGGGCGGCCCCGGCGGCATCAACGATATCCCGAGGCGCCGTGTGCCCGCCATCGGCAAATTTGAGGAGTGGTGGGAGATCCGGTCGAAATTATGGGCCGATGGCGTGGTGACCATCAGCACGGTGCTTCATCGGAGGGCGCTGGATGTAGGATGCCCGCCATCCCGTGTGGTCTGCATTCCCAACGGCGCAGCCACCGACCGGATCCGCTGCCTCCCGGTGGCGGAAGCCCGCCAGCGTCTGGGCATCCCCTTGGACCGGAAGGTGGTGGGGTTCCTAGGCATGGGGCAGGGCGATATGGAAATCGTTATGCCGGCGATCCGGCAATTGCTGGGTGTCTGGTTGATGGTCATTGGCCCTAAAAACCAGCGGGTGCTGAACCAGGCCCAGGCTTTTGGGATCGCCGACCGCCTCTGGCAGACGGATTTCGTGCCCGATGAAGAGCTCAGCTGGTATCTGGCTTGCGCTGACGTGATGGTCCTCCCCCTGACGGATCGGGCGGCCAACCGCGGACGCCTGCCGGGCAAGCTGATGTATTACATGGCCGCCGGCCGGCCCACCGTCGCCAGCCCGATCGGCGATGTCGCGGATCTCATCCCGCGATACCGGGCCGGCTTGCTGGCCGCCGACAGCGAGCAGTTCGCTGAGGCCCTCCGGTTGTTGCTGGACAACGTGGCGCTGCGGGAGGAGCTGGGGCGGAACGCCCGCCGGGCCGCCGAGACCGATCTCAATTGGGAACGCCGAGTGGATGAGCTGGAGGCTTTCTACCGCCGGATCTTATACATGACCGGATCCTGAGCGACCCCGGCCGCGGCGCTCGCCGCTATCTTCGGCAGCCTCCAGCCGGGTCAGGGGGGATGCCTGCGGGGCCCGACCCGGTTGATGGAGCCCTCGCTTCATCCAACTCATTAGGAGGGGGAAGATGTCTTTCTGGGCAGGGCGCAAGGTTCTGGTTACGGGCGGCGCCTCTTTCATCGGCTCTCATCTCGTAGACGCCCTGGTGGAGCGCGGGGCCAAAGTGCGCATTGTGGACGATCTTTCCAGCGGCAAGCTGGAGAACATCCAGCATCATCTGGCCCAGGGCACGGTGGAGTTCATTCGGGCGGACCTGCGGGAACCGGGAGTCGCCCGCATGGCGATGCGGGAGATCGAGATCGTTTTCCACCTGGCCGCCGATCACGGCGGGCGGGGGTATGTGGATCTCCACCAGGCAGGCCCGGCCTCCAACCTCTTCCTGGACGGCCTGGTCTTCTGGGAGGCCCGCCGCGCCGGCGTGGAGAAGGTGGTCTACGCCTCCTCCGGATGCGTTTACCCCAATTACCTGCAGGGCGATCCCCATCGGGAGCTTTACCTGACCGAGGATCTGGTCCGGCCCCCTTATGATGCTGACAACATGTATGGCTGGGCCAAGTTAATGGGGGAGCTGACGCTGAAGGCTTACTACAAGGAATACGGATTGAAGTCGGTCTCCTGTCGGTATTTCACCGTCTACGGTCCGCGGGGGGTGGAGAACCACGCCATCATTGCCCTGATCGCCAAGGCGTTCATCGGCCAGAACCCCATCGAGGTGTGGGGGGATGGCAATCAGGTGCGCAACTGGACCTACATTGACGATATCGTGCGGGGGACCCTCCTGGCGGCGGAGCGGATTGACGATGGGACAGCGATCAACCTGGGCACGACGGAGCGGATCCGGGTGGTGGATGCGGTGCGGATGATCCTGGAATACACAGGCCATTGGGCGGAGATCCGCTTCCGGCCGGACATGCCGGTGGGGCCGTTGAACCGGGTAGCGGATAACACCCTGGCGAAGAAACTGCTGGGCTGGGAGCCTCAGGTGCCGTTCCGCGAGGGGCTGAAGCGCACCATCGACTGGTATTTCGCCACCAAAGATCGGGAACAGGTGCGCCGTATCTTGAGTCGTATGCTGACGGAGCGATGATCCCTGGGCTCGCACGGCGCGATGCACATCGCCTTAGGCTATCGCTGGTTTCCCACGGCCGTCGGCTATCATATCGAGCGGGCGCTTCGCGCCCTGGGCCATACGGTGACGTATGTCGGCCTGCCATGCGGCCAGCGGGCCGGCTATGACACGACGGTCCCGGTTGACGAGATCCTCGCCGCCCTGCCCCAGAAGCCCGACCTTTATCTCTGGGTGGATCCGGCCGGGCGGTATTTCCCGCCCGGGATCGAGCGCCTGCCCATCCCCACCGCCGGCTACCTGGTGGACGTCCACCTGGGGCGCTGGCGGGAGCAGGCCGCCCGCTTCTTCGACGCCGTCTTCATCGCCCAGAAGGATTACCTGGGGCGGTTCCGGCGCGCGGTGGGCCACGACCAGGTCTTCTGGCTTCCCCTGGCGGCCGCCCCGGACGTCCATTACGATCACCATCTCCCCCGCATCTACGAGGTGGGCTTCGTGGGCCATATCGCCCGCGCCCACCGCCGCACCCCCCGCGCCCGCCGGCTCCGGCGGATCGCGGAGCGGTTCCGCACCAACGACTGGACCCGGGTCTACGCGCCGGAGGAGGTCGGACGCATCTACAGCCAGTCCCGCATCGTCTTCAACTGCAGCATCGCCGGCGACGTGACCATGCGGATTTTCGAAGGCGCCGCCTGCGGGGCGCTGGTCCTGACGGACGCCATCGCCAACGGCCTGGAGGAGCTGTTCGAGATCGGGCGGGAGATCGTCGTCTATCGGGATGACGCCGATCTCATGGAGAAGATCGCATACTATTTAACGCACGATGAGGAGCGCGAGGCCATCGCCCGGGCCGGCCAGCGACGGGTGCTGCGGGAGCATACGTATCTCCATCGGATGCAGCGGCTGATCGAGGTGATCTCCACCCCCGGATTCCGGCCCCTGGCCCCCATGCGCGTTGCTCCCCTGTCGGAGCGATGGCGGGCGCGGCGGGAGGTCTACATCCACCTGCACATGGTGGATGCACTTCTGGACGAGGCGCAGCGCCTTGGATGGGGTCCCTTGCGGCGGGCTTGGGCGGCCTTCCCCGCATGGCTCCGGAGGCTGCTCCTGTGATCGGGAAAGGGATCTGCCCGGTCTGCGGGTCCGCCGGCGCCACGCCGGTGATCGCCCGCAAAGGCTTTCGCTACGTTCGGTGCGATGGGTGTGGCGCGGTCTATGTGGATCCAATGCCGTCGGCCGAGGAGGCGAAGGCGTTCTATCAGGATCCCGCTTATTTCTCCGGGGACGCAGAGATCGGGTATCGGGATTACGCGGCGATGCATCGGGCGCTGGCGCCGCATTTCCGCCGGCGGTTGCGCCTCCTGGCCCGATGGCAGCCCCGGCGCGGGCGGCTGCTGGATGTCGGCTGCGCCGACGGCTACTTCCTGGAGCTGGCCCGGGCCGAGGGCTGGGAGGTGGCGGAGGTGGAGGTCTCGGAGAGGATGGCCAAGGAAGCCGCGAGGCGGTTGCAGGTTCCTGTGGTCACCGCTCTCGAGGAGCTGCCCCCGGGCGCTTATGATGTCCTTACGCTCTGGGAGGTTGTGGAACACTTCCCCCAGCCGGTGGTGGAGCTGCGCCGGCTGGTGGAGCGGCTCCGGCCGGGCGGGTTGCTGATGCTCTCCACCCCGAACGCGGGGCACTGGCAGGCCCTCCACGCCCCCGAACGCTGGACCAGCTACCGACTTCCCGCGCATCTGGTGCTGTTCACGGCGGATTCGCTCCGTCTGGGGCTGGAACAGGCCGGCCTCGTGGGGATCCGCATCTGGAAGACCGCCCCGCTGCCGCCGCTCCCCTGGTGGCTGGAACGGGCCACCGCGCCGCTGGCCCAGCGCCTGGCCGATGGGAGCGCCCGCCCATGGCGGGCGGCCCTCCTCCTCTGGCGAGCGGTCCGCCTGTGGGGATGGGCGTGGCAGCGGATCGTCGCTCCCCACCTGGACATCTTCATGACTTTAGAGGCGCTGGCATGTCGGCCCGGGTGATCCGCGTCCTGCACATCGCCCGCTATCGCACGCCCTCGATGGAGCGCAAGCTGGAGTGCATGGCCGCCCGGCCCGACCTGGCCCTCTGGCTGGTCCGCCCCGCCGTCTGGCGGGATGCCTTCGGGGAGCGGGTGGTGGAGTGGGCCGTGCCGGGATGCCGGGTGGTTCGAGTCCCCATGCTAGGCCGGGCCGACGATCCGCATCGCGCCCTCTATCGGACCCTGACGTTCGGCCTGTGCTCCATCCGGCCACATCTGATCCACGCCGAGGAGGAGCCCGACAGCCTGGCCGCCCTGCAGATCGCGATCGCCCGCCGGCTGTTCGCCCCTCGGGCGCGGTTGATCCTCCATACCTGGCAGAACGTCAACCGCCCCAAGCGCCGGCATGTGTGGTGGGTCACGCGGATCTCGCTGCGCGAGGCGGACGCCATCCTCTGCGCCAACCAGGAGGCCGTGCGGGTGCTGCGGGAGATGGGATATGCGGGGCCCACCGCGGTCATCCCGCCCATCGGGGTGGATACGCGCCTCTTCCGCCCCCCGGAGCGCCGGGCCCGCGCCGGGGCGTTCCGGGTCGTCTACGCCGGACGGTTCGTCCCCGAGAAGGGGCTGGACACCCTGCTGGAGGCGGTGGCCCGGGTGGATCGCGAGGTGGAGCTGTGGCTGATCGGCGAGGGGCCGTATCGCGCTGCCCTTCAGGAACTGGCTCGGCGCCTGGGCATCCATGATCGGGTCCGGTGGATCCCGGCGGCCCCGCCGGAGCGGATGCCGGCGCTCCTATCCCAGGCGGACGTGGTGGTTCTGCCTTCCCGCACCACGCCGGTCTGGAAGGAGCAGTTCGGCCGGGTGCTGGTGGAGGCGATGGCGTGCAAAGTGCCGGTGGTGGGCTCCGATTCCGGCGCCATCCCCGAGGTGGTCGGCGACGCCGGGCTGCTCTTCCCCGAGGGGGACGCCGCGGCGCTGGCGGAGCGCCTCCGGCGTCTGATGGAGTCCCCTGACCTGTGCCGCGCGTTAGGCGAGCGGGGATACGCGCGGGCCACAGCGCTTTACAGCCAGGAGCGGATCGCCCATCGAACCCTCGAGTTCTACGACCAAGTACTGGGGGGAGGATCCGCCGCGCCGGGCTCGCTTTGAGCCTCCCGCCTATCTCAAGGCCGTTTGAAGGAGACCCCGGCCCGCAGCAGTCTGTATGGAGGGTCGAGAGATGAACGGCAAGCAGAACCGGATCCCCCCGCTCTCGATCGTCATCGTCGCATATAACACCCGCGACCTCGTCCTTCAGTGCCTGTCGGGCCTTTACGCTCCGGCGCAGGCGCGGGGATGGCAAATCATTGTGGTGGACAACGGCTCTGGGGATGGGACGTGGCATGCTGTTTCCGAACGGTTTCCTGAGGTGGAGCTGGTCCGCAGTGAGCAGAACCTCGGCTTCGCGGCGGGCGCCAACCTCGGCCTGCGCCGGGCGCGGGGCCGCGTGATCGTCCTGATGAATGGAGATGTGCAGGTCTCGGCAAGCGCCTTGGAGGGCGCCGCTGGGGCCCTCCTCTCCCAGCCGGAGGTCGGGGCGTTGTCTCCGATGTTGCGGACCCCCGATGGGCGGCCGCAGCCTTTCGCCTTCGGGGATGATCAGACCCCGGGCTATCTCCTCCGGCGCGGGCTGAGAGCGCTCCTCGGGCGAGGCCCTATGCATCGCTGGGCAGTCGAGGAGCCGATCGAGGTTGCTTGGGTTTCCGGTGCCTGCATGCTGGTGCGCCGGGAGGTCGTGGAACAGGTGGGCTTGCTGGACGAAGGCTTCTTTCTCTATTTTGAGGACAACGATTGGTGTCTGCGGATGCGAAAGGCAGGGTGGCGAATCGTTTACGACCCACACTTCGCCGTGGTGCACGTCGGGGGTGCGTCGGCGCCTGATCGTCGCCAAGCCCATGAGGCTTACGATCGAAGCCTGGTTCGGTTTACGTTCAAGCATTATGGCCCCATCGCGGCGTGCGGCGTCTGGATCCTCCGGAAGGCCTATCGTCTCCTGATGGGGGTGAGGGAGACGCTGGGCATGGTCTTGGCCAAAAGGGAGACACGCGGCCCCTAATCCGCACGGGAACAGGACACAGAGCGGAGCGCCGCCTGGATCCCTTCCAGGATCACTTGATGTTCGGTTGCATGCATGCGCGCCTCAAAGGTTTCCAGGGTGTCCTCGGGAAAGATGGGCACGATTGCTTGGGCCAGCACCGGGCCGGCGTCCACCTCGGGCGTCACGAAGTGCACCATGCACCCGCTGTGCGTGATCTCCCCCCGCCGGTAGGCTTCGAAAGCCCGCTGGATGGCGTTGACGCCGGGGAACATCCCGGGCAGGGCCGGATGCAGGTTGATCACCCGCCCGGGGAAGCGATCCAGGAAGGCGGGGCTCAGGATGTGCATCCACCCCGCCAGGACGATGAGATCCGGCCGGAAGGGGGCGATCCGCTCCGCCAGATCGCGGTCGTAAGCAGTGCGGTCCAGCCCGCGTTCCCGGTAGGGCTTCAAGGGGAAATACAGGGTGGGGATCCCGGCCCGCTGGGCCCGCACCAGCCCGTAGGCGTCTTTGCGGTTGGAGACCACCAGCACCACCCGCGCCGGAAGCCGCCCCGCGGCGCAGGCGTCGAGGATAGCCTGCAGGTTGCTGCCGAACCCAGAGATCATTACGACCAGACGGTGATCCCTCATACTGGCACGGAATGGCACAAGGTGTTAGGCCGACGAGAGGCCTTCGATGCGCACGGCGGGATCCCCTTCCACGATCTCCCCGACGGGATAAAGTTCGCCGGGCCGGAGGGCGAGGGCTCGCTCGGCCGACTCCGGGTCGAGGACGAGGATCATCCCCAGGCCCATGTTGAACACGCGGAACATCTCCTCGGCATCCACGCGCCCGTGGCGCTGGATGAGGGCGAAGATCGGCGGCTCGGGCCATGTGCCTCGACGGAGCACCGCCGCGGTTCCCGGGGGCAGGATGCGGGGGAGGTTCTCGTAAACGCCGCCGCCGGTGATGTGGGCCAACCCCTTGGGTTCGATGCCGGCCTCCTCGAGGGCCTGGATCGGCTCGAGGTAGCAGCGATGGGGCGCCAGGAGCGCTTCGCCGATGGAGCAGCCCAGCTCCGGGCACGGCCGCTCCCAATCCAGATCGCCCAACGCGGCCCGGGCGAGGCTGTATCCGTTCGTGTGCAGCCCGCTGGCCGGGAGGGCCAGCAGCCGATCGCCCGGTCGGATCCCCCGCCCGTCCCGGATCCGTCCCCGTTCCACCACGCCCACGATCGTCCCCACCAGATCCAGCTCCCCCGGCGCGTAGACCCCCGGCATCTCCGCCGTCTCCCCGCCCAGGAGCACGCAGCCCACCGCCCGACAGGCCGCCGCCACGCTCTCCACGATGCGGACGACGATCTCCGGGTCCAGGCGGGCGGCGGCGATGTAGTCCAGCAAGAACAGCGGGCGGGCGCCGTGGACCAGGATGTCGTTGACGCAGTGGTGGACCAGATCGTAGCCGATGGTCTCCCAGCGGCCCAGACGGGCGGCGACCTTGAGTTTGGTGCCCACGCCGTCGGTGGAGGCCACAAGCACCGGCTCCGCCATAGCCTTCAACGCGTCGGCTCGATAGAGGCCGGCGAAGGCCCCCAGGCCGGCGATCACCTCGGGGCGATAGGTGGACCGGACGGCCCCGGCGATCCGGTCCAAGATCTCGCGGGCGGCGTCCAGATGGACGCCCGCGCGGGCGTAAGCCTCCGCTGGGCTCATGGCTGCCCCTCCTCTCAGGCGCGGGCGTGGGCGGGCATGGATCCTGTCGCCCGGCCGATGTCCCGACGGAACTGCATCCCTTCGAAGCGGATGCGGGAGACCGCGGCGTAGGCGCGCTCGGCGGCGGCGGCGAGATCGGGTCCGCGGGCGCTGATGGCCAGCACGCGCCCGCCTGCCGTCACCACCTGACCGTCCCGGCGCGCGGTTCCCGCGTGGAACACCCACACATCTGCCATCGCCTCCGCCTCCTCCAGCCCCGCGATGGGGAGCCCCCGGGGGACCGGGCCGGGGTAGCCGGGCGCGGCAAGGACCACCGTGACGCACGCGCCCGGGCGCCAGCGCAACGGGGCGTCCCCCAGGCGGCCGTCGAGGCAGGCCTCCAGGGCCTCCAGGAGATCGCTTTCCAGCAGGGGAAGGATCGCCTGGGCCTCGGGATCGCCGAACCGGGCGTTGAACTCCAGGACGAAGGGGCCGCGGGCCGTGAGCATGAGCCCGGCGTAGAGCACGCCGACGAAGGGCGTGCCGCGGCGGGCCAGCTCCTCCACCGCTGGCTGGAGGATCGTCCGCCTCATTTCTTCTACCTCGTCGGTGGTGACATCGGGGACCGGGGCGTAGGCCCCCATGCCGCCGGTGTTCGGCCCCTGGTCGCCGTCGCGCAGGCGCTTGTGGTCGCGGGCGGGCAGGAGCGGCCGCACCGTCTTTCCATCCACGAAGGCCAGCAGGGAAAGCTCGCGCCCTTCCAGGCGCTCCTCGATCACCACCGTCTCCCCGGCTTCCTCAAAGATCCGCTCCTCCATCAGGAGGCGCAGGGCTTCCTCCGCCTCCTCCGGGGTCGCGCAGACGAACGTCCCCTTGCCGCCCGCCAGCCCGCTGGCCTTCACCACATGGGGGCCCGGCCGGCGGCGCACGTAGTCCCGCGCCGCCCTCAGGTCGTGGAACACCGCGTAATCCGCGGTGGGGATCCCGCAGGCCCGCATCAGATCCTTGGCGAAGGCCTTCGAGGCCTCGATGCGGGCGGCGGCCTGGGTGGGCCCGAAGATCCGCATCCCGGCGGCCCGGAACGCGTCCACGATCCCCCGCGCCAGCGGGGCCTCCGGCCCCACCACGGTGAGATCAACGGAGCGCTCGCGGGCGAAGGCGAGGAGCCCTTCGAGGTCCTCCGCGGCGATGGGGATGGAATCCGCCGGGGCGCGCGGTCCCCTCGGGTCGCCTTCCAAGGCCGCAGGCCACGAGGTCCCGGCGTTCCCGGGGGCCACATAAACCCGCTCCACTTCCGGCGAACGGGCGAGGGCCCAGGCCAGGGCGTGCTCCCGCCCGCCGGAGCCGACAATCAGAATCCGTTTCCCCTTCCGCATGAGATCTCATCCGCCCAGGATATCGGCTCGATCTTCAACCGGATCGGTCGGCGAGGAAGCGCCTCTTCTCTTCCCTCGTCCTGATGCGGTTTCGACCCTAAGGACTTGGAAGGATGCTTCGGATCCCCTCGAACGCCAGCTTGAGCCGGTGGGAGCCGTTGAGCTCCTCCGGGAGGGGAAGGGGGTAATCCCCGGAGAAGCAGGCCGTGCAGTAGCCGCCGCCCGAGTCGGGGAGCGCCTCGCGGACCGCGGCGAGCATCCCCGGGAGGCTCAAATAGGCCAGGCTGTCCGCCCCGATGAAGCGGCGGATCGCCTCTTCATCCCGACGATGGGCGATTAATTCCGCATAGGTGGCCATATCAATCCCCATAAAGCACGGATGGCGGATGGGTGGGGAGGCGATCCGCACGTGGACCTCGGCGGCGCCCCCGTCGCGCAGGAGTTGCACCAACTGCCGCGTCGTGTGGCCGCGGACGATGGAGTCGTCCACCAGCACCACCCGCCGCCCCCGCAGGACCTCGGGGAGGGGGCTGTATTTCAGGTGGACGCTCTGCTGGCGGGTCTGATCGTCGGGCTGGATGAAGGTGCGGCCGATATATCGGTTCTTGATCAGCCCCTCGATGAAGGGGATGCCGGACTCCAGGCTGTAGCCGATGGCGTGGGGGGTAGCCGAGTCCGGGACGCCGACGACCAGATCCGCTGCCGCCGGGGCCTCACGGGCCAGCTGGCGCCCCAACGCCAAGCGCACCGCGTAGATCGTCCCCCCTTCCCGCAACGAGTCCGGCCGCATGAAGTAGACATACTCGAAAATGCAGAAGGCGGGCGCGGAAGGAGGAGCGCCTTTGAAAATCGTGAGGCCGTTGCGGTCCAGGCGGGCGATCTCGCCGGGCGCCAGCTCCCGCAGGGGGCGAGCGCCGATCAGCCGGAGGGCGCAGGACTCCGAGGCCACCGCATATCCTTCCTCCAGCGCCCCCAGACAGAGCGGGCGGAAGCCGTAGGGGTCCCGGACTGCGTAGATCGCCTCGCGGGTGAGGATGACCAGGGCGTAGGCGCCTGGCGCCAGGCGCATGAGGGCGCGGATCCGCCCGATCCATAGGTCCGGGCCGGGGGGCGCATCGCCGCGGAGTTCCTCCTCTATCCCCCAGGCTTCGGGCGGGGAGGCCAGCAGGTGCAGGATCAGCTCGCTGTCGCTGCCGGAGGAGAGGCCGATCCCGCGCTCCAGCAGGCGACGGCGCAGGCGCTGGGCGTGGACCAGGTTGCCGTTGTGGGCGACACCCAGGGGCCCGTGGAGGGTTTCGATGAGGAAAGGCTGGGCGTTGCGGAGATGGGAGGCGCCGGCGGTGGAATAGCGGGTGTGGCCGATGGCCATGGGGCCCCGGAGCTGGCGCAGGATACCCGCGTCGAATACCTGAGAAGCCAGCCCCATGCCCTTGTGGAGATAGGCCGCCTCGCCGTCGCTGGTGGCGATCCCGGCGCTCTCCTGGCCGCGATGCTGCAGGGCGCAGAGGGCCAGGAAGGCCAGATGGGCCGCTTCCCGGCCCGGCGCGAACACGCCGAAGACCCCGCAGGCCTCTCGAGGGCGATCCGGATCCATTGCGGCCATCTGCTCACCTCCTTTCCCGATCGCCTCGCTTGATCCCCGGAGGGCGCAGTCAGGAGGCCCGGGATCCGCGGGCGCGGACCTCCATGTCGTCTGCGAGGATGCGCTGCCGCTGCTGTTCCTGGAACTGCGCCACCCGTTCCCGCACTGTCGGGTCGCTCAGGCCCAGGATCTTGGCGGCCGCCAGGGCCGCCCCCGCCGGGTCCAGCACCACGAGCGGCGCGATCCCACCGGGCATCCGCAGGGAGGAAAAGATATCGGCCCCGGCGAAGGCCTCGGCGATCGGCGGGCAGGCGATAACCGGGGCCTGCACCTGGCCGTCCACCAGCCCGCTCAAGGCGTTCGAGCGCCCGGCGATGGTGATGTAGACCTTGGGGCGGGGATCGGCCTCATAGGCCTGGAGGAGCTCGATCAGATGGCCAGGGACCTTGTGGGCGGAGGCGACCCGCATCTCCCAGTCCAGGCCGAACGCCTCAAGCGCCCGGGCCACCGCCTGCCCGTGCTCCAGATCGGAGCGGGAACCCATCAGGATGACCACCAGGGGCTTCATCGGCCCATCCCCTCCGCGGCTTGTGGATTCGCTTCCTGCTCCAGGAAGCGCTGGAGGTTGCGGGCGATCCGCTCCGCGGCGGGCTGTTCTCCGGGGACAAAAGATTGCCCCGTGAGCCGTTCGTAGAGGGCGATGAACCGGGCGGCGGCGCCGACGATGAGTTCCTCCGGCATCGCCGGCGGTTCCCCGTCGCCTCGATAGCCGCGGGCGGCGAACCATGCCCGAACGTATTCCTTGTCGTAGGACTCAGGCTCCCGCCCGCGCCCGTAGGTTTCCGCCAGCCAGAAGCGGCTGGAATCCGGCGTGTGCAGCTCGTCGATCAAGACCAGCTGGCCATCGATCAGGCCGAATTCGTATTTGGTGTCCACGAGGATCAGCCCCGCCCGCCGGGCCAGCTCCTGGCCGCGGGCGAACAGGGCGAGGGCCGCCGCCTCGATCTGCTCCCACAGATCCGGGGGCACCAGCCCGCGGCTCAGGATCTCCTCGCGGGTGAGGATCTCGTCGTGGGCGCCGGAGGGCGCCTTGGTGGTCGGCGTGAGGACAGGGTGGGGCAGGGGATCGTTCTTCTGCAGGCCATCGGGCAGAGGGATCCCATAGGGACGGCGCTCGCCTTGAGCATACAGGGTCCAGAGGGAGGTGCGGGTCACGCCGGTGATATAGCCGCGCACGATCACCTCCACCGGGAGCGGCTCGGCCCGACGGACCACCATCACGTTCGGGTCCGGGGTGGCGATCAGATGGTTGGGGAGGATGTCGCGGGTCCGCTCGAACCACCAGGCGCTAAGCTGGGTGAGCACCTGGCCCTTATACGGGATCATGCCCAGCACGCGGTCGAAGGCGGAGATACGATCGGTGGCGATGAGGAAGAGCCGATCGCCTTGGGCGTAGATGTCTCGCACCTTCCCCGCGCGCTTCGGCCCCAGCCCGGGCAGATCCACGGCCGGCAGCGCGTGGGGAAGGGCCGCCCGCAGTTCGGATTCCGACAACCCCATCTCAACACCTCCTCAACGCGTTTTGGAACAGGACGAGGCCCAAGCCACCTCGTTCTCCGCGGTGCCAGCGAGGGTGTTGCCATGGGAAGATGTGGTCCTCGGGGTGGGGCATAAGGCCCAGGACGTTGCCGGCCGGGTTGCAGATCCCCGCGATCCCCCGCTGGGAGCCGTTGGGGTTGAAGGGATAGCCCGCCGGTTGCCCGGAGGGGTCCACGTAGGTCAGGGCGATCAGGCCCCGCGCCTCCAGGAGGTCCAGGATCGCCTCCGATCGGGCGACGAAACGCCCTTCCCCGTGGGCCACCGGGCAATATAAGAGATCCTCGATCCCTTCCGTGAAGAGGCAGGGGCTTCGGGGGTTGGCTCGCAGAACCACCCACCGGCATTCGAACCGCCCGGAGGCGTTCGGGGCCAGGGTGACCGTCCGGGTTCCGTCGGGTTCCAGGAATTCGGGTCCGGGAAGCAGCCCGGCCTTGACGAGCGCCTGGAACCCGTTGCAGATCCCCAGCACCGGCCGTCCGCTGGCGATGAAACGCTCCAGCGCCTCCCCCAGCCATTGCCGGAGGTCCAGGGCCCACAGCGTCCCCGCGCCCAGGTCATCGCCATAAGAGAACCCGCCGGGGAGGACCAGCATGGCGTAGTCGAGGAGGCTCCGCTCCCCCCGCCGCAGCCGATTCAGGGGAACGATCTCCGGCTCCCCACCGGCCAGGCGGCAGGCCATCGCCGCCTCCCGGTCACGGTTGGTCCCGGGGGCCTGGAGGATCAGCACCCGGGGGCGGCGCCGGAGGACCCCGATGGACAGCATAGGGGCGGCCGGGGTGGGGCGGGCCGGCGGGAAGGCGGGGGCGGGTTCCCCCCGCCATGCCCGTTCCAGGGCCTCGATCGGCAGGCGGATCCGCTCCGATCCATCCCGGCCGATCACCCGCAGGAGCCCATCGGCGGTCACCTCGCCGATGCGGGCCACCGGATGGCCGGCCATCGTGGCCTCGAAGGCGGGCGCGTCCTCCGGCCGCACCTCGACCAGGAAGCGGGCCATGGACTCCGAGAACAGCGCCTCCGCGTCGGTTGCCAACTGGGCCGCGCCGGGGATGCACCGCAGGTCAATCCGCGCCCCCAGGCGCCCGGCCAGGCACATCTCGGCCAGTGCAACCCCCAGTCCCCCTTCGGAGAGATCGTGGCAGGCCTGCACCTGCCCGGCGGCGATGGCCCGATGAAGCGCCCGCATCCGATCTAAGGCCTGGGGGACCGGCTGGGGGAGGCGATCCGACTCGGGCGCTTCCCCCGGGGCGATCCACCGGTAGTGGCTGCCGCCCAGCTCCGGTCGGGTGTCGCCCACCAGGTAGATCACGTCGCCCGGGCGCTTGAAATCCATCGTGACCGTCCGTCGCAGGTCCGGCACGCGCCCCACGGCGGTGATCAGGAGCGTCCCCGGGATCGCGTGGGCCCGGCCCTCGGCGTCCACATACACGTTATGCAGGCTGTCCTTGCCGGAGATGAAGGGGGCCTGGTAGGCGCGGGCGGCGTCGAAGCACCCCTGGGCGCACCGGACCAGCGCGCCCAGTTGCTCGGGGTCGCGGGGATCCCCCCAGCAGAAGTTGTCCAGCAGGGCCACGTGGTCGGGGTCCGCCCCGACGGCGACCAGGTTGCGGAACCCTTCGTCAATGGCCGCCCAGGCCATGATGTAGGGGTCCCGTTCCCCATACCGAGGGGCCAGGCCCACGGCCAGGGCGATCCCCGGGGCGGGGCCTTCCGCCGGGAGGATCTCCAACGGGGCCAGGACGACCGCGTCGCCGGGGCCGTGGCTCGCGGCGCCCACCAGGGGCTTGACCGCCGTCGCGCCCTGCACCTCGTGATCGTAGCGGCGCAGGATCTCCTCACGGCTCCGGATGTTGGGATGCCCGAGCAGATCGAGGAGGGCGCGGGCGAGATCGGGAGGCGGCGAGGGGGCGGCGCGGCGTCCGGCCGGGGGGCGGGCGGGCGCCCAGCGGGCCTCCAGCACGGGCCGGGGACGCCCTTCGTGGAGGAAGTCCAGATCGAGCGCCCCCACGAGATGGGAGGCGTAAAAGAGGCGCAGCACCCCGGTGGCCTCGAAGGTCCCGATGGCTGCCGCCTCCACCATATGGAGGGCGCAGATCTCCTGGAAGCGCGGCCAGTTCTCCGGGGGGATCGCCAGCACCATCCGCTCCTGGGATTCGCTGAGCCAGATCTCCCAGGGGCGCAGGCCCTGATCCTTCAACGGCACCCGGTCCAGGTGGACGTCGGCCCCCAGGCGGCGGGCCATCTCGCCGATGGCCGAGGAGAGGCCGCCGGCGCCGCAATCGGTGATGGCATGATAGAGCCGCTCCTCCCGGGCCTGCAGGATGACCTCCATCAATTGCTTTTCCAGGATGGGGTGGCCGATCTGGACCGCGCTGCGGGCGGCGATGGGGGCCTCAGGATCCAACCCCTGGCTGGAGAAGGTGGCCCCACCCAGGCCGTCCCGGCCCGTCCGCCCGCCGATCACCACGATGAGGTCGCCCGGCTGGGGGGCCGTGGGGTGGGCCCCCCGGGGGAGCAGCCCCAGGCAGCCGCAGAAGACAAGCGGGTTGGCCCGATACCCGGGATGGTAGAAGACTGCCCCGGCAACCGTGGGGATGCCCATTTTGTTCCCGTAATCTTCGATGCCGCGGATCACCCCCTCGATGATCCGCTGAGGGTGCAGCGCGCCCGCGGGCCGGTCGGCCTCTGGGAGATCCGGCGGCCCGAAGCACAGGACGTCCAGGTTGGCGATGGGGCGGGCGCTCACCCCGAGGATGTCGCGGATCACCCCGCCGACCCCGGTGCTGGCCCCACCGAACGGCTCCACAGCGGACGGGTGATTGTGGGTCTCCACCTTTAGGGCCAGATCCCAGCGGTCGTCGAACGCGATGATCCCCGCGTTGTCCACGAAGGCGGAGCGGACCCATGGGCGGTGGACCTGTTCTGTGGCCGCCTGGATATAGGTGCGCAGCAGGCCGTCGATCCAGAGGGTCTGGGAAGGCGCGTCGGGGGGCGCGCCAGGGGCGGGCCCGGTGTAGCGGATGCGGGCTTTAAAGGTCTTGTGGGCGCAATGCTCGCTCCACGTCTGAGCGATGGTTTCCAGCTCGATGTCGGTCGGATCCCGGCCCAGGCGGCGGAAGTAGTCCTGGATGGCCTGCATCTCCTCCAGGTTCAGGGCCAGGCGGCGGCGCTCGCTGAGGGCGAGGAGCGCGGCTTCATCGGCCTCGCGGAGCGGGAGGACCTCCACCACCGGATCGGGACGAGCGGGGTCCAGGAAGGGCGGGGCGATCGCCTGATCGATGGCGTAGCGCTGGATCGTCGGGTTGCAGCACAGCTCGACCGCCAGCTGTTGCAGATCCTCGGGGCTCAACTCCCCCCAGAGCTCGAAGCGAACCCCCCAGGCCGCCTGCCGCACCTCGAACCCGGCGTCCCGGGCGGCCCGCAGCAGGCTTTCAACGGCGGGATCGGTCACCCCAGGCCGCCAGGTCACCTCGATCCAGTGATCCGGCGCCTCCGGGCCGCGCGGAAGGGTAGGGGGATCCGTCAGCAATGCAGCGTGGAAACGTTCGGTGATCGGATCGGCGAGCAGGAGGCGGCTCAGGCGTTCCACTTCGGGGAGGGGGAGGGGGGTTTCCAGGAAGCACAGGCGCGCCACGCGGCAGGCCCGCAACCGATCCCATCCGTGGGCGCGGGCGGCGCGCACCAGCCGGCTGCCCTCCGGATCCTCCGGGTCCCTCAAGTGGATCTCGAGGCGGACGATCGTGCGCTTCGGATGCGGGGGCAGCCGGCGAGCGATGTCCGCCGGGACAATCTCCTGTTCCATGGGAAAAGCCCCGAGTGCGTCCTCCAGGTGATGGGATCCCTTTGCTTTCGGGCTCCCTCCCGGAGCGGATCCCGCGGAGGGGCAATCCCAGCCGGGTTCCGTAGTGGAGGCGAGGTGATGGCCGATGGATTCCAGGCCTAAAGGATTGCCCACTATTTTATAAAGGCCACCCAGAGGTTGTCAAGAGCCCGCTTGGGTGGGCTCCGCCTTCATTCCCGTGGCCGCCCGACCTCATAGCTCACGTTGCGCGCCTCGAAGAAGTTCACCTGCTCCGGCAGATCCATCTCGATCGCCAGCCAGCGGAAGGGGTTGGGGGTGTGGAACTGAGCCCCCAGCCCCAGCTCCTCCAGGCGCCGGTCGGCGACGTAGCGCACGTAGGCGTTCAGGGGCTCGGCGGAAAGGCCCAGGATCGGCTGGGGCAGGAGGGCCCGGTTGTAAGCCTCCTCCAGGGCCACCGCCTCCAGGATCATCCCCCGCAGCGCCTCCGCCAGCGCCGGCGTCCGGACCTCCGGATGCTCCTGGAGGAAGGTCAGGATGAGGTGGATGCCGAACGACAGATGGAGGCTCTCATCTTTCAGCACCCAATCAATGATCGTGTTCAGGCCCCGCAGCAGGTTGCGCCGTCGGAACGACAGGGCGAAGGCGAACCCCGAGTAGAAGAAGATGCCCTCCAACACCACGAAGAAGCCCACCATGTTACGCAGGAGCCGCTGCCGACCCTCCAGCGCGCCCAGGTCCAGGCCGGGCTCCAGGATCTCCTGCGTGAGCCGGCGCTGGAAGGCGGCCTTCGCGGCCACCGCGGGATGGTCCTCCAGCATCCCGAACACCCGCTCCCGGTCCACCGGCAACGTCTTGATCACGTATTCAAAGGCCATGGTGTGGTTGGCCTCCTCCCAGGCCTGGCGGGCGAGATAGAGCCGGACCTCTGGGGCGGTGAGGTGGGGATAGAGGGCGAGCAGCAGGTTGCTGGTCACCATGGATTCCATGGGGTTGAAGAACCCGAGGAGGATCTCCACGGCCCGTCGCTCCTCTTCGCTGAGCCGCTCATGCCAGTCCTGGAGGTCGTCGTGGAGCGGGGCTTCCTCAGGGAACCAGGTGTTGCGCTTGGCCTGCTGGACGTGGGCGTAAGCCCAGGGGTAGCGCAACGGGAACAGCCGCATCGGCTCCACCGGGTCGCCGCCGATCAACCCTTGGGCGGATCGCATGGGCATCCCTCCTTCGTGAAGCGTTGGGGTTGCGCGGATCATGTCCGCAAAACATCAGACCTCCGGCCCATCCCGGGCCTTTGCCCAGCTGTGGGCCTTCCGCTTGCCGGGGCCGCCGTTTGCCTTTCGGAGGACGGCTCTCCTGAGCCGCCGTTGTGGCATGCCGTCCGAAAAGCGGGAGCCGAAGGGGCCCGGCGCTACTGGCAGGCCTCGCAGGCACCGTCCACGGCGCACGCGGCATCGGCCTGGAGCTCCGCCTCCATCGCCTCGATCCAGCGCGGGCGCCGCGCGGCCTTGTTCACCCGCACCGTTGCGGGCTCGACCCGCATCCGGGGCATCACGTAACAGTAATAGGTGGCCTTCAGGCCCATCCGCCAGGCTTGCAAATAGACTTCCTCTATTTCGGCGGGGGTCTGAGCGGCGAAATAGAGGCTGCGGCTGATGCCCATATCCACCCACTTCTGGGCCCGGGCCGTCGCCTCCAGCAGCGCCTCCGGCCGGATCTGGAAGGCGGTGGGGAAGCGCCGGCGCACGGGCTCCGGGATCTCCTCGATGGGCATGACATCCCCCTGGGTCTCCACCAGCCGCTCCCGGACCCGTTCCCACAGCCTCAGATCCTTCAGGACCTCCACCAGGACCGGGTTGAACTCCACGAAGCGCCCGGAGAGGGTGGAGCGGACGAACAGATTGCTGAAGTAGGGGTCCATGCTCGGGCTGGTCCCTGCGATCAGGGCGATGGTCGCGGTGGGGGCGATGGCCATCACCGCGCCGTTGCGGATCCCCTGACGCAGCTCCCCTCGCAGGTCCTCCCAATCGAGCCGCCGGTGCCGACCGACTGCGACCGGCACGCCCCGCTCCCGTTCCAGGTCCTCCAGGGTTTCGAAGGGGAAGCGGCCCTTAGACCACTCGCTGTCCTCGAAGCGCGGGAAGGGTCCCCGCTCCCGGGCCAGGGCGATGC
>FWWL01005202.1_pt1 | contig 20275 bp, 18 predicted proteins | sample 2228331 | NCBI WGS metagenome assembly FWWL01 (sample SAMEA103939775, study PRJEB20133) | metagenome | reverse complement strand
ACGGATGTTTAACGACCGTCGCCCGCAAGGGGCAACGCTACTAACGAATTGACAATCGTCATCGTCATCACGGTAGCGTCGGGGCTCGTCCCTGATGGTCGTCAACCACTGTCGCCGACAAACAGCGGTGTTACAAAGTTGCGGCTGACACCACTCCTACCAACGACGCACGATTGTCACTCCACCCGACAGGTGAAGATAGGGGGCAGGTGGAAGTAAGTGATGGACGGGTCGCTTTTGCCGAGGAAACTTTTCGCCATCTCAATGGCGTCCCGCACAGTCGGTGCCGTTTCCACCCCCATCCGCTCCGCCACGCGCTTGTTGCCCCTGACGAAGATCACCTTCCCCGCATAAGCGTGCCCCAAACTGCCCCAATACCACATGTAGAACGGATGGACCCCGTGATAAGCGTATTCATGCCGATACAGGTAGCGGTAGCGCTCGTTAGTAGCAAACGCTGCTTCAAACTTCTCCGTCTCGCGCGGGTCGCGCGTTTGAGGCAGAACCGTCTTCCAAAAGTCCACATAACTGGGATGGTGCTGCTCGTGAAAGCGCTCGTAAAGCGGGTGAGTGAAAATCAACACGCCTCCTTCCCGCAGCAAAGGCTTGCCGATGGACATCAAGTGGAAGAGGTAGCCCGTTGTCAGGCAGTAAACGAGGATGGGGTTCATGATGCTGTTGACATTGTAGGGACCAAGGTAGGGCGCGCCACACAGAACGATGTCGCTTTGTCCCTTGACAGGCACTTCCTGCTGCTCTGCCAACTTCTTCAGCGTCTGTTCGTGCACGCTTTCCACTTCGCCCGCGTAGATACCGATGATGCCGTAGGGTGCTTTGATGCTATGCCAGATGCGGCGGTTCAATTCAAAGGGCGCTACCGTGCAACCAAACCGCAGCAGGTGGAACCACGCCGTTTCCCACCACTGCCATGATCGCTCGTAACGCTGCAAGAGGGCAAAAATTGGCGGGAAGGTGTTGGAGTTAACCACCGTCTCAATTTGGAAGTGGCGGATGTGCTGTTCAATGAGGCGCCCTTGCCGTTGCAAGACACCGTGAAAGGGCGAGCGAGGCGGGTCCATGTAGTAGGAGGTCAAGAGCATGTGGGCGTTGTGGTGGTGCCGAACAGTGGCATAGTTGGTCACTCCTGTGACCAGCGACTTGTGCCCGCCATCCATCGGGGTCAGGTTGATGTTGACATAGATGACCAAGTCGCTTTCTGCCACCCGCCGATTGAGCCACACTTCCTCGCCTTGTTCCGTTTTGCCCAAGAAAACGACACCGTTTGGGTCTTCGCCATCATGGTTGTAGAGGCGCAGTGGGTAGAAGGCTTTGAACACTCGCTCACCCACTTGGTGCCTCAGTTCATCAGGGGTCATCCGTCGGTGCAATCCGATGGCAGCGATGAGGTGAATGTCGTCAATCCCTTTCTCCCCACACTTTTGCAGGATATGCTCAATAACGCGCTGGCGGATGTCGGGTTGCTGCATCGGTGGCAAAGGCAAGGAAAGGTCGTCAAAGACGACGGTGACTTTCATGCCCTGCCGCAGTTGAGCCGAGAGGGGATCGGCGTTGAGAGGATGCTCCAACGCGTGCTCAATGGCGGCGTCCAAGTCCTCAATGGGCGGTAACGGGGGTGGACCGTAGATGACCCGCGTTCCTTTCGGCAGCGGCTCCCACAAGAACCCTTCACCGCAGAAAAACAGAAAAGGTTCCCCCTCGTTCTCCGCGACCCTCACCAGTTGCTCCCGTTCGTCCAACACCCGCATGTTTCGTTTCCCTCCTTCAACTCGCCCGTTCAAAAACAATTGCTATTGCAAGCCACTGGCTCAAAGCGCCAAAACCGTGTTAGATTTTGAGGCAGTGGGAGCAGCGAAGAACGGAGGTTGGCAACGATGCAGCGGTTTGTAACTGGCTATGTCAAACAGATTTTGCGGGAGACGCCGCAAGTGCAGGAGATAGAAGTGGCAACGGAGGATGGCGAAGTCGCCAAAGCCATCGTTTACCCCGAGTTGACAGGAAGCGTGCGAGAAGGGGACACGGTGGTGCTTAATGTCATCGCTGTGGAACTCGGGTTAGGAACGGGTGGGTATCATTTTGTCGTTGCCAACCTGACCAGACCTGAGTGCGATGCTGTCCAGTCAGGGCACATCATCAAGTTGCGCTACACGCCGATGCAGGTGAATGTTTCCGCAGCGGAAGAGGAAGGGAGTCCCCTTCGGGATGCCATTTTGCACAACAACAATCTGGAAGGGCTGCGGGTGATTGTGTGCCCCCTCCACAGTTTCCTTGCTCCCGCTGCCGCTGGCGTGAAATTTGTCAAGCCGAACGCAAAGGTCATTTACATCATGACCGACAGTTCGGCGCTGATGTTGGGCTTTAGCCGACTGGTGCCCTTGCTCAAATCGGCAGGGTTGGTGGATGTGACCATCACTTGTGGTCAAGCCGTCGGGGGCGATGTGGAGTGCATCAACATTTACACAGCCCTCATTTGCGCTAAGGTGTTGGAAGCCGACGCAGTGATTGTCGCGCCAGGACCTGGACATGTGGGCACGGCTTCCCCCTTAGGCTTCTCTGGCGTGGAGGTAGCGTGGGTTCTGGACGCTGCGAACGATTTAGGGGGTAGAACCTTCTTTGCTCCCCGTCTCAGTTTTGCAGACCCTCGCTTCCGCCATCGGGGCATCAGCCACCACACCATCACGGTTCTCACGCGCCTTTGCCATACCCGAACTACCTGCGTGTTTCCCATTGTGGACGATGAGAAACAGGAACTGGTCTTGCACGAACACATTCGCCTTTCGGGAATCGCTGATAAGCACGAGGTCGTCTGGACGGATGGTCATTGCGCGATTAGGGTGCTGCAAGATTTGGGAATTCCGTTGGAAAGCATGGGACGGCGCTACGAAGACGATCCTGTTTTCTTCCTCGCCCCTGCTGCCACAGGGGTTTGGGCAATGCGTGCGCCTCGTTAGTAAGGGCACGGCACGCCGTGCCCCTGCTGAGGTGACCCATCGTGTTAACCGAGCAGCGCTTGAAAGCGCTGTTGGACGATTTCCCAACGGTTAAAGTCGCCCTTGTCGGCGACTTCTTCCTTGACAAGTATCTGGACTGCGACCGAAGGCTGAGCGAAGTGTCGTTGGAAACAGGTTTGGAAGCCTTCCAAGTGGTGCGGGTTCGGTGCTACCCTGGCGCTGCCGGCACGGTTGCCAACAACTTGCGGGCTTTAGAAGTGGGCACGGTTTACGCGGTCGGCTTTACGGGCGATGACGGGGAAGGGTATGAACTGCGGCGAGGGCTCCAACGCATTGGCGTGGACACTCGCTACCTTCTGCTGCGCGCTGACTTGATGACGCCCACTTACACCAAGCCAATGATGCGCGAACCGGACGGGCGTTGGCACGAACTGAACCGCTTGGACATCAAAAACCGTCAACCCTTGCCTGACGATTTGCAGGAGCAAGTGATGGACGCCGTTCGGAACCTGCTGCCGCAGGTGCAAGCGGTAGTGGTTTCCGATCAGGTGCAGGAGCGCAATTTTGGCGTCATTACTGACAAAGTTCGGGAAACGCTGAACCAGTTGGCAAAAGAGCATCCCGACAAGATTTTCTACGCTGACTCGCGCGAGCGAATTGGCGAGTTCCAGAACTTTGTCATCAAGCCCAACCGTTACGAAGCAGCGAAAGCAGTGCACGGGGAGTGGCACGGGAGCGTCGGTGTGGAACAAGCCGCTGCGTTTGGCAAGGCTTTGTTTGACCGCAATCGCAAGCCTGTATTCGTCACGGTCGGCGAGCACGGCATCTTGGTCTTCTGCAACGATGGGGCGTGGCATGTCCCTGCTGTGCCTGTCTCGGGTGAAATTGACATCGTCGGCGCTGGCGACAGCGTGACGGGTGGGATAGTGCCAGCGTTGTGTTTAGGTGCCCATCCCGTAGAAGCCGCTATCATCGGCAACTTGGTGGCTTCCATCACCATCCAGCAGATTGGCGTGACGGGCACGGCAACCCGTTCTCAAGTGTTGGAGCGCTTCCGCCAAGCAACTGCTGCCCTTGAAGTGCGTCCGCTAAACTTGTAAACCTTCTCCCTTTTGTTGCGTCACAGTCAAACGGAACTTCTAAAGAAGGAGGGACACATATGAAGCGACGAGAGTTGTTGCGTCGGCTGGGATTAGGCATCGTTGCTGTCAACACGGGGCATTTTGTGGGAAGTGTTCAAAGAAGAGAACCGTCATCGCCCATTGTTGTGGTCGCTGAAAAGGACCAACCCGCTGCTTTGGTTCGCAAAGCCATTAAGGCGTTGGGCGGGATGGGGCGGTTTGTCAAGAAGGGCAATCGCGTGGTCATCAAGCCGAACATCGCTTTCGCCAGCCCTCCTGAAAGGGGAGCAAACACAAACCCTGAGGTTGTGGCGGAGTTGGTGCGCCTTTGCTTTGAAGCGGGAGCGAGAGAGGTCATCGTTTTGGATCACACCCTTGCCCCGGCTCGCATCTCCTATGAAATGAGCGGCATCGCTAAAGCCGCTGAAGCCGCCGGTGCGCGAACCGTTTTTGTTAGCCCCAGCGACTTTGTGCCTGTTGAAGTCCCCAAGGGCAAAATCTTGAGCGCTTACGATGTCAGGGTGTTGCGGCAGGTGTTAGATGCCGATGTGGTGATCAATGTGCCTGTGGCAAAAACGCATAGCATGTCACGACTGACTTTGGGCATGAAGAACTTGATGGGTGTGGTTCAAGATCGGGGCGCTTGGCACCGCAGCGGCGATTTGCATCAGTGCATCGCCGACTTTGTCACTGCTGTCAAGCCCCACCTAACAGTGATAGACGCTATCCGCATCCTCGCTTCTGGCGGTCCGGCAGGTCCGGGGCGACTGGAGCAGAAGGACACAATTATCGCCAGCACAGACATCGTTGCTGCCGATGCCTACGCGACCACTTTGTTTGGCTTGACACCAAAGGATGTGCCTCACATCATCAAGGCGCAGGAGTTGGGCGTCGGTGTTGCCGACCTGCAGAAAATCAAAGTAGTGAAAGTTTAAGCCTTGCCAAAACAAGCCCTGTCGGAAGACAACTGCAGGTGGGTTCGCTAAACCATCAACGGCGTCTTTTGCCCGAGGACTATTTCGTCTCAAGTGACTCGTAGGTGAGCGCGATGGTGACAGCGGAACGAAGAAAAGCCCGCACCCGCACTTGGCAGGATTGGTTTGCCCTGCGAAATTGGCGCAGGGCAACGCAGGTGCTCACTTTCGTGCTGTTCCTCGGATTGTTCTTCGCCACCGTTTACCCGCTGAAGGTGCCTTTGCCCCCCGATTTCTTTATGCGGTTGAGTTTGCTCAACGACTTGTCGGCGATGGTGAGCAGCCGTGCGGTGATTTGGTCGCTGGTGCCCATAGCAGTCGTTGTGCTTGTAGCGACCGTTTTGTTGGGGCGCGTTTTTTGCGGTTGGGTTTGTCCCCTCGGCACCCTCCTTGACTTGACGGATCGCTTGTTTGAAAAGCGGGTTCGCCGCAGCCTTATGCGGGAACGGCGTTGGCGCAATGTCAAGTTCTACCTGTTGGCGTTTGTCGGCGTGGCAGCCCTTCTCGGCGTGCAAATCGCCTTCCTGTTTGATCCCCTCGCGCTCATCACCCGCGCGTTCACTTTGGCGCTCTTTCCACCCTTGCAGTTGGCTTATCGGTTGGTAGGGGCGAAGGTGCCAACGCTTGGCGATTGGATGGCAACGCACTTTGGTTGGATTTTCCCCGAAGCCACCGTTCACTTCCGCATGAGCCTTGTTGCTTTGACCATCCTGCTGCTCATCATTGCTGCTAACGCTCTAAGCCCTCGCTTTTGGTGTCGCAACCTTTGCCCGCTGGGCGCGCTGTTGGGGTTGCTCTCAAGAGCCCCGCTGCTGCGGAAGCGTGTTTCCGATGCGTGCGACAAGTGCCGCGTGTGCGCCAGTTTGTGTCGGATGCAAGCCATTGACAACAACACCATCCGCACGAACCCGACCGAATGCATCCTGTGCATGTCCTGCGTAGCGACTTGTCCGACAAAGGCTATTCGCTACAGTTGGCACTGGGGCGACACAGCACCTGCCAAGTGGGCGACGCAGTTACCCGAACGGCAACCGCAACTGGTGCGCCGACGCTTGGTCTTTGCGGGATTGGCAGGGGTGGCTTGGGCAGCCGTCGCCCGCACCAACGCGGGAGCGGAACTTTCGGCAACCCAACAACCCGTGTCATCACCATTCTTACTGCGCCCACCAGGCTCTCTACCAGAAGCAGAGTTTCTGAGCCGATGCGTTCGGTGCAGCCTGTGCATGAAAGTTTGTCCAACGGGCGGGTTGCAACCCGCTGTTGCGGAAGCGGGGCTGGAAGGGTTCTGGACACCCGTTTTGGTGCCCCGCGTAGGTGAGTGCGCTCCTGAGTGCACCGCTTGCGGTCAGGTCTGTCCCACCCAAGCCATCCAACCCTTCACTGCTGAAGAGAAAGCATGGCTCTACATCGGCACCGCTATCATTGACCGAAGCCTGTGTCTTGTTTGGAGCGCGCAAAAGGAGTGCCTCGTTTGCGACGAAGTGTGCACTTACCGAGCCATTGAGTGGCAGTTGATAGAAGGCGTGCCGCATCCCTTCGTCAACGACCAAATCTGCGTCGGATGCGGTTTGTGCGAGGCGCGATGCCCCGTCCAACCCCTCGCTGCCATCCGAGTTTACAGTTTTGGCGATAAGCGTTCGTGGAGCAGGGAGAAGCAGAAACTGTGGCGGCAAAAGGCAAAGCGAAAGGGCGCAGAGTGGAGCGAACTGATCAGCCATATCAAAAGCCACGAGGGGAGCGAGGCACAATGAAAGCGACTTGGCGCATCTTTCCCCTGATGGGAGGTCTCTTGCTGATGGCGTTAATGGGGCACAGCGCACCGCAGAATCCCTTTGAACAATTGACATTGCCGACAGAGGTGCGTGGTTGGAAGTGGGACGGCAAGGATGAATTTTACGACCGCGAAACTATCTTCGCCTACATTGACGGAATGGGCGAGGTGTATCGCGCTTACAACTTCCGACAAGTCCTCGTCCGCCGCTACGAGAAACCAAGTCACCCGTCCATCACCGTTGACTTGTTTGACATGGGGACATCGGAAGATGCGTTCGGCGTGTTCACTTTTGAGCGGGATGGAGAGCCTGTGTCCGTAGGGCAGGACGCCGACTATGCGGTGGGAATGCTTCGGTTCTGGAAAGGGCGCTACTTCGTCGTGGTCACTGCGGAGAGGGAGACGCCGGAAGCGAAAGAAGCCGTGCTGGCGCTGGGCAAAGCCATCGCTGACGCTATCCCCGAAGAAGGGCAGCGTCCTACCCTGTTGCAACTGCTCCCCGAAAAGGGGCTTGACAAAGGGCGCGTGCTTTTCTTCCGTCACCCGCTCATTTTGAACCGCCACTATTTCCTTGCTGACCGCGACATTTTGAACCTGAGCCTCAAGGCGGAAGGGATTTTGGCGCCTTACAAGGTTGGGAAGGACACTTTACGGTTGCTGCTGGTGCGATACCCTGACGAAAAGGAAGCGGAGAAAGGTTGGGCGACTTTCAGCCGCACCTATTTGCGCGAGGGGCGCAAAAAGGGCGTGGTGCGGACAGAAAATCGCAAGTGGACAGCAGCCCGTCTCATTGGGCGCACCCTCGTCATCGTCCTGGATGCACCTTCGGAAAGCGTTGCTCTGAAGTGGCTCGGGGAAATGGAGCAGCGATTGCGCAGCGAGGGCAGCGAGAAGGAAAAGAGCAAGTGACCTTTTCTGCTTCGGTTTTCAACCTTGCTCTTGTCGGAACAGTGAGAACCCTTCAGAGACATCGTTGCCAACGGACCACTTTAACTGCAAGTTTTGCACTTCCTTTCACATCCTCGGTGCGCCCCATGCGTTGCCGCCGAGAACACCAACAGCGTTCACGCCTGTTGGTTGAAGCGTCAGGGTGCATTTGGCAGCGCACAAGATGCGACGAATTTCCGTTTTTTGCAGTTCATTGGAGGGCACATCTCCCGATGTGCCGCATCCTTTTTCATTCAGTTTGTCAGGAGACGAACCCTCCGATTAAACCACCATCGCTTGAGGGGCAACACAATTGCTCAGGGAGGGGCACAAATTCCTTACCACGCAAGACCTCACTCGCTCAACGCCCATTCTATGGCTTCTGCCACCCCGTCGGAAGCGGGTTGGTTGGTGATCATGCCACCTGCTCGCTGCACGGCTGCTTTGATGTCAGGTTCTGCATTGGCGACAGCCGCGGGGAAGAAGCCGTAAGCGCCGTTGAGCATGTCCAAGTCGTTGATGCTGTCGCCGATTGCCATGACCCGACGGGGAGGGATGCCTAAGTAGGACACCAAGAACCGCAGCGCCTTGCCTTTCGTTCCGTGTTGGGGGATGAAACCCACGAACATGGCGTTGCGGTTCACTGCCAGTTCAGGGAACGGTTGCGCCCACTGACGCAGCACTGCTTCCGCCTTACATGCATCTTCCACCGTTTCGTAGACGAGCGAAAGCCAGCCGGCACGGGTGTCCAAAACCCATCGGGAGGGAGGTAGCCCCAATTCCTTCAACTTTTGCAACCACTCCGATGCGCGAGGGAGGACGATGTCTTCCACGACATGGCGCGCTTCCTCCCAGCGCTCTCGGTTCCAACGCGCCAATGTTTCGTCCTCCTGCGGTTGCCCGTTGACAATGCGGTAGCAATACTTTTCCAACGGGATAACGAAGTGGGGCACAGGGTTGCCAAACGGCAGACCGTGAACTCGCAGTTCCAAATCAACCTCTCGCAGCGTGCGTCCTGTAGCGATGACAATTTGGACGCCAGCGACGGCTGCTTCTCTCAACGCTTTTTTGCAACGCTCGCTCATCATCGCTCGCCCATCGTTCCAATCCAGCAGGGTGCTGTCTAAATCCATCGCGATAAGGTCAAATCGGGGCATTCGCTTTCACCCTCCGAAGGTTCACGGCAGTTGCAAAAGTTTGTGCACTTGTGGGACGATGCGAACATCGGAGAGAAAGGATTGCGCCATCGCTGCCAAGTGCAACAGCAACAGAAAGTCTGGCGCTTCGGTCACAAAGCGGGCAGGCGTTACGGGTTGCAGGATGAGCGAAATTTGCCTTGGCAGCCGAGTTAGCATTTGCACCGCGCGCTCAAACTCGCGCTCGTCAATATCGGGGGTGATGATGATTTTTGCACAGGCGTCCACGTTGGCGTGAGCGATGAGGGAAAAGAAGCGTTCAGTGGCATCCCAGTCTAACGGCTCGCCAGTGGTAGAAGGCAACTTGATGTCGGCAGCGACGGCATCCAAGTAAGGGAGCGTTTTCGCTAACGCATCGGGTAAGCCCCCTTCGGTTTCCAGAAGGGTGCGGAAGTCGCGTGCTTTCAAGGAGGTGGCTAAAGTTGCAACGAAGTCGGCTTGCAGGAGCGGTTCGCCCCCCGTGAAAGTCACCCAAGCAGCGGTTCTGTTTGCGGCTTGACAAACCCACGCTACCACCTGCTCCAAAGAAACAGGATTCTCCACGACTAAGTCAGGGGCACCTGTTCTCCATCGGTGCCAGATGCGGGCGTGGCGTTCAGCGACGAGGGCGTATTCGGTGTCGCAATAGCGGCAGCGTCGGTGGCACCCACTCAAGCGCACAAACACCATCGGAGTGCCTACCCAGAGACCTTCCCCTTGCAAACTCAGGTAGAGTTCGCTCAAGTTGCCTCTTGTAACAGTGCGAGAGGGTGTCATCGTTGCTGCGAGTTTTTCACGGGTCACCCAGCGTCACCTCGGACAAATTTTGCAGCGCCCGTGCGAACGAAGGTAAGGACGAAACTGTTAGCGCGAGCAGACATTAGCATCGCTTCGCAAAAACGCTTCAACGGCTGCAAGCACTTCGTCCACCGTGATCATTGCCATGCAGGGGAAAGCGCCACCACAGGTGGGGTGACGCCGACAGGGACGGCAAGGGAGGTCATGCTCCAGCACTCGGATGCCCAATTCGTTGCGGAACCGATAAGGGTCGTTGGGACCGAACAAAGCGACAGCGGGAGTGTCAACGGCTAAAGCAGCGTGGATGGGAAACGAGTCTGGTCCCACCAGAACGGCAGCCTGCTCTATGAGCGCGACGGCTTCTTTAAGCGAGAGATGGCAGACAACAGGGAGCGGCACAGGGCAGCGGTCAGCAATCCATTGGAGCAGCGGACGATCGTTTGCGCCGCCCAGCAGCACGGCAGGCATTTTTTGCTCTGTCCAGAGGCGCACGGCTAATTCGCTCCATCGTTCCTTCACCCAATGCTTTTGTGGGCGCGTGGTGGCGGGAGTAAGGATGACGAACCGCTTTGGTCCTAAGCCCAGTGCGGCTATGTAGCGGCGCGCTGCTTCACGATGCACTTCCGCGAGAGGGAAAAGGAGGCGGTGGCGGTGGAAATCAACGGGAACGCCCAACGCTTTCAGCAGGTGCAAGTTTCGGTCAGAAGCGAAAGGCGTCGGAGGGGGTGGGGGAACAGTGTGGGTAAGCAACCGCACGGAACCCTCACGAGCGTTTGCAAACCCAATCCGAACAGGGATGCGAGCAAGCCAAGGGATAAGCGCGCTTTTGAGCAGCCCTTGCACATCCAACGCGACTTCGTATCCTTCGTGGCGAATGTCTCGGACTGTTGCCAACAGCCCCCTCAGCGTGCCATCCCAGATGTGCACTCGGTTGAGGTAAGGATTCCCTTCTACAACGGGAGCACATCGTTTCTCCACAATCCAACCGATGTGGGCGTGAGGGAACGCTTCCCGAAGGGCTTGAGCGACTGGGGAAGACATCAGAGTATCGCCCAAAGCAGAAAGGCGGACGATAAGGAAACGGGGCGCCACCCCCAGCGACAAAGGGGGCGCCCCGGCTGTTGCCTCCCCCATCGTCACTGCTCACCTTGCGACAGGTCTTGGATGATGGTAATCAACGGAAGGAACACCGACAGGAGGATGAACAGCACGATCACACCCAGCACGACAATCATCACAGGCTCAATAGTAGAGGCGAGGGCGTGGAGGGCAGCGTCCACTTCGCTCTCGTAGAAGTCCGCCACCTTTTGCAACATTTGGTCCAGCGAACCCGTCTCCTCACCGACGGAAATCATGTGGACAACCATCGGGGGGAACAAGCGGCTGCGCTCCAAGGGATCAGCGATGCGTTCGCCTTCGCGAATTGCCATCCGCGCTTCCATGATGGCGCGGGAAAGGATGTCGTTGTCAATTGCCCCTGCCGTTGTGTCCATTGCTTGCAGGATAGGCACGCCGCTGCCCATCAGAGTGCCAAAGGTGCGGGCGAAACGGGCTAACACGATCTTGTGGTTGATGGGACCAAGGATGGGCACCTTCAGTTTGATCCAGTCGTAAACGCGCTTGCCAAAGCGGGTGCGAATGAACACGCTGAAGGCAAAGATGAACGCCACAACTCCGCCAACGAGGAAATACCACTTGTTGATGAGGAACTCACTGAACCGCTTCATGATGAGGGTGGGCAGGGGGAATTTGTCCTCGCTAACGCCCAAGTCTGCGAACAGTTGCATGAACTTGGGCACAATCCAGACGCTCAAGAAAATCACAATCGCCAGTGCGAAGAAGATAACCAAGGTGGGGTAGGTCATTGCGGACTTCACTTTGCGCCGCAGTTCCAAATCCTTCTCCAAGAAGGTCGCCATCCGCTGCAAGGTTTCATCCAAGACGCCACCCACTTCGCCGGCGCGCACCATTCCGATGAAGAGGTTGGAGAACTCGCGGGGGAACTTCGCCATCGCGCGGGAGAGAGCCAAGCCGTCCTCCACATCGCGGGTAAGTTGGCGAATGACGAACTTCAAGCGCGGGTTTTGAGTTTGCCGCTCCAGAACGGCTAAGGCGCGAACGAGAGAAACACCAGCGTTGATGAGGGTGGCTAACTGGCGACAGAAAAGGGCCATGTCCCGAAGCCTAACTCGGCTAATGGCTGCACCTAAGGACATTTGCTGTCGCTGGGCAGCGCGTGCAGGACCGCCTTGTTGACGGATGGAAGTGACGACCAATCCCTGTTGCCGCAACTGCTGCAGTGCCGTCCGCTCATCGGGAGCATCAATGGTGCCTTGATTCACCTGCCCCTGCGGCGTTCGCGCGACATAAGCGAAAGTCGGCATCCTTTGTCACCTCCATCGTCGGACCGACCATGCCAACTGCCAATCCCTTTATGCCACTTATCAGGGTCGTTTTTTTAACGAGTGCCCGTAGGTGCTACCGCCCCTGCGATGAGTTTCTTCAACTCTTCGGGGTTGTGAGCGCGCGCCATTGCGTCTTCGTAAGTGATCAACCCACGCACATACAAATCCCGCAACGCTTGATCCATCGTTTGCATTCCTTCGGCGGCGCCCGTTTGAATCATGGATGGGATTTGATAAGTTTTGCCCTCGCGGATAAGGTTGCGGATGGCAGGGTTGGCAATCATGATTTCTACCGCTGCGATGCGACCGCCACCATAGGGGTTGCGAGGTGCCCCAGGCGCTCTGGGAAGCAACTGCTGGGAGATCACCGCCACCAAGTTCATGGACAACTGCACGCGAATTTGCGGCTGCTGGTTGGGTGGGAACACGTCAATGATGCGGTCAATGGTTTCCGCTGCGCTGTTGGTGTGGAGGGTGGAGAGAACCAAGTGACCCGTTTCCGCTGCAGTGATCGCGATGGCAATCGTCTCAGGGTCGCGCATCTCGCCCACCAAAATCACATCGGGGTCTTCCCGCAACGCGCTGCGCAAGGCGCTGGGGAAACTCTTCGTGTCTTCACCCAACTCTCGTTGGTTGATGATGCACTTTTTGTGGGTGTGCAGATACTCAATGGGGTCTTCAATGGTGATGATGTGCAGACTCTTGTGGGTGTTCAGGTGGTTAATCATCGCTGCCAGGGTAGTGGACTTGCCGTGCCCCGTCGGACCGGTGACCAAGATAAGCCCTCGGGGGCGCATGACCAGTTCTTCCAAAATGGATGGTAACTCCAATTCCCGAACCGTCGGGATGCGGCGGGGGATCAGCCGAAAGGCTGCTGCGATGCAACCCCGTTCCTTGTAAATGTTCACCCGAAAACGAGCGATGTCTTGGAGGGAGTAAGAAAAGTCCAACTCCAAGTTGTTCTCAAACCGTTGGATTTGCTCGTCGGTCAGGATTTCGTAGATGAGGCGTTGGGTTTGTTTTGGCGTTGCTGGTTGGAAGTTGGTGCGATACAACTGCCCATCAATCCGCAAAATGGGGGGAACGCCGACACACAGGTGGAGGTCAGAGGCGTTACGGCGAACGACTTCTTTGAGCAAGTCATCAATGTGCACATCGTCCAAAGTCGGCAGTTCCCGCACAGGCGCAGCCACGGGACGAACCCCCAAGGTCGTCGGAGCCGTCGGTGTTGCTGGCTGTTGCTCCATCGGCGTCAATTCTATCTCCATCTTCGCCAAACCTCCTTTCCTTGCACTACCTTACTCACACTCAACACGACCGTTGCCGCATTAGTAGCCAACAGTGGTCACGACGCGCAAGATTTCATCTGGGGTAGAGATGCCGGCAAGCACCTTCCGCCAACCGTCTTGCAACAAGGTAGTCATGCCAGAGGCAATGGCAGCGTCTCGGATTTCCGAAATAGGGGCTCGGCGCAAAACCAGGTCAGCGATTTCGGAGTTCATCACGAACACTTCAAAGATGCCGATGCGTCCTTTGTAGCCTGTGTAGCGGCATGCCTCGCAGCCGCGCCCGCGATAGAGTTCCTTTCCGTTCAACTCGCTCAAGTCCGTTCCAAAGCGCGCCAGCAGTTCTTCAGGATACTTGTAAGGTTCCTTGCAGTTGGTGCAAATGCGGCGAGCCAACCGTTGGGCGATCACGCCAATCACCGCAGCAGAAATCAAGAAGGGCTCCACGCCCATTTCAATCAAGCGGGTAGTAGCGGTCGGTGCGTCGTTGGTGTGCAAAGTGGAGAGGACTAAGTGACCCGTCAAAGCGGCTTGGAACGCCACGTCGGCTGTCTCCAAGTCGCGGATCTCTCCCACCAAGATGATGTCAGGGTCCTGCCGCAGGAAGGAGCGCAATGCTGTAGCGAAGGTCACTCCCGCTTTTCGGTTCACATGGACTTGGTTAATGCCCGATACCTCATACTCCACAGGCTCCTCAATGGTGATGATGTTGACCTCGGTTGTGTTAAGGCGGTGCAGGATGGAATACTGGGTAGTGGTCTTGCCAGCGCCAGTTGGACCTGTGCTGAGAATCATGCCGTAAGGCTGGCTGATCAGGAATTCCACCTTTGCCAAGTCATCCTCCCACAGCCCCAGTTTCTCCAAGCCCATCAGAGGTGAGGTTTGGTCCAGCAACCGCAGGACGGCTTTCTCGCCGTTCACGGTAGGGATGGTGGAGATGCGCACGTCAAACCGTCGCTTTTGCATCTCAATGCGCATTCGTCCGTCTTGAGGGACGCGCTTTTCCGCCACATCCATGTCGCCCAAGATTTTCACGCGAGCAACAAGGGGTGCCGCCAGAAACTTCGGGAGCCGCAGCACTTCGTGCAAAATTCCGTCAATGCGGAACCGAATCCGAACCCTGTCTTGCATGGGCTCAATGTGAATGTCCGTAGCATCGTTGCGGATGGCTTCTCGCAAGATAGTATCAAGCAGACGGATAACTGGGGCTTCTTGGGCTGCTTCTACATCAGTGGCATCTACGCGAGCAATTTGTCCTGCTAAAGGTCCCGCTGCCACTTCCCCACCATACCGCTCTGCGTCAATTTGCTTCAAAAGGTCGTCCACGCTGAAACCCAATCCAGCAGCACCTCGTCCGGGAGCGGGGGCAGCGGAGGGGGCAGGACCTGAGGCAGCCAGTTCTCCCAGTGCTGCTTCCACTTGTGTGGCGCTGGCTAACAGGGGGACGATGACCAAGCCTGTGCCTATTCGCATCCTCAGTTCGTCAACGGTGACGATATCGCGCGGGTTCACCATCGCCACCATGAGCCGGTTCTGCTCAATGCGGAGGGGGACACACTTCCTCTCACGCAGGTAATCAATGGAGACGCGGCTTAAGACGAAACTGACCGCGCTTTCATCGGGGCGGACTTTGTTGAGGTCCACATACTGGACGCCCAGCAAGCGGGCTTGTGCTGCCAGCACATCCGTTTCAGAGACAAACCCTAAGTCCACCAAAATGCGCTCAATAGGCTGCCCCACCGCTTGCTGCTGGGCACTTAGCGCTGCTTGCACTTGCTCGTCCGTTAACTTCCCCTGCTCCTTCAACACATCCAATACAGTCCGACGCGTCGTTGGCGCTTGCATCGCCAACACCTCCCACAAAGTTCGTGGGCGCAGGAACGCATATTCCTTATGCCCTGCTGTTCAGACATTTTAAAGTGCTCTGCAGCAAAACGCTACCCCTCTGACGGTTCAAAAGGAAACCACTCATCAAGGGGGGCGTGCGAGAGGGCGACCAAGAAGTCAGCGATGCGTTCCACCACGATGTCAAGGTATTGCTTCCCTTTCTCCGCCGTTGCTTTCCGAGGGTCACCGTGTCCAGAGTTGGTTGTCAAGCGCTCCCACGGTCGTGTTGTCCACGCCCAACCCCGTTTTAGCGCTTCCATGCGGAAGGGGCGCACCTTTCCTTCGTCGGCAAGTTCTAAACGCACCAAGTGCGGGATAACGGCTAAACAGACGCTGGTTTCCATCTCGCCGGCATGGTCGCCTACTTCGTCAAAGATTTCTTTTGCTCGGTCGCTACCCACCTGCCACCAGTTTACCAAAAACACCCACACCTTTGTCTGCCCGTAAAGGTCTCGCAGACCACCGACAAAGTCGTTGCCCCCGTGCCCGTTCAGCAAGACGAGTTTGTAGACCCCGTGCCGCTCCAGCGAAAAGACGATGTCTCGCACTATCTGATTGAGGGTCTCCTGCCGGACATGGATGGTCATGGGGAAAGCGAGAAGGTTGCTGTCCACACCGTAGGGGATAGCGGGTAAAAGCAACACCCTTGCTCCTCGTTCGCTGGCTCGGGCACAGGCTTGTTCCGCAATGGCGACGGCTTCGTAGGTGTCTGAGCCGTAGGGCAAGTGCAACCCGTGCGGTTCGCAAGCACCGATGGGCAACACCACCACTTCCGGCACCCCGACCGTGCGGATGTGGTGAAGCGTTATTTCCGAAAGGCACCACTCTCGCATCCCGTCTCTGTCACCTCCGTAAATCAACAGCCATGACCTTGTCAAAGTATAGGGCGAAAGGCTGTTACCTGTTACCCTTGACGGCACTCCATTCCTTTGGCACAATAGAAGCGCTAACCGAAAAGGAGGGTGTTCGGATGGCTCGCTACGCCTTTCTGGGCATAACCGCAGTTGCCCTTTTGAGTGCTGTCGTGTTCGCTGCTTTAAGGGAAGGAAAGCCCATTCCTTCTTTCCAAACAACCCTGTTGGACGGGAAGACAGTTGTCGTGCGGGTGGTTGGTGAAAAGGTCTCGGTGCAAATCAAAGAGGGGCGAAATAACCGCACCTTGAAGCCCAAAGTGCTCCTTTTGGATTTCTGGGCAACTTGGTGCCCCCCGTGCCAAGTCACCAGCAAGTGGCTGAGCCAATTGCACCAGAAATACCACAAAAAAGGCTTGTTCATCTTGGCGATCAGCGTGGATGAAGATGGGAGAGAATCTGTGGGTCCATTCGTGCGGCAAACGAAAGTTCCTTACACGGTCGCACTGGATCCGAGAGCCGAGGTAGCAAACCGCTTCAAGGTGGAGGGGTTGCCAACCATTTATGTGGTCAACGAGAAAGGCGTCGTCGTTCGCATTTTTGAGGGACTGCCTGACAGCCCCTCTGAACTGGAACGGACATTAAAGGCAGCAGGGTTGTAAGCATTGCCTCTTTGCCTTCCACCCGCACGGCAAGGCTTTCCCGTCCCAAAGCGGAGGTGAAAGCCTGTGCTGCACCATTATCTGGCATCGCTCAAAAGCGTGCGCGTGATTTTGTTCCCTTCTGCAAGCAACTTTGTTGACCTTGGGGGACAATGGCTGCACCGTCATCTTCAACCCGCAGAAATAGGGCTCTTGCCGGGGAACGCTGCCAACGGGGTTGGCATCGTCCTCAACTACCCGCAGGGGAGCACTGCGCGCGTTTTCACCGAATTATCTCCCGATGTGCCAACGGATGTGCGCGACGCCCTTGTCCTTGCCAGTTGCTACATCGCTCCGCTTTTGGTATTGGGTGACGAGGGTTGGCACCGGTTGGCGCCTCACGCTTTCTGGGTGCGACGGGTTGCCCGGCTCCCCGACGAGGGGGAAACCCTTTCCATCCTCCACCTTGCTATGACCGCCGCAGCCCAATGGTTTCCCCTGGCGCGAGAAGCCTTCCATACCATCATGGATTACTTGCACGGTGACCTGCAAGGAGATGCGACTGAGATCCTGTTGGAGAAGCGCCGCTTGCAAATCTCTCAGGAAGCGGAGCGGCTTTTCAACGCCATTCCCAAAAGCGAGCAAGGTTACCCCTTCCTTTTCGTTGCCGATCCGCTGCGGCTCATCGCGACTTGGTTGCGGACGATGAAACGGTCTTTGCTGTTGGAACTGCCTTGGGATGAGTTTGCCAGCACAGGTTTTGGGTTTGCCGTAGGGATGGTCATCGCTCCCGAAAACCTGCGTCGCTTCCTGCGGCAAAACCAAACAGAGCGACGCCCCGCCGCTCGCCGTCACCATAGGGTTCATCGCCACTAAAGGTCTTGTCACGAAGCGACGCCTAACTTCCGCTGCACATAACTGATTAACCCGCCTGCCTCCAGAATTTGGCGCATGAAGGGCGGGATGGGCATTGCTTGGTAAGTTTTGCCCGTAGTGCGGTTGTGAATTGTGCCCGTTTCCAAGTTGACCTCCAACTCGTCCCCTTCCCGAATGTCCTCCACCGCTTGCGGGCACTCCAGAACGGGCAACCCGATGTTGAACGCGTTGCGGTAGAAGATGCGAGCGAAACTCTTGGCGATGACGCAACTAATGCCCAGCCCTTTGATCGCCAACGGGGCATGTTCGCGCGAAGAACCGCACCCAAAGTTTTCGCCCGCCACAATGATGTCTCCCCGTTGCACCCGCTGAGGAAAGTCGGGCGCAATCGCTTCCATGCAATGCTTTGCTAACTCCGCCGGGTCGGTAGTCACCAAGTAGCGAGCGGGAATGATGATGTCCGTGTCAATGTTGTCGCCAAACTTGTGGGCTCTCCCGCGCAAAACCGTTTGCACAGCCGTTGACCCCCTTTTGAACGAAGTGTCAGCCAACAATTGTGACACGCTTCTTCACGCCTCTTGCCGCCACGAGTAGCGGGGCTGCCATCCCAACAATTCCCTCGCTTTCGTCAGGTCAAAGAGCCCCTCAAACTCGCCTAACGCCCGCTTCAAAGGCACATCGGGATACACCGCCTTGACCAACTCCATCGTGGGCACCGCCGAACTGGTATCTGCCGCACAAATGAAAAAGGCTTGGTGCCCCGTCCAAGACACAGACAATGCCTTCAACACTGCCTCTACTGCGTCTCGGATGTCCACATAGCCCCACAACCCTTTGAAGTCGCCCGGGATATCGCGCCGGGGATGCTCCCGCCAACGAGGATACCATTCAGGCGAAACAACCCCGTGAAACCGCAAACTTACGATGCTCATATTCGGTTCCAAGCGAACCATTGCATCTGCCACTTGTTCCCCCAGCCATTTGGAAAGGCTGTAGCAATCCTCGGGACGAGCAGGGTGTTGCTCATCAATGGGCAAGTAATCCAAGCGCGGTCGCTCACGGTTGTAACTGAGCCCTACCGCGTTGATGCTGGACGCCACGACGACTTTGAGAATGCCCAGTTGGCGGCAGGCTTCCAACACATGGTAAGTGCCCATCACATTGACCCGCATCACTTCCTGTGGCATGTTCCGCCAAGGGCCAGGGATAGCGGCTAAGTGCACCACTGCTTCCATGCCCCTGAAAGCATTGAGGATCTGGGCAAAATCGGTAACATCAGCGCAGACGAATTCGCATCGCTTCTCTTCAGGCACCCGCATGTCCAGGACAAGGACATCGTCCCCGCGCTCCAACAAGGCACGCACAACGGCTTGCCCGATGCGCCCTGCGCCTCCTGTCACGACAACTCTCATCTCAGTCCCTCCTTATCTTACGCTTTCGCTTTCGGCATTCCTTCCAGAGCAGAAAATGATAGCACCTTGCTATCGTGAGGGCTCGCAAGCCCTTCTTGCGTCGTGAAGGAGAAGCCGCTAAAATCAGGGTGAGCCGCTCGCAGCACCCGGACGCTTGGAGCAGGAGAAACTCAGGTTTGGTTTAGGAGGTGTTGGCGTGTGGCAGAAGGGCAAAACAACGAGATAGCACCGACAACCCCTCTCGCCCTTGCTGAACTCCCCACCGATGTCTGGCACAAATGTGGCAATTGCGAAGCCATGATTTACCGTAAGGACTTTGAAGCCAACCTGAAAGTCTGTCCGAAGTGCGGCTACCATGAGCGAATTGGGGCATGGGAGCGCCTATCCATCACAGTGGACGAAGGCTCTTTTGAGGAGTGGGACGCTTCCCTCGCCCCCGCTGACCCTTTGAACTTTCCCGAGTATCAAGAGAAGGTGCAGCGCGACCAGAAGCGAACGGGACTGAAGGATGCGGCTTTGACTGGGAAAGGGAGCATAGAGGGAATGGCGGTTGCCATCGGCATCACCGATTTCGGCTTTATGGGTGGGAGCATGGGGAGCGTTGTTGGAGAGAAAATTGCCCGCTTGATGGAGCGAGCGATAGAGGAGCAATTGCCCGTTTTCCTCATCATCGGTAGCGGCGGAGGAGCGAGAATGCAAGAGGGGATTCTGTCGCTGATGCAAATGGCGAAGACGAGCGCTGCTTGCTGGCGGCTGCACAAAGCAGGGTTGCCTTACATTGCCCTGTTGACCGACAGCATGGCAGGCGTTCACGCCTCTTTCGGCTCTCTGGCGGACATCATCTTGGCAGAGCCAGGGGCGTTAGTGGGGTTCACAGGTCCGAGGGTGATAGAGTTGTCGCTGAAGATAAAGGTCCCAAAGGAACACCGCCAAGCAGAGTTTCAGTTTGAGCATGGTCACATAGACCTGATTGTTCCGCGCAAGCAGGTGCGACCCACCGTCGCTAAGTTGCTACGGTTCTGGTATCAGTAGATCGCAGTGAGCGGAAACTCGTTGCGACCCTTGCCCGCAACCATGAAAGGAACGGTTCGGGCTTCCGCCGTCACCCAACGGGTGCAACGCCTGCATACCTCCTTCAGCGCTGCCTTCAGGCAACACCGCAAGCCTCTGCAGGGGGGCGAC
>FWWL01005307.1_pt1 | contig 20278 bp, 17 predicted proteins | sample 2228331 | NCBI WGS metagenome assembly FWWL01 (sample SAMEA103939775, study PRJEB20133) | metagenome | reverse complement strand
ACAGGAGCCTGTGTGACAAACCCAGGTGCTCAGCAGACGTGCTATGAAGTTGCGGTGGAAGGCGATGACGTTATCGTGGTGCTCGCCTAAGGGCGTGCGCTACTCAAGCTCCGGGTCTGGGGGAGGTGGTTCGACGAGAATCACTTCCCCCTCCGTTTTGAGGGTCAGCGTTTGAAGCTGCGCCCCCGCGCAAGGGCCGGCCAAGCAGCGTCCCGTCGCCGGATCGAATACGGCGCCGTGGTTGCGACAAATCAGGAATTGCTTATCTCCGTCGAAAAACTCGCCGTCACCATAATCAAGCGACAGCTGCACATGCGGGCAACGGTTGACATAGGCGCGGAGTTGCCCGCAGTATCTCACGACAAAGCCTTCGTAAAGGTATCCTGACGCATCGCGTACGAGAAAGGTCTTCGTCGCGCCTTCCTCTTGCAGCTCTGAGATGTGAGCGACGGCAACAGGGTGCCCTCTCATGGCTTGTGACGATCCTCCGCTCGGCGCTTTGTTTTGCGGCGATCGCGTCCGCCGAAACGCTGATTCTTGAAAATGAGTTCCACCCGCAATCGCCTATCGCTGGGGTTGCGTCGCCGATCTTTGCCAGAACGCCGATCTGGACCCACGTAACTGGGGGTTACGATCCACTGTTTTTCTTTCGCTTGCGGCGCACCGGGTGGAGCATCCTGCGGCGCGTTCGAGGGGGGCGCCAGTGGTCTCGGCTGGTGGGGACTCGCTGGCGGAGCAGCTTTGTGAACATGCGTCGACCTGAGATCGCCAACCGCTCTTTCAAGCAGAAGTTGTCCCTTGGCGATTTCCACCTCCTGCGGCGTCATGTTAGAATTAATCACCTTTAGGAAGAAGGCCACGCCATATTGATAGAGAAATGCTCGCAGGGCTTCATGTTGAGAATTCAGCGTTGCCGCCGCGGGAAGATTGAAACGCGCAAGCAGGGACGCCACGCTTCCCTCGCGCTCCATGCAACGTTGCACACAACGCACAACGTCTTGCCCAAAGGGGCCGTAAATGTCTTCCAAGCTTTTCAAGCGGGTGCCTTTCAAGAAGCATTATGGTGCAGAGTGGCGCGCTATGTCAAGGCCGCGGCGATTTCCAGATTGGTACGCGGCGTTTGAGTTCGGCGACAACTTCTTCACAGGCCTCGAAGGCGGGGTGGCGATGCTCTGCGCTCACGAAGACGGCAACGACCATTTCCCCAGCGGGCACAAAACCGGTGCGGTGGGCACAAGCAATGCGTAGGACGTTGTGGCGTTGTGCCACTTCGCTCACCACCTTGGCAAGCTCGCGGGAGGCCAACGTTTCATGCCACTCGTAAACGAGTCCAGCAATGGGATGCCCTGCTTCCAGGGGGCGCACAGTTCCACAGAACGAAACGAGGGCTCCATGAGGAAGTGCAGCCACGAAGTCGCGCAATGCGTTCACATCGATTTTTTCCTCAGGCGCCAAAAGTCGGGCGATGACGCGTGAATCGTTCCAGTCGCTCATAGGAGAATCAGCCTCCGCAAAAGGGCGGCATGATGTCAATCGTGTCGCCGTCAGCGACTGGTGTCTCGGCCGTGGCGAATTCGCCATTGCGCGCAAAGACAAGCGAGGGCTGAAGCCCACGGAGGCCAGGCAAGCGTTGTGCTAATAAACTAACAAGTTCGCAAATTGATGATGGGGCATCAGCCGCTGAGAATTCCAAAATCTCCTCGTCTATTTGCGCCTCCTGGCGCAGCATGTGATAATAGCGCAAGCGAAGCCTCATGTGCCGGAAGTCTCCGTCACCGGTATTGCTGTGGACGTCCCCCCCTGTGGCTTCGGCTCCAACCCTAGCTGCCGACGGAAAGTGATGATGGCATCGCGCAATTCATCGAGGTTGATGAAAGCGCCCTTGCAGGGGCCGAAGGGACGTTTGTTGGCAATCCCGATCACAGGCAGACGGTAGCCAACGTCGCGAATGCCAGTGACGAGATCGCGTTCGCAAGCAATACCAATAATCGCCGCGGGGCGAAGCTGGGCAATTTTCTGCCGCGCCAGAGCCCCGTTGGGGGCGACGTAGAAATCGCAGTCGTAGGCGGCAATGATGGCCCGAATCTCTTCGATGTTCGAGCGCTCAATGCAGCGAGGCGCCAGGCAGAGAATGCGGCCGTTGGATTCAATGCGTCGCCGGTGCGACGAGAGAATGTTGTGGATCTCCACCAGCGAATAGCCGAGGCGATCCTTGGAAATGCCGAAGAGCTTGGCAAATTTCTCCAGCCACGTTACGTGAAGGAACATTCTGTGCACGATGGCCTCGGCGAGTTTGAGGGGCCGGCCCAGGATAAGAGCGCAGGCGACACATCCTAACGCCAGGTAGCCCGCAAGGGCAACGAGCGCCAACAACGCCCATAAGATCATTGCGATCGACGGATGGAGAGAATCCAGGCGCGGCGTCACGGCCCAGATCAAGAAACCCATCAGGGCGCAGAACACTGTGAGCTCAGATGTGGCGAGCAGGAGCGCCAGGCGAGGAGGCTCATGGATAAACCCTTCGTGGGCATCGATGTCGCCGTCCCAGCCGTACCATTCGTGCCCCAGTTTGCGATCTGTGAGATTCTGCTCAAAATTCTGCTGCGTCACTCTGCTGTTCCTCTCACTTTAACTCCGATTTCGCGAAATCAGTACCGCAAATATCCACATTTATGAGTGCACGTCATGCAACTTTTCATCTTTTTGAGATCGTGGCCGACGATATTTGGGGATGGTCCTCTCACGTGACGCTGTCAAGCACGCTCCAAACAAATCACCGGCGTGGCCCGGTGCGCATCGACCACGCCGGCGTTTGGGAGGGGTAAGGGGCCGCCTACTTGAGTTTTTCGGCGAGCTCTGTGGGGGAAATCCTTTGCGTCAGTTGCATCAGGGGCTGACCTTTTGGGTCGTAGATATTGATGACCCCAGCTCTGTACGTCCCGAGCTGATAGGCCAGCTTGTTGTTTTCCATGAAACTCAAGCGGACGAGGACGTATTTTTCCTTGAGTACAGCAGCCACGGGGGGCGCCTCCAAGGCCTGCTCAAAATAGTCGCTCATCTTGCTGCCGGGCATGAAGAAGAAGATGAGAATGCGCTTGTTTTGCTCGGCGGCTAGCTTCTGTCCAGCAGGAATCGATGTCAGCCACTCCAGTGTCCCTTGGGGTTTCGGCGTTGCGGTCGGTCGTGGAGTGGGAGGCGGAAGATTTTTCCCCAGCCGCAGGACATTATTTTTGCTTCCCACGCCATTATCCACACGGTCCATGTTTAGGGGGTCGAGTACCCAGTCGCTTCCCTCTTCCACAAACTTGTATTCATGCACGCCTTCGGGCAGGTTGATCGTGATGTAAAAAAGATTGCCGTAGCGTTGCATCTCGTCTTTATTAGTTGCCCAGTCGTTGAAAGTTCCTGACAAGAAAACCCGCTGTGCGGCTGATTGATATTTGAACGTCACCTGATATGTCCCGTCTGGTTGTGGCCTGACATCCACCGATGGCGGCGGTGTGTACGCTGGCGGCGCGGTTTGACCGTGGACACCAGTTAGCAGCCACCCCAAGGCCACTGCACACAACAGTGTTCTCAAGTAAGTTCGGCAGCCCATTGTCACCATCTCAACATACCCCTCATTCTTTGGAACGTTCTAAAAAATGCGCAATTTGCCGTGACCCTGTCAAGAGGCTTTTTGAAAAAAATGCACTTTTTAGGGAAGCCTAGGGACCTTCGATTTTTGGGGGGCGAGAGGACGAGCGCCAGCGAAGAGCTGGATTGGATTCAATTATCGCTAGACTGGAATGATGAGCCCTAGCAGTCAGATCGCTGGTTTGTGCGTCTTCTATAGTTGTTTTTTCGAGCGTTCGTAAGCTTCCGACGAGAAAAGCGTTTCGTTGGTAGCCGCCGTCCTCAGCCTGGCGGCTACTTTCCAATCGTCCCACTGTCTGCGCAACAATTCACAAGCTTGTCAATTTCCGTGGCCAAAGCGCAAAGCGAACTCATGTGCGTCATTGAGTGGAGTTCTCGGGGCACGAGAGCTGGAGGCCCAAGGAGGCGCGCCTCACGATCAGCGTGGAGTGCCCAAGCGAAGGGCTGAGTTTCTCTCCAGCGGCACATCTTGGTCGGGAACCGAGAAACTCGTTAGCAGGCGCGCGGGCAAGAATGAGTTATCAAGATTGCCGAATCCTACGCAGAGATCCGAAGTGAGTTGTCGCTGCTTTCCCATTTCGGGAGGTGAGCCGCATCCGAGAGCTAATTTTTGGGATCTCGCGCCGAAAACCGAATAAGAGCCCCGCACACATAGGGGTGCGAAAACTCGTGATGTCTCCTCCGGCATTCATTGCGCGCCAATTTACCGTGCTTTCACGCGGTAGGCAACTCTCCTCAACGGCAGCGGTTTTTTTACTGAACTTTAAGTTTCTCCGCCAATTCCGGCGGGGTCAAGCGGTCGGTAATTTGGAAGAGTCCCATGCCTTGGGCATCGTAGACGTTAATGACTCCGGCGCGATACGCGCCGAGAGCGTAGGCCGTTTTCTGGTTTTCGACGAAATTCATGCGGACGAGCACGTAGGATTTCGCGAGGATTGGAACCACTTCTGGACTGTTGAGCGACTTTTCAATTTCCTGCGAGCGTGCTGTTCCAGGGGCGTAAAAGAAAAGCAGGATCCGTTTATTGGAGCTTGCGGCCTCGCGCTGGGCATCCTGAATGTTCTCGTACCATTTCAACTGGCCGACCAGACTCGGCGCGGCTTGTTGGACAGGTGTGGCGGCACCAGCCGAAGGCGTCACTGTCGCCAGCGCCGCTTGGCCTGTCTCTTCCAGTGGTTTCGACGAGAAGCGCACGGCATCAGCGTAGACCTGTCCGTAGTTTTTGGGAGAGACGGGGCGGACGTTTTGGTCGACACGCAGCTCTACGTATTGATCATTCCCTGCGGCAAAGTCGTAGTCGCCTAGGAGAACCCACGTGTTGGAGTTGCTAATCCCGGTGCCCTCACCCCATCCGTCCTGGGAAAGTTCTTTTGTGTCGGTTCCCTTGGCGTGCTTCACAATGTACTTGACGGGTGTTGCGTTGGCTGCTCGAGGCCATGTGGCATAGACGTAGTAATGACCAGGGGCAGAGAAGCGTGGGTAGAACCTTGCTGCAGCAGGCTCAGGATTGCCTTTGGGATCAGGTTCCGTCGGTGTGCCAGCGGAAAACATGTACTTCCGCGTCCCACACTTGTTGCGATCTGTGCACCCTGGGGCGCCGCTCTTCGCTGTCGCCGGCGGCGTGCGGCTGTCCATCCATTTGCCTTCGATCTCTTCGTAGTGATCGTAGTTTTGCCCCTCTTTTTGCGTCTCGATGATGATGTCCTGTGCTGGCACCGCAGCAACTCCGACGAGCATAAACGCGCCTAAAAACAGTTGCGCACCGGTTTTCATGGCTTTGTCCTTCTCGCGCTCACCAAGTTTGCTTGACCAGAAGGTTTAGCCCACGCGTTTCTTACCTTCTGACTTGTTTACATTATGTGACGCCAGTGTGACGACAAACGAGCAAGAGAAATTTTTCCTTGTTTTTTGACGTAAACGCATTCGCTTGACATGGAGAGAAATCTGGCTGCGGAGTGCCGAGCTGACCTATGAAGATCATCGAGACAAAAAAACTTTCCAAGGTTTACACGCACGATTTCATCGATGTTGAGCATGGGCGACTTAAATTCAATTTCTTCCGCCGCACGGTTGCTCTCGACAATCTCGACCTCGAAGTCGGTGAGGGCGAGATTTTTGGACTGCTGGGGCCAAACGGAGCCGGCAAGTCCACCACGATCAAGATTCTTATGGGAATTATCTTTCCCACAAGCGGCACGGCGCGGATCATGGAGCGGCCTTTGGGAGACAAGGAGGTAAAAGCCAAAATCGGCTTCCTCCCCGAAAATCCCGCTTTCTACGACTATCTGAAGGGCGAGGAGTTCCTGGATTATTACGGTCAGCTCTATGGCATGCCGCGCTCCGTGCGCCGCAAGCGCATTGAGGAGTTGTTCGAGCTTGTCGGCTTGCCGGATCATGCGCCGAATCTTCCCCTCAAGGGCTATTCGAAGGGCATGATTCAGCGCATCGGCCTAGCCCAGGCGTTGCTCAATGACCCCCAGCTCGTCGTTCTCGATGAGCCGCAATCGGGCCTTGATCCTCTGGGGCGCAAGGAGATTCGCGACATCATTCTCCGCCTCAAAGATCAGGGTAAAACGGTTTTCTTCAGCTCGCACATCCTCTCCGACGCGGAGCTCATCTGCGATCGCGTGGCCATCGTCAACCGAGGGAAACTCGTGGCCATGGGCGAGTTGAGCCACCTACTCAGCCCGAAGATCAAAGAATACGAGGTCGTTGTCAGCGGTCTATCGCGCGAAAGCCTGGACGTCCTCGAAAAGCATGCTCGCAAGTTCATCGAGCGTGAGCGCGACGTCCTCATGATCTTTGAGAAGGAGGAACTCGTTCGCGAAGTGCTGCAGCGGGTTGTCAACGAAGGCGCCAGCCTCGTCTCGCTCACGCCGCGGCGCGAAACGCTCGAAGAGTACTTTATCCGCGAAGTTGCTCGCACATCAAATGCCACCCGCGAGGAGGCTCGTGCCTGATGCTTAAGGTTCTTGCCATTGCTCTTAATACGTTCAAGGAAGCGGTCCGCAACAAGGTCCTCTACTTCCTGCTCATCTTTGCCCTGCTCATCATGGGCTTCTCGGGTGTCATTAGCGATCTTTCTATTGCCGCCCCCGATAAGCTCATCAAGGACCTCGGACTTGCGGCCATCGATTTCTTCGGATTCCTCATTGCCGTCTTTGTGGGCGTTTATCTTGTTTACACGGAACTCGACAAGAAAACCATCTACACGATCGTCTCCAAGCCGATCGACCGTTATCAATTTATTCTCGGCAAGTTCTTCGGCCTTCTCATCACCATCTACGTTAACATGCTCATCATGAGCATCTTCTTCTTCGCGGTTCTTTACTTCCGCGATGCCACCGATTATGATAAGGTCATGAAGGCCATTTACCGAGAGGTGGCGCCCGGGCAGTTTGAGCCAATTGGCAATCCGCAGGTGCAGTACTACCTCTATCACCTGAAGCAGTTCGTGATCGCCATCGGCAAGGGGATCGCCACGATCTTCGGTTATTCGGAGCCGATCACCCACCATCTCACGCGTGTTATTGGCATGAGCGCATTGGGCTTGGCCATCATCACAAGTTTCGCGATTCTCTACTCCACTTTCTCCACGCCCACGCTGAGCGCCGTTTTCACCTTCCTCACATGGATCATCGGGAGCCTTTGCGAGGACATCCTGCGCTACGCTGAGCGCCTTGCTCAGAAGGCCGGAGGGGTGGAAAACCTTGTGGGCCCGGACCTGATGAAATACTGGTTTGCCCAGGTGGCCATGCACATTGTCCCTAACCTTGCTCTTTTTGATAAACGTATGGAAGCTGTGTATGGGCCCTGGGAGGTGCCCACGCCCAACATTCACAATGTCCCCATCGACTGGGTCTCGGTGGTTTACGGCATTGTCTATGTGGCGGGCGTTCTGTGCCTTGCCTCGATGATTTTCAATCGGCGGAACTTTAAGTAGGGACTATGCGACGATCGCTCGTTCAAAATCTTGTGCTGTTGGCAGGCTTTTTGGTTTGCCTGACGGCGGTGGTGCGGATTCAGCATCGCAACCTTGAAAAGGTGAAGCTCAACCCTCCTTTCGTGGAAACGTGGCTCCTGTCGGGACGCAGCGGCGAGTTCCTGAAGCTCTTGGCCCTGCGCTACGACCTCGTCGCGGCTGATTTTCTCTGGTTGCGGGCCATCCAGTCTTTCGGCGGTCGCGGCATGACAAACCGTGATTGGAAACCTGTTTACAACATGTTCGACACGATCACGGAGCTCGACCCCTACTTCGAAGCTGCCTACACGTTTGGCAACATGGTCATTGGCGACGAAGGCGGCCGCCAACGCGAGGCACTCGGCCTCATCAATAAGGGGATGTTCCGACTTGTGAAACAGTATCGCCTCCCCTTCGAAGGCATGTACGTGGCTCATTGGCAGATGGGCGACACGGATCTCGCGCGCTGGTACGGGCGCGTTGCCTCGAAGCGTAAGGACGCTCCCGACTGGGTTCCCCGCGTGGTCGCCTACATCGAGGTGAAGGCCGGCGCTTACTACATCGGGTTTGATCGCTTCATCAGCAACTATCTCCAGGGGCTCGACGCAAACGAATTCCCCATTCAGCAGATTGCCATCTCAAAGATTCAAGAGGCGATCGATCGCTGGAATAAAGACTACCTCAAACGTGCGCTTGATGAGTTTACGACCCAGACGGGGCGACTCCCGCGTCTAATTGAGGAATTGGCGGATACGCCCGCTCTCCAAGATTACGAAGTCGCGCGGATGAGTAAGTTTGTGGCCGCCGTCGAGAAGTGGGCGCGCGCCATGAATCGCGAATATGGCATCCATCCCGACCTCCTCAAGAATTTGCCCAAACCAAGCAAAGAGGATCTCGAAGCGCCTCTGCCACCCAACACCGCTACCAAGCCGGGGGCTAAGTGGGAGGATCTTCGCAACGAGATCTTCCGCGAATCTCTCGTCCGCCAGAAGGGTATTCCCGAGAATCCCTATGGCTCCCCGTACGTCATCAACCAAACATTCCTCGGCTACCGCTGGGCCAAGGTTGACGATTTGTTCATGCGCGAAACCGAGCGGCTCGACTTTTTGAAAAATCTCCTCAATGGGGTCCGTGATTCCATCAGAGACCGCAAAGAAATGCTCGGTCGGATGCCGAAGTCGCTCCGCGAGGTGTTCTACACGGACTTCAACACAACGGAGCCGTACGGCGGAGAATGGATCTACGATCCAGCCACGGGTGAATTCCGTTCGTCAACGCATCCCGAGATGTAAGGCCCTGTGGCAAAGAGCGCAGGGCTGGACGCCATAAAAGGGCGCAGCGCTGACCGCCTTCCCTCTTGTGGACCTGGCATCGAATAGGCTCTTTTTGTGCCCCGAGACGCCGAGCGTTTCTCTGGGGCGGAAAGCTTCGCAATAGGCGCCCCGTGCTGCAGGGGCGCATGCTGAACCAACACAACACACCCGACGCTCGCACACGCCTTTCGTGATGGGTTTTGTCCATGCTCCCCGCGCGCATGAAGGCTTGACCTCGGTCAGCTTCGCCGCGCAAGATCGTTCCCACTATGGCCACAGCGATAAAAGTTCCGTCATTTGGAGAATCGATCACGGAGAGCACTGTTGCTCAATGGCATAAGTCGGATGGCGCTTGGGTGGAAAAGGGCGACATCCTGGTGACGCTCGACACCGAAAAATCGTCGACCGATTTGGAAGCCCCTGTGGCGGGTCGGCTCAAGATCTTGGTCCAGGATGGCACGGATGTCGCCATCGGTGCGGTCATAGCAGAGATTGACGAAACAGCTGTGAGAGACGCGTCTGCCGCGCCTGCGACGCCTTCTCCCAACGCTGCCACGCCGTCAACGGTGCTGGGGCCTCAACCGACGGTTGGCAGCCCTGGGGCACAAGCGGCGGAGTCCCCCTCGGTGGAAGCTCCTACCGTTAAGCCTGCTGAGGCCGAGAGTCGGCAGGTCTCGGCTCCCGGCGTGGCTGGGCAACCGCGCCAAGAAATCGATTCGCTTCGGGAGGAATCCGTGGCTCCGCAAGCATCACCCCCCGTGTCGCGCTTGCAAGGGCAGCGCACCATCACGCGCAAACCCATGAGCAGGCTGCGCAAGACCATTGCCCGGCGACTTCTGGAGGCGCGTCAACAGACGGCGATGTTGACTACCTTTGCTGAGGTCGATATGAGTGCGGTGCAGGCGCTGCGTGCGCGTTATCACGACTCTTTTCTGGCGCGCCATGGCGTCAAGCTAGGGCTCATGTCATTTTTCGTCAAAGCAACTGTGGAAGCTCTTCAAGCCTTCCCTGAGCTCAATGCCAGCATCGAGGGCGATGATATTGTCTACCATCATTACTACGACATCTCGATTGCTGTCAGCACGGAGCGAGGGCTTGTTGTTCCCGTGATTCGTGATGCGGATCGCAAGAGTTTTGCGGATATTGAGAAAGAGATTGCCGATCTGGCCCGCCGCGCGCGCGAAAACAAGCTCACTCTCGACGAGCTCGAGGGAGGAACGTTCACCATCACCAATGGTGGCGTGTTCGGATCGCTGCTGTCGACACCCCTTCTCAACCCGCCTCAGGTGGGCATTCTGGGAATGCACGCCATCGTAGATCGCCCCGTGGCCATCGAAGGGGGGATCGAGATTCGCCCCATGATGTTTTTAGCTCTTAGCTATGACCACCGTCTCATTGACGGTCGCGAGGCCGTCCAATTTCTCGTCCGCATCAAGGAGTGTGTTGCTGCACCGGAACGGCTTGTTTTGGGCGTGTAGAGGGGCAGGAGCGTGAGTTCCTTTCTGGACCTCGTTCTAATCCTTGCGCTCGTCGCCGGTGGAGGGCTCATTACTGAACGGCTCAAGGTCCCCCTCATAACGGTCTATTTGTTAGCGGGTATTGTTCTGGGGCCCGCCGGCTTCAATCGGCTGGCGCCGTCCGAGGGGGTGACATCACTTGGAAGCTTGGGCGTCAGCCTCTTTCTCTTCTCCATTGCTCTGAAGCTTGATACGCGCACCTTTCGCACACTGGGGTGGCGTGCGCTTTGGGCGGGCATCGGACAGATCACTCTGACGGCGCTGACCGCCCTGGCCGTTGGCTACGCTTTGGGACTCCGTCACCACGAGTTGCAGCTCGCGGTGCCTGTTTTAACGCTGTCGAGCACCATTGTTGTCGTGAAGATCTTCAGCGAGAAAAAGCAGCTTGATTCGCTCCATGGGCAACTAGCGATCGCCATTGCCATTCTTCAAGACATTGCCGTTGTTCTCATGTTAGCAGGGTTGGGGGGGCACGGCGAAGAGCGCGCGGCTCCCGTGAGCGCCGCCCAACGCTATGTCCATCTTTTTCTGGGGGCGCTGGCTTTGGGCGGGGCCTATCTGGTGGCGGCGCAAGGAGTCCTGCGTCTGCTTCAGCATACGCTGCGCAACGTTGAGCTTCAGCTCATCACGGTTCTTGCTCTTGCCGCTAGTTTTGCTGGCTTGAGCTCGCTTCTCGGTTTCAGCCGGGAGATTGGCGCCTTCATTGCCGGGTTGGCCGTCGCTGCTAGCCCCTATAAGGAAAGTGTCGGGAGTCGTTTGGCTCCGTTGCGCGATTTTCTTCTGCTCCTCTTTCTCATCGACCTCGGTTCGCGGATTGGTTTCTCAGGTATCGAGCGCATGGCAGCGCTCGGCGTCGCGTTTAGTCTTTTCTCGCTCTTCGTGAAGCCGGTGATCATCATTCTCGTTGTGCGAGCACTCGGCTACCCCGTTCGCACGGCTTTCTTCACGGGTGTGGCTCTTGCCCCCGTCAGCGAGTTTTCGTTTCTTTTGGGGGGAACTGCGGCGACTTTGGGGATGCTCGACTCGTCGTTCGTATCGATCATCGCTGCCGCCGGCCTCTGCACGTTTTTGATCTCCCCTCTGTTGCTCGATCGTGCGGATGAACTTTACGCACGCTTTGCGCCTCTCCTGGAGCGGCTTCTCGGCCGCGAGCAAGTGGAAGCTCCCTGGCTTGTTCCCCAGCCGGACCGAACATACAAGGTCCTTTGCCTGGGACTTGGTCGCTACGGTGGACTTTTAGCGCGTCATCTCAGGGATCGCGGCCACACCGTGCTCGGAATCGATTTCGATCCCGAAGCTCTGGCTCATGCCTATGCGCACGGGCTCGACGTGCGCTATGGCGACGCAGTGGATGAAGAACTCTACAGGCACCTCCCGCTTGCCCAAGCGCGATGGGTCGTCTGCACGATTCGCTCGACGGAGGCTGCTCGGGCAGTCGTCCGTGGCCTCCAGCTCTGTGGTTGGGACGGTCATCTTGCCTTGACCGCAGAGGATGCCAAGCAGGCAGAAGACATGGAGCGGCTCGGTGCTCATGTCGTGCTGCGTCCCTACGAGGATGGTGCCGAGCTAGCGGCGGAAGCAATCACGGACGCGGCGGAGCTTCGCCTGACCTTGGCCAACTGGCCAGTCGCTTTTCGCGAGTTCCGTGTGCGCTCCGATGCCGCTTACGCCGGCCAAACCATCGCTCAGCTGGCTCTGCGTCAGCGGTGTGGGGTGACGATTTTAGCTCTGAGCCGAGGCGGGCGCGTCACGTTTGATCCCTCGCCCGATATGCAAATCTTCCCCAACGATCGGTTGCTCGTCATGGGGGCGTCCCAGGAACTGGAAAAGGCGTCCTCGCTTTTGGAAGCGCGACTGGAAGAAGAGCTTGCGGGCAGCACCCATTTCGAGATCGAGCGTCTGCGTCTTCGGCCGCGGTCCTCGCTTGTCGGCAAGACCCTTGCAGAGAGCCAGTTCCGTCAGAAGTACGGTCTCACGGTTGTAGGCATCGAACGCGGGGCCACGCCTCTTGTCATCCCGCCACCCACGGAGCGCCTCCACAGTGGCGACGTCATTGTCGTTATCGGACCAGAAGACCGCGTCGCCGCCATTCGCACGCAACCGGATTTCGAGGTGGCGTCCGCCTAAACTTTCGCATCAGCAAGCTTGCAAGTATAACTTGATAGCAAAATATCTTGCTAGCTGGAACTGATCTGCCCGGCATGCGCTTCGAGCCACTTCTGCATGAGCTCAACGTTAACCTTTTCCAATGAATCGATGACGACGTCAGCCCACGGCCGAAGCTGCTCCGACGGAAAGGTGTTGGCGACCCCCACCGCCACACTTCCTGCTGCACGCGCAGCCCGCAATCCATTGATCGAGTCCTCGAACACAATGCAGTGCGCCGGCGAAACACCGATCCGCTCGGCAGCGCACAAAAAAATCTCCGGATCGGGCTTTCCGCGGTGGAAATCTTCGCCACTCAGGATGACGGGGAAAAGGTCCTCGATGCCCGCGTTCCGCAGGTTGAAAAGAATCTTCTCGCGTGAGCCGGAGCTCGCCAGAACGTAAGGAATCCCGCGAGCTTTCAAATCGGCGATGAGTTCGCGCACGCCCGGAAACGCCCGCAGCAATTGCCGCCGGGCGAGGTCAAAGTAGAGCTCCTTCTTACGCGCGCTGAAGCGCTCGAGGTCCAGAGCGGCGCCATAGGTTTCACGCATGGCGCGAATGATGTCGGCATCCGTCAGGCCGCAGTACTGCCAATCATCCTCTTCGCGCAGATCCACGCCCTGTTCGCGAATAGCCTGCCGATAGGCCAAAAGGCTAATGGGCTCGCTATCCACGAGCACCCCATCGTTATCGAAAATGACGCCTAGGTTCACAGAATCCGCCATGAGTGCATCAGGATGTCGTTGAGAGTGACGGCGACGGCTAGCGCGATGAGCAAGAAGATAAACACTTGGTAGATGCGCGCCAGCAACCACGCCGGCAGAGGGCGCCGGATAATCGCCTCAATCGTCGCGAAAAGAATGTGGCCGCCATCGAATACGGGCAAGGGGAAAAGATTCGTGACGGCAAGGATGATATTGAAGAGGGCGAAGAAATCAAAGTACCATTTCCAGCCTCGCTTCGCAGCATCGTAGCTAATGCGAGAGATGGCCACCGGCCCTCCGATATTCTCCCGCACAACCTGGAAATTCGAACTCAAGATATCGCCCAGCGCCTGCACATAGCTTACGGCAATCAAAAGTGTCCGGTCGATGGCGTGGACCAAAGCCTTGCCCGGCGGCAGTTGGAATTGCTCCGTGAACGGTTGGCTAAAAATCACCCCAATTTGCCCACGATGAGGCTTTTCCGGATCTGGCCGCACGGGCACACGGATGGTGAGTCTCTGAGGATTACCCTGAGGACCTTGCCGCTCGACGAGAATCTCGATTTCTTTGCCAACCGATTTGCGGATGGTCTCCATGGCCTCCAGGCGGGTGGCGATAGGACGGCCGTCGATCGCCAGGATTTTATCGCCGCTTTGGAGCCCTGCTTTTTCTGCAGGGAGATTGGGAAGGACGACCGCAATGAAGGGCTCGGATCGCGGTTCAACAGCCAGAGCCGGCCAATTGTACCCAGCGGCAGCAATTGGATGAACTTCGAGCTCACGCACTTCGTCGCCGCGGGCGATTTTTACCGCAATCTTGTCGCGCTCTCCCACCGATCGTGCAGCAATCGCAGCAGCTGAGCTGACACTGCGCACCGATTTGCCATCCACGGCCACAAGGCTGTCGACGTTCGGATCGAAGCTGGGAATGAGCCACGCTTTGACCAAAAGAGGCTGAGTCGTTTCCTCTCGCACGACCTTGACTGGGACTGCTTTAGCTTTTCCCGCGCGGGCATACTTGGCGAACTCAAGGAGGAACGCATCGTAGGTTTTCACCTCGTTGTCCGCCACCTCAATGACTCTGTCGCCAGCGCGCAGCTCAGCTTGATCCGCGACAGCGGGGTCAATTTTCTCGACCCACGGGAGCATCGGGGCTGGCGCTTTGTAGCCGACGACGGCCATGAGGAAAAGCACCACTACGGCGGTGAGAAGATTATTGATGCAGCCGGCAGCGAAAATGAGAAGCTTCTGCCAATAGGGGCGCGAGCGCAAGGCGTTGACTTCGTCGAGAACGGAATCGGCAAGCGAGCTCGGTTTTTCCCCCGAAGCACTCGCCTCCGCACCCTCTCCCAGGAGAGTCTCCAACTCCTTAGAGACTGCGCCGCGGAGCTTCACGTAGCCACCAAAGGGGATCGCGCTCACGCAGTACTCAGTGCCCCGCCAACGTCGGCGCCAGATTTTGGGGCCAAAGCCAATGCTGAACGTCTCAACTCCGACGCCAAAAAGCTTCGCGAAAAAGAAATGCCCAAACTCGTGCACAAAGATGGCGACGGAGAAAAGAAAGATGATTCCAAAAGCACCGCGTAACAATTCCATCGCCAAGCAAATAGACTTTTTGGGGGCAGCTTGTTCTCAAAAAACCTTCAGCGGGCAAACACCCAGCTCTCCAAGAACGCCAAAAGCGCCCTTTGCTGCCCTGCGCAGAGAGGAGAATGTATCTCATCCACTCGGGATGCCAGCAAAGGGCGCTTTGCAATCATGAGCTCGCAGCGATGAAGAGGTGCACAGCACCCATTCATCACGAGACTAGCGGCGCTTCGACGCCTTCTTCGCTGCCGGTTTCGCTTTGACCGCGGCGGCTTCGACCGTAGACTTAACAGCGCTTTTCGCTTCGCCCTTTTGGCTCAGCCAGCTCATCATCGAGCGTAGCTGCTCGCCCACTTTCTCAATGGGATGTTCGAGTCCTTGCTTTTTGAGGGCTCGGTAAACCGGACGCCCTGCCTGATTCTCGAGAATCCACTCGCGAGCGAACTCACCCCTCTGGATTTCGCCCAAAATCTTGCGCATTTCGGCCACCACATTCTCGTTGATGATTCTGGGGCCTCGTGTAAGGTCGCCATACTCGGCCGTGTCGCTGATCGAATAGCGCATATTCGAGATGCCCTTCTCATAAATGAGGTCCACGATCAGCTTCACTTCGTGGCAGCATTCAAAGTAAGCGATCTCCGGCTGATAGCCTGCCTGCACAAGGGTCTCGAAGCCCTTCATGATGAGTTGCGTCAGACCGCCGCACAGCACGACTTGCTCGCCAAAAAGATCGGTTTCGGTCTCTTCTTTGAAAGTTGTTTCCAGGACCCCTGCGCGGGTAGCGCCGATGGCGCGCGCATGGGCAAGGGCAAGCTCTTTGGCTTTGCCAGTTGCATTTTGATGAATCGCGATGAGAGCTGGCACGCCGCCACCTTCCACAAACACGCGTCGCACGAGATGCCCCGGGCCCTTCGGGGCGACCATGTAAACATCGACGTCGGGGGGCGGAACAATGGTGCCGAAATGGATGTTGAATCCGTGCGACCACACCAGGGCTTTGCCAGGCTTGAGCCCTTGGCGAATTTCGCTTTGGTAAACTTTCGGTTGGAGTTCATCGGGCAAGAGGATCTGAATCACATCGGCCTTTGCCGCTGCCTCGGCGGCACTCACGGGCTTGAAGCCGTGGGATTTGGCCAGTTCATAGTTGGGTGTGCCAGCGAGCTCGGCCACGATCACTTCGATGCCGCTGTCGCGCATGTTCTGGGCCTGCGCATGCCCCTGACTGCCGTAGCCGATGATGGCGACTTTCTTCTTACGCAAGGGCTCTAAACTGGCATCCTTGTCGTAGTACATCTGCACCATGATGCATCTCGTCCTTTCGTGCAAAATCGTTATGCTGTCAGGCTGCGAAGCAACGTGCAAACGTGTCAAAGAAATTGTGGTGAGCTGGAGTTCTCTGAGGAGGTCGCACGCGCTTTCCTTAACGCGAGCTCCCTGAACCAGCGAGCTCGAGCTGTTGAGCGATCCACTGCTCCTGAGCTTTTTCCAAAGCTAAACCGTAAACTTGTTCAAAAGATTCTTCGAAGTTTTCATCCGCCGTCATCAGGGCGAGCCATTGACGGAGCTTGTCCTCGCCGTGGCGCTGGCGAAGCTCAGCTAGAAAATATTTCGAGAGCAGATAAGCCTGCTCTGCTTCGAGCTTCGATGGAATGTCGCGGAACGATTTCCGGAGCGACTCGAAAGAGATGCGTCCGTCCGCAAGTGCGGTGCGCACTCGTTTTTGTTCGCGTTCACTTTGCGCAAACTGCGGCTCCATGAGCTGGGCGAGTCCCTCGTGAAACCAAGCGGGGAGCGGCTGCCGAATGTTCGAAGCCAAAAGCGCGTGCGTATATTCGTGGTAAAGAAGATCGCGCACCTGTGCGGGATCATTGTCCAGATCCTCCACTCGCAGCCGCATCTTTCCGTCGTAGATGCCGCTGGCCCAGGCGGGCAAGGAGGAGATGCGGTAAAAATCCGCTGCGCGGTAAATTTTTACATTGATTGGTCGCGTGGAGCGTAGTCCCAAGGTCCGCCCAAGTGTGTCAGAGGCTTCACCGAGAAGAGTCAAGACGTCCTGAATTCTGACCCCACTCGAATAAGGAACGTATTGCAGCCGGAAGCGGCCTTTGCGGTCCGTGATCTCACGCAGTTCCTTCTCGAGAGGCTCCTCCTTCTCGATCATGGCAAGGCGTGTTTCCAGATACGAAGCGTTGTCTTTGTCCAAGGGACGCGCTGCACTGTAAAACGCACGCGCTGTTGTGTAATCATTCACCTCGTAGGCGATATCTCCCAGGTAGATCATCGCCGCAGCATTGCGGGCGTTGAGTGCCAGAGCTTGGCGAAAAGCCTCCGCAGCTTCGCTGACTTTGTTGGCCTTGAGGAGCTCGGCGCCCCACAGGGCCAGCAGCCCAGAGTAATTCTTGCGCACATTCTGTTCGACTGTTTCGTCGGGCAACTCTTTCATCCAGCGAAGCGCCTGCTCGAAAAAACGTTGGGCTTGCACAAACTCATGCGTCTTGGAGCGACTGACGGCCAAGTTATTGAGCGTGGCCACAAGGTTGTGGACAAGCGTTGGGTTCTTCGGGTCCAGCTCCAGCGCCCGCTCGTAGTACTCAATGGCGTCCTCTTCCTTGCCCTCTTGCTCCAAAGCGATCGCCTTCGCGTTGTACGCAACCGCAAGGTTGTGACGGATCACAGGATCGTGAGGTTTGGCTTGACGGGCCTGACTCAAGTAGTCGATGGCGCGGTCGTATTGTTTTTGTTCGAGCGCCTGGAGGGCCTGATTGTTCTTTTCTATGGGCTCATACCACTGAAGAGCCAGGGGCAAGGCTGCCACGACCCCCGCAATGCCCACGAGGTAAAGTCCGCGAAGTATCCACTTGCCCATGCCAAAAGAAAACACAATGTTGCGGGCGTTTATTTGCTCAGTGGCGAGGTAGGCCCCCCGCAACGCCACAACGTCAGAGGGTCAAAGTGTGATTCAAGGCTACCCGCGCGCGAGAGCCATCCCAGACCGTGGGGAAGGGGTGAGCAAGCCATCTCGAATTGCGTCTTTAGCGCCCATCGGCTGGCTGTTCATGACGCAAAAGAAAAGGGAGAGTCATCCAGTTTCTTAATGGCGCTTTTCCTTTTTGACCGATGTCGCGGAGAACGGCCTTGGAAGACGGCCGAGCTCTCAGAGCGCTGGAGATGTCTCCTCTTCTTTCGTCAGAGTCGGCGAAGTCTCTTCGGATTCTTCCTCCGGCGTCTTGACTTCCTTCTCGATGCGAATCACTCGCTTGCCATTTTCCGTGACGAAGGTTGCGGTCATCTCTTGCCCCGCGGGCACTTCGATGATATCGATGGTGTTGACGACAGTTGGCTCAAGCGGTTCGAGTGGGCGACGTGTTGGCTTGCGAGAAATCTCGCGAACCACATCTAGCCCGCCGATAACCTTGCCAAAAATTGTGTAACGGCCCGAAAAATCAGGCAAGGGGCTCAGCGTCACAAACCATCGGCTGCCGTTGGATTGATCGCGTCCCCCTGCTGCCATCGCCAGCATTCCGGGAATGTCAAATTTTAGATCTGGCGCAATCTCTTTGTCGATCGTGTAGCCTGGCCCCCCGTAGCCTTTGTTGACAGGATCGCCCCCGTCAATTTCCACATCCCTCACGATCCGGTAGATTAGCGTGTTGTTGTACAGGGGCTTCTTGCTTGTCACTTGAGTGATCGGATGAGTCCATTCCTTCTTGCCCGTAGCGAGGCCCACAAAGTTCTCGACAGTTTTCGGTGCCTTGTCAGGGTAGAGCTGAGCGATGAAATCCCCATCCGAAGTCTGAAAAACAGCGTACACCCCTTGAGTGAGTTTCAAGGGTTGGGTCACGACTTCGTCCTCAAGGTTGCCAAGCAGGATACTGAGCGTTGCCGTTGTTTGTTGCGCGCACAGGGCCAAAGGCCATGTGCAGCACAAGGCAACCAACATACCAAGAAAACGCCTCATTCGTTATGCCTCCGCTTTCGGCCTCGTTTATTTGCATTCAAAGCGTTCCACGAAGCGCAAAAACGCAAGAGCTTTTCACAAGAGCCTGCCACCAGAAAAAAACGCAAGAAGTCGGCGAACAAAAGAGAACAAAATTTGTCTCATTATATCGAATGCGATCGGATTGGTGCATCGGTGTTTCCTCTTCCACGACCTGAAGCCATTCCGAACGCGGGGAACCGGGGTGCCATCGCCTTGGCCCGAGACACCACGACCTGACCGCCAAGCCTCTTCAGCACGCTAGACACCCGGTTCCCCTCTTTTCAATCGATTCTGCCACAGTGCTCAAAGCTGGCGGCGGAAAAGCTCAGCCTCTCACCCACACTTGGCCCCTTGCTATGCCACAAGGCATCTCATTGTGTATGCGGCGGGAATCCCTAGAGCGGGGCGTGGCAAAAATCGCCGAGCCCAAAGATGCGGGGCTTTTTCCTGATGAGGCCGCACAGCGACGCAGCGGGCGACCCGTGCGGATCAGTTCTCTGCCGAGTGGAGACCGCCAGCGCCAGCCACAAAGCGGATATTGCCATACTCGGTATTGTCCGGATCCGGCTGGGCACAGTTCCAATGACAGGCTCCACAGTGGAGGCATTTTTCGCGGTCGAAGACGGGCGCTCCGCCATCTTCTCCTGGCATAATGGCCTGACCCGAGCACATCTCGACGCAGACCTTGGTGCGGCACGTTTCGCACAGCTGGCGCCGCAAAAAGATCACATGATCGCGGTAGCCTGGAGGCGCCTGCACTTTGCCGCCCAACAGCAAGGCGTCCTGATGCGAGACAAGGAGTTTCCCATCGTAGGAAATGGGAGGCCAGCCCGCCCGCTCCATGAGAGCATCGTGAATGGGCTGAGCTTTCTCGGCGCATTCCTTGCGAATCGCTTCAATCTCGCTGGAACTCAGTTTGTTGCGATAGAACTCCTCCAACGAACGCAGGCGTTTGGCGGGGGGCAAGTGACGCCCCGGCCAATGCAGTTTGCCTTTCGTAAAGCCTGCCAGCGCCATGCCGATGAGGCCGCTCACCACGCCTCGTGAGAAGCCGTCGCGGCTTTTCTCGGCCACGCGCGCCTCAGCATCCACCCAGCTGGCGCGGCGGCGCCGGACGTAGGTCTGTTCAAGATTCTCCGCCGTGAAGGGCCGTCCGTCGCGGAGCAATTCGACCACGGCCTCGGCAAGCATGGTCCCCGTGGCCCAAGCTTCATCCACGCCGCTGCCCGTCAGGACGTTCGTGCTGCCGGAGCCCTCGCCGATGCGCGCGTAGCCGTCGCCCACGAGCCATGGTTCACCGCGTCTTCCACTCTCGAAGAGCGTTTTTGCGCCAAAGCTTCGCAGTGTGCCGCCCTCAAAGTGCTTCCACAGCGCCGGATGCATCATCCAATACTGCAAGTAGCGATACGCTGTCCGTGCTGGGTGGTCGAACCA
>FWWL01005306.1_pt1 | contig 20280 bp, 38 predicted proteins | sample 2228331 | NCBI WGS metagenome assembly FWWL01 (sample SAMEA103939775, study PRJEB20133) | metagenome | reverse complement strand
AAGCCGGTGGCGTTGGAGGAGGGCTTGCGGTTTGCCATCCGGGAGGGTGGGCGGACCGTGGGCGCCGGCGTGGTCACCAAGATCCTGGAGTGAGGTGAGGCATGCCCAAGATCCGAATCAAGCTGCGGGGCTTTGACCACAAGACCCTGGACGCCTCGGCCCAGAAGATCGTGGAGGCCGCCCGGCGTTCCGGGGCCCAGGTCTCCGGCCCCGTTCCCTTGCCCACCCGGGTGCGCCGCTTCACCGTGATCCGGGGGCCTTTCAAGCACAAGGACTCCCGGGAGCACTTTGAGCTCCGCACCCACAACCGTCTGGTGGACATCATCAACCCCAACCGCAAGACCATCGAAAGCCTCATGTCCCTGGACCTTCCCACCGGGGTGGAGATCGAGATCAAGACCGTGGGAGGTGGCAAGTGAAGGGCATCCTGGGCACCAAGGTGGGCATGACCCGCATCTACAAAGACGACCGGGCCATCCCCGTCACCGTCATCCTGGCGGGGCCCTGCCCGGTGGTCCAGCGCCGCACCCCCGAGAAGGACGGCTACACCGCGGTCCAGCTGGGCTTTCTGCCCCAGAACCCCAAGCGGGTCAACCGTCCCATGAAGGGCCACTTCGCCAAGGCGGGGGTGGAGCCGGTGCGCATCCTTAGGGAGATCCGGGACTTCAGCCCCGAGAAGGACGTGGTGACCGTGGACATCTTCCAGCCTGGGGAGCGGGTGGACATCACCGGCACCTCCAAGGGGCGGGGCACCGCGGGCGTGATGAAGCGCTGGAACTTCGCGGGCGGGCCCGACTCCCACGGCGCCCACAAGATCCACCGCCACCCCGGCTCCATCGGCAACCGCAAGACCCCGGGCCGGGTGTACAAGGGCAAGCGCATGGCGGGCCGCTACGGGGCGGAGCGGGTTACGGTGGTGAACCTCGAGGTGGTGGACGTCATCCCCGAGGAGAACCTCCTTCTGGTCAAGGGCGCGGTGCCCGGGCCCAACGGGGGCCTCCTCATCGTGCGCGAGACCAAGAAGGTGGCCAAGTAAAGGTGAAGGAGGACATGGTGTACCAGATTCCTGTGCTCTCCTCTTCCGGCACCCGGGAGCTTTCCGCCGAGCTGCCGGCGGAGATCAACCCCCACCTGCTTTGGGAGGTGGTGCGCTGGCAGCTGGCGAGCCGCCGCCGGGGCACGGCCAGCACCAAGACCCGGGGGGAGGTGGCCTACTCCAGCCGCAAGATCTATCCCCAGAAGCACACCGGCCGTGCCCGGCACGGGGACATCGGCGCGCCCATCTTCGTGGGCGGCGGGACGGTCTTTGGGCCCAAGCCCCGGGACTACAGCTACACCCTGCCCAAGAAGGTGCGGAAGGCGGGCCTGGCCATGGCCGTGGCCGACCGGGCCCGCGAGGGGAAGCTCCTCCTGGTGGAGGACTTCGCTGGGGTGAACGGCCGGACCAAGGAGTTTTTGGCCTGGGCCAAGGGGGCCGGGCTCACCGGGGAGGAGACCGTGCTCCTGGTGGCCCAAGACGAACGGGTCCGCCGGGCGGCCCGCAACCTGCCCTGGGTGGTCACCCTGGCCCCGGAGGGCCTAAACGTGTACGACATCCTGCGCACCGAGCGCCTGGTCATGGACCTTGCGGCCTGGCAGGCCTTCCAGGCCCGCCTGGGGGGTGAGGCATGAAGACCGCGTACGATGTGATCCTGGCCCCCGTGCTTTCGGAGAAGGCCTACGCCGGCTTCGCCGAGGGCAAGTACACCTTCTGGGTCCACCCCAAGGCCACCAAGACGGAGATCAAGAACGCGGTGGAGGAGGCCTTTAAGGTCAAAGTGGTGGGGGTGAACACCCTCAAGGTGCGGGGGAAGAAGAAGCGCCTGGGCCGCTACATGGGCCGGCGCCCCGACCGCAAGAAGGCCATCGTGCAGGTGGCCCCCGGGCAGAAGATCGAGGCCTTGGAGGGCCTCATCTAAAAGACCATCCGGGAGGGGAGCCCGGGCCCCGATCCGGAGGGAGGAAACCCAATGGGGATCAAGAAGTTCAAACCCTACACGCCGAGCCGCCGCTTCATGACGGTGGCGGACTTCTCCGAGATCACCAAAACCGAGCCGGAGAAGTCCCTGGTCAAGCCCCTGAAGAAGACGGGTGGGCGAAACAACCAGGGCCGCATCACCGTGCGCTTCCGTGGGGGCGGGCACAAAAGGCTTTACCGCATCATCGACTTCAAGCGCTGGGACAAGGCGGGCATCCCCGCCAAGGTGGCGGCCATAGAGTACGACCCCAACCGCTCCGCCCGCATCGCCCTCCTCCACTACGCCGATGGGGAGAAGCGCTACATCATCGCCCCCGAGGGCCTGCAGGTGGGCCAGCAGGTGGTGGCGGGGCCCGATGCCCCCATCGCCGTGGGCAACGCCCTCCCCTTGCGTTTCATCCCCGTGGGCACCGTGGTGCACGCGGTGGAGCTGGAGCCCAAGAAGGGGGCCAAGCTCGCCCGCTCCGCGGGGACCAGCACCCAGATCCAGGGCCGGGAGGGGGACTACGTGATCCTGCGCCTGCCTTCCGGGGAGCTCCGCAAGGTCCACGGGGAGTGCTACGCCACCGTGGGGGCGGTGGGCAACGCGGACCACAAGAACATCGTCCTGGGCAAGGCCGGGCGTAGCCGCTGGCTTGGGCGCAAGCCCCACGTGCGCGGTGCGGCCATGAACCCGGTGGACCACCCCCACGGCGGTGGTGAGGGCCGGGCCCCCCGGGGCCGTCCCCCCGCTTCCCCCTGGGGCTGGCAGACCAAGGGGCTTAAGACCAGGAAGCGCCGCAAGCCCTCCAGCCGCTTCATCATCGCCCGGCGCAAGAAGTGAGGTGAGGTATGCCGCGTAGCTTGAAGAAAGGCGTCTTCGTAGATGACCACCTCCTGGAGAAGGTGCTGGAGCTGAACGCCAAGGGCGAGAAGCGGCTCATCAAGACCTGGAGCCGCCGCTCCACCATCGTCCCGGAGATGGTCGGCCACACCATTGCCGTCTACAACGGCAAGCAGCACGTGCCCGTCTACATCACGGAGAACATGGTGGGCCACAAGCTGGGTGAGTTCGCCCCCACCCGCACCTACCGGGGGCACGGCAAAGAGGCCAAGGCCACCAAGAAGAAGTAGCCATGGAAGCGAAAGCCATTGCCCGATACGTGCGCATCGCCCCCAGGAAGGTCCGGCTGGTGGTGGACCTGATCCGGGGGAAGAGCCTCGAGGAGGCCCGCGCCCTCCTGCGCTACACCCCCAAGCGGGGGGCCTACCACGTGGCCAAGGTGCTGGAGTCCGCCGCCGCCAACGCTGTGAACAACCACGATATGCTGGAGGACCGCCTCTACGTGAAGGCGGCCTTCGTGGACGAGGGCCCCGCCCTCAAGCGGGTTCTGCCCCGGGCCCGGGGCCGGGCGGACATCATCAAGAAGAAGACCAGCCACATCACCATCATCCTGGGGGAGAAGCATGGGAAATAAAATCCACCCCATCGGTTTTCGGCTCGGCATCACCCGGGACTGGGAGTCCCGCTGGTACGCGGGCAAGAAGCAGTACCGCCACCTTCTGGTGGAGGACCAGAACATCCGCGAGTTCCTCACCAAGGAGCTCTACCCTGCGGGGCTGGCCCGGATTGACATCGAGCGGGCGGCGGACAACGTGGCCGTGACCGTGCACGTGGCCAAGCCCGGCGTGGTCATCGGCCGGGGGGGGGAGAAGATCAAGGTCCTCCGCGACCAGCTCTCCAAGCTCACCGGGAAGAACGTGGCCCTGAACGTCCAGGAGATCCACAACCCCAACCTCTCCGCGCCCCTGGTGGCCCAGCGGGTGGCGGAGCAGATCGAAAGGCGTTTCGCCGTGCGCCGGGCCATCAAGCAGGCGGTGCAGCGGGTCATGGAGTCCGGGGCCAAGGGGGCCAAGGTCATCGTTTCGGGCCGTATCGGCGGGGCGGAGCAGGCCCGCACCGAGTGGGCCGCGGAGGGCCGGGTGCCCCTTCACACCCTGCGTGCTAACATAGACTACGGCTTTGCCCTAGCCCGCACCACCTACGGGGTGCTGGGGGTTAAGGCGTACGTCTTCCTGGGCGAGGTGATCGGCGGCCAGAAGTCCAAGGCCCGCCCCGAGGCCCCGAAAGGGGAGGAGCGGCCCCGCCGCCGCCGCCCGGCCGTGCGCGTGAAGAAGGAGGAGTAGGCCATGCTGATGCCCAGGCGCATGAAGTACCGGAAGCAGCACCGCGGCCGCATGCGGGGGGCCGCCAAGGGTGGGGACTACGTGGCCTTCGGGGACTATGGCCTCGTGGCCCTCGAGCCCGCCTGGATCACCTCCCAGCAGATCGAGGCCGCCCGTGTGGCCATGGTGCGCCACTTCCGGCGCGGCGGGAAGATCTTCATCCGCATCTTCCCCGACAAGCCCTACACCAAGAAGCCCCTGGAGGTGCGGATGGGTAAGGGGAAGGGCAACGTGGAGGGGTACGTGGCCGTGGTCAAGCCGGGCCGGGTGATGTTTGAGGTGGCGGGGGTCACGGAGGAGCAGGCCCTCGAGGCCCTGCGCATCGCCGGCCACAAGCTCCCCATCAAGACCAAGATCGTGCGGAGGGACGCCTACGATGAAGCTCAGTGAGGTCAAAAAGGCCCTGGAGGAGGCCCGCAAGCTCTCCCCGGTGGAGCTGGAGAAGCTCATCCGGCAGAAGAAGCGGGAGCTCATGGAGCTCCGCTTCCAGGCCTCCATCGGCCAGCTCTCCCAGAACCACAAGATCCGGGAGACGCGGAAGATGATCGCCCGGCTCCTCACGGTCTGGAACGAGAAGAGGAGGCAGAATGCCTAAGAAGGTGCTGACCGGGGTGGTGGTGAGCGACAAGATGCAGAAGACCGTGGCGGTCCTGGTGGAGCGCCAGTTCCCCCACCCCCTTTACGGCAAGGTCATCAAGCGGTCTAAAAAGTACCTGGCGCACGACCCCAACGACGAGTACAAGGTGGGGGACGTGGTGGAGATCATCGAGGCCCGCCCCATCTCCAAGCGCAAGCGCTTCCGGGTCCTGCGCCGGGTGGAGGAGGGCCGGATGGACCTGGTGGAGAAGTACCTGGTCCGCCGCCAGAACTACCTGAGCCTTTCCAAGCGGGGAGGTAAGGCATGATCCAGCCCCAGACCTACCTGGAGGTGGCCGACAACACCGGGGCCCGCAAGATCATGTGCATCCGGGTGCTCAAGGGGAGCAACGCCAAGTACGCCACCGTGGGGGACGTCATCGTGGCCAGCGTCAAGGAGGCCATCCCCCGGGCTTCGGTGAAGAAGGGGGACGTGGTCAAGGCGGTGGTGGTGCGCACCAAGAAGGAGGTCAAGCGCCCCGACGGCTCCGCCATCCGCTTTGACGACAACGCCGCGGTGATCATCAACAACCAGCTGGAGCCCAGGGGGACCCGGGTCTTCGGCCCCGTGGCTCGGGAGCTCAGGGAGAAGGGCTTCATGAAGATCGTCTCCCTGGCGCCGGAGGTGCTCTGATGCAGCCCAAGCTACACGTGAAGAAGGGGGACACCGTCTTGGTGGCCTCCGGGAAGTACAAGGGGCGGACCGGTAAGGTCAAGCAGGTCCTGCCCAAGAAGTACGCGGTCATCGTGGAGGGGGTGAACATCGTCAAGAAGGCGGTGCGCCCCAGCCCCAAGCACCCCCAGGGCGGCTTTGTGGAGCAGGAGGCCCCCCTGCACGCCTCCAAGGTGCGGCCCATCTGCCCTTCCTGCGGCAAGCCCACCCGGGTGCGCAAGAAGGTTCTGGAGGACGGCCGTAAGGTGCGGGCCTGCGCCAAGTGCGGCGGCGTTCTAGACGTGGAGGAGTGAGATGCCTCTGGAAGTGGCCCTGAAGAAGAAGTACTACGAGGAAGTCCGGCCCGAGCTCATCCGCCGCTTCGGGTACCAGAACATCTGGGAGGTGCCCCGCCTGGAGAAGGTGGTGGTGAACCAGGGGCTGGGGGAGGCCAAGGAGGACGCCCGCATCCTGGAGAAGGCGGCTCGGGAGCTGGCCCTCATCACCGGCCAGAAGCCCGCCGTCACCCGGGCCAAGAAGTCCATCTCCAACTTCAAGCTCCGCAAGGGCATGCCCATCGGCCTTAGGGTCACCCTGCGGGGGGATCGGATGTGGATCTTCCTGGAGAAGCTCCTCAACGTGGCCCTGCCCCGCATCCGCGACTTCCGGGGCGTGAACCCGAATAGCTTTGACGGCCGGGGGAACTACAACCTGGGCCTCCGGGAGCAGCTCATCTTCCCCGAGATCACCTACGACATGGTGGATGCCCTGAGGGGGATGGACATCGCGGTGGTCACCACCGCCAAGACTGACGAGGAGGCCCGGGCCCTGTTGGAGCTTTTGGGCTTCCCCTTCCGCAAGTGAGGGCGAGATGGCGAGAAAAGCGCTGATTGAGAAGGCCAAAAGGACCCCTAAGTTCAAGGTGCGGGCCTACACCCGGTGCGTGCGCTGCGGGCGGGCCAGGAGCGTCTACCGCTACTTCGGCATCTGCCGGCTTTGCCTGAGGGAGCTCGCGCACAAGGGGCAGCTGCCCGGGGTGAGGAAGGCCAGCTGGTAGGGCGGTGGCCGGTCGGGGGGTTTCCCTCGAGACCGCACGGCCTAAGGGCATGAGGTAAAAGGAGAGAGGAAATGCTGACGGACCCCATCGCCGACATGCTGACCCGGATTCGGAACGCCACCCGGGTCTACAAGGAGAGCACGGAGGTGCCCGCCTCCCGCCTCAAGGAGGAGATCCTCAGGATCCTGGCGCGGGAGGGTTTCATCAAGGGGTACGAGCGGGTGGAGGTGGACGGCAAGCCCGTCTTGCGCATCCACCTCAAGTACGGTCCCCGGCGCCAGGGCCCCGACCCCAGGCCCGAGCAGGTCATCAACCACATCCGCCGCATCAGTCGGCCCGGGCGGCGGGTGTACGTGGGGGTGAAGGAGATCCCCCGGGTGCGCCGGGGCTTGGGGATCGCCATCCTTTCCACGTCCAAGGGCGTCCTCACCGACAGCGAGGCCAGGAAGCTCGGCGTGGGCGGCGAGCTCATCTGCGAGGTGTGGTGATGTCTAGGATCGGCAAGATGCCCATTCCCTTGCCCAAGGGGGTGACCGTGGAGGTGACCCCGGGGCTCGTGAGGGTGAAGGGGCCCAAGGGCGAGCTTTCCGTGCCCGTGAGCCCCGAGATGAAGATCACGGTGGAAGACGGGGTGGTCCGGGTGGAGCGCCCCTCGGACGACCGCCGCCATCGAAGCCTCCACGGCCTCACCCGCACCCTCATCGCCAACGCGGTGAAGGGGGTGGCCGAGGGGTACGCCAAGGAGCTCCTCATCAAGGGCATCGGCTACCGGGCCCGGCTGGTGGGGCGGGCGGTGGAGCTTTCCGTGGGCTACAGCCACCCGGTGGTGGTGGAGCCCCCGGAGGGGATCACCTTTGAGGTGCCCGAGCCCACCAAGATCCGGGTCCTGGGGATTGACAAGCAGAAGGTGGGCCAGGTGGCCGCCAACCTGAGGGCCATCAAGAAGCCCAGCGCCTACCACGAGAAGGGCATCTACTACGCGGGCGAGCCCGTCCGCCTCAAGCCCGGCAAGGCTGGGGCCAAGAAGTAGGAGGAGGCATGGCACGGCTAACCGCTTTTGAGCGTCGGAAGTTCCGGGTGCGCAACCGCGTCAAGCGCTCCGGGCGTCTCAGGCTTTCCGTTTTCCGCAGCCTCAACCACATCTACGCCCAGATCATCGACGACGAGAAGGGCGAGACCCTGGTGGCCGCTTCCAGCCTGGCCCTGAAGCTGAAGGGCAACAAGACGGAGGTGGCCCGGCAGGTGGGGCGGGCCTTGGCGGAGAAGGCCTTGGCCAAGGGGATCAAGCAGGTGGCCTTTGACCGCGGGCCTTACAAGTACCACGGCCGGGTGAAGGCCCTGGCCGAGGGGGCCCGGGAGGGTGGCCTCGAGTTCTAAGGAGGGACCATGCCCGAGACCGATTTTGAGGAGAAGATGATCCTGGTGCGGCGCACCGCCAAGACCTACCAGGGCGGCCGCCGCTTCCGCTTCGGCGCCCTGGTGGTGGTGGGGGACCGGCAGGGCCGGGTGGGCCTGGGCCTGGGCAAGGCCAAGGAGGTGCCCCTGGCGGTGCAGAAGGCGGGGTACTACGCCCGCCGCAACATGGTGGAGGTGCCCCTTCTGAACGGCACCATTCCCCACGAGGTGGAGGTGGAGTACGGGGCCTCCAAGATCCTCCTCAAGCCCGCGGCCCCCGGCACCGGGGTGATCGCGGGGGCCGTGCCCCGGGCCATCCTGGAGCTTGCCGGGGTGACGGACATCCTCACCAAGGAGCTGGGGAGCCGCAACCCCATCAACATCGCCTACGCCACCCTCGAGGCCCTGCGCCAGCTTAAGACCAAGGACGAGGTGGCCCGCCTCAGGAAGGGCAAGGAGGAGTGATGCCCAGGCTCAAGGTCAAGCTGGTGAAAAGCCCCATCGGCTACCCCAAGGACCAGAAGGCGGCCCTTAAGGCCCTGGGGCTCACCCGCCTGCAGAAGGAGCGGGTGCTGGAGGATACCCCCGCCGTCCGGGGCAACGTGGAGAAGGTCCGCCACCTTCTCCAGGTGGAGGTGCTGGAATGAAGCTCACGGATCTCAAGCCCAATCCAGGGGCCAACAAAAAGCGCAAGCGCGTGGGCCGGGGGCCGGGCTCCGGGCACGGCAAGACGGCCACCCGGGGCCACAAGGGCCAGAAGTCCCGCTCCGGCGGGCTTAAGGACCCCCGCCGCTTTGAGGGCGGGCGCTCCACCACCCTGATGCGCCTGCCCAAGCGGGGCATGCAGGGCCAGGTGCCCGGGGAGATCAAGCGCCCCAAGTACCAGGGGGTGAACCTCAAGGACCTGGCCCGCTTTGAGGGGGAGGTGACCCCGGAGCTTCTGGTCCAGGCCGGCCTCCTCAAGAAGGGGTACCGGCTGAAGGTCCTGGGGGAAGGGGAGGCCAAGCCCCTTAAGGTGGTGGCCCACGCCTTCTCCAAGAGCGCCTTGGAAAAGCTGAAGGCCGCGGGCGGCGAGCCCGTCCTTCTGGAGGCCTAAGATGCTGAAGGCCTTCCGGAGCGCCCTCCAGATCCCCGAGCTCCGCCAGCGCATCCTCTTCACCCTCTTGGTGCTGGCCGCCTACCGCCTGGGGGCCTTTATCCCCACCCCGGGGGTGGACCTGGACAAGATCCAGGAGTTCCTGCGCACCACCCAGGGGGGGGTGTTCGGCATCATCAACCTCTTCTCCGGCGGGAACTTTGAGCGCTTCTCCATCTTCGCCTTGGGGATCATGCCCTACATCACCGCGGCCATCATCATGCAGCTTCTGGTCACGGTGGTCCCGGCCCTGGAGAAGCTCTCCAAGGAGGGGGAGGAGGGCCGCCGCGTCATCAACCAGTACACCCGGATCGGCGGCATCGCTCTGGGGGCCTTCCAGGGCTTCTTCCTGGCCACGGCCTTCCTGGGGGCCGAAGGGGGGCGGTTCCTCCTGCCCGGCTGGTCCCCGGGGCCCTTCTTCTGGATGGTGGTGGTGGTCACCCAGGTGGCGGGCATCGCCCTCCTCCTCTGGATGGCGGAGCGCATCACGGAGTACGGCATCGGCAACGGCACCAGCATGATCATCTTCGCCGGCATCGTGGTGGACTGGCTGCCCCAGCTCCTGCGCACCGTGGGCCTCATCCGCACCGGGGAGGTCAACCTGGTGGCCTTCCTCTTCTTCCTGGCCTTCATCGTCCTGGCCTTTGCCGGGATGGTGGCGGTGCAGCAGGCAGAACGGCGCATCCCCGTCCAGTACGCCCGCAAGGTGGTGGGCCGCCGGGTGTATGGGGGGCAGGCCACCTACATCCCCATCAAGCTGAACGCCGCCGGGGTCATCCCCATCGTCTTCGCCGCGGCCATCCTGCAGATCCCCATCTTCCTCGCCGCCCCCTTCCAGGACAACCCCGTCCTCCAGGCCATCGCCAACTTCTTCACCCCCACCCGCCTCTCCGGCCTCCTCATCGAGGTGGTCCTCATCGTCCTTTTCACCTACGTGTACACCGCGGTGCAGTTTGACCCCAAGCGCATCGCGGAAAGCCTCCGGGAGTACGGGGGCTTCATCCCCGGCATCCGCCCGGGGGAGCCCACGGTGAAGTTCCTGGAGCACATCGTCTCCCGCCTCACCCTGTGGGGGGCGCTCTTCTTGGGGCTGGTGGCCGCCCTGCCCCAGATCATCCAGAACCTCACCGGGGTCCAGAGCATCGCCTTCTCTGGGATAGGGCTCCTCATCGTGGTGGGCGTGGCCCTGGACACCTTGAGGCAGATTGAAAGCCAGCTGATGCTCCGGAACTACGAGGGGTTCCTCTCCAAGGGCCGCATCCGCGGCCGCACCCGCTAGGAGGCAGCATGGGGGAAGCGGTGATCTTCTTGGGGCCGCCGGGGGCGGGGAAGGGCACCCAGGCGGCGAGGCTTTCCGAGGAGCTGGGCTTTAAGAAGCTCTCCACGGGGGACCTCCTCCGGGACCACGTGGCCCGAAAGACCCCTCTGGGGGAACGGGTGCGCCCCATCATGGAGCGGGGCGACCTGGTGCCCGACGACCTCATCCTGGACCTCATCCGGGAGGAGCTCTCGGAGCGGGTGATCCTGGACGGCTTCCCCCGCACCCTGCCCCAGGCCGAGGCCCTGGACGAGCTCCTTAAGGAGACGGGGATGAGGCTTCTTGGGGTGGTGCTGGTGGAGGTGCCGGAGGAGGAGCTTATCAAGCGCATGCTCAGGCGGGCGGAGCTCGAGGGCCGCGCGGACGACAACGAGGAGACCATCCGCCGCCGCCTCGAGGTCTACCGGGAGAAAACCGAGCCGCTGGTGCGCTACTATGGGGAGCGGGGCGTGCTCCGGCGGGTGGAGGGCCTAGGGACCCCCGATGAGGTCTACGCCCGCATCCGGGCCGCCCTGGGAATCTGATGGCCATCAAACTGAAAAGCCCCTGGGAGATCGAGCGCATGCGGGAAGCGGGCGCCCTCCTCACCGAGGTGGTGGAGGAGGTGGGCCGCCACGTGGAGCCCGGCATCACCACCAAGGAGCTGGACCGGATCGCCTACGAGGCCATCAAAAGGCGCAAGGCCAAGCCGGCCTTCCTCGGGCTTTACGGCTTCCCCGCCACCTTGTGCACCTCGGTGAACGAGGTGGTGGTCCACGGCATCCCCTCCGACGAGCCCCTGAAGGAGGGGGACATCCTCTCCGTGGACGTGGGCCTCATCTACGGGGGCTTCGCCGCGGACATGGCCCGCACCTTCCCCGTGGGGCGGGTCTCCCCGGAGGCGGAAAGGCTCATCCGCGACACGGAGGAGGCCTTCTGGGAGGGGTTTAAGTACCTCCGGCCGGGCTACCGCACCGGGGACGTGGGCCACGCGGTGCAGACCTTTTTGGAAGCCCGGGGCTACGGGGTGGTGCGGGAGTTCGTGGGCCACGGGGTGGGGCGGGAGATCCACGAGGACCCCAAGCTTCCCAACTTCGGAAAACCCGGCACCGGCCCCAAGATCCGCCCCGGCATGACCCTGGCCCTGGAGCCCATGGTGACCCTAAGGCCAGCCCCTGTGGTAATATTGGAAGATGGCTGGACGGCGAGCGCCGGTAAGGGCAACCTCGCCGCCCACTACGAGAACACCGTCTTGGTGACGGAGGAGGGCCCGGAGCTTCTCACCGGGAAGCCCCTGGTGCGGGCGAGGTAGGGTATGGCGAAGGAGAAGGACACCATACGGGCGGAGGGCGTGATTACGGAGGCGCTTCCCAACGCGACCTTTCGCGTGAAGCTGGACTCGGGGCCGGAGATTCTGGCCTACATCTCCGGCAAGATGCGCATGCACTACATCCGCATCCTGCCCGGGGACCGCGTGGTGGTGGAGATCACGCCGTACGACCCCACCCGGGGGCGGATCGTCTACAGGAAGTAGGAGGCAAGATGAAGGTACGGGCTTCGGTCAAGAAGATGTGCGAGAAGTGCAAGGTGGTGCGCCGGCACGGCCGGGTGTACGTGATCTGCGAGAACCCTAAGCACAAGCAGCGTCAGGGCTAAGGAGGCGAGCGTGGCGAGGATTGCAGGGGTAGAGATTCCGAGGAACAAGCGGGTGGATGTGGCCCTCACCTACATCTACGGGGTGGGGCCGGCGCGGGCCAAGGAGGCGTTGGAGAAGACGGGGATCAACCCCGCCACCCGGGTCAAGGACCTCACCGAGGCCGAGGTGGTCCGCCTCCGGGAGTACGTGGAGAACACCTGGAAGCTGGAGGGTGAGCTCCGCGCGGAGGTGGCCGCCAACATCAAGCGGCTCATGGACATCGGCTGCTACCGGGGCCTGAGGCACCGCCGGGGCCTTCCCGTGAGGGGCCAGCGCACCCGCACCAACGCTCGCACCCGCAAGGGCCCCCGGAAGACCGTGGCCGGCAAGAAGAAGGCCCCCAGGAAGTAAGGCTGGGCCAGTGGATACTCCGTAGAGGGAGAGTATGGCCAGGAAAGTCACCAAGAAGAAGGTCAAGCGCCAAGTCGCCAGCGGCAAAGCCTACATCCACGCCTCCTACAACAACACCATCGTCACCATCACCGACCCGGACGGCAACCCCATCACCTGGTCCTCGGGCGGGGTGATCGGCTACAAGGGCACCCGCAAGGGGACCCCCTACGCCGCCCAGCTTGCGGCCATGGACGCGGCCAAGAAGGCCATGGCCTACGGCATGCAGAGCGTGGACGTCATCGTCCGCGGCACCGGGGCGGGCCGGGAGCAGGCCATCCGCGCCCTCCAGGCCTCCGGCCTCCAGGTGAAGTCCATCGTGGACGACACCCCCGTGCCCCACAACGGCTGCCGTCCCAAGAAGAAGTTCCGCAAGGCTTCGTAAGGAGAGGAGAAGATGGGTCGTTACATTGGACCAGTTTGCCGCCTTTGCCGCCGGGAAGGTGTGAAGCTTTACCTGAAGGGGGAGCGTTGCTACAGCCCCAAGTGCGCCATGGAGCGCCGGCCCTACCCCCCGGGCCAGCACGGCCAGAAGCGGGCCCGCCGCCCCTCCGACTACGCGGTGCGCCTGAGGGAGAAGCAGAAGCTCCGCCGCATCTACGGCATCTCGGAAACCCAGTTCAGGAACCTCTTTGAGGAGGCGAGCCGCAAGAAGGGCGTCACGGGCACGGTCTTCCTGGGGCTTTTGGAGTCCCGGCTGGACAACGTGGTCTACCGCCTGGGCTTCGCCCAAAGCCGCCGCCAGGCCCGGCAGATGGTGCGCCACGGGCACATCACCGTGAACGGCCGCCGGGTGGACCTGCCCGCCTACCGCGTGAAGCCGGGGGACGAGATCGCCATCGCCGAGGGGAGCCGGAACCTGGACTTCATCCGCCAGAACCTCGAGGCCATGAAGGGCCGCAAGGTGGGGCCCTGGCTCTCCCTGGACGTGGAGGCCATGAAGGGCAAGTTCCTCCGCCTCCCCGACCGGGAGGACCTGGCCCTGCCGGTGAACGAGCAGCTGGTGATTGAGTTCTACTCCAGGTAGGCCTAAGGAGGGCTATGTTAGAGAGCAAGCTGAAAGCCCCGGTCTTTACCGTGCGCACCCAGGGGCGGGAGTACGGGGAGTTCGTCCTCGAGCCCCTGGAGCGGGGCTTCGGGGTGACCTTGGGGAACCCCCTAAGGCGCATCCTCCTCTCCTCCATCCCGGGCACCGCGGTCACCAGCGTCTACATTGAGGACGTCCTCCACGAGTTCTCCACCATCCCCGGGGTGAAGGAGGACGTGGTGGAGATCATCCTGAACCTCAAGGAGCTGGTGGTCCGCTTCCTGGACCCCAAAATGCAGACCGCCACCCTCCTCCTCAAGGCGGAAGGGCCTAAGGTGGTGCGGGCGGCGGACTTCGTGCCCCAGGCGGACGTGGAGATCCTGAACCCCGACCTGCCCATCGCCACCCTGGAGGCGGGGGGGAGGCTCCACATGGAGGTGCGGGTGGACCGGGGGGTGGGCTACGTGCCCGCGGAGCGCCACAACACCAAGGACCGCATCAACGCCATCCCCGTGGACGCCATCTTCTCCCCGGTGCGCCGGGTGGCCTTCCAGGTGGAGGACACCCGTCTGGGCCAGCGCACGGACCTGGACAAGCTCACCTTGCGCATCTGGACCGACGGGTCCATCACCCCCATGGAGGCCCTGGAGCAGGCGGTGAACATCCTGAAGGAGCACCTCTCCTACTTCGCCAACCCCCAGACCACCGCCCTCCCCGAGGAGGCCCCCGCCCCCAAGCTCGAGGAGAAGGAGGAGGAGCTGGACCTCCCCTTGGAGGAGCTCGGCCTTTCCACCCGCGTCCTCCACAGCCTGAAGGAGGAGGGGATCGAGTCCGTGCGGGCCCTTCTGGCCCTGAACCTCAAGGACCTGAAGAACATCCCCGGCATCGGGGAAAGGAGCCTGGAGGAGATCCGCGAGGCCCTGGAGAAGCGGGGCTTCACCCTGAAGGAGTGAGAGCATGCGCCACCTCAAGTCCGGCCGCAAACTAAACCGCCACTCGGCCCATCGCCTGGCCCTTTTCCGTAACCAGGCCAAAAGCCTCCTGACCCACGGCCGCATCACCACCACCCTTCCGAAGGCCAAGGAGCTCACCGGCTTTGTGGACCACCTCATCCACCTGGCCAAGCGGGGCGACCTACACGCCCGCCGCCTGGTCCTCAGGGACCTGCAGGACGTGAAGCTGGTGCGGAAGCTCTTTGACGAGATCGCCCCCAAGTACCAGAACCGCCCCGGGGGCTACACCCGGGTCCTCAAGCTGGCGGAGCGCCGCCGGGGGGACGCGGCGCCTTTGGCCCTGGTGGAGCTGGTGGAGTAGCCCGAGAAGACCCCAGGCCCCGCCCGCGGGCGGGGCTTTCTATTCTTTTTTCAGGAGCTTCAAAAGCTGGTCTTCCAGCTCGCCGATGTAGGCGGCCAGGGTGTTCCCGTGCTTTTCCAGAATGTCCACCAGGCGGGCTTCCAGGGCCCGGATCTCCTCCTTTTCCGCCTCTCCTAGCCGGGCGAACTCCGCCTCCAGGTACCGCTTAAGCTCGGTGTAGCGGCTTTCCTCGGCCTCCTCCGCCAGCTTCTTGTAGTGGAGGAGCTCCCGGGCGTAGCGCTTCACCTCCAGAAGGGCCGCGGTCTCGAGGCCGATGGTGAAGAGGAGGTAAAGCAGGGTCACCAGGAAGAGGGCCACCACCAGCACCAGCCCCAAGGGGGCCTCCACCCGGGTGAGGCCCAAGGAGAGGGCGGTGGGGCGGGTGATCTCCCCCCAGTTGAGCCAGCTGAAAAGGCCGAGGAGGAGGAGGAAGACCAGGGCGAAAAGGGTTCGTGCGCTCATGATAGGCCTCCTTCGGGCACCGGGGGGATTATACACTTTTCAGCATGGGCTACCTCTACCTGCTCCTGGCCGCTTCCCTGTGGGGCCTCCTGGGCCCGGTGAGCCGGGTGGCCTTCGCCGAAGGGGTGACCCCCCTCACCGTGGCCTTCTTCCGCGCCCTTGTGGCCTGGGCCTTCTTCGCCCTGCACGCGGCCCTTCTCGGCCAGACCCGGGTGGCCCCCAAGGACCTTCCCGTGCTCCTGGGCTTCGGGCTTTTGGGGGTTTCCCTCTTCTATGGGGCCTACCAGCTGGCCGTGGGCTACGGGGGGGCCGCCTTGGCCTCCGTCCTCCTCTACACCGCCCCCGCCTGGGTGGCCCTCATGGCCCGGCTTTTCCTAAAGGAGCCCTTGGGGCGCCGGGGGGCGCTTGCGGTCCTCCTCACCCTCCTCGGGGTGGGCCTCATGGGCCTGGGGGGCGGCCAGGGGGTGCGCCTGGGGGCCCTGGCCCTTTTCTTCGGCCTCCTTTCCGGCTTCACCTACGCCCTGTACTACATCTTCGGCAAGGTCTACCTGCCCCGTTACGCCACGCCCACCCTCTTCCTCTACGCCCTCCCCGTGGGGGCTTTGGGGCTTTGGCCCTTCGTGGACTGGCCCGCCCTTTCCCCCAAGGCCCTTGGGGCCCTCCTCTTTTTGGGGGTCTTCTCCACCTACGGGGCGTACCTGGCCTACTACGCGGGGCTTAGGCGCCTCTCCGCCACCCGGGCCAGCGTGGTGGCCACCCTCGAGCCCGTGGTGGCCAACCTGGCGGCCTACCTGCTCTTCGGGGAGGTTTTGGCCCCCCTGGCCTACCTGGGGGCGGGGCTCGTCCTCCTGGCCGTCCTCCTCACCCTGGGGAAGGAGTAGGGCTCTAGGCCATCTGCAAGAAAGGCTGCCAGGCCTCGGGGATTTCCTTAAGGTCGGCCAAAAAAAGGGGCGCTTTGGGCGCCCTAGGCGGCTTTAGAAGGCGCATGCCGGCCTCCTCGGGGGTGCGGTCCCCCTTTTTCAGGTTGCAGGCCCGGCAGGCGGCCACCAGGTTCTCCCAGGTGCTCTTCCCCCCCCGGCTTTTGGGGAGGACGTGGTCCACCGTGAGGTCCCCCCCCTGGCGGCCGCAGTACTGGCAGGTGTACCGGTCCCTCCGGAGGACGTTCCTGCGGTTTAGGGGTACCCGGCTTGGCCCCCGGCGCACCAGGCGCTTCAAGCGGATCACGCTGGGCACGGGGATGCGGGTGGAGGGGGTGTGGAGGTAAAGCCCGCTTTCCGCCACCATCTCCGCCCCCCCGCCCAGGACCAGGAGGACGCTGCGCTTGATGCTGGCCAGGCCCAGCACCTCGTAGGTGGCGTTCAGGACCAGGACCCGGGGAGCGTCCAGGTTCACGGGTTCAGCATACCAAAAAGCGTTCCGTGCTATGCTAAGGCCAAGGTTGGGGTTGGGAGGGTTCCCTATGGCGAAAAGGCTCTTTTGGTCCTTCTTTCTGGTATTTTTGGGCGGGTTTTCCTCCTTGTCCTGGGCGGAGGATGCCCTCCTGGAGAAGGCGGAGGCCTTATTGAAGGCGGGTTCCTATGAGGAGGCCGCGTTGGCCTACGAGGCCTACCTGGCCCAGGACTACGGCCGCCTCGAGGCCCACCTGGGCCTGGGGGTGGCCCTGGCCAAGGCGGGCCGTCTGCAGGAGGCCCGCTTCGCCTTTGACCAGATGACCCGCCTCTTCCCCGAGCGCTACGAGGGCTTCTTCAACCTGGGCCAGGTCCTCCTCCTTCTGGGCAAGCCCCAGGAGGCGGCGGAGGCCCTGGCCCGGGCGGCGGAGCTTAGGCCCACGGAGGAGGCCTACCTGGCCCTGGCCCAGGCCCTGGCCCAGGCCGGGAATGCCCAGGGGGCGGCGGAGGCCTTGAGGAAAGGCCTCGCCCCGGAGCGGAGCGCGGCCTACCGCCTGGCCCTGGCCCAGGCCCTCTACGCCTCGGGGGCCCGGGCGGAGGCGGTGCCCGTGCTCTACGCCCTTCTCAACCGCGAGCCCAAGGTGGCCGAGGCCTGGGACCTCCTGGCCCTGATCCTCGCGGAGGAGGGCCTGAAGGGGCGGGCCTTAAGGGAGCTGGACCGGGGCCTGGCCCAGGTGGAGGGGAAGGGAAGGGCCAGGCTCCTTCTCCGCAAGGCCCTCCTTTCCCCTAACCCCGAACCCCTCCTCAAGGAGGCCTACGCCCTGGACCCGGGGCTTTGGACCGCCGCCTACCTCCTGGGCCGGTCCCGCCTCGAGGCCAAAGACCCCCAGGGGGCCCTCCCGTACCTCCTCTCCGCCTACCGCACCGCTCCCGAGCCCGAGGTGGCCCTGGCCCTGGCGGGGGCCTACTGGGCCTTGGGGGACTACAAGAACGCCTACCGCTACGCCGGCGAGGCCGGCCCCGCGGGGCGCTTCCTGAAGGCCCAGGCCGCCCACCGCCTGGGGAGGAGGGAGGAGGCCTTGGCCCTCCTGGAAGGCCTCGCCACCCCCGAGGCCTTGAGCCTTAGGGGGGTCCTGCTTTTGGAGCTCGGCCGGGCGGAGGAGGCCCTGGCCGCCTTGGGCCAGGCCTACCAGGCCACCCCAAGCCCCGAGGTGGGGGCCAACCTGGGGGCGGCCCTGGTGGCCCTCCGCCGCTACGGGGAGGCGGAGGTGGTCTTGCGGGAGGTCCTCCTCAAGGCCCCTCGCTTGAGCGCGGCCTGGTACAACCTGGGCCTGGCCTTAAGGGCCCTGGACCGCCAGGCGGAGGCGGAGCGGGCCCTGAGGCAGGCGGCCCTCCTGGGCTCCAAGGAAGCCGAGGCCCTTCTTAGGAGGTAGGATGCGCTGGCTTAGGGAGAACTGGCTGGATTTCCTCATCTTCCTGCTCATCGCTTTGGTGGCCGCGGGGGTGGTGCTCTACCTCACGGGGGTCAATCCCTTCGCCCGTCCCAGGCCGGAGGGGGTGGCCCCCCCGCCCGCGCCCAGCGTTCCCGCGGCCCCCGCCCCCTCCGGGCCAGCCTCCCCCAACCCCCCTTCCGAAGCCCCAGCTTCGGAACCCGTGGTGACGGTCCTCCCCCTGCCCCAAGCCCCCAGGGAGGCCCCCACGCCTCCAGAACCCCAGAAGCCCACCCAGGAGGCCCCACGGCCCGCCCCGCCCCAGGCCTCCCCCACGGGGGCCTACCGGGTGGTGGTGGGCGCCTTTGCCGACCCCAAGAACGCCACCCGCCTGGCCCAGGAGCTCTCCGCCCAGGGGTACCCCGTGCGCCTCGAGGCCGCCGGCGCCCTCACCCGCGTGGCGGTGGGCCCTTACGCCTCGGAGGCGGAGGCGGCCCGCGTGGCCCAGGCCCTCCAGGCCTACGGGGCCCGGGTCTACCGGGGCCAGGGCCCCCTGCCCCCCCAAGGGGGGGCTTACCTCCAGGTGGGGGCCTTCCAGAAGGAGGAAAACGCCCTGGCCCTGGCGGAGAAGCTAAAAGAGGAGGGCTTGCCCGTAACCCTGGTCCGGGACGGCCTTTACCGGGTGCGGGTGGGCCCCGTGGCCGAGGGGGAGAAGGAAGGCTACCTCAACCGGCTTAGGGCTTTGGGCCTGGAACCCGTGGAGGTGCGATGAAGGTCCCCAGCGCCGCCATCAGCCGACTGGTCACCTACCTGCGGATCCTAGAAGAGCTGGAAGCCAAGGGCATCCACCGCACGAGCTCCGAGCAGCTGGCGGAGGAGGCCCAGGTCACCGCCTTCCAGGTGCGCAAGGACCTCTCCTACTTTGGCTCCTACGGCACCCGGGGGGTGGGGTACACCGTCCCCGTCCTGAAGCGGGAACTCCGCCACATCCTGGGCCTGAACCGGAAGTGGGGCCTCTGCATCGTGGGCATGGGCCGCCTGGGGAGCGCCCTGGCGGACTACCCGGGTTTTGGGGAAAGCTTTGAGCTCCGGGGCTTCTTTGATGTGGACCCGGAGAAGATCGGCCGGCCCGTGCGGGGGGGGGTCATAGAGCCCTTGGACCTCCTGCCCCAACGGGTGCCGGGGCGCATAGAGATCGCCCTCCTCACCGTGCCCCGGGAGGCGGCCCAGGAGGCCGCGGACCTCCTGGTGCGGGCAGGGATCAAGGGCATTTTGAACTTCGCGCCGGTGATCCTGGAGGTGCCCAAGGAGGTGGTGGTGGAGAATGTGGACTTCCTCGCTGGACTTACCCGGCTCAGCTTCTTTATACTTAACCCTAAGTGGCGCGAGGAGATGATGGAGTGAGGAGGTGGCGGATGTATAGAGCAGGGCTTTTCCTATTGGCGCTGGCTTTGGCGGCCTGCGGGCAGCTTTCTATCTTTTTTAACCCCGAGCCCTACCGGGTGCGCCTCGAGCCCACCCAGTTGGGGTACGAGGTGGACGACGAAGGCAATATTATCGTGGTTCAAAACAGCGCGGTTGTTGAGGTGGCTCCTGGGGCACCGGAAGGGGTTTTGGAGCGGTACGAATACGTGGTGGTGGACGATAGCGGCCAGGAAGTCTTCCCCGGTGCCTCCTTGGGAAGCGGCGTGGTGGGGATTCCCTTCCCTCCGGGCCGCGAGGAGGTGAACGGGCAGGTTCGGTACGCCTGGGGTCGTTCGCAACCGTTTACCTTCTCCTTAGACGGCGCTGTGGCGGCTGAGCACCTGAGCCAGGGCGCTCCGCTGAACTGGCGCGTTCGGGTCACGTGGTATGCTCGGCTTACCGACGGAACTCCAAAAACGTGGATTCAGGAGTATCAGATCAAATCTCCCTTGGAGTGAGGAGGGAAAAATGACGGGGATTTACAAACACAAACTTTTCTTCACCTTATTTCTAGTTGCCTTAAGTACAGTTTCTTGTAATTGGAGCACAAATAATGCTCCTTCGTCCCAGCCATCCGTATTCATTCCTTCGTGTGCTACTTGATCTGGACCCTCGGGATGTGAAAAAAGAGGGGGTGCTATGCAGCAAGATCGTGAGCACCCCCTTTACTATCTTG
>FWWL01005305.1_pt1 | contig 20280 bp, 14 predicted proteins | sample 2228331 | NCBI WGS metagenome assembly FWWL01 (sample SAMEA103939775, study PRJEB20133) | metagenome | reverse complement strand
AGAGTGGTAGGTGTTGAAATCAGTGACGAAGCAATTGAACAATTGAAGAGCAAGGGATTTGAAGTCTTAAAAAGAGATGTAAATCAACCATTAAATATTGATGAAAAGTTTGACATTGTTCTTTTATTGGATATATTGGAGCATGTTTTTGACCCGTTAAACTTATTGCTTGAAGCAAGAAAGATATGTAAAGATGATGGATATATAATAGCAATTATACCGCTTTATTTTGATGTCCTTGATAGGATTAAAATTCTTTTTACCGGAAAAATTATAAGTCTGGACAATTTATCTTACGGAGAAGAAATATATAAGAAATTTAGGAGCTATAATTATGATCATATAAGATTTTTCAGACCTGAAGAAGTATTTGAGATGGGAAACCAAGTAGGGTTAAAAGCAGACAAAGTGATATATATACCTACTTTCTATGCAGGTAAAAATATTATTATCAGGTTGTTAACCGGGATTATTAGCAATAAATATACAGTCAGATTGAGACCTACGTTGATTGCTCATTCAATGAAAATCAGATGGAGACTAAAATGATGAAGGTTGGTATTCTTACCAGCATAATTACACCTGATTGGGGGGGTGTTTACCAATACACATTATCACTACTCAAAGCATTAAAAAATTATCCCTCTGATAAATTCGAATATATACAGATCAGATCTCCTACTTTCCCAAAAATACTTGATAGGGATATAGTGGTGAGTTCGGAAAGATCTGGTTTGATTCTGAAGTTAAAAAGGTTTTTCTATACTTACATGGGATTAAAGATTGGAGATATTCGCGGTCAGTTCAATAACCTAAATGACATAGATTTGCTTGTATCTCCTTTTATAACTTTAATCCCTTATTTTATCGGGAAACCGTATATAGTTACAATACATGACTTTCAGCATAAATATTATCCGAAATTCTTTTCATTGAAAGAGAGATTATGGAGGGAAATTTTATATAACACAGGAAAACATGCTTGTATAGTTATTTGTGAATCCAATTTTATAAAGCGGGATATAATGAGGTTTCTTTGTGTACCTGAAGGAAATATACGGGTTTTGGCATCACCTCCTCTTCAATTTGCTGAGCCTCATGATATAGATGATCAAAAATTGCAAAAGATAAAAGCTAAATATAGTTTACCGGACAAATTTTTGTTTTATCCAGCGCACTTTTGGTATCATAAAAATCATATAAATCTTTTAGAGGCGCTACACAGAATAAGATGCTTATATAAAGAAGAAATACCTCTGGTGCTCGTAGGTTTAAAGAGAGAAAATTTTGAGAATGTAATTAAAAAGATAGATGAATTGAATATGAAAAAACAAATAAGATATCTCGGCTATGTGCCCGATGATGATTTGCCTTATCTTTACAGGCTTTCCACCGCCCTGGTTGTTCCCACTCTTTTTGAAAGCTTAAGTCTTCCTATATGGGAAGCTTTTTATTTAGGTACTCCTGTTGTCTCATCAAATGTTTGCGCCTTACCCGAGCAGGTTGGTGATGCGGGGCTCCTATTCAACCCAAACAATATAGAAGACATGGCAGAAAAGATTTATAGAATCTGGACCGATGAGGAGTTGAGAAAAAAACTTGTCAAGAGAGGATATGAAAGAGTCAGAAACTTGTCCTTAGAAAATTACGCAAAGCAGTGGGAAAAAATTATCGAGGAAGCATTACAGATTGCAAAGATTAAAAATTAAGAAAGATTAAAAATCAAGGATCAAAAATTACAAGTAGTTGGAAGGAGAATTTGCTTTTCGTATGACATAATCTACGTCGTAGGATTTTGTTCTCACTGTTGATTATAACGAAGAAAATTCTGTCTTAAAAAGTGTTATATTTTTACTGTTATGATAGGGAGTGGAAAATATAATGGAATAAAAATTGCTCCTTTGGTTATTTTCGCTTGGAAGAGACCATATATTTTTTCAAAGCTTGTATCATCGCTTTCAAGATGTACTTTTATTTCAGATACTGAGGTTTTTGTTTTTATAGATGGTCCGAAAACGGATGATGATATAGTTGAAATAGAAAAAACAGAGAAAATAGCCAAGAGAATACATGCGAAACAGCTTCATATTATAAGGAGAAATGAGAATTTTGGATTGAGGAAGAACATAAAGGAGGGTGTGTATGATGTTGTAACAAGGTTCGGCAGGGTTATAGTTCTTGAGGAGGACCTGATTGTCTCTCCAGATTTCCTCCTTTTTATGAACAAAATGCTTGACAAATTATCTCCTTCTCAGAGAGTTTTTTCTGTGAGTGGCTGGACTCCACCCCTGCATATCCCGGCAGATTATGGATACTCGATTTTTTTCTTCCCTCGTCCATCCTCATGGGGATGGGGAACATGGGCTGAGGTATGGGAAGATTTTATGAAATTGGAGCTCGATAAGGAGGAGATAAACAAAGTCTTTTCTGATGTCCGTGAATATCATTCTTTCTGTATGGGTGGTTATGATTTACCGGAAATTCTGGAAAAAACTTTTGGTAAAACTTGGGGGATAGAGTTCTCTCTCTATATGAGCAGAAGACGCGCACTTTCCGCTTACCCCGTAAGGAGCAAGTGTTTCCACATAGGATTCATTGGGGAGGATACAGGTCCAAGCACCGAAAATCTCAGGGGGGCTGTAGAACTCATGAGATATTATATGGGAAAAATCTTTAATTCGCATAATGAGAAAGAAGATGAGAAGTGGGCGGAACTCATACCTTATGAACCATTTATTGACTGGAGAATTTTTTGTCAATTCCACAGTTATATCAGCTCATCTCGTCATATGAATTTCATATCTTTATCTCTTTACTATTTTCTTTTCTCATTACTTTCGCCGAGGGGATTTCTCAAGAAGGTAAAGAAGAAGTTTAAAAGAGCGTTAAATCTACACTGAATTTTTCTCAGCCCAAATCAGAGTTGTGGCGATAAACCATGCACGTGGAAATTCTCTTTTATCATTCTCGTATTTTCCCAATATTTCTCTTATCGCTTCAGCCCTAAATATACCATCTTTCTTTGTGTGTTGAGATAAAATAGATTTTATAACATTCTTTGTCTCAGCCCATTTATGTATGGGAATTGAAAAACCTTTTTTAGGTCTGAAGATAATATGTGGAGGTAGATATCTTGAGAGGAGTTTTTTCAGTATATACTTTGTTTCACCGTTTTTAAGTTTGAGGTGTGTTGGTATTGAAAGAGACATTGCTACGAGCCTTGAATCGAGAAAAGGCTCTCTTACCTCGAGTGAAACGTTCATTGATGCTCTATCAACCTTCATAAGAATTACATCTGGGAAAATCGTCATGAAATCGAAAATTTCAATATTTATTAATTCATCTTCTATTCTATTTGAGAAGATGTCTGATATGTATTTGAGTGCTGGTAGACCAAATTCGGAATGCTCATCGGTTCCATATAGCTTTGCAAGTTCGGATGGTAGAAAACAGGCATTTGCGATTAAAAATTTCTCCTCTATAGTTTGGGCAGATGCGATGTTTCGTAGTTTTTCGATCAACCTTCTTACCCTGTTTGATACGATATCTGGATTGATCATTGCAAGTGAACTTATTCCCTTTAGTAATTCCGTGATTTTGAGAATTTTCAAATATGATGCAACCTTTGATATTTTTATTGCATTTATATATTTTGGATATCCCAAAAAAAGTTCATCGCCTCCATCTGCTGAAAGCGCTACTTTGACCTTCTCTCTCGCTAATTTTGATACTATATGTGTTGGTATTGATGAAGAGTCTGGAAATGGTTCATCGTAGATGTCTGCCAGTTTATATATTATCTCTTCTGCTGAGGGAAAATCAACTATATACTCTGTGTGATCTGTGCCAAAAATTTTAGATACCTCTCTTGCATACCCTGATTCATCAAATTCTTTTTCATTTGAACCTATGGTGAATGTTTTCAGCTTGACTCCCAGTTCGGAGAGTATAGCACATACGCAAGATGAATCAACACCTCCCGAGAGAAACAAACCAACTGGAACATCTGATACCATCCTGAGGCTGAAGGCTCTTTTCATTGTTTCCTTGAGTTCTTCTGCGAGTTCATTTTCGTCTCTCTTTTGTTTAGCTTCTTTTTTTCCTACATCATATATTTCCCTGACATCATAGTATCTTATTTTTTCCACTTTTTTACGTTTATCAATTATGAGTAGGTGTGATGGTTCGAGTTTCTCTGCGTGCTTGAATATTGATTTTGGAGATACTATGCATCCGAGAGATAATAGAACCAAAATTGCTTGTTCATCAATTTCTTTTCTGAATTTTGGATGTTTTGTGAATGCTCTTAGCTCAGAAGCAAACATAAAAAGATCATCGCTAAAATAATGGTAGAGTGGTTTTACCCCGTATCTATCTCTGCACAAAAAAAGCTTTTTTTCATGACTATCCCATATAGCAAACGCCCACATACCCTCAAATCGATTTACACATTCTGGGCCCCATTCTCGAAATGAATGTAGTATAACCTCTGTATCTGACCTTGACTTGAAACTGTAACCTCTTTCCTCAAGTTCTTTTCTTATCTCCATAAAATTATATATTTCACCGTTGAAGACTATGTAGAGGCGTCCATCTGTCATGGGTTGATTGCCGGCTGGGGATAGATCAATTATTGCAAGTCTCCTGTATCCCATGGCAAAGTTTTCCTCCCTATCAATGAAGTCCGCACCGTGATCCGGGCCTCCCGCAAACATACTATCACGCATGGAGAGCATGACATTTTCAATGTCATATTCTCCCCTGAACCCGAAATCCCAGAAACCCGCTATGCGACACATTTTAGCATCGCCTCTCTGAAATTTGCTTTAAAAGCTTCCTCTGAGAAATAATTCTCTGCGGTCTTCCTCACATGATAACTGAGCTCTTCAAGTTCTTTTATGCTCATGTTCAGGGCTTTATCTATTGCATCCTCAATATCTTGCAATTTAACCTCTGCTTCTTCCCCGCTTTTTATGGTAAAGCCTATCTTGTATTTATCAATGTCAACTCCTGATTCTTTCGTTGCTATCGGAATAAGACCTGTCGCCATCGCCTGAACCAAAGATGAAGATTGACCTTCAGAGCATGTGGGAAGTATCACAAATGAGCTCATTTCAGCTATATTTTTGAACTCGTTCGACCTTACATCTGTGAATCCTATGGAGTATATATTGGTTGAACAGAAAAGCTCTTTCCTGTATGCTATGCAGAAAGATAGATCTTCAAAGAAGTAACCAACGATGTAGATATTTATGTCTTTACGCTTTGAAAATAATTCAAGAAGGAGGTCAAGACCTGTCCTTACAGGTTCGAAGCTCGCCATAAACAAGAAGTTTTTTTTTGACTTTGAGAAATTTCTCTTTATGTATTCTGTTCCGTTGTAGAAATGATTATTCATCCATATTATTCCGGCATATTTTTTTATTTTTTTGTATGTTCCTATTGTGTGTTCGTTTCCTATACCTATGATGAAGTCTGCTTCATGCACAAAACACAAATTTTTTATATCGGGATACTTTGGTCTGAGCTTTATACCTCTTCTTTCAAAAAGTAAATTATATCTTTTCTTTGTTTTTCTTATCCTGTCAAGAGGGTAAGCTCCTGTTGCGAAGAAAACTTTTTTTGAATTTGCTTTTCCATCGTTCATCTGGCATGGGAAATCTACGGAAACGGATGTAATTATATCATACTTTTTCTCTATTTGTTTAACTTTTGACCTTACGTCTATAACATCGACACAAAATCCTAAGGAAGCGAGGGTATCAGCCATGATTATATTTCTTATTTCATTATGATGTCTGTATGATGACCCTTTTATGAATGGAGGAACAAGGTAGACTAACAGTGCATTCTTTCCGTTGCCTTTTCCTCTCACATCATATAGTAATGGGTAGCTCAAAAAATTTCCTCTCAATCTGCTTTTCAGCTTCAACAATTCTATCTTTACGAACTGTTTGATAAATTTTGTGAACCGACGAATTATGAATTCTATTTTCGTAGATGTATTCATATATTCATAAAACCTAAATTGTCATCAGGAGTTCGGCTATCTGAACAGCGTTCAATGCTGCTCCCTTTCTGAGGTTATCCGCAACGATCCACATTGATAGATCCCCTGTCTCAGTCTTCCTTATCCTTCCAACAAAAACCTCATTGTGTCCCGCAACCTCAAGAGGAGTAGGATATTGGTCATCTTGAGTTCTGTTGATTACCTTGATACCGGGAGAGCTTCTCAGAACCACTTCTATCTCCTCTGGCGTAAAGTTTTTTTCAAGCTCCACAAACACAGCTTCAGAATGTGATATATATACTGGAACCCGCACGCATGTTGCGCTCACCTTTATATCCGCCTCCATTATCTTCTTTGTTTCCCTGACCATTTTCATTTCTTCTTCTGTGCTATTATCATCATAAACCCTACCTATGCGAGGTATGAGGTTGAACCCTATCTTTTTGGGAAAAACTCCGGGTACCTCATCTCTTCCTTCAAGGTGTGCTATTGTGCTTTCAAGTAGCTCATCCATAGCTCTTTTTCCGGCGCCAGAGACTGATTGGTATGTCGCAACTCTGACCTTTTTTACTCCAAATCTATCATGCAAGGGGTTGAGGGCAACGACGAGCTGTATCGTTGAGCAGTTTGGATTAGCTATTATCCCTTTTTTTACATCCTTTATTTTGTGAGGGTTTACCTCTGGGACGATAAGAGGAACATCATCATCCATTCTCCATCTTGATGAGTTGTCTATGACTACTGCTCCGTGTTTTGCAAAGATTGGTGCGAAAATTCCACTTACAGTAGCCCCTGCGGAAAACAGAGCTATATCAATTCCATTAAAATTATCATCCTCGCGGAGAACTTCGACTTTTACCTTTTCTGAATTGAATTCAATAACTTCTCCTTCAGAACGTTCTGATGCGAAAAGCCTCAAATTCTTTAAAGGGAAATTCCTTTCCGCAAGTATTTTTACCATTTCCCTCCCAACAAGTCCTGTGGCACCAACAACCGCAACAGAATACATGCCAAAATAAATAATCAGCTTTTCTACATTTTCCCTTTACGCAATAATATTCTTGAATTTGAAAAGAAATCTGAAAAGTATTCAGAAATATTCTGTATGCAGGGTGATATAGTTCATTTTATTCTCAATTTTTCTGCTGATACATATGGATTTTTGCTCTTTATCCTTTTCTTTTCAACGCTTTTTCTGAATTACTTTTATCTGATACGAGGATTTGGACGAAGTCAAGAATTTGCACTGGATCAGAGCCTTGCAAAAGACCTTCTTACTGCGTTTTTATTTGCGGTAGCCGAGATAAACTTGTCTCAGGTCATACTTTCCTCTTTCAAGATAAATACTCCTGTCAGCTTCATCATATTCAACGCTGTTATATCCATTGTTCTTATGATGTTGCGACGTATGAGCAAGCATGGGGAAGTAGAGAGGGACTGGGCACCACCAAGAATCAAAACTGTTTTATCTGATAGTATGGTTCGAACATCGCTTTTTCTTGTCTCCCTAACTCTCATATATATATTTCTGGTTTCGTTTTTCTTTCATGTAAGAGGTACGGACGATTTTGGATATAGGGTACCTGTGATTTTTGAGAATATTAATAGAGGTGGTTTTTTCATACCTTCTCACTCCTTCATACCGTCTCGGTCCTGTGACCCTCGCATGGCGTTTCCCCAGGCTCCATACTCAATCCCCCAAGCATATATACTCATATCAGGGAATGACACATTTTTGGATTTCACAAATATAGTGTTTCTTTTTGGAGGATTTCTTGGTGTTTGGGCTCTTGGCTCATCGCTCATACTGAGGAAATCAGAAGATTTGGACAAAATGGAGAAATCCTTATTTATATCTGCTCTTTCGCTTTGCATAACACCTGTCTTTATAGGTCAGCTTGCCTCTTTGTATGTTGACCTTGCTTTCGCTTCATTTTTTGTAGGAGGATTTGCTCTCCTTGTAGGTTTGTCAAAATTGTCATATTTGCTTGCTTCTTCCATAGCCTTCGGTTTACTCGTTGGCACAAAATACACAGGATTACTCTTTGTGCCTCTTTTTGAAGTCCTCCTTATCATGAAGATAAGGCAGATTATAGAAGGAACGAAATATTGGATGAAAAACTTTTTGCTCTACTTTGTGCTCTCGAATCTTTTATTTTTTGCTGTATCTTCTCCATGGTATATTATCAACTTTATAAATTTTGGTTTCCCGTTGTATCCCGAGCCACGGAGCTCATCCGGACTATCTATATATCCTTCTGCTCTTCCTTTTAGTTTTGAAAATATCGTAAAATACATTCATATACTTCTTGCCTTTTTCAAGTATGATAATATTGAACTGAGTTACCACAAAGGTTTTGGTATAATTTTCTGGCTTTTGGGTTTGCTATCTTCTCTTTCTTTCCTCTATCTCTTTTTTTTCGCAAAGAGATTCCCAATTAACCGCAGTAGGACAGCTTTTGTATTTTTGTTAATTCTTCTTCCTTTTCTTTACATGCTATGGCGAACTATTCCTTCAATACATGTCAATGCCCGATTTTTTATGTGGTTTACTATGTTATCTTTCGCTGTAATACCGCTTTTTATCAGACCGAAGCTTGTCTTCTTTCTCTTTCTTCTCCAGTTCTTGACAAACATACCGAAGATAATGAAAGCAGAACAACCTCTACTTGATATACGCTTAGTCCTCAAAACATATATTAAATCTGAGAGCATAGATAAAAGATGCAACTTCCATACTCTTGGGAATATATACCTGTGGTATAATATGTGGTTCAGATATTTTTCCATTGTTTCCACCTTCGTTGAGTTTATTGATAGGGAATATAGTCAATATGGTGGTTCAATAAAGATATCATGTGGCACATTGGGTAAAGGAAGATTCATTGAAGGTGTCTGTTCATCAGCTTTTTATGGAAGAGTAGACGATTGGACGATAAGCAGTATTTCTTCATGCGTTTCTGATGTGCGTGAACCAGATATTATTGTGTTAAGCGGAGTATCGAAAGAGGCTCCGCAGAAACTGAGCGTTGATGGAAGAAATTATGTTTTGAGTTTTTACTATTCGGAGAGGAGTCCCAAGCATGGAGTTGTTCATTTTTCTCTATTTTTGCGCGAAGATTTAGCTCATTTATCTGAACTCTGGAACACATGTGCTCGGATTTTTGACATGATAAAGTGATTTTGAATTTTCTCACCTGCATCCATGTTTATTTATCTAGATTTAATCAAGAGCAGGCGTGTAGGGCATGCGGTATAGTATGTGGCAATGGACTCAGGTGCGAGGGGAGATTTATGATGGATATATTTGTTGTTTATATAGATGTGTGTATAAAGGAAGGGAAGCGGGGTAGATCTGAATTTTTAAATTGAATTTTTAAATTGAATTTTTTAAATTTCTGAATTTTTTAAATCTGAATTTTTTCAATAATCTACTGCGATTTTCGTTTTCAATTTTTTCTTATCTCGTATTATTGTGAGCTCAACCTCTCTTTTCCCTTTCATTTCTTCTTTGAACACATTTATGCCTTGTTCTTTTGTGCTTTTGCTGTTCACCTCAATTATTATATCTCCTCTTTTGATTTTTCCGTATGCTATGGATCCTTCCTTCACATCGGACACGACCAGACCTTTTGAACCGAAAAATTCCTCGAGCTCTGAGGTTATTTGTTGCACAGATATTCCAAATTTACTCCATATATCTTCTTCTTCATCTGGTATTTTTATTGACGCGGAAAGTATTTTGTTTGTTATGAATATTGGGCTTTTTGTTCTGAGCGCAAGAGCGAGGGCATCGGAAGGTCTTGAATCTATGCGAAAAACCCTCCCATTCAGCTCTATCCATATTTCAGCGTAGTAGGTGTTGCTTTTTATGTCTGTTATCGTGACTTTCTTGACCTTTCCCCCTATGCTATCTATAATGCTTCGTATAAGGTCGTGCGTCATCGGACGCGGTGGGTTTATCCCGCGCAGAACGATATCTATCGCCACAGCTTCCGCAAATCCTATCCATATTGGGACAAATCTTTTGTGCTCATCTGTTTCGAGCACAACCACCGGTGTTCCGCTTATCCTATCCATGACCATACCCCTAACTTTAGCGGAGAACTCTTGATCATCTTTTTCTGCCTGTCTTTCTTCTATCTGAATTACTTTTTTTTCTGTTTCTGTTTCTTCTTTTTCCTTTTCTATATCGACCTTGCTATTCTCATCATTAAATCTGTCTTCGCTTGTCCCGATCTTCTTACCTTCTTTCATAAGCTCTTGTCCAACCTCGTAGCATGGACTTTTGATAAGAGTGCCGAGTGAGAGAACAGAAAAGACAAAAATAGGGATTATTTTAATTTTTCCCATCTGGAAAAATTTAGTGTCTTTTTTGCACTTTTGTTGATTTTGTTCGTTTTATTTTACTTTTTTTATTTCTTTTTTCTTACTTATTTTTCTTTTTTCTTATTTAAGGTCTTAGTCTTTCAATAGCATTCCTTAACGAGTTGAATTTTCCCGCTATAAAATTTGACGATATCCTATATCTTAGCAGGTTTTCGTTGAGTTTTACCATTTCATTGTCGATGTCCACCGAATTTCCATCTGGGCCGAAGCTCCTCATTTCATAAAAGACGCGAGGTTTTGGTTGGTATGGTGTAGGTTTTTGGATGTGTCTTTCGTTTGTTCTCGCAAGTTCCATCTTTCGATTTTGGGGCTCAACAATACTTTTGAGGTAATCTCCAAATTCAAGGTCTTTTGCTTTATAGCCGGGTGTATCAACATTCGCTATATTTGAGCTTATGATAAGATGTCTTTGTGCAAATGTATCAAGAGATTTTTTGTAGAGAGAAAAATCTTTGCCAAATATTTTTGTGTCAATGTCCATCTGATTCTTTCAGTGAAAAATGTGTGCCATGGGAAAATATTTCCTTCAATGTTCTATATATTGTGAATACCTATAATAATGCTTCTTTGTGTTATTCTTTTTCTCCTGTTCCGATTATTTCGTCTATACTGAAGATTGATGTTGCTTTTATTCCTATTTCTTTTATTTTTTTGAGCCCACCTCTATCTACTACGGTTATCACACCGTCTGTTATGATTCCATTCTCTTGGAGTTTTTTCACAGCCTTTATTGTTGTTTCACCTGTTGTTGAAACATCCTCGACAAGTATCACTTTTTTTACTGATTCATCACCTTCTATCCACTTTGATGTTCCATGTTCTTTGGGCTTTTTTCTTATTATTATCCCTCTTGAGTTTTTCCCTTTCTCATATAGTTTTGTAAGGACTGCTGACACAAGCGGAACTCCTCCTAATTCTATTCCACCCACTGCTGTTAGTCCCTCTTTTATAGGACCTAACCATCCTTCTTTTTCCATTGTTTCTATTATGAGTTCTGCGATGATGTTCAGGAAATCTGCCTGCATACATGCTTTTTTCAGGTCTATGTAGATATTTGAAACCTTTCCTGAGGAGAGTTTGAACTCCCCTTCCATGAGTGCTTTCTTACGTATTATAGATATAGCTTTCTCCCTTTTAGCCCTTAAATCTTTACTTTCAATTTCAGCCATGTCAGAAAATCCTCACCTTCACGCCTTTTTCAAGCACTCCTTGTAGCTTCTCAAGAGTTATTGATGTCTGGGTGAGTATATTTTGAAATTCAGGTATAGCTGAGTTTGCGAAATTCAATATTGAAATTGAGAGTGAGACCATTTCTGGCAGTGCTAAGAATGCCGGTGTCAAGCTATTCTGATATTCTCGGAGTGTGAGCAGGAGATTGTTTGCTTCTACTATTGTTGTTGTTACATTAGAAAAAACTGTGCTCGTGTTGTTTATGAGTTTTGGCATAGCACGAATTGCTTCGTTTATCTCATTTGAGTTCTCCGAAAATATAGATATAATTCTTTCAAATTCGTCGGTCATACCATATAGTTTTGATAACATCCTTTGGGTTTCTGGGAGCAGAGTATTTACTGTGTTTACGAGTTCTTCTGTCTTATTAATGATGGGATTTATATTTTTCACGAGTTCTGGGGCAGCTTTTGATATTTCCTTTATTGCATTTGGGTCCAGTGAATCTATGAAAGGTTTCAGCGCCATAATAAGCTCATCCGGTTCGAAAAGAACGCGGGTTTTTGTAAATGTGTATCCTTCTTCAGCTTCCGCCCTATCACCTTCTCCCGTGGGGACAAGTTCTATATATTTTTCACCAAGTAAGCTTTTCATTCTTATTTGTACTTCAAAATCTTTCCTTATCGGGACATCTGGTTTTATCTTCATGGCTGTCTTGACGAATATTTGATTTTCTTCCAATAATAAATCCATTTTGTCCACATATCCCACTTTGACGCCTCCGAGCCTTACATCTGATTTTTCTGCGAGCCCTTTTGTGTTGTCAAGCAATACATAGTATGTTCTCCATTTTCCCATTCCTATATTCCCTATTTTCATAACGAGATATGCAAGAGCCGCGATTGATGTGATGAGTATAACTACAAGATATGCTATATTTCTCCTTTCTTCCATACATCAAATTTTACAACACAAGATATTTTTTTGTGTTGAGCAGGCATTGATATGATTTTTTTCTTCTCTGCTCTGCATATTCTTTATCATGAATTTATTTATTGCATGTGCGGCCTTGTGGTCTGGGATGGGTCGAATTTATTTTCTTTCTTTTTTCCTTCTTTTGGTATTATTAGGATTTCCCCTTTTATGATAAATGCTGAGAGTCCTTTTTTATCTGTCCAAATTTTCTCAACATCGCACACAACTTTGAAATCTCCCTTCATTTTTCTCAATCTTCTTAGGAACGCTCTTACATTCTGTGGTTCATGACCTATTCCCTCTATTTTAAACTTGTTGATCATACTGTCTTTTTCATCTGAGATGATTTCAATATTGTTTATTTGGATTTTGCTTGATATTGCTTTTGAGAGTCTTATGAAGAATCTATATATCGCTTCGCTCTGGAACTTTGAGCGCTCCCAGTCATTTAAGATCCCTTTGAGCTTCCTATATTCCCTCTGCTTGTCCTCTGCTTTGATTTCTGCTTTGAGCTCATCAATTTCTTTTTCAAGTTTTCCTATCTTCTCTCTGTATCTCTCCTTACCTATTTTCAGAGAGATATGGGCTACAAGAACCAATATGAGAGATACAGAAAGTAATTTCAGAAACTTTTTTATTCTTTTATCCCTTAGGATATTTAGCATCTTACTATTTACATTTCTGTGCTCCTTATTTTTGCGAGCTCCTCAAGCACTGATACAATCAACCAGTTTGGGACGTATTTTTGGAGTGCCCTCCACATATTCTCTTTGAAAATTTCTTCCAGCTTTTGTATATCATCAAAGTTGACAACACTGTATCCATACTTTTGGGTGAGTGTTTTTATGGTGTTTTCATTCAGCTTATCTATTTCTTCAGATACTTCATCATGTAGCTTTATTAGTTCTTCCTCAAGTATATTTCTCACCCGTGTTTGTAGCCTTTCAAAACTACCTTTCCTTACTATGACTCCTCCTGTGAATATAACCATGTGTGGCTTTATGATGTATTTGTATTTTTTGAACCAACCGTATGCCACAAGAGCGTAGGGTGGTGCCCATATAACGTCGAGGGAATCTATGAGCCTTTCAACATCAAATAGTCCTATTCTTATTTCCTTCATGCCGAAATTTCTAAATATATCGAATGTTGCTATCTGTATTATATTTGTATTCCATACCCAGAACGTTTTATCTTTGAGATCCTTTGTGCTTTTTATTGGACTTTTTGATATCAGGAACACCTCTCCTATTTCTAAAAAGTTGAAAAACTTATATCCTGACTCATCTGCGAGCTTTGCAAACATCGGAACTATCTTAGCTTTTATCTTTCTGAATTCATCTATAGATTTGAAAAGAAAAGGGAAATCAAGTATTCTGAAAAACGGTGATATGTAACCAAGACCGTTGTTTGTGAGAACTGCGCAATCGAGCTCACCACTCCTTATTGCCTTACCTATATCTATTTCATCCCCATATGATGGACCAAGATAAGAAATTATTTTTATTGATGGGTCTATTGATTTTATTTTTTTTAAGTTTTCATTAAATATTTTCTCAAATTCTGTGCCTTTTGGTGCTACTGTTGCACATCTCCATTCTTTCTTTTCCTCTTGAGCATAGGCAGATAGAGATAAAGCATTTGCCGTGGTTGAAAAGATAAAAAGATATAATATAGAAGAATAAGGAAATGTGCTCTCTTTTATTTTCATTCCAATTAATTTAATAGTGGAAAATTTTTTATGTGTTATTGCATTATCTTGAAGACTATCGGGACCTTCATGGAAGAATTTCTATACCTTTTTGAAAGTCCGTGGTGAATTCAACATATTCTTCTCCGAAGTATGTGGGTAGAAGGTTGATAAAGTATGAGGTTGGGTCAGGTTTTTTTAATCCGTCTTTTCCATATCCTGCTACACCTCCCGGAAAAGCGAAGATTAGTTTGAATTTACCATCATCGCCGGGGAATGCTACCCATCTCATAGATGGTCCACCTGTCATTACGAAAGATGATTTTGGATCTCCTACAAGGTTTACCCAGGCGACTGCAGGTGAAACAGGACCGAGGTCTATCGGGAAAGGCCCAACATCAAATATGCTGAGACCTGAGAGTGAGAGGAAGTGGTAAAGCTTCATCTTGGCGATTTTTCCCCAGAACCAAGACGAAGTGTCACTACCAAGCTCACCTTTCAAAAATGACACAGCAGAAGAAAAGCTCCTTGATATTATTTCTTCATCGCTTTCAACAGTATCTGTGAACACATAATCGAAGCTTTTCAGGGTTTTTTCCCCGATTGCATGGAAGTAGATATTTTTCAGAAAGTAATCTTCAAGCATGGGGAGCATGGGGACACCGTAAAAAGAAAACTCATCTGAAAATGTATTTTCTATCAGTTTTGATATGAAAACCCAGAATATCGTGCAAGCTGCTGAGTTGTTTCTTACCTCAGTTAAATTAACCTCCTCAAAGCTTAGCTCAATGGGGTCGACAAGTTTGTATCCAGATTTGCAGGTCATATCCCATTTTTCAAGAAGAGAGAGAGCTTCTCTTTCTACATCTGACATTTGTTTGTTTTTCAGTTTTGAGAGAAAGAAGGGAAGAGCTCCGCGTGTGAAATATGATATTGTATCCTCATGTATATCTTTCATATCGTTCACATCTAATTTTCCTTTTATCCTTATTTTTTCTTGAATCATGTATGTAATTTCTGCAATGCGGTAGCCTGGGTCATATGACCAGAAGAGATATACGGGGTCTCCGAATGGGTCCCCATCTTCTGTGTATCCGGGTAGGTCGTTGTTTGCGGTCACTATGAATCCCTTTGGGGGGTTTTTGACGTGAGGGAATTTGCTTTTATCCACCCATTTTTCCCAATCACAGCAACCTGTTGTTGGGAGGACTTCAGTGGGTGGATATTTTGTTTTATCCCATCCTCTTTCGGGGAGTAGGGCAAAGGTTCCGTATCCTATATCTCCTTTTAGGTCGGCAAAAACATAATTTATGGGCGCGACTTCAAATTCTGTTATGGATTGCATAAAATCATCAAGATTATCAGAAGTCATAATATCAAAGAATTTGAGAACCTCCTGTGATGTTTCATGTCCATTCCATCTGAAAGTGAGGAAATATCCCGGTTTTAAAGTAGGTTCAACCGGTATGTTGCCCTCAATGACCTTGTCTTTCTCACCGAGAATTACCCCGTGTTTTTCGCAGTAATATATTTTTATTGTTGTCTTGTTTCCAGAACCTATTTTGAATTCTGATGAGAGCACGCATTTTGTGTCTTTGCTACCATCATCTTTTCTGTGTGTGAAACTGAACCCACTTTTACAACTTGTGTCTTCTTCTATTTCTTCAAGGTAAAGGTCAAGGGAATCAAAACCTGCATTTGTAATCCCCCATGCGACTTTTCCGTTTGTTCCGGTAAGTATTCCGGGGATTCCAACGAGTGCGAAGCCTTCAAATTTCATATCTCCTATTATCCCTTTCCATGGGAACCAGAGAGGAGGATTGAAAAGCGGAAGATGTGGGTCGTTAGCAACTATTGGAAAGCCCCCTGATGTAAGAGTAGCGGATATGACCCAGTTGTTGCTTCCGTATGTTTTACCTCCACCGATCAGATCAAGTGAGAAGTAAATGATTCCCGCTAAATTTGGGTGGATATTAGATTTATATGTATTACCCCGAGACGGATAAAATATTTGATTTTGATAATTTGTATTCTGTAATGCTGGGGATGGTAGAGTAAATATGTTAACTCCTGCTTTTGCGGTGAGTATGTCTGAAAAAACTCTGTTGAAAATATCATTCCCAACCTTGTTTTTTATTTTTGTTCTGATTCTTTCTGATGCGAGGTCTCCCTCTCCCGTCAGGTACCACTCTTCGAATCTTGCTATTGCAAGTATCTGGGGTGGAGTGAAGTAGAATTTTCCTTTATTTTCATTTTTTGTTGGGTCTCTCAACGATAGTGGTATTATCTTATATTCTGGTGGTAGTTCCTCTTTTCCTTCTTCGAGACTTTTTATATAAAAGTTCATTCCTTCTATGAATGCGGAAAATAAGTTTGCAGAAGTGGGTGCATAATTTCTGAGTAATTCCCATTGAGTTTCGGTGACGAGCTTTCCTGTTTTGAGGTTTAGGAGTGTTCTCAAGGTCATTGCATCCACGATCCTCGCTTCATCCACATCAATTAGTGTTGATACAAGTCCATTTGATATAATGCGTAGCGAGTCTATTTGTGCATATCTCATTTTTGCCATTATATATCCGAGTGCGAACATGCAGTCCTCATATTTTTTTGCCAATATAGTTGGAAGTCCGTTTTTATCAATGAGTATTTTTGCTTCAAAACCTGTTCCCTCAATTGTTTGCACTTCTGTGGGCATTTTCCATTTTTCTACCTCCTCACTCTTTGCACATGATAAAAGTAGTATTCCTAAAGATGCGACTAAATACATTATCCTGGTTTCCAGCATGTTTAAAAATTTACGTTCTGATTCAGTGTTTTGTTTTAACCGTATTTTCTTAAAAGCAAATTTTTGTCCATTAACTTTTTTTAAATGGGATTTTTAGATAAAGTTCTTGGTAGAATTTTTGGAACGAAGAACCAAAGGGAGATAGAGAGGATAAGACGGAAGTATTTATCAGATATTTTGTCTGCTGAGGAGGAATTTGATTCTCTACCTAACAGCAAATTGAGGTCGCTTTCGCTTGAGTATATAAAGAAGGTGAGAAGCGATAAGGTATCGCCCGATGATATTCTTGCTGAATACTTTGCGCTTGTCAGGGAGGTTTCAAAGAGGGTTTTAGGGAAGAGACATTTTGATGTTCAGGTGATAGGTGGTGTAGTTCTTTATGAGGGGAAGATAGCAGAGATGAAGACTGGAGAGGGAAAGACATTAGTTGCTACCTTACCTCTTGCTCTCAATGCTCTTGAAGGCAGGGGTGGACATCTTGTCACAGTGAACGATTACCTTGCACGTCGTGACGCTATGTGGATGGGTCCGATCTACAAATTCCTTGGTTTTGAGGTAGGTGTTATAAACCAGCTTGAAGTTTCATACATGGTAGATTGGCAGTTTCCTGACCTTGTGAAAAAAGCCATAGATGAAGATGTGAGGGCATGGCCGCGGGGTAATATAGTGAACGACACATTACCACCTGAGAAAATAAATATGGATGCTATCAGTGCTTTTCAGACGACACTTGTTCAGTCCACGAGGAAACAAGCATATTTGTGTGATATAACATACGGCACGAACAATGAATTTGCATTTGATTACCTCAGAGATAACATGAGATATTCGCTTGATGAGATTGTCCAGCGCGAACTTTACTACGCTATAGTCGATGAGGTGGACTCAATTCTTATAGATGAGGCGAGAACTCCTCTTATCATAAGTGGTCCCGCGGAGGAGGATACCGCACTTTACTATAAAGTTGATAAGGTAGCAAGAAAACTTAAAAAAGGGGAAGATTTTGAGCTTGATGAGAAATCAAGACAGGTTATTCTGAAAGAGAGCGGTATTGCGAAAGCCGAGGAGATGATCGGTGTTCATAATCTATATGATCCGGTGAACATAGAGGTTCTACATCATCTTATCCAAGCTCTGCGTGCCCATCACCTTTTCCACAAGGATGTTGATTATGTTGTCAAAGACGGGAAGGTCATAATAGTTGATGAGTTCACTGGTAGGCTTATGCCTGGGAGAAGATGGTCCGAAGGTCTTCATCAGGCTATAGAGGCAAAGGAGGGATTGAAGATTGAGTCCGAGACTCAGACCCTCGCGTCAATATCATTTCAGAATTATTTCAGGATGTATAAGAAACTTGCGGGTATGACCGGAACTGCTGAAACAGAAGCTCTTGAGTTCAAAGAGATATACAAACTTGATGTTGTTGTTATACCGACACACAAACCTATGATACGTATCGATTATGATGATGTGGTTTTCCTCACCGAGCAGGAGAAGTTTGAAGCTATCGTTGATGAGATAGAGGAACTTTGGAAAAAGGGCAGGCCATTGCTTGTTGGGACAACCTCAATAGAGAAGAATGAAAGGCTTTCTCGCATGCTTAAGGCCAGGGGTATACCACATCAGGTTTTGAATGCGAAGAACCATGAGAGGGAAGCTTATATAATCGCGCAGGCGGGGAGGCTTGGGGCTGTCACTGTTGCAACAAATATGGCAGGTCGTGGTGTTGATATAATCCTGGGTGGAAACCCTGAGATGCTCGCAAGACAAGAGGTAGGGTGGGATGCACCTCCAGAAGAATACGAAAAGGCACTCAAAAAGTATGAAGAAATATGCAGGAAGGAGAGGGAGAGGGTCATAGAACTCGGTGGGCTTCATGTTATAGGAACAGAGAGGCATGAGGCAAGACGCATAGACAATCAGCTAAGAGGAAGATCCGGTAGGCAGGGCGATCCGGGTTCATCGCGCTTTTATGTCTCTCTCGAAGATGACCTGATGAGAATATTCGGTTCAGACAGAATAGCACCGCTGATGAAGAGACTTGGAATGAAAAGAGGAGAACCTATACAGCATAAGTGGGTCACGCGCGCGATCGAGAATGCACAAAGAAGAGTAGAAGCCTACAACTTCGAAATAAGAAAACACCTCCTTGAATATGATGATGTTATGAATAAGCAGAGAGAAACTATATATGCTCTCAGAAGGAAAATCCTGGCACGTGATTCCCTCAGAGATATAATATATCATCAGATGATAGTGGACACCTTAAATTCGCTCGTTGATAAATATTTCCCTTCAAAAGGTGAGCCGGACCCAGAGGGATTTGAAAAGGAGTTCACATCAATATTTGGTTTTTCTCCGTCTTCTGATAGTTATAGCGATATTGAAAGTATGAAAGAATTTCTCATTCATTCAAGCCAGCTCAAATATGAGGAGAAGATATCTGGGCTTATAGATGAGATAGCTTCAAAGATAGAGCAGTTTATACTCCTTAGCACTCTTGATACTATGTGGAGAAGGCACCTTTATGCTATGGACCAGTTGAGGGATTCGGTAAGTATGAGGGGATACGGACATCTTGATCCTCTTGTTGAATACAAAAAAGAAGGATTTTTTCTTTTTGTTGATATGATGGATAGGTTAAATAAATCTGCTTTATCAAAGCTGTTTATGTTTAGGGTTGAAGGTATTGGCGAAAGGGACGAAAGTAAGATTTCCGAAGCATTGGGTTCCATGGGAAAGAGGGGAAGAGCAGGTGCGATACGAGTTATGCGTTCTCCTGTGTTTGATGGATGGCGTGTCCGAGCTCAGGGGGTGGGTGTAGGGATGGAAACAAGTTCTGGCTCAGGCATTAGACCAACTAATCTTGCTCAAGGTGTTCAAAGTATTACGATGAGCTCGCAACACTCAGTTTCAGGTAACTCTGTATCGAGGAAGTAAGGGAGAAACGACCCATGTCCTTGTGGGAGTGGAAAAAAATACAAAAAATGCTGTGGCAAGGAGTGAGTTCAAAAAAAAAGAGGGAGTTCAAAAAAACTGAAATTTCCCTAAAATATTTGTGATGGAAAAAATATGATGAGGGGAAAGGGGATGGAATGAGGCGAGAGGTGGTAGAAAAGTAATTGTTAGGAACCGAAAAATGAAGCTGGTAGGGGCCAAAAGATTGGGAAGCCGAAGGGGCTTGGGAAACTGAAAGGAACTCGGGAAACTGGAAGGAGCTTTAGAAAAGAATTTTAGCTGGGAAAAAGAAGTTACGGTGAG
>FWWL01005302.1_pt1 | contig 20289 bp, 18 predicted proteins | sample 2228331 | NCBI WGS metagenome assembly FWWL01 (sample SAMEA103939775, study PRJEB20133) | metagenome | reverse complement strand
CAGTGTCCGCTGTCCGTGCTGATCTCCACCCCCGCGAGCACCATCACTCCGTCGTGGTAGCCTTCGTAGCCCTTCTCCAGAGGCTCCAGCGTGTTGTGGTCGGACAGGATGATGAAGGACAGCGCGGCCTCCCGTGCCGCCTTCACCACCTCCTCCACCGTCCCGCTCCCGTCCGAATACACGGTGTGGATGTGGATGGCGCCCGGATAGGTGTGGAGCCCGGCCGCGCCGGCCGCCCCGGTGCAGAGCGTCGCCGCCAGCGCTGCAAGCCCTGCGAGCCGGCAGCGGCGGAGAAGGCGCGGGAGTGCAGCCGCGAGCGGTCTCATCCCGCTACGGCTCCGCGCGTCCGCCCAGGATGTCCGCCAGGAAACGCTCGGCTTCCCGGTAGAAGGTCATCCGGTTCTCCGGACGGGCCAGTCCGTGCCCCTCGTCCTCGAACAGAAGATACTTCACATCGATGCCCCGCTCGCGCAGGGCCTCCACCATCTGGTCCGCCTCCGCCCTGGGCACGCGCGGGTCGTTGGCGCCCTGCACGATCATCAGCGGGCTGCGGATGCGGTCGATGTGAAACAGCGGCGACCTGGACTTCAGGAATTCCTCGTCAGTCTCGGCGCTGCCGACCCTCAGGTCCAGCTGCGCGCGCAGCGGCTCCCAGTAAGGAGGTATGCTCCGGTACCACGAGACCAGGTTGCTGATGCCCACTCCGGCGATGCCGGCCGCGAAGACCTCCGGCGTGAACGTCATCCCCACCATCGCGGCGTATCCCCCGTAGGACCACCCGAAGATGCCGATGCGCCGCGGGTCCGCGACGCCCTCCCGCACCGCCCACTCCACCGCGTCGATGAGGTCGTCGTGCATCCGGCCGCCCCATTCGCGGTTCGCCGCGTTGACGAACGCCTTTCCGAACCCGGTGGAGCCCCGGTAGTTTACCTGCAGGCAGGCGTAGCCGCGGTTGGCCAGCCACTGCGCCTCGGGGTCCAGCCCCCAGTAGTCCCTGGCCCAGGGACCTCCGTGTACGTTCAGGACGAGCGGCAGCCCCGACGGTCCCACACCCTCCGGGAGCGTCAGGTAGCAGACCATCGTGAGCCCGTCGCGCGTGGTGATCTCCACCGGCCTCATCGGGGCGAGGTGCGCCTCCTCCAGCGCCCGGTTCTGGCTGAACAGGTAGCGGCCTTCCCCGGTGGAGGTGTCGAACAGGTAGTATTTCACCGGGTCCCGGTCGGAGCTGAACGCCACGATCCAGAGACGGTCGTCCAGGTCGCGCGAGACGAGGTCCGCCTCCCCGTGCGCCAGCGACTCCGCCTTCCGGAAGACCCGCTCGAAGTCCGGGTCGAGGAACTGCCACTCGCGCCTTGCGCGGGTGAAGGGCACGGCCTGCACGTGGTGGCGCGTCGGATGCACCACCGCTCCGCCGTCATAGTCCACGTCGGGACGCGACGCCACCACGCGCTGCTCCCCCGTCTCCAGGTCGATGGTGAGGAGCCTGGCGGTGTCGGAATCCAGGGTGCTGACGATGTAGAAGCCCCGCTCGTCCGGTGTGACTCCCAGCGCGCCGATGGATTCGCCGAACGGGGCGGACAGCAGAGTCCGCCACTGTCCTCTCTCCAGCACTCTTATCTCCGTGCCGCCGTCCTCCCGCTGCGCCGAGCCTCCCCGGACGTTCAGGTGCCAGTCCACGTCCCATCCCACGATGTCTCCCGGGTTCTCCGCGAGCGGCGTGCACTCCCCCGTGTCCAGCCGCACCTGGTAGACGTCGTGCAGGTGCGGGTCCTCCCGGTTCAGCGCCACCAGCATCTCGTCCGGACGCTCCGGCTCCACCGCCAGAGGATGCGCCTGCACGTTCTCGAAGGGGGTCAGGTCGCGCACCCCGCCCGTGTCCAGGTCCACCGCGTAGACGTGCCAGTTCTCGTCCCCGTCCCTGTCCTGCAGGTACAGCAGGTGCCTGCCGTCGTAGGCCCAGAAGAACTCGCGGATTCCCCGGTGCGTGTCGTGCGTCACGGGACGGTCGTCGCCGCCTTCCACGGAGCGGACCCAGACGTTCAGCACTCCGTCGCGCGGGGCGATGTAGCCGATGCGGCGGCCGTCCGGCGACAGCCGGACGTTCATCCTGTCCGGGTTCCCGAACAGGACCTCGCGCGGGATGATGGGGGGAAGAGACATCCTGGAATACCTCCTGTTATGGACTATACGGCCGCTTACGGATTTTTGTCAGCGCATCGGTGCAGCCTTCGACGCACCGCTCCGCTCTGATGCGCCGGGCGTGCCCGCCTTCCTGCGCAGCTCCCGGCTCCGCGTCCCCTCCGGCCCCCTCACTCCCCGATCACCTTGACCACCACTCGCTTCCTCCGCTGACCGTCGAACTCCGCGTAGAAGATGGTCTGCCACGGGCCCAGGTCCAGCCGTCCCTCCGTCACCGGGATGATGACCTGGTGATGCGTGAGAAGGTTCTTGAGATGGGCGTCTCCGTTCGTCTCGCCCGTCCGGTGATGCCGGTAGTCGGCCCGGAACGGCGCCAGCTCCTCCAGAAAGTCCATCGCGTCCTGCAGGATGCCCGGCTCGTTGTCGTTCACCCACACCCCGGCCGTGATGTGCATCGCAGAGACCAGCATGAACCCCTCGCGGATGCCCGACTCCTTCAGGATGCGCTCGCATTCGTGCGTGATGTTCACGAACTCCTTCTGCTTTCGCGTGTTGAACCGGAGATACTCCGTATGCGACTTCACGTTGTCGTCTCCTCGGAACGGTCTTGTCTTGCAGACAGGCGTTCGACCTCCATCCGCCGCAGACCTGCCTCCCGCGGGCCGTTCCGGGCCCGGCGGCACGGCCCGGACAGGCATCCCCGCCTCGCCGCCCGCGCGCCGGCCGGGCAGACAGGGCGGCGGGCAGGGTAAACTCCCTGCGGGGAGGGACGAGGTCGAAGATGGACATCATTCTCTCAGGCGGCGTGGTGGTGGACGGGACCGGCTCCCCCGCGTTCCCCGGCGACGTGCGCATCTCCGGAGACCGCATCGCGTGGGTGGGCGAGGGATCGCGGGACGGCGCGGAGACGGTGGATGTCTCCGGACACGTGGTCTGTCCCGGATTCGTGGACTTCCACGCCCATACGGACATGACCGCGCTCGCAAATCCCACGGTGGAGAGCAAGCTGGCCCAGGGGGTGACGCTGGAGGTCAACGGCAACTGCGGATTCTCCGATGCCCCCGTGCTGGACGCCGAAGCGCGCGAGCGCGCGGCGAAGGCCTTCCGGCGGCTGGGAGCGGACCTGACCTGGAGCCACCTGGGCGAGATGCTGGACGTGCTGGAGCAGACGGGCGTCGCCGTCAACTTCTGCACGCTGGTGGGACACGCCAACATCCGGCGTGAGGTCGTGGGAGCCGAAGACCGCCCGGCCTCTCAGGAGGAGCAGGAGCGCATGCGCGAGCTGGTGGCGCGGGCGATGGACGAGGGCGCCATCGGCTTGTCCAGCGGACTCATCTACCCTCCCAGCAGCTACGGCTCGACTGATGAGCTTGCCGCCCTTTCGGAGGCGGCCGCGCGCCGGGGAGGCTTCTACGCCACCCACATGCGCAGCGAGTCCGACAGCCTCCTGGAGAGCGTTCGGGAGGCCATCGAGGTGGGAGAGCGCTCCGGCGCACCGGTCCAGATCTCGCACCTGAAGGCGTGCGGGGCCTCCAATCACGGGAAGGCGGTCGAGGCACTGGAGCTCATCGGGCGGGCGCGCGAGCGGGGAGTGGACGTCACGGCGGACCAGTATCCCTACACCGCCACCTGCACCGGGCTGGACACCATCATCCCCGCATGGGCCCACTCCGGCGGGGCGGGCGCGCTGCGGGAGCGCCTGGCCGACCCGGCGGTGCGCGCGCGCATCCGGGACGAGATAACCCGCAGCCTGGAGTCGGGATACTGGCGGGACAGCGGGGGGCTGGAGTCCATCGTCATCTCCTCCGTCGCCGAAGAGCGCAACCGCTGGGCGGAGGGGCTGACCGCCGCGCAGGTGGCCGCGCGCATCGGGGGAGACCCAGTGGACGCGCTGCTCGGCTTTCTGGCCGACGACGACCTGGGGGTGGGGATGGTCCATTTCTGCCTCTCCGAGACGGATGTGGAGGCGGTCATGCGCACGCCCTGGACCCTGTTCGGCTCGGACGCCACCGCCCGGGCCTGTTCGGGCCCGATGAGCCGGGGCAAGCCCCATCCGCGGGCGTTCGGGACCTTCCCGCGCATCCTGTCGCATTATGTCAGAGAGAAGAGGGTCATCCCGCTGGAGCAGGCCGTCTGCAAGATGACCTCTCTGGCCGCGCAGAGGCTCGGCATCCGGGACAGGGGACGCATCGCGCCCGGGATGATGGCCGACATCGTGGTCTTTCATCCGGACAATGTGAAGGACACGGCCACGTTCACCGAGCCGCATCGCCTGCCGGAGGGCATCCTTCACGTGCTGGTGAATGGACGCTTCGCCCTCAGGGATGGCAAAATCACTGGCGAGACCCCGGGACGGGTGCTGAGAGGCGCCGCCTGACGATGCCTGAAGGCTGCTCCCGGGCAGCCGCGGAGGTATGAGGATGAACACAGAGCGCCGAAGTCTTGTCGTCTTTGTCCTGGTCGCCCTGGCTCTGGTCGTGGGCGCGGTGTGGCTGGGGCGCTGGCTGGCGGCCGGCGGTCCGACCCGGGCCGTCGCGAAGCCCGGACAGATCGCCTTCATCAGCGACCGGGACGGCTCGGCGGACGTGTGGCTGATGAACGAGGACGGCTCCGACCCGGTCCGCCTGGCCGTGCTGCCCGGGGAGGAGCGGGAGACCTCCTTCTCCCCCGACGGCGACTGGGTCTACTTCACCGGCCAGATCGAGACGCAGGACTACCAGATCGGCAAGGTCCGGCCGAACGGACGCGCTAAGGGCCGGCTGCTGGCCACCAGCGGCGCGCAGACGAACATCTCGGTCTCGTTCGGCGCCAGACGCATCTTCTACATCAGCAACTCCCAGGTCTTCAGCTGCAGCCCCACCGGGACGGATCCCGTCCGCGTGCTGCCGTCCCGGGGCGACGAGGCGCTCGACCCCGCCCAGCTCCGCGAGATGCAGGAGGACCCTCCTCCCACCCGCCGCTACTCGTATGCCGTCGTCTCCCCGCGCAGCGACTGGGTGGCGGCCGTCTCGCAGGGCTACGATTTCCAGCGCGCCTACCTGTCTCTGGGTCCGGAGAGGGTGACGGCCACGCTGGTGGACGGGCGCGGCGAGAGGGTGGTGGTGGACGAGTGCACGTTCGGGTGGTCCTCCGACGGACGGCGTCTGGCTCTCGCCACCGGAGGCCCGCCCGGATACGCGATGCTGGCCGTCTACGAGCCCGACCCCGCCCGCCTGCCGGAGGGGGTGCCCGCCATCGCTCCGTCCCGCGTGCTGCTGGAGAGCCGCGACAACCGGTTCGGCCTTCGCAATCCCGCCTGGTCTCCCGACGGGGAGACCATCGTCGTCGAGAGGGTGGAGGAGTCGCCGGACGGCGCCCGGCTGCCGGCCGGGCTCTGGGCGGTCCCGGCCAGGGGCGGCGCGCCCCGCCGGCTGGTCAGCGGGATGGTCACCAATCCTGTCTTCAGCCCGGACGGGCGCTTCCTGCTCTACCAGTCCGGCGACGACCTGATGCGCTACGACTGGAAGACCGGCGACGTCCTGAACCTCACGAAAGGCAAGGGCCTGAACCGCTACGCAAGCTGGTCGCCCGTGCTCAAGGAGAAGTAGGAGGGCAGGGGCGTGCACTTTCCCGGCGCGGCCGGGGCAAGGAGATGAGCAGTTGAGAAAGGCCTTTTTCGTGACGGCCTCCGTGCTGGCGCTGGCCTGCGCTCCGGCGGCGGCGGACCGCGTGCTTCTGTCGCCGGCGGCTCCCCTGCTTCCCGCCGGCTCGCTGCGTTGGGAGACCGCCGTTCGCGGCAGCGACTCGGGAGACAACATCCAGTGGCTGCAGGCGGGGCTCCCGGGCTTCGAAGTGGATGCGGTGCGGGACGACCGCCCGGGCCGCGGCGCTGAATGGACCGCGGGCGCGCAGGTGGCCATCTTCCCCGGCACCGCGAGCCTGCCTTCTCTCAGCGCCGGGGTGCGCGACATCGCCGACAACACGCGCTTCGGCCGCGGGTGGTATGTGGTGGCGGGCGCTCCGATGCCTGTGGCCGCCGGTCCGTTCTCCTCGATAAGGCTGAATGCCGGTCTCGGCGCGGAGGGCATCAAGGGGGTGTTCGGCAGCGTGGAAATGGACGGCCCGTCCCGCCTCAGGCTGATGGCGGAGTTCGACAGCCGGCGCCTCAACTTCGGATTGGAGCTTCCCTTGAACTCCTTCCTCAGGCTGCGGGCCTCACTTCTGGGCGGGGATGCCTTCTACGGCGTGAACCTCTCGCTCGGCGGATTGTCCCGCGCGCAGCCGGACTTCGGGCTGGACTTCGAGTTCTGAGCCTCGCCACCGAGGAGTCCCTGCGGTGGAAAAGCCCCGGGCAGCTTCGCTGCCCGGGGCTCTTTCTTTGGAGCAGCCGCCTGTGCCTGCTCTACTGACCGCCGCCCGGCGCCGCCGGCGCGGGCGTCTGACCGGCGCCTCCGGTGATCGCCTTCTCTGTGATGGTCTGCTGCTTCTGCAGGTTCTCCTGCACGCGGGCGAACACTTCCTTGTAGTTGGGCAGCAGCACCTCTATCTTCGCGTCAGGCCGCAGGTCCGTGAACATCTTGACAACCTTCTGGTCCTGCGAAGCCTTCTGCTGGAGGATCCTGTCGCGGATGACGCCCTTCACGTGCTCGAAAGGCTGCATCCTGGCCGGCTTCTTGTCCTCAACCCGCACGATGAGCCACTGCTCCGAGACCTGTCCGTTCGGCAGCGGAACGCGCACCCGGAACGGCTCCGAGGTCTGACCCTTGCTCATGCTGAACACCTTCTCGAAGAACTCCGGCGGCGTGCCCTGCGGGGCGGGGCGGGCCGGGTCGGGCTTGTTCACCCAGCCGGGTATCTCTCCGCGGTTCTTGTTGGTGTTCTCGTCCTCGGAAAACTTCTCAGCCGCAACGCCGAAGGCCATCCCCTGGTCCAGCTGCTTCTTGGCCTCCATGATCTTCTCGCGGCTTGCGGTCTGGATGATGAAAACCTTTGCCGATTCCGGCAGATAGAACGCCGAGCGGTACTTCTGGTCGGCGGGAAGATTCTTGGTCGCGTCGTCGTATGCCTTGCGGACCTCTTCGTCGGTCACCTTGACATACTTCGCCAGCACGTTCATCTGCGCCAGTTCCGGCTTCAGCCGCTCGTCCAGCTCCTTGTGGGACATCCCGCTGCGATTCAGGAGCGTGGCCAGGTCCTGCCCCCGGTCGTTGAGCGCTCCGTTCAGCTCCTTCTTGCGCTCGTCAATCTGCGCCTGGTCCGGCATCACGCCCTCCTTCTCCGCCAGCTGAAGGAACAGTGTCTCGCGGATCATCTGGTCCAGCACGGTGGTGGCTGCCTGTGTCTCGATGGGCGGCGGGAAGGGCACATTGGGCGCTATGGGCTGACGCTGCAGCCTCTTGTAGAACGCATCCTGCGTGATCTTCTCGCCGTTCACCGTGGCGACGGCGCGCTTCCCGCAGCCGTATGAGGCTGCAAGACTGATCCCCAGCAAAGTGGCGGCGGCAAATCTCCAGAGAGATGCTCGCATTACCTGTGACTCCTCTCTATCCAGCGGCGCTGTCCGCATTCTGATGGTCAGCGACCCTCCGGTCCCTGCTGCGGTCCCTGCCCCGCGATCATCAACTCTATTTCGGCAATATCGAGTCCAGTCCTCACGGCGATGGCTTCCGCCGTCAGACCTTCCTCGCTCAGCCGGAGCACTTCCTCGAAGCGCTCCCTTGCCCTCGCGCTGACGATGCGGGGCCGCTTCGGCACTCCGGAGCCCACTGCCGGCTCCGCCGCGCCGGGGACATCCTCCGCTGCGACCGGCGGCGACCCCGCGTTTATACGCTGCCCGGCCGGCAACGGTTCCTGACCTGCCACTGTTCCGCGTAGAGATTCCAGTTCCCCGGACAGCTGCTCCAGGCGCGCCTCCAGCACCCGGGCCCGCTCCTCCGCTTCGGAGGCGCTCCCGGCTTCCGCCCCCTCGGACCGGGCCTGCAGCTCGGCGACCTGCCGGCTGAGAGCGACCACGTCCTCCGCCCTGGCTGCCGCCAGCAGGCCCTCCCGCACGGCCCGCTCCATCCCGGCCAGCCGCTCCTCCAGCCGCGCCATCGCCCGGTCGAGCGCCTCGGCGGCGTGAAGCTCGGAGTTGCGGGCGCTCTCCTTCATAGCCTGCTCGGCCAGCTTGCGGACGGCCTGCTGGCTCCTGGCCACGGTCTCGGCCAGGTGCTCCACGCGCGACACCACCTCGAGCTGCCCGAGCGCCCGTTCCACGCTCTGCTCCAGCTGTTCCAGACGCTCCCGCAGGGGCGCGGACTCGGCATCGTGCGACTCGTGGAGCGTCCTGAAGAAGGAGGTCTGGAGCTCCTCGATGGCGGACTTGAGCCTCGCTTCAGTCTGCTCGGACTGCCGCCGCGCCTGCCGCTCAAGACGGGCAACGGCGTCGGCCAGCTCGTGCACCCGCCGGTCCAGGAACGCGACGTGGCTCTCCTCGCCGGAGGGATTGGCCGCGATGAGCCATTCCTCTCTGACAGCGGAAAGAAGCCGGGCGGCCGTCCGCGTAACGCCCACCCAGACAACAGCTGCCCCCACGGAAAGGATGGCTGATGTCAGGATGAGGTCGGGGGTCATGGCCGCCCCGTCCCGTCAGGTGCGGAATAGGGCCACGTCGCGCTGAAGATATCCGCGCATCCTGATGACCGCCTGAGTATGGAGCTGGTACACACGCGACTCGGACACCCCCAGGATACGCCCGATCTCCTTGAACGTCAGCCCTTCGTAGTAGTAGAGCGTGATGACCAGCTGCTCGCGCTCGGGAAGGCGGTCGATGCTGTCCCCCAGCGTGCTCTTGATCGCTTTCACCTCCACATCCGCAACGATGTTCGCGCGATGGTCCTGCACCACATCGCCCAGATGGATGCGCTCATTGCCCTCGCTGGTCAGCACGATATCGTCCAGAGACATCAGCGCCGCCCGCCCGGCGTCCGCCAGCATCGAGTGGAACGTGTCCATATCCACGCCCAGTTCGGCGGCCACCTCCTCCTCGGTGGCCGGACGGCCCAGAATCCCTTCCAGGCGCAGATAGGTCCTCTCCAGCAGCTTCACACGTTCGCGGACGGAGCGCGGGACCCAGTCCTCCTCCCGCAGCATCTCGAGGATGGCCCCCCGGATGAGGGCGATGGCGTAGGTCTCGAACTTGACCTTGCGGTCGGGGTCGAACTGGTCGATGGCCTTTATCAGGCCGACCACTCCGGCGGAGATGAGGTCTTCCCGGTCAACATTGGGAGGCAGGCTGGTCACCACTCTACCCGCTGTTATCTTCACGAGATAAGCGTAGCGGGTGATCAGCGCGTCCCGGGCCTTCTGGTCTCCCCACTTTTTGAAACTCGCCCAGGTCTCCTCGAGTTGAGAGGAGTTCATACACCTTGCCTCCGGCCGTCCCGCCTCGGACGATGCCCTATTGTAGCAGACCGCCTGCACCATCTGTCAACCTCATCCCGAGCCGTTCGTCGCCCGGTCCGCAGGGGGACCGGCAACTTAGTTGTTCCACTGGCCCCTGCACCGGTTCACAGGATTTGTACGGGTTTTTCCAGCCGGGACTAAAGATTCCGGCGCGCCGTCCGAAAATAGATGCTCCGCCTTCGATATGCGATAATCATTCTATGCTCCTCGCCGGTCTGACAACCGAACAGCTGCAGCAGTGGGCCCGCGAGAAGGGTCTCGGCGCATATCGCGGCCGCCAGCTCGCGGACTGGGTCTACCGCCGCTCCGCCCGGTCGTTCGACGTGATGACCGACCTTCCGCAGACCCTCCGCCGCGAATTGCAGGACTGCTTCATCCATCCTGCCATGAGCGAGGAAGGCCGGTCCGAGTCGCCGGACGGCGCCATCAAGTTCCTGGTGCGCGCATCGGGCGGGGAGAGGGTGGAGTGCGTCTTCCTGCCCTACGACGACCGGGTGTCCCTGTGCGTCTCCACCCAGGTGGGCTGCGCCATGGACTGCAGCTTCTGCGCCACCGGCATCGGAGGGCTCAAGCGCGACCTGCAGGCAGGCGAGATCGTGGACCAGGTCCTGCTGGCGCAGGCGGCCACGGGTCGGCGCATCACGCACGTGGTCTACATGGGGATGGGCGAGCCGCTGGCCAACTACTCCGCAACCGTCGCCTCCATCCGCCTGCTGTCGAAGGAGGTGGGCCTGTCGGCGCGCAGGATAACGGTCAGCACGGTGGGGCTTCCCGCCGCCATCCGCCGCCTCGCGGGGGAGCGCCTCCCGGTCACGCTGGCGGTCTCCATCCACGCCCCCGATGACGAGGTGCGCCGGGCCATCATGCCCGCCGCCCGTCTGCATCCGCTGGAAGAACTGCTGGACGCCTGCCGTCTCTGGTGCGCGAAGACGAGAAGGCGGATGACCTTCGAATATCTGCTGCTGGACGGCATCAACGACTCGCCCGCTCAGGCCGTGCAGCTGGCCCGGCGCATCCGGGGCATCCTGGGGAATGTGAACCTCATCCCCTACAACCACGTTGAAGGGAGGGGCAGTTTCCGCCGTCCTCCCAGGGAAAGGATAGATGCCTTCCGCGCCGCGCTGGAGGAATCCGGCATCAGGACGACGGAGAGGATGAGGCGCGGCAACCCGGTCAGCGCGGCCTGCGGGCAGCTGCGCCACGAGGCGGAGTCGGGCCGGAAGATCTTCGCGGAAGCGCCGGGCGGGACTCAGGGCCGTCCGCCCTCCGCGCCGGCATCCGTCTCCTCGAAGGCGGACGGGTGATGCCCGGTAGCCAGGCTTTGCGCCGCCGGCGGACCACTGGACACCGATGACCGAAGACACGGGCGACAGCAAGAGGACGCTTCTCGCAGGCGGCTCCAGACCGGAGGCCGAAAGCCTGCTGTTCCGCCTGCGGCGGGGCCTGAGCAGCTGGGAGGCGGCTTTGCGCCGCGAGGGGCTCCCGGTCGACCCCACCCGGCGCGAGCTTGTCTGGGAACTGCTGGTCGCCTGCTGCGAGTTCGTGGAGAACGGCTCCGCCCAGCCGCCGCGCGACGCCTACAGGCTCGCATCCGAGATAGGACGGCGGCTCACCGAGCGGCTGGACCGCAGGGAGGCCGTCTACTTCTACCGCGACCTCCTGATGGAGCGCATCACCGCGGAGCTTGCCGACTGTCCGGAGGCCATCCCTCCCGTGATGACCTTCTTCATCGCTGTCGGGGATGCTCTCTGGGAGGCGTTCGTGGAGCAGCTCCGCTCCGACATCCGCCAGGAGAAGCGGCAGCGCCTGACCGAGCAGCTGCGCATCGCCAAGCGCATCCAGCAGCATCTCCTGCCCAAGACCATCCCGCAGGTGGACGGCTTCGACTTCGCGGGACGGCTGCTCCCCGCGGAGGAGGTGGGGGGAGACTACTGGAGCATCAAGAACTACCCGCAGGACCAGACCATCACCATGAAGCTGGCCGACGTGTCGGGACACGGCATCGGCGCGGCCACCCTGGTCGCTGCGGTCAAGTTCATCTCCGGGGGCTACTACCGGGGCGCCGCGTCCCCGCAGGAGGTCATGGAGCGCACCAATCAGGTGCTGGTGAAGGAGACGCCCAACGACATCCTGGTCACCATGATCTACGGCTGGCTCAACCCGGCCACGCGCATCATCCGGCTGGTCAACGCGGGGCACCATCCGGTCTTCATCGCACGTCCCGACGGGTTCCACGACATCGAACCGACGGGCCCCGTCCTCGGGGTCTTCGGGGGTTCCACCTATTCCGAAAGGCAGGAGCTGCTCCAGCCGGGGGACATCCTCGTGTTCGCCTCGGACGGCATCACCGAGGCGGGTTCCGACCGGCGGTTCGGCACGGACAGGCTCAAGCAGGTGGTCTGGGACCATCGCCGCGAGTCGGCACGCACCATCGCGGATGCGGTCATCGACGCCGTGCTGGCCTACGACGTCATCGTGCCGGACGACCTTTCGGTCGTCGTCACGAAGTCCCTCCCCTGAATCCCCGCCCGGGCGGCCGCACAGGCAGAAATGCTGAAGGAGAGCCCGGAGGGCTCTCCTTCTTTCTCAGGGAGGTTGCTGTTGCTGCTGGTGGCCCTGTGCTGTGCGGTAAAACCTCCGGCCCCGCCGGTCCCCTTCAGCGCTGCGTCAGCGTGTAGACGCCGTTCGGCAGCACGTCCAAAGCCAGACCGGTCTGTCTGGCCAGGTCGTCCAGCGAATACAGCGTGGAATCGCTGCCCGCCTCCAGCCGTACTATCCTGTCCAGCTCGGCCTCGCACACGATGAAGTTCTGATGGTTCCGGGCTATCTCATAGACCGCGCTGCACAGAGCGTCCATCTGGCGCGCGGGGGTAGCCTTCGGCTCCAGCCCCGGGCTGGTCGGGCGGAACACCGCGAGCGAGCGCGTCGCTCCTCCCGCGGTCAGACGCACAAGAAGCACGTCCACACCCCGCGAGCGGTCCTTCGGCAGGCTCCGCGAGAACACCTCGGAAGCCACCGGCGAGCGCGCCACCTCGGTATCGGCCACCAGCGTCAGGCCGTTCGCAGGAGTCAGCGAGGAGAGCATCCACGGCTGCCAGCCGGAGCCGCTCCGGTTCTCCAGGATGTACACGCGCACCCGCGCATCCGTCCGGGGACTCTTGACGGAGATGGACACCGTCTCGGCGCCGTCCTTGCCGGCCACCGCGTCCGGGATGACCTGTGCCGCCAGCAGATTGTCCATCGGCGACACCTGCGAGACCTTCACGGCGGGCGGCAGCCACATCGAGATGCCGCCGGGTCCCATCTGGACGGCGATGCCGATCAGCACGATGGCTGCGGCGGCCGCAAGCGACCAGCCGAGGCTTGCGCGCTGGCCCACCGGGCGGGTCAGCCTGTCCCACCAGCTCTGCAGAGCGGTGCGGCGCTCGAATTCCTGCTCTTCCTTCAGCTGACGGACGGCCGACATGATGCGGCCGTGCAGGTGGGCGGGCGTCTCGACCCACGGGATGGACTCCAGCATGTCCCAGGCGCGCCGGAAGGCGGCGAACTCCTCGTCGCACGCCCTGCAGGACCGGAAATGGCTTTCCAGTGCCGTCCTGAATGCCTGTTCGACCCTGCCTTCGACAAGTTCAGAGAAATATTCCCGGACTGTCTCGCAGTTCATAGAACGCCGATAATCCCCTGTGTCAGTCCACCCTGCGCCAGGTCCGATCGTCGCCGCCTGTAAGCGGCCGGGCACCCGCGGACGATGGTCTCATCCTCCGCCGCACCCAATTGCGTGACTGCCTCACCTCTCGAAAAGTTCCCTCAAGGGTTCCAGTTTCGATTTCAGGGCGATGCGGGCGCGGTTCAGTCGGCTCTTCACCGTTCCGATGGGAAGATGCATGATCTCCGCTATCTCTTCGTAGGACTTGTTCTGCGTGTGATACAGCAGCACCATCGTCTTCTGGTAGTCCGGAAGCTCGTCGATGGCGCGACGCAAAAGCTGGCTCAGTTCCGCGTCCTCGGCCAGACGCTCCGGCAGCGGTCCCGGGTCCTCCACCTGCCGGGTCACTTCCGACTCGTCCAGTTCCAGCACATCCTGCAGCGAGGTATGGGGGTGCGCCTTCTCCTTCTTCCGCATGTCCAAAAAGACGTTGTGAGCGATGCGGAACAGCCACGTGCTGAACGTCGCGTCCCCGCGGAAGTTGGCGATGGCGTTGAACACGCGGATGAACGTCTCCACCGTGATGTCCTCGGCATCGTGGTGGTTGCCGCTCAGGCGGAGGGCGAAGTTGAAGATGCGCCGCTCGTACATCCGCACGAGCTCGTCGAACGCCTCGAGGTCATGCTGCCTGCAGCGCTCGATAATCGCGCGTTCCTCGGCCTTCAAGCCTCCGTCCTCCTCTGACGCTCCCGGTTCAGCTCGGACGCTCCTCCCCGGGCGGCGGACCGGCCTCCCGGATGGCGCGCATCTCCTCGTCCGACAGGTTGTGCGTGCCGCGGCCGCCTTTCAGCCCCTTGGCATACGTGCGCGAGTCCGTCCTGCTGTAGAGGCTGGAGAGCACCACCCCGTTGTCGCGGGCGTCCAGAAGGGCCAGCGCATAGCTCTGTTCGCCGCCCACGTCCTCGAACGCGTCGAACCGCACCAGCCCCACCCGCTGGATGCAGCGGTCCGCCTGTTCCCGCAGACGGGTCACTTCTCCCGCAAGCTTCCCGAGGTCTTCCTCCATCGCATCCACCCGCCTCTGCAGCGCGGCGAAGACCACCCCCAGGTCCTGCGTGTCCTCGTGCCGCAGCAGGAACGAATACCGCCGCCGCAGCATCACCACCGAGCCCAGCAGATACAGCACGATGAGCGCCAGCACGCCCCCCGCCGCGGCGAGGATGACGAGCGCCGTTCCGGGATGCTCTCCAAAGACCGAGGAAAACTGTTGCCAGAAGTTCATGAGATTTCCAGGATGGCTCCGGAAGACCTGATCCGGGCGGCCGCCTGCGGCGCGCCCGCGCCGCTCCCGGCGGACGCAAGCCACTTTGCCGGCAGGGCGTCCGTTTCCTCCCGCCCGGCGCCCGCTCCGGCGCGTCGCCGCGCCCTCCACATGATAGCCCGCGGCCTTTCAGGCGGCGACGTCCGCCAGAAAGTGGCCTCTGCCCCGGCCCTTCGCGCAACATGACAGCTGGACCGCCCCGCCTGCTTGGCGGACAGGGCGGCGGACCCTCGACAGGACGGGACCATGCGCTACTTCACGGAACAGGATGTGATGCGGCTGCTGGACATGCCGGCAGCCATCGCGGCGGTGGAGCGCTCTCTGCTCTCCTGCGCCGCGGGCGATGCCGAGAGCATCCCGCGCCGCCGGGCCAGGACGCGACGCGGCGTCTTCCATCTGATGGGCGGCGCGCTGAGGGACAGCGGCGTCCACGGTGTGAAGGCGTACACTTCGCTGCCGGACGGGACGTGCTTCTTCTGTATGCTCTTCGGAGAGGACGGCGATATTCTGGCCCTCATCGAGGCGGACCACCTGGGGCGGCTCCGGACGGGGGCGGCGAGCGGTGTCGCGACGCGCGTTCTTGCGCGGGAGGACGCATCGGTCCTGCTCGTCGTCGGATGCGGGACCCAGGCGCGCACTCAGGTGCAGGCGGTCGCCTGCGTGCGGCCGCTGGAGGAGGTACTGGTGTTCAGCCGCACGCCGGAGCGGCGCGACTCCTTCGCGTCCGTCCTGCGGGAGGAGGACGGCCTTCCCGCCCGGGCGGCGAGCGACCTCGAAGAGGCCTGCCGCCGCGCCGGCATCATCACCACCATCACCACCTCCCGCCAGCCCGTCATCCGCGAGGAGTGGGTGGCGGACGGCGCGCACATCAACGCCTGCGGCTCCAACCACCTCTCGCGCATGGAGATAGATCCGCGCATCTTCGCCCGGGCCGCACGCGTTTGCGTGGACCATCGGGAGCAGGCCGTGTCGGAGTGCGGAGAGCTCTCCGCGGCTCTTTCGTACGGACTCATCGGGCGGGATGCTCTGGTCGAACTGCAGGAAGTGCTGGCGGGAAGAGCTTCAGGACGGACCGGCCCGAAGGACGTCACGCTGTTCGAGTCGCAGGGGATAGGGGTCTGGGACGTGGCCCTGGCCGGGGAATTGCTGCGGCGCGCGGAAGGCGGAACTCCCTCTGCCTGAGCCGCGCATTCATTTGCCTTGCCATGGGGCAGGTGTTATACTCATTGAGACGGACGCCGGTGCCGGCGTCCTCTTCTCCACGCGCGCTTTCGGGATCGGGGCGGGAATCCGGAATTGGGCTTTCCGAATCTTTTGTGGGGCAATGTCTTCGGCGGCGGCTGGCTCTCCGTCCTGACCACCCTCCTCGACATCGCGGTCATCTCCTTCATCCTCTACAAGCTCATCATGCTTGTCAAGGGCACGCGGGCCTGGCAGATCCTGTGGGGGCTGGCGCTGTTCTTCCTGCTCATCTTCGTCAGCGACAAGCTGCAGCTCTACACCCTGAACTGGCTGCTGCGCACGGTCCTGCCGCTGGGTCCTGTGGCCATCGTCATCCTGTTCTACCCGGAACTGCGCCACGCTCTCGAGGAGATGGGCCGCCTGGGGTTCTGGGGACGCGGCTTCAGCTTCCTGGGCAAGGAGGAGATGGCCACGATGATCGACGAGGTGGTCCGGCTGGCCACCCGGCTTTCCCGGAGCAAGGTGGGGGCGCTCATCGTCATCGAGCGCGAGACCGGGCTGGACAACATCGTCGCCACGGGAACGAGGCTCGACGCCGTGGTCTCGCAGGACCTTCTGCACACCGTCTTCTTTCCCGGAAGCCCGCTGCACGATGGAGCTGCCGTCATCCGCTCCAACCGGGTGCTGGCGGTGGGATGCACGCTGCCGCTTTCGGACAGCCCTCACATCTCCAGCATGATCCACACCCGGCACAAGGCCGCGGTGGGGGTGACGGAGCAGTCCGACGCCGTGGTCGTGGTGGTGAGCGAGGAGACGGGCACCATCTCCCTGGCCGTGGAAGGCAGGCTGGAGAGGGGGCTTGACGCGGACGCTCTCCGGGAGCGTCTGCAGAAGCTGCTCATCCCGCAGGAGCGCGCCACGGGAGCGGGCTACCGGATGCTGTTCCGGAGGCATTCGGCGCAGCAGGAACGGCAGAAGCCCGCCGCGGAGCAGGCTGCAGGCTCGCCGGATGCTGCCGCGCAGGAGACCCGGACGGGAGCCGGTCCCGTATGATGGGCGAGAACAGCATCTACAAGATCTTCTCGGTCCTCATCGCCATTGCGCTGGCCATCTATGTGAACAGCGAGCGCAACCCGTACCAGTCGCGCCAGTTGACCGTGCCCCTCGCTCTCGAGAACCAGGAGCCCGGCACGCTCATCGAGTCCGCTCCGTCCACCGTGCAGGTGGACGTCAGCGGTCCCCGGAACTCGCTCTCCCGCGTCTCGGAGCGCGACCTCAAGGCGGCTGTCAACCTGAAAGGCCGGAAGGCGGGCGTGCACAACCTCAGGGTCATCGTGGTCCCTGTGGTGTCCGGGGCGCTTCCCCCGGACCTGTCCTTCGAGCCGCGCACCCCGGTGGTGACGGTGCGGGTGGCCAATATCGCGACGCGGTCCCGGACGCTCGAGCCTGTGTTCCTGCGCCCGGCTCCCGCCGGGTTCAGCTACGCGCCGCCCACGGTGCAGCCGGCGGTCGCCATCCTGTCGGGCTCCCAACAGGCGGTCAACAGGGTGGCCCGGCTCGAGGTGCTGGTGGACGCCGACCCCACGCCGGGACGCCCCATCGAGGGGCGCTTCGAGGTCCGCGCGGTGGACTCCGCAGGCAATCCGGTGGAGGAGGTGAAGACCACGCCCTCCGTCGCCTGGGTGCGCGTGGAGCTGCAGCGGCTGGCGGCGGAGAAGGAGGTGCTGGTCAGCCCCAACGTCATCGGCGTGCCCGCTGCGGGGCACCGCATCACGGCTGTGGACATCCAGCCCCGCTCCGTGCTGCTCACGGGGAACCCGGACACTCTGGCCAAGATAAACCTGGTGACCACGCGGGAGGTGGACATCTCCGACGCCACATCCAGTCTGGTGCGCACCGTCCCGATACTTGTCCCGGAGGGGGTGGCCATCCAGGGGTCGAACCGCGCGCGAATCGAGGTGACGGTGAAGCCGGTCCCGGCCGCCCCGTCTCAGAAAGACTGACTGTCCGCCGGGGCCGGCCGGTCCTGATGTCTGCAGGGGAGAGGAAGAGGTTGCCTTCTTACTTCGGCACGGACGGGGTCCGGGGAGTCGCCAACAGAGAGCTGACCGCCGAGCTGGCCATGCGGCTGGGCGCGGCTGCCGCCAGGGCGCTCCTGTCGCGGCCCCACGGGGTCAGCGTGCTCATCGGGCGCGACCCGCGCATCTCGGGAGACATGCTGGAGAGCGCGCTGGCGGCCGGGTTCGCCTCGCACGGCGCCGACGTCATCCTGGTGGGCGTCATCCCCACGCCGGGGGTGGCGTGGCTGGTCCGGAACACGGACGCGGACATCGGGTGCGTCATCTCGGCCTCCCACAATCCCCTGGAGTACAACGGCAGCAAGTTCTTCGGTCCGGACGGGGAGAAGCTGCCCGACGCCACCGAGCGCCGCATCGAGGAACTGCTGGACGTCCCTTCCGGTCCGCTGCCCACCGGACGCGGGGTGGGCCGCTTCCTGCGCCAGCCGGAGCGCTGCCGCGACTACATCGAAGCGGTGAAGAGCACCGCCCGCCGGCGGCTGGACGGGATGCGGCTGGTCATGGACTGCGCGAACGGCGCGGCGTACGAGATCGCTCCCCGCGTGTTCCGCGAGCTGGGCGCCGAGGTGCTCTGCCTGAGCGCCTCGCCGGACGGGGTGAACATCAACGCCGGGTGCGGCTCCCTTCATCCGGAGGACATGCTGGACGCGGTGCGGCGGAAGGGAGCCGACGCGGGGCTTGCCTTCGACGGGGACGCCGACCGGGTGGTGATGGCCACCGAGCAGGGCGGCCTGGTGGACGGCGACCGCGTCATGGCCATCTGCGCGCTGGATATGGATGCGCGCGGCAAGCTTCCGGGAAGGCGCGTGGTCGCGACCGTGATGAGCAACATGGGGCTGGAAAAGACCCTGGCTGCCCGCGGCATCGTGCTGGACCGGGTGGACGGCGTGGGCGACCGCTATGTGTGGGAGCGCATGAAAGCCACAGGCGCCGCGCTCGGAGGCGAGAAGAGCGGCCACATCATCCTTTCGGAGCATACCACCACGGGCGACGGGATGGTCACCGCGCTGCAGGTGCTGGGCGCGATGCAGGACGCCGGGCGCCCGCTCTCGGAGATGGCCTCCGTCGTCCGCGAGATGCCCCAGGTGCTCGACGGGGTGCGGGTCAGGGTCCGGGAGGGCTGGCGCGAAGAGCCGGCCATCGCGCGGGCCATCCGGGACGCCGCGGAGCGCCTGCGCGGCAGAGGACGGGTCCACGTCCGCGCCTCCGGGACGGAGCCGCTCATCCGCGTGATGGCCGAAGGGCCGGACGAATCCGAGCTGCGCGGGATCGTCGCCGGTCTCTGCTCCGTCATCCGCGACAGCCTGGAGGGGGAGGAGCCCGCGCCGGAGCGGCCTTCGGTTCGGGCCGGCAACGGGTGAATCAAAAGGCCTCCGCCCCGGGGAGGGGACGGAGGCCGAGAGTGAGGAACCGGTGTCGAGCCGGGACGCCTAGCGCCTGCGCCGCAGCAGCAGGCCGCTCATCCCGATGAGCCCGCTTCCGAGCGCCAGCAGGCTGCCCGGCTCCGGGACCATCGCGAAGTTGTCGAAATACAGCTCGTACGGACCGACTCCGCCCAGCCTCTTGATGGCCAGCGCCTCCAGCGTCCCGGTGGCGTTGTCCAGGACTCCGTTTCCGGTGAAGGCGACGACAGACGCGTTCGGGATGTCGATGACCACGGTCTGCCAGGACGGCGAGGCCGAGAGGACCAGCGCGCCGTCAGGTCCGGCGGCGGATGTGAAGGCCGTCGCGCCGATGACCTCGATTGCGCCGCTGGTCCCGCCGTTGCCGCCGATCGGCGCGGCCGTCCCGTTGTCACGCGACAGCAGGGCGATGGCGATGTCGTCACCCGAGGTGTAGAGCACGTCGAACTGCAGCTTCAGGCCATAGTCAATGGCAGGGTTCGGTCGGAACGTTGTATTGAACGTTGTCAGCCGGAGCCAGCTGCCCGTCTCCAGCCACTGGAACTGGACCTTGAGGCTGTTGCTGCCGCCGGACGCGATGCCGGCGACCACGCGGGAGACGTTGTTCGCCGGGTCGGCCGTGTCCATCTGGCCGGACGTCGTGCCCGAGAAGCTCGGCTGGCGGAACATGACCGCGCCGTTCGCCACCGCGTCCGGGTCGTACGCCTCGAAGTCCTCGATGAGGAAGTATTGCGCGGACGCGCTCAGGCTGCAGACGGCGACCAGTGCGGCCACAAGGACGAACCGCATCATCTTCATGGGAGCCACTCTCCTTCTTTGTCACCTGCACGCTCCGCCCGCCGGGGGCCGCCACAGACCACGCACGCGGACAGCGTTCACACCTTCCCGTCCCGGGCCGGCGGCGCGAGCGCACCTTTCGATTTACGGGAATTTCGTGACGCGGGCCGGCAGGCTCGCGTCTCCTGCTCTGCCATTGTAAGACCTGGCCTCCCGCCGGTCAAGCCTCATGAGAAAAACCCGGTATTTCTACCGGGCTCCCTGCGGGCCCCCGGTCGGCTGGACGCCGGAACGGCCGGGGCTGGATGCCAGCCCCGGCCG
>FWWL01005301.1_pt1 | contig 20304 bp, 10 predicted proteins | sample 2228331 | NCBI WGS metagenome assembly FWWL01 (sample SAMEA103939775, study PRJEB20133) | metagenome | reverse complement strand
GGAGGAGGTCAGCGACCCGCTGGACCCGCAGGGCTATGCCGAACGCTGTGCCAGAAGCGACTTCCCCGGCGAAACCTTCCGCGTGCTGAAAGAGAAGGAACTCCGTCAGTACGGCGAGTATCGCACGCGGCGTCTGGTGCTGGAGGCGTGGGAACATCCCAGTTGACATTTCCGCCAATCTCAACGATAATGTGTGCAGAAAGTCAAACAATCCTTGACCTTTTGCACACATAGGCGAGACCGTGAACGATACCCGACTCTACGAAATTGCCGAACGTCAGGCAGGCTACTTCTCCGCGCGGCAGGCGCGCCAGGCCGGGGTCTCCAAAGCCCTGCTCTCCCATCACGTCCGCAGCGGCCGCTTCCTGCGCCTGCGCCGCGGCGTCTATCGCCTGGCGCACTTCCCCGAAACGCCCTACGCCGACCTGTTCACCGCCTGGCTTGCTGCCGGGGAAAGGGCCGTCATCTCCCACGAAAGCGCCCTGCTGCTCTACGGCCTGACCGACCTGCTGCCCGCCGAGACTCACCTCACCGTGCCGCGCACTGCCTCTCGCCGCCTGCCGGGCGTTCGCTTTCACACCGCCCGCCTGACCCCCCAGGAAATCACCACCCGCCAGGGGCTGCCCGTCACCACCCTGCCGCGTACCATGACCGACCTGATCCGCTCCGGCGTGGCAGAAGAATGGGTCAAACAGGCCATCCATCAGGCGCTGAAACGCGGCATGGTCAGCGAGGCGGCGCTGGAAGAGGAAGCCCGTCGGCGCGGGGGGCGGGTCGCTGCCCTCATTCGCCGCGCGCTGGAGGAATCCGATGCGCTATGAGAGCAGCGCGGCCTTTCGCCGCGCCCTGGAAGACCGCCTGCGCCAGCAGGCCGTGCGTTCCGGGACGCCGCTGGTGCGCCTGCGCAAAATGGTCGCCTTTGAGCGCTTTCTGGCGCGCCTCGTCGCCGCGCAGCCGGATGCCTGGGTGCTCAAAGGGGGACTGGCGCTACAGCTCCGTCTGCCCGAGCGCGCCCGCACTACACAGGACATTGACCTGCTCTTGCGTTACTCTCTGGCTGCGGAGGATGTCCATCGCCTCCTGGTTGCCGCGGCGCTGCAGGATATAGGCGATTGGTTCACGTTCGAAGTGGCGCGCCCGGGGCAACCTGCCGGGTTGCGTTTCCCGGTTCAAAGTCTGCTGGATGGGCGGTTGTTCGAGACGTTCCATGTGGATGTGGGCATTGGCGACCCGCTCATTGAATCTCCTGAGCTGCTCACGGCGCCGCCCTTGCTGGCTTTTGCCGGGATTACGCCAGTGACCATACCGGCGTATCCGCTCTCGCAACAGATTGCCGAAAAAGTCCATGCGCTCACCCGCCCGTATGCCTCTGGCGAAAGCAGCCGGGTGCGCGACTGGGTGGATATTCTGTTGATGGCGCGCTGGGAAGGTCTGCGCGCCGGGACATTGCGTCAGGCCTTGCAAGCCACCTTTGCCCGACGCGGCACTCATCCCCTCCCGCAACAGATGCCATCCCCGCCTCGTTCCTGGTCACGCCCCTTTCGCCGCCTGTGTGAACAAACTGGCCTGGAATACGCAAGCCTGGATGAAGCGGCCCAGGCCATGCACCGCTTTCTCGACCCTGTGCTGAGCGGGCAGCCCGGTGAAATCTGGAATCCCCTTCGCTGGCAATGGGAATAACCCGGAGGATTCTCCCATGACCATCTTCGACCTGCACACCGCCGTCCTGAACGAGTACCGTGACTTCGTGCGCTCCTTCATCCTCATCGCCGACCGGCGCATTCAGGAATACGTGGACCGCGTCCTGGATGAAGAGGCGCATCTCTGGCCGGACTTCCTGCTCCAGGTCAGTCCCTCATATCAGCGCGGCCCCAGCGTGGACGACCTGGCGGCCCGCGGCGACCTGCACCCCGAAACGGCGCGCATCTTCCGCAACGAGCGCGGCGAACCCTTCCGCCTCTACCGCCATCAGGAAGAGGCCCTGGAAAAAGCGCGCCGCGGCGAGAGTTACGTCGTCACCAGCGGCACCGGCTCCGGCAAGAGTTTGACCTACTTCATCCCGATTGTGGACTCCATCCTGCGCCGGCCCGTCACCGACAAAACCGTGGCGCTCATCGTCTATCCGATGAATGCCCTGGTCAACTCCCAACTCCAGATGCTGGAAACCCTCAAAACCGGATACGAAGCCCGAACAGGACGCCCCTTCCCGGTCACCTTTGCCCGCTACACCGGCGAGACCAGCGAGGAAGATCGTCAGGCGATGCGCCAGCACCCCCCGCACATCCTCCTGACCAACTACATGATGGCGGAACTGATGCTGGTCCGCGCCGAAGACCGCCGCTTCCTGGATCCCGCCGGGGGCGGCCTGCGCTTTCTGGTCTTTGACGAACTCCACACCTACCGCGGGCGGCAGGGTGCGGACGTGGCCATGCTCATCCGCCGCCTGAAAGAGCGCGCCGCCGCGCCGAACCTGATTCACATCGGCACCTCGGCGACGATGGTCTCCGAGCGGGGCGCCACGCCGCTCCAGCGCCGCCAGGCCGTGGCCGATTTCGCCACCCGTCTCTTCGGTCACCCCTTTACCGATTCCGACGTCATTGAAGAGACCCTCGTCCCCTTCACCCAGGGTGGCCTGCCCTCCCCCGAAGAACTCCGCGCCGCCCTTCTCACGCTCTCACGCTCTCAACCTCTCACGCTCTCCACATACCAGACCCATCCTCTCTCCCGCTGGATAGAACACACCTTCGGCCTCACCCCGGAGCCTGAGGGAGGGTACCGGCGCCGCACGCCCACCACCTTATCCGAGGCTGCCGAGCAACTCGCCCGGGAGACCGACCTGGACCTGCAGACCTGTCAGCAGGCCCTGCGCGTCTGGCTGGCCCTCGGCGGTCAACTGGAGCGCGAAGAGGGCGGTCGGGCTTTCGCTTTCAAACTCCACCAGTTCATCAGCCAGGGGCGCCCCCTCTATGCCACCCTGGAATCCGCCGACCGGCGCGAGTTCACCATTGAAGGCCAGGTACAGGCGGGGAAGAGTCGCCTCTTCGTGCCGCTCTTCTTCTGCCGCCAGTGTGGGCAGGAGTATTACCACGTCCTGCGCGCCGGAGACCGTTTCTTGCCGCACCCGCTGGGCGCCTTTGAGGAGATGGACGAATCCTACCAGCCCGCCTATCTGATGCTGGCCCCGGCCGAAAACGACTGGAGCGAGGAGTACCTGCCTGACGAATGGCGCGAGCCCAGCGGGCGGATCAAGCGCAACGTGGAAGACCGCGTTCCCGAGGCGGTCTGGGTGCACCCCGATGGGACGTTCTCCGACCAGCCGTTGCCGGAGACCGAGGCCGTCAAGATGTGGGTTCAGCCCGAACCGTTCGGCCTCTGCCTGAACTGTGGCGAGTTCTACACCCGTCGGGAGGACGAATTCCGCAAACTGGCCTCCCTTTCCAGTGAGGCACGCTCCAGCGCCACCACCGTGCTGGCCGTCTCGTTGCTGCGGCAGGCCGCCCGTACGGGCGCCGCCCGCGACAAGCTGCTCACCTTCACCGACAACCGTCAGGATGCCTCGCTCCAGGCCGGCCATTTCAACGACTTCATTCACCTGGCCGTGCTGCGTTCGGCGCTGGTCTCGGCCTTGCGGCAGCACGGAACGCTCACACCCGACCGCGTGGCACAGGAAACGGTCGCCACCCTCAAGTCCGGTTTCAGCATTCGTGACATCGCCCGCAATCCCGAACTGGACCCGAACTCCCAGGCCGCCCGGCAAGTCTGGGAGACCTTCACCGAACTGACCGAATACCGCCTCTACGAAGACCTGCGGCGCGGCTGGCGGGTCATCCAGCCCAACCTGGAGGAACTTGGCCTGCTGCGGATAGAGTACCGCGGCCTGGAGGAACTGTGCCAGGATGGGAAGGCCTGGGCCTTCCATCCTGCGCTGGCGGCCAGAAGCCCCGCGGAGCGCGCCGCGCTCCTGCGTCCGCTACTGGACCATTTCCGCCGCAAACTGGCTATCAATGCCCGCATCCTGCAGGAAGAGGCGCAAAGTTCCCTGCGCCGTCGCTGCGAACAGCACCTCAACGAGTTCTGGGGACTGGACCCGGATAGCGATGAACTGCGCACGGCGAATTGCTTCGTGTTGCAGGGGCGATCCTCCCGGCCGGTGGAGGGGTTCAGCCTGGGCGCGCGCAGTGCTTTGGGGCGTTACTTGCGCCGCCAACTGGGGCTGAGCACCGAAGCATACCGTCTGGTGATGGAAGCCCTGCTCGACCTGCTGGTGCGTCACGGCTTGCTGGTGCGCCTCGACCCGGTTGACGACCACCAGCGCTTTCAACTGGACGCCGCCTGCCTCATCTGGAAGGCCGGAGATGGCACGCCGCCGCCGCTGGACCCGATATACACCCGCCGCGCCACTGCCGACGCTTACGTCGGTCGCGAACGGCCGATCAACGCTTTCTTCCAGCGCTTCTACCAGGAATCCGTTGCCGACCTGGTCGGGCTGGAAGCGCGCGAGCATACAGCCCAGGTGGTCGCGCCCGGCGAGCGCCAGCGCCGCGAGCGCCGCTTCCGCTGGGAGGCCAGCGATACGACGAAAGAGAGCGAACTGGGCCGTCGCCTGCCCTACCTGGTCTGCTCGCCGACGATGGAACTGGGCATTGACATCGCCGACCTGGACATCGTGCATCTGCGCAACGTCCCGCCCACGCCGGCCAACTACGCCCAGCGCAGCGGGCGCGCCGGACGACAGGGGCAGGCGGGTCTCATTTTCACCTACTGCGGCGCGCTCAACCCGCATGACCAGTATTTCTTCCGCCACCGCCAGGACATGGTGGCCGGAAGTGTGCGCGCCCCCAAACTGGACATCACCAGCGAGAGCCTCCTGCGCGCCCATTTGCACGCCCTCTGGCTGGCCGAGGTGCGCCTGCCCCTGCGCCAGTCGGTCGAAGAAGTCATTGACACCAACCAGGACGACCTGCCGCTGCGCCCCGAAGCGCAGGCCGCCATCCAGTTGAGCGCCGCCACCCGCCAGCGGCTGCGCGAGCGCATGCGCCGCGCCCTGCAGGCGGATGAATCCCTGCTGCGCGCCGCGCCCTGGTTCTCCGATGCCTGGCTCGACCGCGTCCTCGAAGAAGCCCCGCAAGCCTTCGACCGCGCCTTCGACCGCTGGCGTGAACTGTACCGCGCCGCCACCCGTCAACTGCTCGAAGCCCAGTCCGCGCTGCTGCGCGCCCGCCGCGCCGAAGACCAGCAAAACGCCAACCGCCTGCAACAGGAAGCCATCCGCCAGCGCAACCTGCTGCTGAAAATCGAAACCTCGCGCGAGGAAAGCGACTTTTACCCTTACCGCTACCTGGCCAGCGAGGGCTTTTTGCCCGGCTACAACTTTCCGGCCCTGCCGGTGCGCGCCTGGGTGCCGCGTAGCGATGGCGAATTCATCGCCCGGCCCCGTTTTCTGGCCCTGCGCGAATTTGCCCCCGGCAACTTTCTCTACCATGAAGGCGCGCGTTGGGAAATCATCGGCTTCCAATCCCCGCCCGGCGGGCTGGACGAACGCCGCCGCTCCCTGCGCCTGTGCTACACCTGCGGCGCGTTCTGCCAACCGAACTTGGACCTATGCCCAGCCTGCAACGCGCGCTTCAACGCCGAAAATAGCCTGATTGCTGCCCTGCTGGACATGCCCAATGTCAAGACCCGCCGTCGCGAGCGCATTACCTCGAACGAGGAAGAGCGCCGTCGCCGCGGCTACCGCATTGAGACCTTTTATCAGTTTTCTCCTTCCTCGCCCGTCATCCTCGCCGACGTTTACCTCTCTTCCACGCTCCCGCCCTCAGGCGCTCTCTCCAGTCCTACCGCGCTCCTCCGCCTCTCCCATGCCCCCGCCGCTACCTTACTGCGCGTCAACCATGGCTTGCGGGCCGCACGCACCGAGGGCTTCGTCATAGACTTCGAAAGCGGCGCTTTCATCTCCGAAACCCAGGACCAACCCACTCGTCCCCCTCAGCCTCAACGCCTGGAGACCGTGCGCCTGAGCGTGCAGGACACCCAGAACCTGCTTCTGCTCCGCCCCGCCGACCCGGCCCTGTTCCAGGACCGCGCCTTTGAGACCACCCTCCGCGTCGCTCTGCAGCGAGGGCTAGAACAGGTCTATCAACTGGAAGAGGGCGAACTGGCGGCTGAAAGCATTGGCCGGGACGAGCACCGCACCATCCTGCTCTACGAGACTTCCGAGGGCGGAAGCGGCGTGTTGCGCCGTCTGATTGAAGAGCCAAACGCCCTAGCCGAGGTCGCCCGCGCGGCGCTGGAGCGCGCCCACTATGACGTGAACGGTCAGGACCAGAAGCCCGATTGCATTGCTGCCTGCTACGAGTGCCTGCTCAGTTACAGCAACCAGTTGGAGGCCCTATTCATAAACCGGCGCTGCGTGTGTCAGACCCTGCTCGACCTCAGCCACAGCCGCGTCCTGCCGCGTCAGGCCGGGCGTTCCTACGCTGAACATCTGGCCTGGCTGCGCTCGCTCACCGACGCCCGCTCCGACCTGGAACGCCGCTTCCTGGATGTGTTGGCAGCCGGCGGCTATCGCCTGCCGGATGACGCGCAACACGCCATCCCCGAACCGCGCTGCGTGGCCGACTTCTTTTACGAGCCGAACATCTGCGTCTTCTGCGACGGCAGCGTCCACGACCAGCCTGAACAGCGCCGCCAGGACGAGGCCCTGCGCGCCGAACTGCGGGCGCGCGGTTACCGCGTCATCGTTATCCGCTACGACCACGCCCTGAGCGCGCAAATCCAGGCGCATCCGGAAATCTTCGGCAGCAGTTAAACCCTTGCGGTTTTCTGGGCAGGGGCATTGTGTAGGACAAACTTCAGTTTGTCCGGACAAGCTAAAGCTTGTCCTACAAGTTCCTTCTGTAAAACGCTTGGGACGCAACAGCGCTGTACCCTGATATGCCTGGCTCGCCAGGCGATAAATCACTCACAGCGCGTGGTTTTTGTATGGGGCGCGGTGCATGGGGCGCGGCGTGCCGCGCCCCTACGATGCCCGTGGATGGATTTAAAAAATCCTGGTGCCCTGGTGGCCCGGTGTAAATCTCTTTCCTCTCCCCCCACGCCACCAGCGCGCGCCCGGCGGTACACACAAGGAAAAGAGTTACCTGTGAAACCCATTTGCCTGCTAATGCTCTTAGCTCTCGCCCTCGTGCTGAGCGTCGGCGCGGTCCAGGCCGCGCCGGGCGCCTACTACGTCGCCCCCGACGGCAACGACGCCAACCCCGGCACGCTCGCTGCCCCGTTCCGCACCATCCAGAAATGCGCCAGCGTCGCGACGGCGGGGGACACCTGCTTCATCCGCGCGGGCGTCTACCGCGAGACCGTGCGCCCGACCCGCTCCGGGACAGCGGGAGCGCCCATCATCTTCAAGCCTTACAACGGCGAACACGTCGTCATCAGCGGCGCGGATGTGGTCAGCGGCCCATGGACGCTGCACAGCGGCGCTATCTACCGCACCTCGCTGGGATGGTCCCTCAACGTCCGCACCCCCTCGCAGGTGACCAACAACCAGATTTGGGTGGATGGCGTGATGCTGCCGGAGGCGCGCTGGCCCAATGTGCCGCTGGACCGGGTCACCCACTTCACCAATGCGGACAAGGCGCAGGCGGAAGGCGTTCAACTCCTGAGCACGACCAGCGCCATCTACACCGACACCGCGCTCGCGGGCTTTGCCCCCAACGCCTGGGCTGGCGCCAAAATCAACTTCGGGCCGGGCTTCAGCCTCATCCACACCACCTGCGACGTGACCGCCTCCAGCGCCAGCTCGGTCACCTTCGAGTGCAATCCCGATCCCGGCGCCTACAACGCGCGCACGCACTGGGACCTGAACGACATCATGCTCCGTCCCGCCGTGGGCAACTACTACTACCTGTGGGGCAAACTCCTCGCCCTGGATGCACCCGGCGAGTGGTTCTACGATGAGGCCAGCGGCACGCTCTACCTCTGGCTGCCGGATAGCAGCGCGCCCGCCGGCCACACCATCGAGGCCAAACGTCGCCCCTGGGCCTTCGACCTGACCGAGCGCTCCTACATCACGCTCGATGGCCTGCACATCTTCGGCGCCAACATCCGCACCGATGTGAACACGCATCACCTGCTGCTCCAAAACCTCGACCTGCGCTATCTCTGGCACTTCCAGCAAATCCCACCCCTGTACTACACCAACGGCACCTACGGCATCGAATTCCGCGGCAACGACAACGTGCTGCGCGATAGCACGCTGGCCTACAGCGCGGCGGAAATGATCAAACTAAGCGGCCTGCGCAACCTTGCCGAGAACAATGTGCTGTACGATACGGGCTATATGGGCAGCGCGGTCGGCGTCTCCGGCGCTGCCTACCAGCAAACCAACCCCGGTGGCGCGCAGCGCAACATCCTGCGCCAGAACACGATCTTCAACGGGGGGCGCTACCTGGTACAGGCGGATCCCGGCCTGGACGTGCTGTACAACGACCTGTACCTCTCCCACCTCCAGATGATGGACGCCGGCACCATTTACAGTTGGGGCACCGATGGCAAAAACGCGGTCATTGCCTGCAACTGGGTCCACGACAACTACGGTGAGCGCAACCCGGCGCTGCACTACTGGGGTGGCCACGGCATCTACCTGGATGACGACACCTACAACTACATCATCTACCGTAACATCATCTGGAACCACACCTCGCCCGGCATCTTCATGTACGGCGTCAACGGCACCGTCGTGCCGGAGCTGGCCGGGCAGCCCTCCAACCGCTACGTGTACAACAACACGGTGGATGGCGAAATCGCGGCGGACGCCAAAGGCAACTACAACGGCGCGCCGCAGACGCTCACCGGCACGGTCTTCATCAACAACCTCGCCGCGAAAGTCTCCCTGAACAACCCCGACCTCATCGCCCACCACAACTTCATGGGCGATCCCCTCTACGTCAACCGCGCGGAGCGGAATTACGCGCTGCGGCCCTACTCCCCGGCGGTCAATGCGGGGGTGGACGTGGGCAGTCCGGTCATGGACGCTCACATGCAACCGGTCGGAGCGCCTGATCTCGGCGCGCTGGAATACCAGCGCCCGGCGTGGGTGGCAGGGGCACTCATCCGCCCTCAGGATGTGAGCGCGCTCACCGTGGCCTGTCAGGCTCAGGCCGACGGCGTCACCGCGCGTTGCACTGTCGAAAACCTGCCGCTGGGCCGCAAACCGTCGCCGGATTTCCAGATCCGCATCGGCAGCGCGCCCCCTGTCGGCTGTACCAATCATCCCAATTACACCACCCACCTCACCACCGGCGCGTGCATCGTCAACACGGCGGGCCTGAGCGGCACGCAACCCATCGCCGTCCGCCTGGCGTCGGGGGATTGGCGGGATGTGGGAAGCGTGGACCTGGGGCCCCTGGCGCTGTGGCGCGTCACCCCTGAGAGGACGAGCAGTACCGGCGGTGCGCGCCTCACGCTGGAAGGGCGGCGCTTCGCGTCCGGCGTGAGCGGGTATGCGCGTCCCGTCACCTTCACTAACACGACGGGCCAGGCGCTCTACGCCCACCCCGCGCTGGTCACCGTGGATACTGCCGCGCTCATCGCCGCCGGCAAGCTGCGCCCCGATTGCGGCGACCTGCGCTTTGCCGACGAGTACAGCGCGCTCCCCTACTGGCTGGAAGGCGGCTGCAACACGGCTTCCACGCGCCTGTGGGTCAAGGTGAGCTATCTTCCACCGGGCAGCAGCACCATCACCCTCACCTACGGCACGCCGTCCCTGGCCAGCGCCAGCGATGGCACGGCGACCTTCACCTTCTTCGACGATTTCGAGGACGGCGTGGTGGATCCGCGCTGGACGCTGCAAAGCGGCACTTTCTTCACCCTGAGCGAGACCGGCGGAGAGATGCGCCTGACTGGGCAGACCACTGACGCCAACAAGTATCAACCGGTGGGCTTCTACCTCAACCTGTGGCAGCTCACCCTCCCCGCCGACTTCGCCTTCGACTCGGAGCTAAGCGTAGTGAGCGGGCCGGCGAATTTCAAAGCGGGGCTGGGGACGGAGCTCAACCTGCAAGGCATGGGCAGCGGCGGCAAAAACATCGCCTACTGGGACGGCAGCAAATGGAACGTGGTCGGGACCAGCACCATCACCAGCGGCACCTTCAGCAAGCGCAAATTCAGCATCGGCGCAAGCGGCACGCCCACGCGCACCCTGCGCTGGCGCGAAAACGGCAATCTAAACACAGTGCTGGTCACCTGGCAGAAACAAGATCCCGGCCTCGGCTTCTTCACCTACGGCCCCGATGCCGTCGCCGCCTTCGACGTGCGCTTTGACAACATCCGCATCCGCCCCTACGCCTTCCCGGAGCCAACGAGCACGGTGGGAGCAGGGCGCCCGGCGGGCATGCGCGTCCTTATCGGCGACCAGGCGTGCACCGACATCACCGTCACCGACGCGACCCGCCTCACCTGCACCGCCCCACCCCACGCCCCCGGCTGCGTAGCCGTGACCGTCATCAACCCCGACGGGCAGAGCGCGACGCTGCCCAACGGCCTGTGCTACGGCAGTCCCGTATACCTGCCGCTGGTGATGAAGCGGTAAAACCGTCTCGCGCGGGTCTGGAAAACAGGCATACGCCTGAGCAAGGATACCCGTAGGAGCACCCCTTGCGGTTGCACCCAATCCTTGCATTTCCGGAAAAGATTGTAACTGCCTACTCATAGCGACTGAAATCGCCTCTGATGGGCTTATAGCCTGGCGTCCCTGCCCCTACAGCGGGGGCGATTCTAACCGCTAGCCGATAAGCCGCGGCGAGGGGGTATTTCAGTTTGTCCGGACAAGCTAAGGTTTGTCCGGACAAGCTGAAGCTTGTCCTACAATTTTTCGGTAAAACACATGAGGCGAACAGCGCTGTACTCTAATATGCCTGGGGCGCGACGCATGGGGCGCGGCGTGCCGCGCCCCTGCGATGCCCATTTTTACGCCCTGGTGGCTTTGTGTGAATTTCTTAACGTGATGCGCATGGGGCACCTCCACCCCCGTTCCTCGCGCTCGCTCACATTGCATCCTGCCTTAGCCATGCTACAATTAAATCCATGAAAGACGCTGCGATTCCCACCATAGGCGTGCTAGCCGGCTGGCAGTTCTACTGGACTGCCACACCGATGAGCTACCTCAGTCCCGTCTTTGAAGGGATTTGCCAGGCGGCCCAAAACCTGGGTTGCAACCTCTTGCTCGCCTGCGGCATGGGCCCTTCGGCCACCACCGATGATCCGCTGCGGCCGGCCTGGCCTCAGTTCCCCGCGGGGGACGACCCGGAGGAGCAGTCGGACTTCGTCCCCGTGGGGCCGTGGAATACCGACGGCCTGATTGTGCTCAATCCCCTGCACCGCCCCGCCCGCTCCCGCTACATTCAGGAGGTCATGGCTGCCGGACATCCGGTGATTTTTGTCGGCGCGGGCGAGGCCGGACCGACCGTGGCCGCGGATAACGAAGCGGGCATCCTGGAAGCGATGCTGCACCTGGTGCAACACGGGCATCAGCGCATCGCCTTTATCGCCGGTAGCCAGGAGGATATGGGCGGCGATACCGGGGAACGCCTGCAGGCTTATCAGTTCGCCCTGCGCGCTTACGGCCTGGTGCACGATCCGCGCCTGGTGGCGTTTGGGCGTCACACCTACACCGGCGGCTACGCAGCCATGCGCGCCATCCTCGCCAGCAAGGCCCCCTTCACGGCCGTGCTGGCCAGTAACGACGAGTCGGCCCTGGGTGCCTGGCAGGCCCTGCGTGAAGCCGGGTACCGCGTGCCCAAAGACGTCGCCCTCATCGGCTTCGATGACCGCATCGAGTGTGCCGTGCAGGAGCCACCGCTGAGCAGTGTCCACATTCCCCTCTACAGGATGGGCTATCAGGCTTTGAGCCTGCTGTACCAGCACCTGCTCAGCGGCCTGCCCTTGCCGGAGCGCGTCAAAATCCCCACCCGCCTGGTGGTCCGCGAATCCTGCGGATGCCGGCGCAATCATGTGCCGGAAATCACCCTCTCCCACGCGCTCGAACTGGCGCAAAACATGGCGGTCGCCATGGTGACCGAAGCGCAGAATTTAACGGCTGCCCAGTTACAGGTCTTCAACCAGCGTCTCATTGATGGGTTTGTTGTCAGCATCACTCAGAACAATCCCGTAGCTTTCCGTCAGGCTCTGGATCAAGTCCTGCAAGACACAGCCAGTTACCAGGATCCGGTGATCTGGCAAACTGCCATCTCATACCTGCGTCAGTCCCTGCAAGTCCCCGAACGTCTGGGGCTACCGAGTCTTTCCTCCGCCGCCAAAAGCACGGCCTATCAACTTCTGGATGATGCGCGCTTGAGCATTACTGCAGCCGTGCGGCGCCAGGACCGGCGGTTTGTCGTGCAACAACGCTGGAACGAAAATCGCCTCGGCGTGCTGACGGCGCGCCTGCTCTCCGCCCTCAACGAAAGTGACATCATGCGCATCCTGGCGCAATACCTGCCGGAAATCGGGATCGAAACGGCGGCCCTGGCCTATTACGAGGCCGAGGAGGATGATCCGGTGGCGTGGAGTCAATTGCGGTTTGTGACGGGGGCCGATGCTCCCCCGGCGCGCTTCCGCACGCGCACGTTTCCGCCTGGCGAGGCATGGCCGATAGCGCCGCCGTACCAGTTGGCGCTGGTCCCGCTGGTCGGCCCTACCGGCTTGCTGGGATACGCCATCTTCGATACCCATCGCCTGGAGCTGTACGGCACCATCGCCCAGCAGCTTGCCGCCGCCCTCAACACCGCCCGCCTGTACCAGGAGGCGATGGAAGGCCGCCGCCTGGCCGAGGAAGCGAACCGCCTCAAGAGTCGCTTCCTCTCGACCGTCAGTCACGAGCTGCGCACGCCGCTCAACTTCATCATCGGCCTGAGTGGGATCTTGCTGCAGGCGCAAGACGAGTTGCCTCCAGGGCCACGGAAGGATATCGAGCGCATCCACACGCACGCCCAACAATTGAGCTGGCTCATCGGGGATGTGTTGGACCTGGCCAGCAGCGATGCAGGCCAGTTGCGCCTGAGCTGGGATTACCTCGATCTCAGCGAAACCCTGCGCGTCGTCGCGGAGATTGGGCGCCAGCTCGCCGCGGATAAGGGCCTGATGTGGCAGGATAACCTGCCTCCCAGCGGCCCCTGGGTGTGGGGGGACCGCATCCGCCTGCGCCAGATCGCCCTCAACCTGGTGACCAACGCCATCAAGTTTACCAGCCAGGGCTCGGTCACCCTGGAGATCCGGGAGGAGGCGGGGCAGGTGACCGTCAGCGTGCGCGACACCGGCCTGGGCATTCCACCGGAGGAGCAACCGCTGATTTTCGACGAGTTCCGCCGTTCCGAGCGCAGCATTCAACGCGGGTATGGCGGTCTCGGTCTGGGTCTGGCCATTTGCAAGCGTCTGGTCACGCTGCACGGGGGCGACATTGGGGTCTATTCCAGCGGGGAAGAGGGGAGTGGCTCGACGTTTTACTTTATGCTGCCCACCGTGCCGGCCCCCACCCCGCGGCCCGAGACGCCCAACGGACGGCAACGGCATGTGCTGGTCCTGACGCGCCAGCCGGCCACGGCCCAGGGGCTGATCGCGCACCTGAGGCAGCAAGGGCTCACGGCTGATCTGGCGCCGCTGGATCAAACTGCGGACTGGCTGCCCCGACTCAGCACCACGCCGCCGGAAGCCATCGTGCTGGATATGAGCAGCATCCCCGATCATGAATGGGACATCATCAAAATTCTTAAAAGTAACCCGGCTACCCAGACCCTGCCCCTGCTTTTCTACACGCTGACGTCTGCCGGGGGCACAGTCCTGGAGCTGGATTACCTCACCAAGCCGTTTGCGCTGCAGGATTTAACGCGCGCGCTCGACCAGCAATGGCTGGTGGGTGACATCGCGCAAGGGGAGAAAACCATCCTCATCGTGGATGATGATCCCAACACGCTGGAGATGCATGCGCGCATCGTCCAGGCTCACTCCCCGCGGCACCACATTCTGCGGGCGCGGCACGGGCGCGAGGCGTTGGAGCTGCTCCAAAAGGAGAAAGTGGACCTGGTTCTTTTGGATTTGATGATGCCGGAGCTGGACGGTTTTGGCGTGCTGAGCGCCATGCGCGAACAGGAGCGCATGCGCAACATCCCGGTGATCGTGCTCACGGGGCAGGTGCTCACCGCCCAGGAGATGGCGCGCCTCAACCGCGGGGTGGCGTCCGTGCTAAACAAGGGCCTCTTCAGCGTTGAGGAGACGCTCGCGCACATCAGCGCCTCCCTGGAGCACAAGCGCAAGCTCAACAGCGAAACGCAACGCCTGGTGCGCCAGGCCATGGCCTTCATCCATGAGCACTACGCGGATCCCATCACGCGCGAGGACATTGCCCGTCACGTGGGCCTGAACGAGGATTACCTGACGGCTTGTTTCCGGCAGGAGTTGGGCAAGACGCCCATCGCTTACCTGAACGCCTACCGCATCCACCAGGCCAAACAGCTTCTCAAGAACTCGGACAAAACCATCACCGAGATCGCCATGGGAGTTGGCTTCTCCGACAGTGGCTACTTCACGCGCATGTTCAAACGCGAAGTGGGCGTTTCCCCGCAAGCCTATCGGCGCCAGTCCGGTTAGGCGGCAGCCATGGGGACGATGCATCGCCCCCCCCCCGTTGCACGGCCCCATCCGCCCGGGCGTTAAACATTCGGGCCACGTAACTGCTTACTCATAGCGATTGAAATCGCCTCTGATGGGCTTGTAGCCCAGGGGGCAGGGACAAGCCCTGCCCCTACAGCAGGCGCGGTTTTAACCGGTAGCCAATAGGCCTCGGTGAGCAGTTAACCTTATAACATCTCTGAAAAATCCCGCTTCACCTCGCTTTTTTTCAAGCCAACACCTGTAAACCTTTGTATACTGGCTCACAGTGATGCAGGATCATACAGCGTTTCGGCGCTCGTAACCAAAAGCCGAGGCCCCGTGAGCTTGCGTCACACCCCAAACCCCATTATTCCAATAGGAGGATAGCGATGAAAAACCGATTGTTTGCTGTGGTCAGCATGGTGCTCCTCGTGAGCATGATCTTGACCGCCTGCGGCGGCAAGACCCCGACCCCCACGACCGCTCCTGGCGGTGGCACGACGGCGGAACCGACCACCAAGCCCGGGCAGAAGGTCACGCTGCGCGTGCTGGTTCACCAGAACCCCCCGATGGTCGAGTTCATGGAGGCCTTCAACAAGAAGTTCGAGGCGGCGCACCCCGATATTGTCATTGACATGTCGGTCGTGAACGCCAACGACCTGAGCACGGTCACGCAGACCCGCCTCACCGCCAATGACCTGGATGTCATTGACATGTTTGGCTTCGCGAACGGGGCCAAGCCCTACATGAAGAACGTTGATCCCCCCAACTGGCAGACCCTGATCGAGGCCGGGTACCTGATGGAGCTGACCGATCAGCCGTTCGTCAAGAACTACGCTGAGAACTCGATCCGCGATGCCTGCACGTACAACGGCAAGGTGTACTGCGTCAACCTGGGCCGTGTCGTCTACAGTGGCCTGTACTACAACAAGGCCCTCTTCAATCAGTACAACGTCAAGGTCCCGACCACCTGGGGCGAACTGGTCGCTGCGTGCGAGACCTTCAAGCAGAATGGGATCCCCTGCATGACCGCCGGTGGTAAGGACGGGTGGCCGATCTTCGTGGGCGCTTACGGCCTGCTGGGCGCCATCTACCCCGACCAGGAGAAACTGGTGGAGGGTCTGTGGACCGGCACCATCAAGTGGAACGACGAGAAGTCCCTGGAGATGTGGCGCAAGATGAAAGTCTACGCCCAGGACATGATGGAGCCCGGTGCGAGCGGCATTGCCGGTGACGCGGCGCCTGGTCGCTTCGCCTCCGGTGCGGTGGCGATGTTCGCGGGCGGTTCCTGGTACGCTCCGGCGATCGAAGCGGCGCAGCCCGACTTCGAGTGGGGCTACATCCCCTTCCCCGGCAGCGACAACCCTGAAGACAACAAGTACCTCTTCGGTAAGTACGACCAGGGTTGGGCCATCGCAGCCAACACGCCGAACAAAGAGGCCGCCCTGCTCTACCTGGCCGAGTTCTCCGCCAAGGACAACTACCAGGCCTTCGTGAACGCCGTGGGCTTCATCCCCACCCAGCCGGGTGTGACTCTGGATACCCAGATCGGGCGCGAAATTGGGCCTTACCTGGACAACTTCCGCGTCGGGTACGAGCAGTACTGGGTCGCCCCGAAGGGTGTCGGTCAGTACGCCAACCCCTGGGCCTCCTACTTCAAGCCCTTCGGCACCTTCGAGGACCCGGTCGAGCTGGCCAACAAGGTCCAGGCTGACCTGCAGGCCGGTTTGGACGCCAACAAGTAAGTCATCCTGCAGTGACCCTCTGGCTTCTCGTCCCAAGGCGAGAAGCCAGAGGCTGCAAAGCAGGGCCGGGGATGGCAGCCCCCACCTCCGGCCCTGAGGGCCATCAAGTCAACACCAGCTCAAACCGCTGACAAGCGGCTCTTTGAAAAGGATCCATAACTACCTACCTTGTCTCATCGGCTAGCGGTTAAAACCGCCCCTGTAGGGCGCTACGCGCCGGGTGACCGTACCCTTGGCTATAAGCCCATCAGAGGCGATTTCAATCGCTATGAGTAGGCAGTTACAAGGATCCATAAAATACGCCCCGCCTTCTGGCTGGGGGGAGCCCTGCGGGTAGCTCATCCCTTTCTCGTTTCCTTTCTCGTGCGCACAGAGAAAGGCCCGCTAAGGGCTTTTAGCCGTAACGGTGAAGCCCGTTGGTCTGAGATGAGCCAAACGTGAATGAATTTGTCAAATCGGCCTTTGTAGGAGGCCACACTTACCCACAGGGAGGTTATGATGTTAAACTATCCATTTGGGCGTGGGCGCGCAAAATTGGCCCCTTACCTGCTGCTGTTCCCAGGGGTCTTTTTCTACCTGCTCATCTCTTTGGGGCCCTCGATGGCGACCGCGGTTTACTCCTTCACCGATGCCACGGGCATCCGCGGCGCACCGATCCATTGGGTTGGGCTGGCTAACTACAAGGAATTCCTCTTCATGGGACAGGCTTCCCGTGACAACCTGGAAATCCTGATCCGCACCCTCAAGTTCTCGATTTTGGTGACCTTTATCCAATTTGCGCTGGGTCTATTGGTCGCAATCCTGGTCAACCAGCGCATTAAAGGCGCCAACGTCTTCCGCACCCTGTACTTCATGCCCGTCATTCTGGGTGTGGTCATTCAGGGCCTGATGTGGTCCCTGTTCCTCTATCCCATGGGCGGCCCCATGGCCAAAATTCTCGAATTTTTCGGCACTCGCTCCGAGTTTCTGGGAGGACAACCCGGCGAGGCCTTTGCCTGGGTCACCTTCGTGCAGATTTGGGCCAACATGGGCGTGACCATGGTGATCTTCCTGGCCGGCCTGCAAACCATCCCCCACGAGCTTTACGAAGCCGCGCGTATTGACGGGGCCAATAGCTGGCAGGTCTTCTCCCAGATCACCTGGCCGCTGCTGACGCCCAGCGTCAACACCAACCTCCTGCTCAACATCATCGGGTCGCTCCAGGCGTGGCAGCTCTTCATGGTGTTGTTAGGGTATCGAAATGGTACCCAGGTTCTGGGATACCTCATTTACGCGCAAGGTTTCGGTCAGACCTCAGGCAGCGTGACCAGCGCCTTCCGCCAGGGGTATGCCGCCGCCGCCTCCATCGTTCTCTTCTTCCTCGTGCTCATCATCGGCATGGCGGTTCAGACCTATCTCCAGCGTCGCGAAGAAAGGATTTTAGGGTGATATGAACGCGAACCTGAAACCATCCCTGCCCAAAGATACCGGTAAACCCTTCCCGTGGGGCCGCATTGCCACCTACGCCGTGCTGCTCTTCTTCGCCGTGCTCTACGCAGGCCCCCTGTTCATGCTCATCATCACGGCGTTGAAGACCATGCCGGAGTTCATGAAGAACCCCACGGCCCTGCCCAGCGCGCTGCACTTCAAGAATTTCGTGGATGCGTGGAACAAGGCCAACTTCCCGCGCTATCTCACCAACTCGATCATCTACACAGTCTCGGCCACAACGATTTTCGTGTTGACGGCAGTGTTCGTGGCGTTCCCCATCGCGCGCAATTACGTCAAGGGCTCCAAGGCGCTGCTCACCCTCTACGTGATCGCCCTCTTCCTGCCCGCGGCGCTGATTCCGCAGTTCCAGTTGATCCTGGCCCTGGGACTCTACAACAACCCCATCGGCTACATCATGCTCTTCCTGGTCAATCCGGTGGGCATCGTCATCCTGGTCAACTTCATCAAAACCATTCCCAAGGAATTGGATGAAGCCGCCGCTCTGGATGGGTGCGGATACTTCCGCTTCGTCACGTCCATCATCTTCCCGCTGATCCAGCCAGCGGTTGCCACCGTGGCCGTGCTGCACGCCATTGGTATCTGGAACGAGCTGGTGATGGCCACCATCTACCTGACCAACAAGAACTACTACCCCATCACCCGCGGCATGATCGTGTTCCAGGGTGTGTACGGCAGCAACTGGCCCACCCTGGCCGCCGCCGTGCTCATCATGACCCTGCCCATGATCGTGCTGTTCCTGTTCCTGCAACGCTACATCATCTCTGGTCTGACCCAGGGTGCTGTGAAGGGGTAGTCCTATGAAACGATTGATCCCTATCCTGTTAATCATCACGTTGCTGATCAGCGCATGCAGCCCGCAGAAGACGCCGCTGCCCACCCCAACCCCGACGCCGATTCCTGAACGGCCAGGCTGGAAACTGGTCTGGCACGATGAATTCGACGGTGACGCCATTGACCGCACCAACTGGACCTTCGACCTTGGCGGTGGCGGTTGGGGCAACGGCGAGGCCCAGTACTACACCTCCCGTCCGGAAAATGCCCGCGTCGAAAACGGCCTGCTCATCATTGAAGCCCGCCAGGAAAAATACGAGGGCTCCTATTACACGTCAACCCGGCTTAAGACCCAGGGGCTCCAATCGTTCCAATACGGGCGCATCGAAGCGCGTATCAAGGTGCCCAGCGGCGCAGGTCTCTGGCCCGCCTTCTGGATGCTGGGATCCAAATTCGGCGTCGAACCCTGGCCCGACTGTGGGGAAATTGACATCATGGAATACGTTGGGCGCGAGCCGAACCTGGTCATGGGCACGGTGCATGGGCCCGGCTACTCCGGCGCGCTCGGCATCGGCAAATGGCTGCGCGTGGAGGAAAACGTAGCCGATGACTTCCACGTCTTTGCCATCGAGTGGAAAGAAGGGCAAATTGACTGGTACTACGATGACGTGCACTATTTCACGATCGTGCGTGAGGATGTAGGGGAGCGGCCCTGGGTCTTCGATCAGCCTTTCTTCATCATTCTCAACCTGGCCATCGGTGGAACCCTGGGCGGCGTCATCGGCCTCAAGACTGAGTTCCCGGCACAATACCTTGTGGACTACGTACGGGTTTATCAGCCAGCGCCGTAAACCTGGATGGCAAAAGCCTGCCGGATAATCCGACAGGCCCATGGATGCGAAGCTGGACTTATCAAAGCCGGCCTCCCGCTCCAGGATGCGGCGGTGAGTGCGCTCACTTTCCATCCGTGACAATTCGGGGGCCGGCTTTTTGCGCAGTCGTGGCTCCGTTCACAGACTTAGATGGAACATCCAAGGCTGGTGAGGTGCAGCATTTTAACATATCAAGCCCGAACGAAGCCCCTACCACAAGCTTCTAAAGTAGCCTTGAAGGGTAAAATTGATGGAGACCTTCCATCGCGTTGGTTTACCATGCAACTTCTCTAGCTTTCAAATTGGATTTTCAGAAAGATGTGACCGAACCCTAATAGCATCGGTCCCAAATGCGGGCACAAGACAGATCGTCAGCCCCGCACTGAAACCAGGTTGATTTGCTGATTTGCCGATTCGCTGATTTGCTGATTCTTAAGAGGAGGTCAAAATGGTTGGTTGTTTCAGAACATTCATGACCATAGTGCTCCTGCTTGGTCTCTTGCTTGGGACCCAGATCGTTGGGGCAACTGGTGTTTCTTCAAAGCAAGCCCAGGGTTTTGACGCGCCTCAATCGGTTCCAGTGAACCCAGCAGGTGCGCTAAACATCCAGGCCACGGCAGAGCGGGGCCTCTCATCCAGCTTGACCCTGCCCATCATCGCCGACTTTGAGGATGGCAATGTTGACGTCTGGTTCACCTACGGCGACTGGGGCGCGGGGGCAAGCCTCGTCAAATCCGTCGTCATGACCAATACCCTCTCTACCCTCGACGCGGCGGAGAACG
>FWWL01005300.1_pt1 | contig 20306 bp, 15 predicted proteins | sample 2228331 | NCBI WGS metagenome assembly FWWL01 (sample SAMEA103939775, study PRJEB20133) | metagenome | reverse complement strand
CATAGATCTTAATCCAAAGCACATTAACGCCTTATTTGACAGAGGACAACTTTTTTTAAGCAATTCCAAATATACAAATGCACTAAGTGATTTTACAAACTTAAAAAATATACTTCCCGATAATGCTGAAATCTATTATTGGCTTGGCAAAACATACGATCTGTCGGGAAACAAACAACTTGCTTGTAATTATTATTCAATTTCCTTTTCAAAAGGATTTAAAAATGCAGAAATTGAACTAAAAAAATGCAATTAAAAATTTGTCAGGCAACTATTCTTTTCCTATTTTTGTCTTATAAAAAATTTTTTAATTATGAGAAAAAGTGTAATTATTTTGGTAGGGCTTTTACTTTATGGAATTTCCCTACATTCACAAGAAACCAAAAGAGTTTACAACACTATTGTTTTTCCCAAAGACATGCCTCACTCTGCATTTCAATCGAATGCTCCTCAAAAAGATATTCCCCTAGAAATTTATGGAACACCTGACTTTCTTACCAATTTTAATTCAATCATGATGTCTAATGCTCAAGTGATCGCGTGCATTAAAAATCAAAAGAAATCTCATCAATACACACTTAGTCTTAGCCCCGAAGTTGATTTTGACGCATTAAAAAACATTCTTCAAGCAACTGGAGTAGAATACATAAGCATCGAAGACACAATTATTCCATTTTCATCATGGAAACCCTTTACAACAGAACAAGTAAGAAAGCTCTGGGAATATAACTTTACCTTAACTAATTTAGAAGCAAAAAGAAACTGGGTACTTCAGAATCCAGACAAAATAGAAATGGCCAAACAAAATGGCTGGTTAGAAGAAAATTCTAAGCTAATTGAAAAAACTATTCGTCAGAAAAAAGAGTTTTTAAGTGAAATTTTAAAATAATTATAATATGAAAAAGCTAAGTTTTTTATTGATATTTCTGGTTAATGTAGTTAGTGGTCAAGTAGTTAATACATGCGAAACTGCTAATCCTTTCTGTACAGGTATTACTTACAATTTTCCTGCAGGTGTTAATAGTGGAAGTGGTCAGAGTGGTCCAGATTATGGATGTCTATACACAACACCCAACCCAGTGTGGTATTATTTATTAATTGATCAACCTGGCGATATAGAAATTTATATTCACAGTAATCCACAACATGATCTTGATTTCATTTGTTGGGGGCCATTCAATAATTTAACTACCCCCTGTCAACAACCAGGAACATATTTAACAAACGCTGGTAACGAATCTAACCATCATGCCCCAGGACCTGGCGGAGGCTACCCGTCGGGATATACAGTAGACTGTAGTTACGATCCTTCATGGCAGGAGTGGTGTTATATTTCAACAGCTCAAACCGGTCAATACTACATTCTTTTAATAACCAATTATTCAAACCAACCCTGTAACATAATCTTTGAGCAAACAAATGCTGGACAACCAGGTGCTGGATCTACAAACTGCAATATTGTTGTTTGTAATCTTGATGATATAACCTATACCGTCGGACAGTGCGTACCACAAACTAATCAATATTGTGTAAGTGGTAACATTCTTTTCCACTTTAATCCACCTAATATGCCCATTACAACTGGAACATTAACTATTACAGACTCTCCTAGTGGCATCAGTCAAACTTTTTACCCACCTTTCAACAGTCCTGTGGCTTTCAATTTGTGTGGAATCAATTCAGATGGTGCTCAACATACTTTAACCGCAGTTTTTTCTGATGCTCCAACCTGTACATACCAGGTAACCTACACCGCACCACCACCATGTAATGCTTGCTTTGCTAATGCAGGTTCAAATCAAAGTTTATGTGGACTTACAACAACACTTAATGCAGTTGAATCACCCGGTGATGTTAATACTCACTGGAATCCCGTCACAGGTATTACCTTTAGTAATATAAATGATCCTAATACTCAAGTTACAGCCTCTGCTCCTGGTATCTATAACTTAGTTTGGACCATAACTAATTCAAGCGGTTTAACCTGCCATGATACAATAACCGTTGAATTTAAAGCAGTACCTACAGCCAATTTCAACTTAACACCAGCTATTTGTGAAGGTCAAACTGCAACAGCAACATATACAGGCACTGGTGGAAGTCAATTCAGTTGGCAATTTCCTGGTGGTAATCCAGGCAACTCCTTTAGTCAAGGACCTCACAATATAACCTACAATGCAGCAGGAACTTATACAGTATCTTTAGTTACAACAGGCTCTAACGGATGTGTTTCAGATACCATAACTCATCAGGTAACTGTAAATCCCTTACCACCAAGCAATTTCACAGCAACAAGTCCAATTTGCCAGTATCAAAACAGTACTGTTCAATTTACAGGTGGTTCAGGACCCTATAACTTTACATGGAATTGGGGAACTGGAAATGCAATACCAGGAACAGGACCTGGACCGCATACCGTATCATGGCCATCTACTGGAGTTCAAACTATCACCTTACAAGTTACCAATACACAAACAGGCTGTGTATCTAATGTTACAACCCAGTATGTAAATGTTCTCGATAATAGTACACCTAATTGCTGCACCACACCCACACCCAGTGCTGGTCCAGATAATCAGGTTTGTGGTTTTACTTATACCATGCAAGCCAATCCTCCTGCGCCTGGTAATCAGGCAGGATGGTTAATTAATACAACACCTCCCGGAGCCAATGTTTTGTTCTCCAATCAATACTCACCAAATGCAACTATAACAGTAAATATGGCAGGTACTTATACATTCGAGTGGAAAGAAGTCAGTGGAGCATGCGATTCTTCCGACTTTGTTACAATTACTTTTGTTCAGCAACCCATAGCCAATGCTGGTAACAAAGGACAGGTTTGTGGCACCATATATACTTTAAATGCAACACCAAGTGTTACCGGAGCTACAGGAACATGGTCGGTTGCACCACCAATGTCTGCAACATTTTCAGATGTTCATTCTCCAAATGCTACTGCTACAGCTACAACAGGATATGGTTCATACTATTTTGTTTGGACAGAACAAAACGGAAATTGCATTAGCAGCGACACAGTACAGATAGACTTTCTCGAAATCCCGACAGTAAGTGCTGGTCCAGATAAAACAGGATGTGGCGACAAAACTATCTTAGAAGCAGAAAATACTTACCCAGGATACTGGACAGCCTCTACAAATGTTATTTATACACCCAATTCTGCTGATCCAAATGCAGAAGCATGGATACCCGGTGCGCCTCAGAGTCAACCATTCCAGGTAACATTTGTATGGAACGCTTTTAATGGTATTTGCCCAGGAAGAGATACCGTTGTAATAACCTTTATTCCAAGGCCTCATGCTGAAGCAGGTCCCACACAATCTGTATGTGGCTTAACCACACAATTACAAGCCGATACTATTGGAAGTGGAATCGTAAGCGGTTATTGGACAAGTAGTGTGCCCGGAATTATCATAAACCAGAGCGGTGCCGTTCCATCTAATCCAACTGTAGATGCAAGCAATATACCTAACTTCTTTATCAACAGCGAACGTCCTGTTTATTTCTACTGGAATGTAGTTAATGGTCCTGGTTGCGATAATATTGACTCTGTTCTCGTTACTTTCTATGAAATACCCACTGCTAACGCCGGTACAGATACAGCTGTTTGTGGCAAGAATTATGGTTTACTTGGAACATGGAGTATAGACAATCCGACAGGATTATGGATTAGTCCTCTACCACCAATCAATCCTGGAACTGCTAATTTTACACCTAATAATTCACCTAATGCAACTGTAACCGTTACACAATTTGGCACATATACTTTTTACTGGCGTGAAATGAATGCAGGAAACACTTCCTGCTATACTCAAGACACCATAACCATCGAGTTTAAAGTTACACCTATGCCCGATGCGGGCTTAGACCAATCTGTATGCGGCAAATTTGCCTATCTTTGTGCCACACCTTCTGTAAGCGGCGGTCAATGGAGCGGACCTACAGGCGTAGCTTTCTATTCGCAACCTATTGACAGCATCCAATATTTCAATCCTTCATACAAAGATTCTTTGTGCACATGGATACGCTGGGGTTCCGAAAACGATACCATTACCATGTACTTCACTGAATTCAATGGTATATGCTATGGTTACGACTCGGTAAACGTTTACTTTGGAAGCATACAACCAGCAATTATTACTACTTTAACCTCAGATTCGCTCTGGTGCGGACCAAGCTATCCCAATTTAAATGCTGTGCAACCTGCATACGGATTCGGATATTGGATTGATACTGTACCTAATACTACGTTTACACCGAGTGCTTACAATAACAACAACTTAATTGCTTCCATTGACACTGGTGGTACAAGCTATTACGGACCACACCATTTTTACTGGATAACCGTAAACGGAAACTGCCGCGACACCAGCGAAGTGCATTATGTTCGATTCATTCAACAGCCAAATGCTTATGCCGGGGGCAATTATTGGCCCGGACTGTTTGGAGCAGGAAGCCAAATTAAAACAGATACAGTATGTGGATTGAATTATGAAATGGGAGCAGTTTATTCTGTGCAAGGTTCTACTGGTACATGGTATAGTTTAGATCCGTCCAATGTTTATTTTGTTAACGGATTCGGCAATCAGACTTCTACCCACGTTCACAACGACAGCCTATACCTTTTATGCAACGGTTGCTATACTGTATTTAGCTCTGGCAACAAATACCGCGAATTTGTATGGCAAGAACAAAACGATGTTTGCTTCGACAGCGACACCTTACGTTTGTATTTTGCTCCACGTCCTACAGGTCAATTTACCACTACCATGCCGGCCTGTCGTCACGATAGCTCTATGATTATTGCACACACATGGCCATTGCCCAACCACGAAGATTATGGTATCACACACTTCACATGGACGTATCCGGGCGGTATCCTCTCGCCTGTTATCAGCGACCCCACCACCAGCGATACTATCTTTGTATCATGGCCTACCGGCGAAACACATACCGTTACGCTCATTGCTACCAATCGTTGGGGGTGCAACAGCGGCATCGTTACTCATATTGTTCAAGAACCACCTAAATTTTCGCCCACAGACTCTGTTTATGCTGCCACATGTGGCGATTGCAACGGAAGAATCAGACTGTTTACCACATACAATGGCAACGTCAACTACTTTACCTTTAACTGGCTTGACGATGGCAGTCCTACTTTGTATCGCGACAGTCTCTGTCCAAATCAGAACTACTACGTTCGTGTGAACGGACAGTCGCTGAGCCCCGATGCCGCACCCGGAACCATCTGTCACGACACCATTGCTATCTGGATGCCCGACACAGGACATGTGTATGTTAATTTTGATACGTTGAGCATTGAACAGATGCAGGCAGCACCTTATCATGTATATCTTATCAACTACACCATTAACGGACGCAAATACTCATGGAGAATATACGACGACAAGGGCAATCTGGTTGCTACCAGCACACAAACAAATTTAGACTATACCTTTGAAGACGAAGGTTGCTATAGAATTGTTCTTATAGGTACAAGCAAACAAGGTTGCCGCGATACCATGGAATACGCTTATGTATGTGTAGATGCTGTTCCTGTATTTGAAATACCCAACGTGTTTACCCCCAACGGCGATGGTCAAAACGACGAATGGCTCATTCATGCCAAATCTATTGTTGAATTTAAGTGTAGCATTTATAACCGATGGGGGAAACTTATCTATGAATGGGACGACGTAACCAAAGGCTGGAATGGGAAAATCAACGGCAATGGTGCCGATGCTTCGCCGGGTGTATATTTCTATGTAATAACAGCTAAGGACAAAAAAGATAAGATATACGAAGAAAAGGGGTATTTCTATCTGTTAAAAGAAAAGAAATAATTCAAGGTTAAATAGTTAGAAAAAGGAGGCTGGGTTCCCAGTCTCTTTTTTTATTCTTGTATAGACCCGAAATAATAACTATTTTAGCTGCCAAAAGAATCTAACATAATTATGAAACTTAAATTACTTGTTTTCTGTTTACTAATATTTTCGTTTTTCGCCGTATATCCGCAGAAATCAAAAAATATTCCTCCCGAAAGACCCAAACTCATAGTCGGAATTGTTGTAGATCAGATGCGTTTCGATTTTATATCCCGTTTTTACGAAAAACTTGAACCCAATGGCATAAAACGATTTATGAGCGAAGGCACCTTTTGTCGTTATGCCTATCTAAATTATTATTACACACAAACCGGTCCTGGTCATGCAACCATTTTTACCGGTGCTACACCATCTGTTCATGGGATAGTTACTAACGAATGGTACATCCCATTAAAAAAACAAAAGGTTTACTGTGTTGACGACCCCAAGGTAAATACCGTGGGCAGCAATTCAAATAATGGTAAATATAGTCCGATAAATCTGATGACCACTACTTTTGGTGATCAGCTTAAACTTCATTATCAATTTAAGTCAAAAGTGATAGCTATTTCTTTAAAAGACAGGGCTGCTATATTACCAGGTGGAAAATCGGCCGATGCTGTTTATTGGTATGATGATGAAACAGGAAATTTTATTACCAGCAGTTATTATAGAAATGAACTTCCCAAATGGCTCAAAGAATTCAATGATAAAAAGCTTTCTGATTTATACCTTAATCGTTTATGGTCTCCTTTGCTGCCAATCAATGAATACACCGAAAGCATCAAAGACTCAAATAAATATGAGATAGGTTTTGGAAATAATCAGTTCGTTTTCCCTTACGATCTTAAGTTTATCAGTACAAAGAATAAGAAAGAAACAGACTATTCAATACTTAAATATACTCCATTTGGCAACACTATTTTAAACGATCTTGCCAAAGCTGTAATTCTTAATGAAGAATTGGGAAAAGATAATATACCCGATTTTCTTTCTATAAGTTTCTCTGCAACAGACTATATTGGTCATCGTTGGGGTCCTCGCTCAGTTGAAATTCAAGATACCTATTTGCGACTTGATAAAGAAATAGCTCACCTTATTGATTTTCTTGAAAATGAAATAGGTAAAGAAAATGTTCTTATTTTTCTTACCAGCGACCATGGAGTTGCCGATCATCCTCAGTATTTAATTGACAATAAAGTAAACGGCGGTATTTTTAAACAATTTTTAGCACTTTCTTTATTAAGAACCTACCTAAATGCTGTTTATGGCGAAGGCGATTGGGTGTTGGGTTATTCTGATTTACAAATCTTTTTAAACAGAAATTTGATTGAAGATGCAAAGCTTTCGCTAAAAGAAGTTCAGGAAAAAGTTGCCTCGTTTCTATTACAATTTCATGGCGTTGCAAATGCTATAACAGCTTATTCGTTACAATACCAAAACTTTACAGATGGTATACTATATTATTTGCAAAATAGTTATAATCCGAAGCGTTCGGGCGATGTGCTAATTGCTTTAGAACCCGGGTGGATAGAAGACAGCTCATACATGTACGATCACAATACATGTTACACATACGATACTCATGTGCCTCTTATGTGGTATGGTTGGAAAGTTCCTCGCCTGACGTTGAATAGAAAAGTAAACATAGTTGATATTGTTCCTACACTTTGTTCTTTTCTACAAATTGAAGTTCCAATGGGAGCAACAGGAGTTCCTATTCAGGAATTGCTTGGAAATTAAGCTAATGACTTTATTATTGATTCAAAAAATATTCTTCCATCGGTATTTGACAATTCATCATCGGCGGCACGCTCAGGATGTGGCATCATGCCAAACACATTCTTTTTTTTATTGCAAATACCAGCAATATTCTCAACAGACCCATTAGGATTGGCTTCGGAGGTTACCACACCGTTTGCATCACAGTAATGAAAAAGAATCTGACCATTTAGCCTCATTTCTTTTAATGTCTGAACATCGGCATAATAATTACCTTCGCCATGTGAAATGGGAATTTTCAACGCCTTACCTTTGGGAATATATTTAGTTAGTGGAGTATCATTATTTTCTGTCTTTATATACACATTTTTACAGATAAATCTTTGATTCACATTTCTTAATAGTGCTCCGGGCAGTAATTTTGATTCGCATAAAATCTGAAAGCCATTACAAATGCCAAAAACAAACTTCCCCTTTTCTGCAAAATCAACGACTTCATTCATGATAGGCGAGAAGCGAGCAATTGCACCTGCACGAAGATAATCGCCATACGAAAAACCTCCGGGAATAATAATGGCATCTACTTTCTTTAAATTTGTTTCCTTGTGCCAGAGCATTTCTACTTCCTGATTTAATATTTCATTCAACACATAATAAATGTCGTGATCACAATTACTTCCGGGGAATAATACAATACCAAATTTCATCTGTTGATTTTTAGTTCAAAGGTAGTGTATTTTTTTGGAATAACCATATTGCTGATTAAAACAATTTTAGGATGAAAAGACGAATAAATGATCATCTTATTTCAATTTTCATATAAAAACTGAAGATTTTTTCGACCTAAAATCTGCAAGTAAGATTCTATTAACATAGATAATGGAAAGCATACCAGTTCTTTTATTCAATAAAAAGTTATGAAAATTATTCATTACCAAAAATGATGAAAAATGAACTTAAATGAAACATTTCAACCTATTGAATATAAAGATATTAACTTGATTTAAGTAATTATACTTGCAGATTTTAAGATTTTTGTCGTTTTAGTTTTTCTGCTTATTTTTGTTCAGATTTAAAACCTGATGGAAGAAAGCAACGATTTGCTCATACAATTTATTAAAGAAATTCATCGCTTATCGGGTTATAATTTTTTTGATTATTCAACGAAGTCAATGTCGCGACGCGTAGAAAAAATTTTAGCATTGTATAATTGTTCCATAGATGAATTGATAAAAAAAATTAACCTAAACCCGCTTATCATTGAAGATATTGTAAAGGAAATAACTGTTAATACAACCGAGTTTTTCAGAGAACCAAGTGTTTGGATTGAGTTTCAAGATAAAGTAATTCCAGAACTAAAAAAACGGAATGATTTTAAAATTTGGCATCCGGGCTGTTCGTATGGTCATGAAGCATATTCTATGCTAATTCTACTAAACGAGCATCAACTTCTTGAAAGAGCTACCATTATTGGAACCGATTTGAATTCCGATGTGTTACAAACAGCAAAAAAAGGAATATTTCGTTATTACATAGATTATGAATATTTAAAAAATTTCGATTCAGTGCTTAACCGCAATACCGAAGACTCTATAATCTCTTATTCAAAATACTTTGATATAGATGCAGATAAAAACATATTAAACATACGACAGGAGTTTATAAACAAAATTCAATTCTACAAACATGATGTAGTAAGCGATCCTTTCCCTTCCGATGAAACTTTTGACATCATTATGTGCAGAAATCTATTGATTTATTTCAACATGGATCTTCAAAACAAGGTTGTTTATAAATTTTACAAAACCTTAAAAGCCAACTCTTTTTTAATTCTGGGATATTATGAATCGCTTTTAGGTTCTATTGCGAATTATTTCAACAAAAACGGACAAATCTATATCAAAGCCAAATAAAATTGTTAAGCAACATAACTTTTTATCTTTTTTATTTTAAAACTTTTTTCTAACTTTAAAGCTCCAAATGTTTGCGTCGTATCGAAATATTGATTTTTATTCAATTCTTTGTAAGCAATTTCCATATCTGCAACCGGAAAATATTATCTTTCTGTACATTGGAAGCATAAACCACGAAATAATTAAAGCACTTCTTTATACAACAGAAAACTTTTTTAAAGCAACTCAATTTCCCAGGCTAATTCAAAAGAAAACGTTCAACATTTTAGTAGAATGCATACAAAACATCGAAAAACACACATTGTCTTTTCAAAAAGAAAATGTTTTATATTGTCAGAAAGGTTCAATGGTTATTTCTGTGTTCGATGATAAAATTCAGATATTTTCTTCCAATGTTATTAATCAAGAACAAAAGAAGCAGCTTTTGCTTAAAGAACAACAAATTAAAGGCAAATCCAAAACAGAATTACGTGAACTTTATAAACAACAACTTATTCAGGGCACAATAAGCGAAAAAGGAGGAGCTGGACTGGGGTTTATTGATATGGCCAGAAAAACCAACAATCAGTTAATTTTTTCATTTTATTCTCTGAATGACGATTACGAATTATTTACCTTAAATGTAACAATAAAAAAATAAGATATGAATCCCTTAGTAATTCAGGAAACCATTGACAGTCCTTATGTTTGTCTTGATAAGGAAAAGAACATTTTTGAAATAAAAGGTAAGAGTTTACCCGAAAATGTAAATATTTTTTATCAACCAATAATAGACTGGTTTTCTGATTATTTTAAAAATCCTAATCCAGAAACTGTTATTAATTTTAAACTGGATTATTTGAATACGGCATCATCAAAAGCATTATTATCCTTACTTCTAGTCGTAGAAGATGCTGTAAAAAACGGCATTAATGCCTCTGTAAAATGGTATTACGAAGAAGATGACGAGGATATGAAAGATATTGGCGAGGAATATTCAGATATTATACAAATACCTTTTGAAATAATTCAGATTGATAACGAATAAAAAATTGTGATATGTTAGATTGGGCGCATTTACCATTTGGTTACATTAAAACCGATCATCATGTAAGATGTTATTATCGTAATGGTCATTGGTCGGCATTGGAGTTTAGTACCGAAGAATATATTCCTATCCATATTGCAGCTACGGCTTTGCATTATGGTCAGCAAGCTTTTGAAGGGCTTAAAGCATATAGAGGAAAAGACGGGAAAATACGATTGTTTCGATGGCAAGATAATGCCAGGCGTTTGCAAAATTCGGCACGTGGATTACATATGCCCGAAGTTCCTGAATCATTGTTTTACGAAGCCATTACAAAAGTCATAAAACTCAACATAGGTTTCGTGCCTCCTTACGGTACAGGAGCATCGTTATACATTCGCCCATTACTTATAGGAACCGGAGCAGAAGTTGGGGTTAAACCAGCACAGGAATATATGTTTCTGGTATTTGTAACACCTGTTGGTCCTTATTTCAAAGAAGGCTTCAATCCTGTTAAAATAGCTATAATTCGCGATAGTGACCGTGCTGCTCCATTAGGAACAGGAACCTTTAAAGTTGGTGGAAACTATGCAGCCAGTCTGAGAGGTGTTATCAAAGCACATCAGCATGGATTTAGTGCTCCCATGTACTTAGACGCAAAAGAAAAAAAATATATTGATGAAATTGGAGCTGCTAATTTCTTCGGAATAAAACAAAACACTTATGTAACTCCTCAATCAACATCAATACTGGCATCTATAACCAACAAAAGCTTAATGCAGTTAGCTGCTGATATGGGGCTTAAAGTTGAACAACGTCCCTTACCAATTGATGAATTAGAAACATTTGAAGAAGTTGGTGCATGTGGCACAGCTGCAGTTATCAGCCCAATTGGAATAATTGTTGACCTAGAAACAGGAAAAGAGTATCATTATTGTAAAGACGGAAAAGCAGGTCCCATTTCTACTAAACTGTATAACACACTGGTAGGCATTCAATTTGGCGATATTGCCGACCCTTATGGTTGGATTGAAACAATTTAACCCTTTTAGAGCAATAATTTTAACTATTTTAAGTTATACTCAATAAAATTTGTTGAGATGAGGATTATTGCTCTGTTATTTTTGATATTATTTATTTCCGTTTGTTATTCACAAATTCCTCTTGGAAGCTGGAGAACACATTTATCGTACAATTATGGTATTCAAGTACAACCAGCAAATAACTACACGTATTGTCTTACCAAAGGCGGATTGTTTGAATATAATGTGTCAGATAATTCTGTCAGAGCACTCGATAAAGTTTACGGATTATCTGATGTTTCCATTGTGAGCATTCGTTACATCGAACAAAAAGAAGCTCTGATTATTGGTTATGATAACGGGAATATTGATGTCATTAAAAACGGACAAATCAGGAATATTTCAGATATAAAGCAAAAGCCAATAATAGGCAATAAGTCTATTAACTGTATAGAATATTTTAATGGAAAAGTCTATTTAGGCTGTGGTTTTGGCATAGTTGTCATAGATATAGACAAAAATGAAGTAAGAGAAACCTTTATGATTGGCGACAACGCTTCAAATGTAGAAGTGCAAGATATTGCTTTTACCGACAGTAGAATCTATGCAGCTACATCAAATGGTATCTATTACGCCTCTCTTAGCGGAACAAACCTTGCCAATTTTCACAACTGGAACAAAGAATTAAATGTTCCTAATTACGACAAAAAATTCAAACATATAGCATGGTTTAATCAAAAATTGTATGTAGCCTATAAATCCACCAACTTTGGAGAAGATAAGATATACGTTTTAGACAACGGAAACTGGGTAGAACTTGATACCACGATTCACGTAGTAAAAAACATGCAGGTGTCTCAAAATCAATTAATCATAGCCGACGAGTCTGTATTACGTGTCATTCAATTAGGTTCAGATGTTATCCAGCAAATCTGGTTACAATGGGTTTATCCCAATGATGCAGCTTTTGATGTTAATGGAAATCTTTGGATTGCAGACACATACGGTGGATTAGCCTTTAAGAAAAAAAACAGCGACGCTAACGAAATCAAATGGATAAAACCTAATGGTCCTCTTTTTGTTGATGTTATGAAACTCGATGCTGCAGCAAACAATGTGTGGGCAACAGCTGGCGGAACAACAAGCTCGCTCAATAATCAATGGAAAGGTGCTGCTATGTATCATTTTAAAGATGACGAATGGACAACCGTTTATCAGTATTCACACCCACTTTTAAACACTGTTGTAGATGTTTGTCAGGTAAAAATCAACCCCAATAATCCCAATCAGGTATATTTCGGTTCGTTTGGATCAGGATTAATAAAAATTACCAATGGAATAGTTGATACAGTTTTCAATTACACCAATAGTCCTTTAGAAACTATCATTCCAGACCAACCTTATGTTCGAATTACCGGTTTAGATTTCGACAATGATGGCAATTTATGGATAGCTCTTTCGGAAGTTGACCACAATGTTGTTGTTCTAAAAAAAGATGGTAGCTGGAATACTTTTAATTTAACTGTCCCAATGGGAGGAAAAAAAATATTAGGCAATATTCTTTGTACCAGCAAAGGAGTTAAATGGATAATATTTCCTAAAGGTGGTGGGTTATTTGCCTTTTCCGAAAACGGAACAATAACAAACACTTCGGATGATAAGTACAAAAAAGTATCTATTATAAGCCCTGAAGGTGAAGAAATATCGAACGATGTTTTTTGCATGAAAGAAGATAAAAATGGCTTGCTATGGGTCGGTACTGCAAAAGGTTTGGTATATTATTACAACCAGGAAAATGTTTTTGAAACAGCAAACTTTTATGCACAACGAATAAAACTTCCTAACGAAATTGAAGGGCAGGCAAATTATTTATTTGAGTCAGAGGTTATTACAGCACTTACAATAGATGGGGCAAATCGCAAATGGGTAGGAACCTTATCGGGTGGTGTTTTTTTAATGTCGGAAGATTGTACCAGAGAGTTGCTTCACTTTACTATTGATAATAGTCCTCTTTTATCGAATACTATCAACGATATAGCCATTGATCCTGTGAGCGGGGAAGTTTTTTTTGCTACGGATAAAGGTATCTGTTCTTACAGGGGAACTGCAACCGAAGGCAACGAATTTCACCATCAGGTAGAAGTGTTCCCTAATCCTGTAAAATCAGATTATCATGGTATTATTGCAATAAGAGGGCTGGTTTCCAATGCTTATGTAAAGATAACCGATGTAGCTGGGAATCTTGTCTATGAAACCCGTGCCGAAGGAGGTCAGGCAGTTTGGAATGGTAAAAACCTACTTGGTCAGAGAGTTCAGACTGGTGTGTATTTTATTTTCTCTACCAATGAGGATGGATCGGAAAAATTTGTTACAAAACTTTTGTTTATCCATTAACTATCCACCAAAATCATCAAAAGCAATCATTTCTTTTGGCACTCCAAGGTTGTCCAACATTTTAAGAACAGCCTGGTTCATTAGAGGTGGTCCGCAGAGGTAGTATTCAATATCTTCTGGAGATTCGTGTTTACTTAAATACTGGTCGTAGATAACCTGATGAATGAATCCCGTAAATCCATTCCAATTATCTTCCGGTTTTGGTTCAGATAAAGCAATTATAAATTTAAAATTAGGAAATTCTTGTTCAATTTTTCTAAAATGTTCTTCATAGAAGATTTCTCTTTTAGAACGTGCTCCATACCAGAAGGTAGCCTTACGGGTAGTTCGTTTAGTTAAAAACAGATCGAAAATATGAGAACGCATTGGAGCCATGCCTGCACCACCACCAATAAACATCATTTCTCTATCGGTATCCTTGATAAAAAATTCTCCGTAAGGTCCACTAATCATTACCTTATCACCAGGTTTGCGGCTAAAAATATAAGAACTGCATACTCCGGGATTTACTTTCATAAAAGAGTTTGTCTTTTTATCCCATGGTGGAGTTGCTATACGAACATTGAGCATAATAATGTTATTTTCGGCCGGATGATTTGCCATGGAATAAGCCCTGAAAGTTTCTTCTTTATTGACCATTTTCAAATCCCACATCTTGTATTTATCCCATTCGTCACGAAATTCTTCTTCCACAAAAATATCCTTAGAAAAGTCAACCTCGCATTTGGGTACGTCTATCTGAATATATCCGCCCGAACGAAAGTTAAGTGTTTCACCTTCGGGAAGCTTTACAACAAATTCTTTGATAAAAGTTGCAACATTTTTATTGGACACAACTTCACATTCCCATTTCTTTATACCCAACACTTCTTCGGGTATTTGAATTTTCATGTCATTTCTGACTTTCACCTGACAACCCAGCCTCCATTTTTGTTGAATTTGTTTTCGGGTAAAAAAGCCAACTTCAGTAGGCAATATTTCTCCTCCACCTTCAATAATCTGACACTTGCACATACCACAGGTACCACCACCACCGCAAGCAGAGGGTAAAAATATTTTCTGATTCGAGAGTGTTGCCAGTAAACTACTTCCTGCAGTTGTCTCAATAACTTTTTCTTCATTGATAACTATCTTTACCGGTCCGGATTGTGTTAGCTTCGATTTGGCATACAGTAATACCAACACCAGTGCTAAAATTAATACTAAGAAGAAAACGGCTCCTAAAATCAACGTTGTCGTTATCATAATTCAAAAATTATCAATGTTAAAGCTGAATACCCATAAAACTCATAAAAGCGATGGCCATAAGTCCGGTTAAAATAAAAGTAATACCTAATCCTTTAAGTGGGGCGGGTATATTGGAATATCTCATTTTTTCGCGAATAGCAGCCAGCGAAACTATTGCCAGCCACCATCCTATTCCAGAGCCAAGGGCAAAAGCTATCACGTCGGTTATTGATGAATAACCTCTTTCTTGCATAAATAATGACACACCCAAAATAGCACAATTAACAGCTATTAAGGGAAGGAAAATACCTAGTGCATTGTAAAGCGAAGGAGAGAATTTTTCTACAAACATTTCAACCAATTGCACCATAGCAGCAATGGTAGCTATAAATACTATAAAACTCAAATAACTCAAATCAACATTGGCATACGATGGATCTAACCATGATAAAGCACCTTCTTTTAAAACATAGGTATTAAGCAAGTAATTGAGTGGAGCGGTAATAAGCAAAACAAAAATTACCGCTATTCCAAGTCCATTACTCGTTTTAACAGTTTTAGATACAGCCAGATAAGAACACATGCCTAAGAAAAAGGCAAAAATCATGTTCTCTATAAAGATTGACTTGATGAATATGTTAAAAAAATGTTCCATAATGCTTTATTTTTCAATTAAGTTTTTATTAACACTTCGATGAATCCAAATTATAACTCCTATGGTAATTAATGCCATTGGAGGTAAAATCATTAATCCATTATTTTCGTATCCCAATTGATAAAAAGTATCTGGAATTACCTGAACACCCAAAACCTTTCCGGAACCCAACAACTCTCTGAAAAAGCCCACAATAATTAATATTATTCCATAACCAAATCCATTGGCTACACCATCAACAAATGATGGCCATGGTTTATTTCCCATAGCAAATGCTTCGAGACGACCCATTACAATACAATTGGTTATTATTAAACCAACAAATACTGAAAGCTTTTTACTAACATCGTAAACATAAGCTTTGAGAACCTGGTCTACAATTATCACTAAAGAAGCTATTACTACTAATTGAACAATAATACGAATACGCGAAGGAATCGTATTTCTCATTAAAGAAATTATTAAACTAGAAAACCCTGTTACTATGACAACAGAGAGAGCCATTACCAGTGATGGTTTAAGCTGAACAGTTACTGCTAAAGCCGAACAAATTCCTAATACCTGAACCGCAATGGGGTTGTTTTGACTTAACGGTCCGAGAAACGTTTTAATAATCTTCGGCGAAAACAATGGTTCTTTTTCTTTATTATTCATAATTCTTAATTTTTACTTTTTAAAAAAGCTTCATAAGGTTTTAATCCATTCCACAACATATCAGATAGTCCATTGCTTGTTATGGTTCCACCTGATATAGCGTCTACTCCATGTAAATCTTCTTTTGTAGCACCGCCTTTTACTGTTTTAACAGAAACAAATTTTCCTTCTTCGTCAAAAAGTTTTTTGCCAATAAAATGCGACTGAAATTCGGCAGTAGAAATTTCGGCTCCCAGTCCAGGTGTTTCGCTTTTATGATCGAAAAAAGTTCCGTATATCGTATTTTTATCATCATTTAAAGCAATAAAGCCCCATATTGGTCCCCAAAGTCCTTTACCATATACAGGCAAAATATACTTCATTTCTCCATTATCTAACTTACAGATAAAAACAGGCAAAACTCGTTTAGAAGCATCTATTTTGCTTTGCTTTTCTACATCAATATCAAATGCTTTTGTTCCAGCGATTGTTGTATTTTTATCATTTATAACCAATTGATTAACAATGTATTTATTAAACAACTCTTCGGCGTTTTTGGTCGTAGATTCAATATGAACCGATGTTAAAATGTTTTGCATTTTTTCTACACGCCTGTTGTAATCTTGTTTTGGTTTTAAGCCAACGGCTACCAATGTAAGCAAGGTAGCAACTATCAACACCTTTACCGATGAATAAATCAGTATATAACGATTGCTTTGCATAACTCTAATTTTTTAAACTTGATTGATTCCAGCGTTTAACTCTACGTTTAATGTTTGCTTCTACAACATAATGATCTATTAAAGGTGCAAAAGCATTCATCAATAATATGGCCAGCATCATTCCTTCGGGATAAGCTGGATTTAAAACCCTGATTAGAATGGCTAATATACCTATTAAGGTTCCATAAATAAACTTGCCTGTTTCGGTTTGTGAAGCTGTTACAGGGTCGGTTGCCATAAAAACAGCTCCAAACATAAAGCCACCCATAAGCAATTGGGTAATGGGTGATAGTTCCATATAAGGATTTACTGCAAATAAATTAAGTACGAAAGACATAAATAATCCACCTGCAATAACCGACAACATTACTCTCCAGTTTGCAATACCAGTAAACAACAAAATTACGGCTCCTATGAGAATAGCTAATTTGGATGTTTCACCAATCGAACCAGGAATTAAGCCAATAAATAAGGTCCAGTTGTCGGGAATTTTGTCTAAATGATAAGAAGCAGCATTGGACAATGGAGTTGCTCCGGTAAAACCATCAACAGTTTGGAGGCCCTGTGTAAGTCCATACGTCCAAGGTAAATCGCCTGAAATGTGCTTAGGATAAGCAAAAAAGATAAAGGCACGTGCCAATAATGCAGGATTGAAAATATTCATTCCTGTTCCGCCAAATACTTCTTTTCCAAAAATAACCGCAAAAATGGTAGCTACCGATACCATCCACAAGGGAATGTTGACAGGCATAATGAGTGGTATAAGCATTCCGGAAACCAAAAAGCCTTCATTTACTTCGTGATGACGCACCTGTGCAAAAATAAATTCAACAGTTAAACCTGAAACATAACTAACCACAACAATAGGTATAACTTTTAAAAAGCCAAACCAAAACATTTCGAGCCATGAAGCAGATTGACCTATAGCATGATAATACTGGTAACCCACATTAAACATTCCAAACAGTAACGATGGTATCAATGCTATAATTACGATACTCATGGTTCGTTTCAAATCTATCGCATCACGAACATGTGCACCATGACTCGTTACTTTATTTGGAACAAACAAAAACGTTTCAAAAGCATCAAAAGTAGAATGCAGAAAGGCAAACTTTCCGCCCTTTTCGAAATGTGGTTTAAGGTTATCTAATGTTTTTCTCAACTTATTCATAAACAAACATTTTAACTCATTTCAGAACGTATGTAATCCAACGCTTCGCGAATTATTTTCTGAACTTCAATTTTAGAAGTACAAACAAATTCACACAAAGCCAAATCTTCTTCTACCACTTCATATATTCCTAACTTTTCCATCAAATCTATGTCTTTAATGATGGCCGCTTTTACTAATTGCTGTGGCAAAATATCCATGGGGACTACTTTTTCATATTGTCCGGTCATAACATAAGCTCTTTCGCCACCGTGATAATTTGTGTTTAAAACATATTCCTTTTTAGGTCTTAACCAGGAGAAAAAAGCTCTGGACATGCTGAATTTATTAAAACCCGGCATTGCCCAACCCATAAATTCATATTGATTACCTTCGGGAATAACGGTTATCATTCGATCGTAAAAACCAAGATATCCTTCATATCCTGCATTTCTTCCAGTTAGTACATTACCAGAAATAAATCTTGAATTATCGTTTGAAATGTTAGACTTAATTATGAGTTGGTTAATTTTTGCACCCTGAATGGTTTTAATATAGCCTGTTTGATGTAACTCGCTTCCGACAATGGCAATGGTTCTGCTAACATCATAAATTTTTTTCTGAACAAACTTTCCTATTACCACTAAATCTTCGGGTCTGATAACCCAAACTGTTTCTCCTTTGTTGATCGGATTTACATGGTGTATCTGAACACCTACATTGCCCGCAGGATGAGGTCCGGAGAAATAATTAATTTCAATGCCCTTTAATTGTTCAAATACAGATGGATGACCCTCTTGAATTCCGACATAGATGGGGACGTTAACCAATTTTTTAAATGCTTCTATTCCAGATTGCAAATAAGATTCTTCGCCCTGAAGAATAAATTCCAAATCAGGAGCTAACGGAGCTGTATCAAAGGCACTCAAAAATATTGCTTTGGGTTGTAACGATGGATTAGCAATAGTGTTGAAAGGTCGTTGACGAATAAATGCCCACAAGCCCGATTTTAAAAAAATTTCTTTCCATTCTTGCGGAGACAAATTTTCAAATGATACTCCTGCAAATGAAGTATCGTATTCAATATCTTTATCTGCTTCAATTATAAAAGCTTCGATTTTACGCTTTGCACCACGCTTAATTTGTTTCAATACACCACTTACTGGCGAAGCAATCTGAATTTCAGGAAAATCTTTGTCGTAGAATAAGCCCGTTCCAGCTTTAACTCGTTCACCTTCTTTTAAAAGTGGCTTGGGAGTTAATCCAATAAAATCATCGGGACAAACTGCTGCTTCTGTAAGACTAACTTGTGAAAGCCATTGTTTTTCGGCTTTTCCTTTAATGCGTATATTAAGCCCTTTTTTCAAATGATATGTTCTTGCCATGCCATATATATTTCGGAACAAAAATACTTAATTTTATAAATTCTTACAATAAAGCAAAGATATGATATAAATCATTTCGGTGTAATTATAAAGTACAAAATAAACCAAATGATATTCTTTTGCTTTTAAACATTTTTTTTATCATTTAATTTAAGCTAACTTCGCAAAAATATTTTTCATGTATTACTATTTTGTTTTATTGGGACTTGTTTTTTTCTGTCTATCATCGTACACACAAGAAGATAGTATAGTTAAGAAAAGACATTTACCATATATATTATTTGAAAAGACTACTCACGATTTTGGAACTTTAGAATACGGAAGTGACGCTACGTACGAATTTACATTTAAAAATGCAGGCAAACAGCCATTGATTATTACAAATTGCAAATCTTCGTGCGGCTGTACAGTTCCCGACTGTCCTAAAGAACCCATTAAAAAAAACCATAGAGGTAAAATTATTGTAAAATACAACACAACCACTGTTGGCTCTTTTGCAAAGACCATAACCATTCAATCAAACGCACTGAATAATCCGGTAATTCTTACCATTAAAGGAAAAGTTAAATCTAAAGAAGAATCAAAGTCGAAT
>FWWL01005299.1_pt1 | contig 20310 bp, 23 predicted proteins | sample 2228331 | NCBI WGS metagenome assembly FWWL01 (sample SAMEA103939775, study PRJEB20133) | metagenome | reverse complement strand
TATTCACACATGGAAGGTAATGCAGACAGCCATATAAAGGCAACTCTTGTTGGCTCATCTGCAATTGTATTAATTGAAAACAGCAAGCCAGCACTTGGCACTTGGCAGAGCATTTTTTTCTGCGAATTTGACGGACCAAGAACAAGAAAAGTTTATCTGAAAATAATCAAAGGGGAGGAATAAATGTTAAACATTAATGCAATTGCTCCTGAGGAACTAACTCTGGAGTCAAAGTTTAAGTTTCGCTGTTATCCTGGTATTTCATGTTTCAAAAGCTGCTGTAAAAACATAGATATCATGCTTACTCCGTATGATATCATGAGATTAAAAAACAGATTTGGCATTTCATCTGGAGAATTTTTAATGAAGTATGCCTATGTTTTTATAGAGCCCAAAAGCGGTTATCCTTTTGTTTTTCTTAATAAGAATGACGATGAAGAAAAAACATGTCCGTTTCTTTGTGATGCTGGATGTTCTGTGTATGAGGACAGGCCAGCAACTTGTAGATACTATCCAATAGGACAGGCATCTCTTAAAAAATTTGATTTGAAAGACGGAATTACAGAGGAACATTACTTTTTTGTCCGTGAGCCTCATTGCAAAGGATTTGAGGAAGACAAAGAATGGACAGTTGAAGAATGGAGAAAAGACCAAGGTGTTGACCTTTATGATGATATGAACAGAGGGTGGAGAGAGTTATTTTTTACGAAAAACATGAGGGCAGAAAAGCTTGATGAAAAAAAGCAAAAAGCTTTCTATATGGCTTGTTATAACATAGATGCCTTCAGGGACTTTGTCTTTGAAAGCAGATTTCTTAAGGTCTTTGATGTCTCAGATGAACAGATTGAAAAAATGAAAAAGGATGAAACCGAACTAATGAAGTTTGCCTTTGATTATGTAAAGTTCTTGCTCATGATCAAAGAAACACTTAAGCTGAAAAAATAGCTTACCGATTTTAGATGAATAATACTTTCTAAAGACCTCTAATTGGTAATTAGAGGTCTTTTTTATAAACATTCTCAAAAATATAGCTATAGAAAACCAGTAATTGGCATAACCATTTGAAAATTTAGTATTTTTGCTGCCATTGCGAACATCCGAAGGATGCGAAGCAATCTCTACTTTGTTTTTTCAATAAAGCCTCATTAGAGACTGCTTTGCATCCTTCGGATGCTTGTAATGACAGAATAGGATCATCAAGGAAGAGAGATTTCCACGCTATTGCTCGCAACAGGGGGCTCGCAGTGACACGCTACACGGTCATTGCGAGGCATCTGTTAGGATGCCGAAGCAATCTCTGAAGTCTCAACGCTTTCACTCGTAACAAGGGAACTCGCTGTGACGAGTTTTTATTTCTATTTTTAGGCTCACTTTGATTATTGCCTACCTATAGTGATTTAAGCTAAATTTGCAAAAATTGTAATGTTGCAAGGTTAACTTAAAAATTCCCGATAAAATTATCTACATTACATAATTGAATAATTCTAAAAAAAAGAGAAAAATTCAGCAAAAAAAGGCAATATTTGGCAAAAAAAAGCAAAAATAACCAAAAAATTAAGTTATTTAAACTTGATTGAAATATTTAATTCAGGTTATATTAGCACTCAGTAGAGTTAGTTGCTAATAAAAAATTAATAAAAGGAGGTAGGATATGAAGATTAAACCACTTAAAGACAGAGTAGTAGTAAAGTACTCCTCTGAGGAACTTGAAAAAACCCCGGGCGGAATCTATGTTCCAGATGTAGCAAAGGAAAAACCGCAGAAAGGAGTTGTTATTGAGGTTGGGTCAGAAGTTAAAGAAGTCAAAGTAGGTGATACTGTTCTTTTTGATAAGTACGCAGGTTCAAAAATTAAGGTTGATGATGTTGAGTACTTGATAATCAAGGAAGAAGAAATTCTCGGAATTGTAGAAAAATAATAATTTGATAAGGAGGGAATGATATGGCAGCAAAACAGTTAATATTTGGCGATGCAGCAAGACAAGCCATACTTAAAGGCGTAACAATACTTACAGATGCAGTCAAAGCAACATTAGGTCCAAGAGGAAGAAATGTTGTTATTGAAAGAAAATTTGGCTCACCCAATGTAACAAAGGATGGAGTAACAGTTGCAAAGGAAATAGACTTAAAAGACCCATTTGAGAATATGGGCGCTCAGCTCGTTCGTGAGGTAGCATCTAAAACCTCAGATGTAGCAGGTGATGGAACAACCACAGCTACAGTTCTTGCCTACGCAATTTACAAGGAAGGGCTTAAGTATGTAGCAGCTGGTGCCAATTCAATGGATTTAAAAAGAGGAATTGATAAGGCAGTTGAGGTAGTAGTTGAGGAACTCAAGAGAATCTCAAAGCCAGTTGTTGATAAAAAAGAGATTGCACAAGTAGGAACAATCTCAGCAAATAATGACTCTTCAATAGGTGAACTCATAGCAGAGGCTATGGACAAAGTTGGAAAAGATGGAGTCATCACTGTTGAGGAAGCCAAAGGAATGGCAACCACTCTTGATATAGTTGAAGGAATGCAGTTTGATCGTGGATATATTTCACCATATTTTATAACTGATCCTGAAAGATTAGAATGCGTCCTTGAAGATGCTTACATTTTAATCCACGACAAAAAAATATCTGGCATGAAAGACCTCTTACCACTTCTTGAGCAGATTGCAAGAATGGGCAGACCTCTTCTCATTATTGCAGAGGATGTAGAAGGTGAAGCACTTGCAACACTTGTAGTAAATAAACTTCGCGGAGTCCTTCAGGTTTGTGCTGTTAAAGCACCCGGTTTTGGCGATAGAAGAAAGGCAATGCTACAGGATATAGCAATCCTCACAGGTGGACAGGTTATTTCAGAAGAAGTTGGAATGAAGCTTGAAAATGCAAAGATTGAGGACCTTGGAAGAGCCAGAAAGATTATTGTTGATAAGGACAACACAACAATTGTTGAAGGTGCTGGAGATCCACAGCAGATTCAGGGAAGAATTAAGCAGATAAAAGTTCAAATTGAGGAAACCACATCCGATTATGATAGAGAAAAACTTCAGGAAAGACTTGCAAAACTTGCAGGCGGTGTTGCAAGAATTAACGTTGGAGCCGCAACTGAAGCAGAGATGAAAGAAAAGAAAGCAAGAGTTGAGGATGCATTGAATGCAACAAGAGCTGCAGTTGAAGAAGGAATTGTACCTGGTGGTGGAGTAGCACTTTTAAGATGCCAGAAAGCTCTTAAGAATTTAAAACTTGACAACCATGACCAGCAGCTTGGTGTTGAGATAGTTAAAAAAGCATTGGAAGAGCCAATCAAGCAAATAATTGCCAATGCAGGCGTTGAGGCAACATTAATTGTTGAGAAGGTCAAGGAAAATAAAAATGTAAATTACGGATACGATGCATATGCAGAGAAATTTGTTGATATGATGGAGGCTGGAATTATTGATCCAACAAAGGTTACAAGAACAGCTCTCCAGAATGCTGCATCCGTTGCAGGACTTATGCTTACAACAGAAGTTCTTGTAGCTGAGATTCCAGAGGAGGAAAAAAAGCCTCCAATGCCCTCACCTGACATGTATTAATAATTAGATACAAAACTTCTTTCACAAAGGGGCAGGCATTTGAGTCTGCCCCTTTCATTTTTATAGAATAAAAAATGAGCAAAATTTTAATTGACGGATACAATCTTATCGGAATCGCCCATAGAGACCTAAAAAAAGCAAGACAAGAATTAATACTTAATCTAATAGAATACAAAAAGAAAAAAGGACATGACATAGTTGTAGTTTTTGACGGTTATAAAGAAGGACATGGTAGAGAGACTTCGGAAGTATTGAACGGTGTAAGAGTTATTTATACAGGTGCTGGAGAAAGGGCTGATGATGTTATTAAAAGGATTATGAAGGAAGATAAAAGTTTCTGGATCGTCATAAGTTCAGATAGGGAAATAGAAAAATCAGCATGGAAGGAAAACTGCGTGCCAGTTAGTTCTGATATATTTTGGGATATACTAAACGGAGAAGAACATTATTTTGAAAAACCAAAGGGAATTACCCTTTCAAAAAAACAAAAAGCTATTCAAAGAACAATAATGAAATTAATATGATGTCATTTTTTAAATTACCACCAGCATTTCAAATAAATACAATTTTTTTTGCAGGGATGGCGTTTTTAATAACGATTTTTTCCTCAAAAGTGCCATCTTGGACAAATTTTTTTGTTCTTTATGCATCTATGGCAGTGGGTCAAATCTTTTTATCTAAAATTCCCAATACTCTCTTTATCTCTTTTATAAAAAATATATATTTCCCAACATTTTCTGTTCTTATAGCCTTTGACACTATAGGAGAACTTGTGCCTTTGATAAATCCAGGAGATATTGACCATATTCTGCTTGAGCTTGATTATAAGATTCTTGGGTTTTATCCATATATTTCGCTTCAAAACATACAGTCTCCGATTTTAACGGAAGTTATGCAGATTGCCTATTGCGTTTATTATATTATGCCTTTTACAATCGGCATTTATCTTTTAATAAAAAAGGACAAGACAGAATTTCACAGAGCTCTATTTCTTCTACTTTTATGTTATTATTTATCATACATTGGATATATTGTATTTCCTGCATTAGGACCAAGATTCATCCTTGCCGATGCTTTAAAACCACTTAAGGGTTTGTTATTTGCAGAAAATATCAACAGCTTCCTTAACTACCTTGAAGGAATTAAAAGGGATGCTTTTCCAAGTGGTCATGTTGCAATATCTCTTGTGGTTCTGCACATTATGTGGAAAAATAGCAAAAAGCTTTTTTATATATTTTTGCTGCCTGTAACTCTTCTCATAGTCTCAACTGTATATTGCAGATATCACTATTTTGTTGATGTTTTAGGCGGTTTTGCTTTAACAGTTGTAACTTTACTGTTTGGTAATTTATACTATAATTTTTGGTTGATGAAAAATGGAAGTTCCTTTTTTAAAAGATAAGGATGGCTATTTTTTGAAAATTTTTGTTAAGCCAGGGGCAAAAACTTCAGGCATAGAGGAAATTGAAGGAAATACAATCAAGATCAAAGTAAGATCACAGCCTCATGATGGACTTGCAAATAAAGAACTCGTAGAAGTTTTGGCTGAATTTTTAAATCTGCCAAAATCCAAAATTGAAATTGCAAAGGGAAAAACATCCAAACATAAAATTATAAGAATAAAAGGAGAAATATCTTGATAGAAAGCCTTACTGGATACGGAGTATCTGAAAAGGGAATTTTTAGGGTAGAGGCAAAATCTCTTAATCATCGTTTTCTTGAGATTAATGTCAAACTACCAACTGTGCTATCTAAACATGAAATAGACATTAGAAATTTAGCAAAGGAGAATTTTCAAAGGGGAAAGATTGATATAATTGTTTCCATTAATCAGAAAGAAAGGATTGGCAAAGTCTATCTTAATAAGGAACTTGCTGCTCAACTGTATTCTGCATTCATTGATTTAAAAAAAGACCTGAGCATTCTTGGTTCAATTGACCTTTCAATATTCTCTAACTTTAAGGAACTATTTATTTATGAGGAAGAATCCCCTGATGTTAGTACTTTGATGCTTGCAGTAAATGAAGCCCTTAATGGACTAAAGCAGATGAGGATAAGAGAAGGTGAGATTATAAAAGGCAGTTTGATAGAAATATTGGAAAATCTTGAAAAGAACACATTGGAATTAGAAATACTTGTTGACATAAGTTATAATAATTACATAAGCAGTTTAAAGAATAGAGTAAAAGAGTTAATAGAGCAGAATTATCTTGATGAAAAAAGAGTCTTTGAGCAGATTATTATATATGCTCAGAAGGTAGACATAAAGGAAGAAGTGGATAGGTTAAAAAGTCATCTTACTCAGTTTAAAGAAACAATTTTAAAAGGTGAAGTTGTGGGGAAAAAATTAGATTTTCTGCTTCAAGAAATGAACAGAGAGACAAATACAGTACTTGCGAAATCTGAAGATATAAATGTAAAAAATCTGGCTATAGAAATAAAAACTCAAACAGAAAGATTAAAAGAACAAATTCAAAATATCCAGTGACCATGCTTGTTAATATTGGTTTTGGAAATATTGTTTTTCTCTCAAGAATAGTTGCTATTGTAAATCCCAACTCTTCACCGATAAAAAGAATGAAAGATGAGGCAAAGCAAAGAGGTAAACTTATTGATGCGACTGAAGGAAGAAAAACTCGCTCTATTATTATTACAGATAGTGATCATATTATTCTTAGTGCCTTGCAGGTTGAGACCATTCTGCAAAGAATAAATGAATTAAGCAGGTCTGAAGATGATAGGTTATAGAAAAGGAATTTTATTTGTAATTTCTGCACCATCCGGAACTGGAAAAACTACGATATGTGAAAGATTGCTCAAGTCTTTGCCAAATTTAAAAATGAGCATTTCACATACAACAAGAAGTCCTCGTCAAGATGAAAAAGACGGGGTGAATTATTTTTTTGTTAATAGAGAGCAGTTTGAGAAAATGATACAAAATGACGAATTTGTTGAATGGGCTGAGGTATATGGAAACCTTTACGGGACTTCAAAAAAGATAATTAGCGACTTAATAAATGCCGGTGTAGATATACTATTGGATATTGACACACAGGGAGCGAAAAATATAAAAAAGCTCTATCCAGATATTGTATTAATTTTTATTCTTCCTCCATCTCTTGAAGAACTTGAAAGGAGATTAAAAAACAGAAACGAAGATTCAGAAACAATCAAAAAAAGATTATCTAAGGCAACAAATGAAATTGCCCAATATGAATTTTATGATTACGCAGTAATAAATGACAATCTTGAAACAGCAATAAATGAAGTTTTAAGCATAATAAATGCGGAAAGATTGAAAGTCAGTAGAATAGATAAATCTAAAATAGAAAAAATCTTACAAAAATAAGGGGGTTAACATGCAGAAAAAAGACACTTTTATGGACATTATATCGCTGCCAATAGAGCTCGACAGGAAGGTCATTGACAGTAGATATAGACTTGCCAGAGTAGCAGCCCAAAGAGCAGCAGAACTTTCATTAGGAGCTGACCCAAAAATTGAGCAAAAAGCTAAAAAGGTCACAACCACAGCAATTCTGGAAGTTTTATCTGGAAAAATAAGTTATCTAACAGGGGATGAAGCTCTCCACATAAAAGAAAAGATAGATAAAATTGACATTAAGAAGATGCTGGAGGAAAAAAGAAGAGCTATTCCTGATATCTCTGAACTTGAGAAAGATCTTAAAATTTATTTACACGGGAAAGAACCTGCAGAAAAAATGCTTGAAGAACTCTTCGGTGAAGAGCCAGCAAATCCTGAAGAAAATGAATAGTAAATTGAAAGATTTATGCTACTTAAAAACAAAAAAATTGTTCTTGGTATCACAGGTAGCATAGCTGCTTATAAAATATTTGAACTTATCAAACTTTTTAAAGATGCCGAAGCTGATGTTTTTCCTGTGATGACAAAGAATGCTTCATATTTTGTTACACCATTAAGTATAGAAATTGCTTGTGGCAATAAAGTGCTAAGTGATATGTTTGAAACTCCGATGTCTCATATTGAGCTTGCCAAAGAGGCAGATGTGTTTGTCATAGCTCCAGCAACAGCAAATTTTATAAACAAATATGCCTATGGTGTAGCTGATGATCTGCTTTTAACAGCTTCTCTTGCTTTTACAGGTCCTGTAATTATAGCTCCAGCTATGAATTGGAGAATGTATCAAGCGGCTCAGACTCAAAAAAATATAGAATACCTCAAAAGTATTGGTATTAATTTTGTAGAGCCTGAAGAAGGCTCTCTTGCCTGTGGTGAGGAAGGGAAAGGAAGGCTTGCATCAATAGATAAAATTTTTGAGGCAGTTATAAATGTTTTTACAGATAAAGATTTAAAAAATGAGCAAATTCTCGTTACCTCTGGTCCTACAAGACAGTATATTGATCCGATAAGATTTATTACAAACAAATCTTCAGGCAAAATGGGATATGCTTTAGCTAAAGCAGCATATCGTAGAGGAGCAAAAGTAACATTAATTAGCGGACCTACATCAATACAACCACCAATTGTTGACAAACTTGTATACGTAGAGACAACCAATGAAATGTTAAAAGCAGTTTTGCAAGAAATTAAGTCCTCAACAATTCTTATAATGGCAGCAGCTCCCCTTGACTTTGAACCAGAAAAATACTATAAAACCAAGATTGATAAAAAGGCTTTAAAAGCAATAAATCTTAAGCTATGCCCAGACATTTTAAAAGAAGTATCTCAACTCAGAACAAAACCATTTACAGTGGGATTTGCTGCAGAGGCAGGTTTGAATATTGAGAGAGCTAAAAAGAAGTTTAATGATAAAAAAATGGATATGATAGTGCTTAACAACATACTTGGCAAAAATGGTGCGATGGGCTCAGAAACTAATCAGGCAATAATTATATACAAAAAAAATAATGAATTTTGTGAAGAAACAACTGATTTTCTCTCAAAGGAAGAGCTCGCTGAACTAATTCTTTCAAAAATTAAGGAGCTAAAATTTGAAAAACAGATATAAATTTCGCCAAAAAAAGATATTAGAAAAGTATTTTCTGGAAATTGATGGCTTTTTAATCACAAATATTAAAAATATCAGATATCTGACAGGTTTTACAGGAAGCTTTGCTTTACTTGTTCTTACACAGGAAAAGGACATTTTGATTGTTGATTTTAGGTATTTTGAACAGGCAAAAAAAGAGACAAATTCTCAAATAATCCTTCTTGATTTTTCGCAAAAATGGTTTGATGCTATAAAAAAAATTTGCTCGGAGAATACGATAAAAAAACTTGGCTTTGAAGTCACATGCACCTATGATATGTATAATTTGCTTAAAAAAAATATTGAGAACATTGAATTTGTGCCAATTGAATATGCAGTTGAGGAAATTAGAGCCATAAAGGATTCTCAGGAAATTTTATGCATAAAGAAAGCTATAAAAATAGCTGAAAAAGCTTTCACGAAAGTAAAACCTTACATAAGAGAAGGAAAGACAGAAAGAGAGATTGCTTTAAGACTTGAACATGAAATAAGAAAGCTCGGTTCTCAGATTTTGCCTTTTCCTGTAATAGTTGCCTCAGGAGAGAATTCTGCAATGCCTCATTGGAGAAACTCAAAAAGAAAGCTTAAGAGAGGAGACTTTGTTATAATTGACTGGGGTGCAGAATACAATGGTTATTTTTCGGACATGACGAGAACTTTTATAATTGGACAGCCAGAAAAAAAGCAAATAGAAATTTACAACATTGTAGAGGAGGCAAGAAAAAAGGCAATTGAAGCTTGCAAAAAAGATATCAAAGCAAAAAAAATAGACGAAGTTGCAAGGAGTTTTATAAAAGATGCAGGATATGCTGAAAATTTTGGACATTCAACAGGACATGGCGTTGGTTTAGATGTACATGAATTACCTAAAATAAGCACTACTTCAGAAAATTTGCTTAAATGTGGTATGATTTTTACAATTGAGCCTGGAATATACATTGATGGATTAGGAGGCGTAAGAATAGAAGATATGGTACTAATAAAGGAAAATTCTATAGAGGTTCTTACAAATCTCTCAAGAGAATTAGAAATTTTATAGGAGGTGGAAAATGATTTCAACAAATGAGTTTAAAAAGGGATTAAAAATTGAATACAAAGGAGAGCCTTACGAGATAATTGATTTTCAACATGTTAAAATGCAGCAGAGGGCTCCTATTGTAAGAACAAAAATCAAAAGTCTCAAAACAGGAAGAGTGCTTGAGGAGAATTTTCCTGCAGGTGAGAAATTTGAAAAGCCAGAAACAGAAGACAAAAAAATGCAATATCTTTATGCTCAGGGAGATTCATATGTTTTTATGGACATGGAAACATTTGATCAAATTTCAATTCCAAAAGAAAGAATAGGAGAGGCAATATATTACATAAAAGAAGAAATGATTGTTGATGTCCTTTATTATAAAGGAGAACCTCTTGTCATTGAGCCTCCAATGTTTGTGGAATTGAGAGTAGCAGAGACAGAACCTGCCTTCAGAGGAGATACAGCATCTGGAGGAACCAAGCCCGCAAAACTTGAAACAGGACTTGTTGTAAAGGTTCCCTTTCACATCCAAGTAGGAGATTTATTAAAAATAGATACAAGAACAGGGGAATATATAGAGAAAGTAAAGGAGTAAGAAATGGAACTTGAAGAAATAAAAGACATAATATCTTTTCTCAAGGATACTGATGTAACTGAATTAAACATAGAGAAGGAAGGCTTCAAAATAAGAATAAAGAGAGGATACATATATGGTCCTCTTGAGATTACAAGAACGATAAAAACTACTGAAGAAATTCCAAAAGCTCAAGAGGTAAGAAAAGTAGAAGAAGAGGAGCATCTTCACACAATCACTTCTCCTTTAGTTGGAACTTTTTATAGAGCCCCTTCTCCTGACTCACCACCTTTTGTTGAAGTCGGTACAAGGATTGAAAAAGGTCAGGTTTTGTGCATAATTGAAGCAATGAAAATAATGAATGAGATTGAAAGTGATGTATCTGGAGTTGTAAAGAAAATTTTAGTTGAAAATGGACAACCTGTAGAGTACGGTGAACCTTTATTTTTAATTGAGGTTGGATAATGGAACTTTTCAAGAAAATTCTGATTGCCAACAGAGGAGAAATTGCTGTTAGAATAATCCGTGCATGCAGAGAACTTGAAATTAAGACGGTTGCTGTTTATTCAGAGGCTGACAAAGACTCTCTTCATGTTAAGCTCGCAGATGAGGCAATATGTATAGGTCCTGCAAATCCAGCTCAAAGCTATTTAAACATTACCGCAATTCTATCTGCTGCTGATATCACAGATGCAGAGGCAATTCATCCTGGATATGGATTTTTATCTGAAAATGCTCAGTTTGCAGAGGCATGCATCAATTCTGGAATAACTTTTATCGGTCCTACACCTGAGAATATTCGCATTGGGGGAGATAAAATTAAGGCAAGGCAAATATTAAAGAAAAAAGGCGTGCCTGTCGTTCCCGGAAGTGACGGACCTGTTACCTCAGAGGAAGCTTGTATAAAGGTAATTAAAAAAATTGGTTTACCTGTAATACTCAAAGCTTCAGCTGGCGGTGGAGGCAGAGGCATGCGAATAGTTACAGAGGAAAAGGACATAGAACAAGCATTTTTTATGGCTCAGAGAGAAGCTTTAGCAGCATTTGGCAATGGAGAGCTCTACATTGAAAAATATTTTCCAAGAGTAAGACACATTGAAATTCAAATACTCTCTGATAAACAAGGTAATATAATACATCTTGGAGAAAGGGACTGTACAATTCAGAGAAGACATCAAAAACTTCTTGAGGAAGCTCCCTCTCCAGTATTAAACGAAAAACTAAGAAAAAAAATTGGTGAATACGCGATTAGAGCTGCTAAAGCCTTGAAATATAGAAATGCTGGAACTTTTGAATTTATTGTAGATGACGAGCTAAATCCATATTTTATTGAGATAAATACAAGAGTTCAAGTTGAACATCCTGTAACAGAGGAAATTACAGATATTGATATAATAAAAGAGCAAATCAAAATAGCTAAGGGACTTCCTCTTTCAATTAAGCAGTCTGAGATTAAGTTTAAAGGACATGCCATAGAATGTAGAATAAACGCTGAGGATCCTGAGAAATTTACCCCTTCACCGGGAATAATAGAGTTTCTTCATCTTCCCGGAGGACCTGGCATAAGAGTGGATAGCTATCTTTATGATAGCTGTAAAGTTTCTCCATATTACGACTCGCTTATTGCAAAAATTATAGCAAGTGGAACAAACAGACAAGAAGCCATAGTAAGAATGAAAAGAGCTCTTGAAGAAACAATTATAAGAGGCATAAAAACAAATATACCGTTTTTTTTAAAAGTGCTCCAGCATCCAGATTTTATAAAAGGAAAATTCTTTACAAACTTTGTTCAAAATATGAACAACAATGAAAAATCATAAACTACCTTCAATTTGCCTCATTGCCTCATCAAAGGATTTCCACAAAATAGAGATAGCACTAAAAGCAGGAATTCGCTGGATTCAGTTCCGAGAAAAAAATTTACCAAGAAAAGAAATTTTACAATATGCCTATCAAATCAGAGATATAGCTGTAAAGTATAATTGTCTTTTAACAATAAATGACTACGTTGATATTGCTATAGCAGTAGAGGCTGACGGAGTTCATATTGGTCAAGATGATTTACCTGTAGAGGTTGTGAAAAAATTTTTTTCTGGTATAATTGGATTATCAACTCATAACCATGAAGAAGCAATTGATGCACAGCAAAGGGGGGTTGACTATATTGGTTTTGGTCCGATTTTCTATACAAAAACTAAAAAAGATGCTCTTACACCAAGAGGACTTGATATGCTATCTTTTATTCTAAAAAGTGTAAAAGTACCTGTTTTAGCAATTGGTGGGATAAAGAGTGAGAATTTGTATAATATAAAAGAAATCGGTTGCAGTTATTTGGCAGTGAGTTCTGGTATATTAGAAGGGGATATTGTAAAAAATGTTGAAAAATTTTTTAAAATTTTTTAAATTATAACATGAAAAAAAATTTGTTTGAAATCATGACAAAAATATTTAATAACAAAGAAACAGGTGTGTTATCATTAGCTTTTGCTGAAGAGAGTAATTTGTTTAAATTTTATTTTAAAGATGGTGAAATTTATCACGTTTCGTTTGGATTAAAAAAAGGGAATCAATGTTTAAAAGAAATAGAAAAGAGAGAACCAACTTCATATAATTTTGTGCCTAATATAACAATAGATATTAAAAGCAATGATTTACCAACCACAGAAAAAATTATTGAATATATAAAAAATTTAAATAAACAAGTGTCTGCTGAAGAACCTTTCTCAATTAAATCGTTAGAATTTCAAAAAATTAAAGATTCCATTAAAATAGCTTTGATAAGACAAATTGGACCAATAGGAGGAAAAATATTAGAAAAATATATAGTTGAGAAATGGACTCCTTCTAATCCTCTTACAAAGGATGATATTTTAAGACTTGCTGAAATGTTAAAAGACGAAATAGAAGACCCTTTATCAAAAAGAGAGTTTCTTGCTGAAGTAAATAAATTGCTGGAGGTGTATAAATGAAAAAATTTGAACTTGGATTAAAAGCAGGTATAATGTTACCACTTTTAGGGACGTTAATTATTGGTCTGACTTTATTATTTCTATTTAACTATGTGAATACAATGAAAGAATTTAAAGAGAGAGAAGAAGTAAGAATCAAAACAGCTGTTAATACAGCTAAAGCTTTCCTTGAAATTAGTGCTCTTCATTATCAGCAAATGGCTGGATTGGTAGCAAAAATGCCAGATGTCCAAGAGATAGTCAATAAAAAAGACAGAAACAAATTAGTTGATAAATTTTTACCTTCCTTTAATTACCTAAAAGAAAATTTTGGCATTTCCCAATTTCATTTTCATGTACCACCTGCTATTTCGCTTTTAAGACTTCACGATCTTGCTCACTATGGGGATGATTTATCGCAAACTCGTAAAGCAGTTGTGTATGTTGAGACAAATAAAAAAGGAACAAAAGGAATAGAAATTGGAGTTGGGGGTGTTGGAATTAGAGGAATAGAGCCGATTTTTTATAAAGACAATTATGTTGGTAGTGTAGATTTTGGCGGCGGATTCGGAAAGGAATTGCACATCATAAAAAAAGCCATTTCAGGAGAGGTAGGAGTAATATTTTATAAATCTGCTCTTGAGGGCTGGAGTGGGTTGAAAGATGTAAAATTGAATATAGGAGGAGAGTTTATTCCTCTTTATTCTACAATACAAGATATAAAGCCTTTTATTTTTGAAAGTGCACTAAAAAAAGCTTCTCAAAACCAAGAAACTTATTATACTGATTTTGTCTCTCAAGGTGGAAAAGATTTCTTCGTTGCTTATATCCCACTGAAAGATTTTTCAGGTAAAAATATTGGCCTTCTTTATTTGATTAAAGAAAGAGTTTTGGCTTCATCTAAAGTCTTCACAAATCTCATCATTAATTTATTAGCTTATTTGGCAATCCTTATATTAGTTGCTTTGTTAATAGGTTATGGTATGAATAAATATGTTATAAATCCAGTTGTTACATTAACAAAATTAGCTGATGATATATCAATGGGTAAAACAACGCAAAAAGTTGAAATTAAAGATGCAAGAGGAGAAATCGCTGTGCTTGTAAAGGCAATTGAGAGAATGAGAATAACAATGAAAAAATTACTTGAATAAGGAGAAAAAATGCCAAAGGGCAAAATTTTAGTAGTGGATGATAGTCCACTTGTAAGAAAATTAGCAGAAGTATCCCTTGTTGAAAACGACTATGAAGTATATACCGCAGAAGATGGAGAGGAAGGATTAAAAATTGCCAGAGATGTTAAACCAGATTTAATATTAGTTGATTTTATAATGCCTAAAATGACAGGTTCCCAATTCTGTAAATTTCTGAAAGAAAATGAAGATTTAAAAGATATTCCTGTAATTTTAATAACAGGAAAAGGGGAAACTGTAGGACAGACTTTTATTGAAAAATATGGAGTTCTTGACTATTTCATAAAACCATTCAAATCAGAGGATCTTCTATCAAAAGTAGACTCAATTATAGGAAAAACTGAAGAAAAAATAACAGAAAGTCCAGAAAAGTTTAAGGAGGAACCTATTTTAGAAACAAGTAAAATGGAGGAAATAATTTCCCCTCCTGAAGAATTCTTTTTACAGCCAGAGAAAGAAGTCATATCAACTGAAGAGAAAATAGAAGAATTGTCTTTTAGTGATATTTCCTTTGAAATGTCTTTAGCTCACATTGAAGAAGAACAAAAAAGTGAGGAAGAAAGAATAGAAATAGTAGAACCTGAAGAATCCATACCTCTTGAGGAGATACGAGAACTATCTAATATTCCTTCCCTTAGCATTGAAGAAGAAATTGAAATAGAAAAATTAGAAATACCCGAGAGCTTAGAAGCAGAGGATAAAAAAATAGAAGAATATCACATACAAATATCAGAGCCTGAACTTGGGAGAGAATTAGAACCTAAAACCATGACATCAGATGAAATTTTAGAGAGATTTTCTATTCAACCTGAAATTCCTGAGATTAAAGAATTATTACCAAAAGATACAACAGAAGAATCAAAAATCATCTCAGAACCTTCTATATCTATTTCTAACATTGAAAAAATAATAAATGATAAACTTGAAAGTTTTCTGTTACAGATTTCATCTTCTATAGAAAATTCAATAGAAAGTATCTTAAAAAAATATGATTTAATTAAAGGGGAAGGGAAAATAATAAGTGGCTTTATTGAATTTTTTGGGATTAATGATATTTTCAAGCTAATTACCTCCAAAAATCTTACAGGAATCATTTCTATTTTTACAAAAGGCATATCTTATGAATTTCTTTTAATTGAAGGTAAAATAGTTTATAGCATATCATCATTGCAAAAACAAAAAATAGGGAATAAATTACTTATTAATCTTTCAGACGAAGAAATTGAAAAATTAATAAGAGAGAATATAAAATTCTTAACAAAGGATATAAAAGGGACGTTTATTTTTGAATTGAAGGATATTGAAGATTTAAGTAACTTAGTATCAAAAGAACGATATGATTTACAAAATTTTCTTAATAATGTATAATTAAAAAATTGGGGAGTGAAAATGGCTAAAATTCTAATTGCAGAAGACTCAATTACAGATGCTAAGTACATTGAATCTATATTAAGAGATGCAGGTTACAATGACCTTTATTTTGCTAATGATGGCGAAGAGGCAGAAAATCTTCTAAGACAAGAAAAATTTGATTTAATAATTTTAGATGTAGTTATGCCAAAGAAAAGCGGATATCAACTCTGTCGGGAAATCAAAAAAAATGAAAAAATGAAAGATATTCCTGTTATTTTAGTCACGTCAAAAAAAGAAGAAACCGACAAGATGTGGGGGAAAATGCAGGGTGCTGATGAATATGTAACCAAACCATACGAACCAATTGATCTTTTAGTGGTAATAAAGAAATGTCTGAAGAAATAAAAAAAGAAAAAGAGAGATATTATTGTGTTTTCGGAGTTGGAGAAAGAGAGTTTCTCGTTCCAAAAAATTCTGTGGTTCAAATTCTTGATATAACAAAAATATTTCCTATTCCTGGTGCTCCTGACTATATAGTTGGGGCTATACCGGTAAAGGGTAAAATAATTCCCGCAGTAGATTTAACTAAAATTTATAACATTGAAAGATTAACTTATTCTGATAATAAATTATTGGTAATTGAGGTAAAAGGAGAAAAAATAGGAATCCTATCGGACATGACTCCTTTCTTTGTAAGCTTTGAGCAAGATATAGTAGTAGAAGATTTTATTGATCCTGATAAATTATTTGAAAAACTAAAGGTAGAGTCAAAGTCTAACAAAAACAATGACAATAAGTAGTGATGAACTCATAAAATATTTTCTTCTGGAAGCTGAAGATTATATAAACACCTTAATTGAGGGTATTGAAGAACTTGAAGCAAAGGGTTATAATAGGGAAACAATACAGTCGCTTTTTAGAGTAACACATACACTAAAAGGTTCTGCTTCACTTGTCAAGCTGGAAAACATAACCAAACTCTCTCATAAGCTTGAAGATTTTTTTGAAGTTTTACTGAACAACGAAATAGAATACAATAACACCTTTATTCAATACATTAAAAGAATAATTAATTCTCTCGTAACTTTAATAAATGAAGTATCTAAGAATAATCACGAAGTAAGCGAGCTTGATCCAGAACTTCTTGAGATTATTGATAATATTCTTCAAACAAAACAAATACCGACAACACAAGAAGTTTCAGAAACATTTAGCGTTCTGCCTGTAATAAATACTGTAAGAATTGATCTTGGAATAATAGAAAATATTCTTAACTCTTTAGGTGAAGTTTTAATTCAAAAGAATGCTATTACTGATAAAGAAAAAGAATTATTAGATATTATAGAAGAAATTTCACATAGTGGAAAGAGACTTTTAAGTGAAATAACAGATTTTTCAGATAGATACTGGTTGTCATCTAAAGATAAAAGTCAAAAAATTACAGATAGCTTTTTTGCTGATTTTAGCGACCTTCAATTTGATCGCTATGATGAATATCACATATTATTAAGAAAAATACAGGAAATAAGTAATGACATCACTGAGGGAATTAAATCCTTAATCAATTTTTCAGAAAATTTGTCATCTCATTTTAAAGCAATTACCCAAGAAATCAATTACTTACGGGATAATCTAATTGAAATAAGAATGATACCTGCGGGAAAATTGTTACACAGACTTTCTGAAGCAGTTAAAGATATGGTTGATGACATTGAAAAACTTGTTGATATTGAAATTAAAGGCTCTGAAATAAAACTTGATAAACCTATTTTTGATGCTCTATATGAACCTTTAATTCATATATTAAGAAATGCGGTTCAACACGGCATAGAAGCTCCAGATGAAAGGATAGAAAAAGGCAAAGACAAGATTGGTCATATCCAGATTAAAGTGTCTAAAGAAGGGAAAAATATAAACATCGCAATAACTGACGATGGAAGGGGAATTGATATTGAAAAAATTAAAGAAAAAGCTTTAGAAGATGGAATAATACAAGAAGACAAAATATCATCGCTGTCTAAAGAAGAATTGTTATCTTATATATTCTCTCCAGGTTTTTCAACTGCCAATCAAATTGATTTTTTAAGTGGTAGAGGTATGGGATTGAATATAGTAAAGACAGCAATTTCTAAACTTAAGGGAAGTATAGAAGTTTTCTCAGATATAGACAAAGGAACAACATTCTTAATTAAAGTGCCTCAATCTTTAAGTATAAGTAGTCTTTTAGTATTTCGTTCATCTAACTTGGAATATTCAATTCCTCTTAATTATGTTGAAGAAATATTAGCATTGGAAGATTATCCTGAAATATGGAAAAATAGGACAATTAATTATAAAAACAGGAATATTCAAGTTAAAGTATTTTCAGAAATTTTTACATCCACAAATGGTAAAAAACCTAAAAAGGGATTCATAATTGTATTTAATTTTTCAGGTATTAGAAAAGGACTTATTGTGGAAGATATTTTAGGATTTGAAGAAGCAATTGTAAAAAACTTTGGAAAATTCCTTGAAGGTTTAACTCAGTATCTTGGATATTTAATCTCAGGAAAAGGAATTCCTCGGTATGTAATTGACCCTCTTAAGTTATTCGAAGAAGAATTTATTTTTACAACAATGTATGATAAATTCTTTGAAAAATCTATACCACATACAGGAGCTGTTCTTATAGTTGATGATTCAATAAGCGTGAGAAAATCATTGCAAAACATTTTAGAAGCCAAAAAAGTAAAAGTTATAACAGCAAAGGACGGTACAGAAGCATTGAAACATCTTGAACAAAAATCTGTTGACCTTGTAATAACTGATCTTGAAATGCCTATAATGCATGGTTATGAACTAATAAGCAGAATAAGAAAAGATGCAAGATTTAAAGATTTACCAATTATAGTTCTTACTTCAAGGGGTACAAAAAAACATGAAGAAAAAGCTTTTGCTCTTGGTGCAGATGGATATATTGTAAAGCCATTTGACGAAAAAACAATATCTAATGTACTTCTAAATTTTGGTCTAATAAAAAACGAACTAAATTTCTAACGTTTTAATTTCTTTGTTTTTACCCTTTAATTATGCCTTAAATCTTTCCGATACCTCTACTAATTCTTGTGATGTATCTGATAGAGTTTTGGACAATTCTGTAAGTTCAGCAGCAATTTTAGCAGTGTTTTCAATAACAGTCTGAACTCCTTGAACAGATACAACCTCAGATTCAGTAATTTCTTTCTGTTTTTGAGCTGATTCGTTAATTTCAACAATAATCTGTCCAATTCTTTTTATTATAGAGTCAATTTTTTCAAAAATTTCTATAGTTTGACCAACCATCTGTGTTCCTGTTTCAACATAATTAGTTTCTTCTTCAAGATTTTTAGTAACTATCATTGCTTCTTCCTGAATTCCTGCAATAATATTTGCAATATTCTGAGATGACTTAGCTGTTTTTTCAGAAAGCCCTCTAATTTCATCAGCTATAACAACAAAGCCTTTTCCTTGCTCTCCCGCTCTTGCAGCCTCAATGGATGCATTAAGTGCCAAAAGATTTGTTCTGTTCGCAATTTCACTAATTAAAGTGGTAATTGTTCCGATTTCCATTAACCTTTCTGAAAATAATTTCATTCTTTTATTTATTCCCATAACTGCTGTTCTAATAAGTTGCATACTGTTAATACTTTCGGTTACTATTTCATTTCCCTTAATAATCGCATCAAAAGCTTCCTGCGATATTTCTGTTGCAATATTAGTCTTTTCACTTGTTTCAGTAGCAATTTTTTCTGCCTCTTGAATCAGCAATACTAGCTTCTGTATTTCATCCTTCTGTATTTCAGAACCTTCTTGCAATTTTTGAATAATATCATTCAAAAAGATACTTTTTTCACCTAAGTCTTTAGCAGATTTTTTTATTTCCTTCACAAGTTCGCTCAATCCTTCTGTCATTAGATTAAAGGCATCTGCCATAGAACCAAATATATCAGGTGTGACTTCTGCTCTTTTTGTAAGGTCTCCCTCAGAGGCTGCTGTCATAATTTGTAGAAATTTCATTATATTATTTTGCATTTCTCTTTTTTCCTCTTCAGTTTGAACAATTGTTGAAATTTTATCCATCATTTGATTAAAAACTTCAGAAATTTTTTCAAATTCATCACCTGTTTTTAGCTTGATTCTTTTTTCAACATTACCCTTTCTTATTTCCTCCATAACTTCTTCCATTGTTGATAAAGGAGACACTACATTATTTCTAAACCAAAAAATATTAAAAGTTGATATAGCTATTAATACTAACAAAAGAATAGCAAAAACAGGACCAAATTGAAAGAGAGTATTAAGTAGTCCTATTTTTTTGACAATATAATCCTCACCATAAATAATAGAGCCTGCCACATGTAATCCACCTAAAATAAACAATGATGACACGATTACTGAAACATTAAATACTATTAGGAATTTTCTGTAAAGTCCCTTTGGAGCTTTCGCGACTTTTGTAGGCATAATTCATCCTCCTAAAAAATTCTAATTATAAAACTATGAACAAAAAAATATAATTTTGTCAATCCCTTATATCCCTATTGCCTTACCTGTTTTTAAATCAACATCGATTATTCTAAAATTTGGATTTGATGCTGTCCCTGGCATTAAACTTACTTCTCCTGCAATAGGC
>FWWL01005298.1_pt1 | contig 20315 bp, 17 predicted proteins | sample 2228331 | NCBI WGS metagenome assembly FWWL01 (sample SAMEA103939775, study PRJEB20133) | metagenome | reverse complement strand
GTTTACCACATTTCCCCTCCCCCCGTATATCGTGTCAACTTGTGGGTAATAGTAAGCTTTTAGGGGGACTACAGGGGGGCAGGGACGCCAGGCTACAAGCCCATCAGAGGCGATTTCAATCGCTATGAGTAAGCAGCCCGCCGGGCGATAAATCGCCAGGCTATCACAAAATACGTCCGGTAAACCGGACTTTTAAAGCGTTCACAAGATATTTTTTGTGCCCTTGACGTTATGAAAAATTCGCGAAAGTCATTTTACATTTACGCGAAATGAAGGTTGCAGATTTTCGATTTGCAGACTTACAGATTTTTCACCAGAAGCCGCGCAAATCATGAAGCCTGACCAGGGAAACGACGACACTTGCCATTGTCTTTTTTGGCCAGATGCATATAATTAGGTTACCGTGAGTGAACCACAACGCGGCAAAAGGTTCGTACCAGGTCGCGGGAACGGGCGTGAAGGTTGCACCATACCAATTTTTAACAGAGATGGCGTCAACCAATTGACATCGGCCCTTAATTGTGATAGTATAAAGCAAGTCTCCATGGTGATAGCGAAAGCATGCGCTTTCAAGTTTTGAGGAGGTTATGACATGTCATCACGCACAGAACGCTTGACCGATGCTTTGCGGGCTATGCAGTCCAGCACGACGGACATCGAGGCTTCCGCAATTGTCAGTGTGGACGGCCTGATTATTGCTTCAGCGTTGCCGGCGGGCTCGGAGGAGGACCGTGTCGCGGCCATGTCGGCGGCCATGCTCTCCCTGGGCGAACGCATCGCGCATGAGCTAGGGCGTGGACAGCTTGAGCAGGTGTATGTGCGTGGCGATAAGGGATACGTTATCCTTAAATCCGTTGGCGAAGAGGCGGTACTCACGGTTCTGGCGCGTGCCAACGCCAAGCTGGGTCTTATCTTCCTGGAAATGGATCGCGCAGTCAAGCAGCTTGCGCAGTTGATTTGATCCTGGATACCCGAGGCCGGCTGCGTGAAGGCAGCCGGCCCTGTAATATGACACCTCCGAAGCCAAAGGTGGGCAGGGAGTCTATCCCTGCCCACCTTTTTGTACCCCCACCCTTCGCCGATGGCCCAGCAAGGATGCAGGCTGATGCCGTTGCGACGAGGCTGCGTTAGACTATAAAGCGCACAAAGTTTTCTCTCCGCGCGCTCCACGGTAAAAACTTCTCTGGCGAGCCTGCGCTTAGAAGCCCTCCAGCTTGCTCAGATCCACAATCCCATCGGCCAGCACGACCACGCGCGCCACAAGGGCCAGACGCGCAGCGCGCAGCTCCGGATCCTCGGCCATCACCAGCACCGCATCAAAGAAAGCTGCGATGAGCGGGATGAGAGGTTGCAAAGCCACAAAGAAGCTCTCCACGTCACGGCGCCCGGCCAGGCGCGTCTCCGCTTCCAGCACCCCTTGATAGAGCGCCAGTTCAGCCGGCTCACGCAGAGCCGCAGGGTCCAGCGTGCCGACGGTCTGGCCGCGCGTGATGCGCGCGCAGCGCGCGTAATTCGCCAGCATCTGCGGCCAGTCGGGACGATTCACCCAGGTGCTCAACTCCTGCGCAGCGACCAGGGCCAGGTAAGGGGCATGGCCCTGCGGGCCCAACACCGCTTCCACAATATCGTGGGCAAAACCCATCTCGGAAAGCACGCCGCGCAGGCGCCCGCGGATGAAGTCGAGCACGGCCTGCTGCTGCTCCGCGGTCACGGGGATGGGTTGATGCCGCGCGGCCTGCGCCAGCGCCTCATCCAGGCGCAGGGGCAGGCGGTGGCGGATCAGGGTCTCGATCACATCCAGCGCCGCACGCCGCAAGCCGTACGGATCTGCCGAGGCGGTGGGGATCAGCCCCGCCGCAAACAAGCCCATGAGGCTATCGAGGCGGTCGGCCAGCACCAGCGCAGCGCCGATGCGTGTCTTGGGCAGGCTGTACTGCTCGCCGATGGCGTCCGCCACCGCGCGCGGCTCACCGGAACGCAAGGCGTACTCGCGCCCCATGATGCCCTGCAGGCTGGTCATCTCGATCACCAGCTCCGTAGCCAGGTCGGCCTTGCACAAATGCGCCGCACGGGCGAAATGATCCTGCTCCTCGGCATCAAGCTCCAATTGTGCGCCCAGCCAGGGCACCAGCGCCTCGACGCGGCGCGTCTTATCCAGCATCGAACCCAGTGCCTCCTGGAAGACCAGCGTATCCAGGCGCGGCAGGAACTCTTCCAGGCGCTTCTTAGTGTCTTGCTGGAAGAAATACTCCGCATCGGCGTAGCGCGCGCGCAAGACATCGGCATTGCCCTGCGCCACCAGCGCGCCGTGCTCGCGCCCGCCGTTGCGCACGGTGATGAAGTAAGGGAGCAGGTGCCCGTTCGGCGCCTTGACGGGGAAGTAACGCTGATGCTTTTTCATGACGGCGATGAGCACCTCCTGCGGAAGGGCCAGGAAGCGCTCCTCAAAGGTGCCGCGCAAAGCGGTGGGCACTTCAACCAGATTGGCCACCTCCTCCAGCAGCGCCGGATCGTCGTAGTAAAGCCCGCCGACCTCCTCGGCCAGGCCGGTCACCTGCAGGCGGATCATGTCCTGGCGCACTTTGGGATCCAGGACCACACCGTAAGCTTCAAGGGTGGGCAGATAGTCCCAGGCGGAGGCCAGCGCAACTTCGGGCGAACCGGCAGGCCGCGGGCCTCGGGTGATGCGATCACTCGTCAGGCCGGCGTAGGTGAAGGGGATCACCTGGTCACCGTGGAGCGCCAGCAGCCAGCGCAGCGGGCGGCTGAAGGCGACGCCGGTCTCATTCCAGCGCATGGCGCGGGGGAATTTGAAGCCCGCCAGCCATTGCGCCAGCAGGGACGGCAGCACCTCCGCAGCGGGACGGCCCTCGTCCCGCTTATGGGCGACGACGTACAGGCCACCGCCGATCTCTTCCACGCGCAGGGACTCCACGGGCACGCCCTGCGCGCGCGCGAAGCCCTCCGCGGCGCGCGTGGGGCGCCCCTCGGCATCATACGCCGCTTTGGCCGCCGGCCCCTTGACGACGCGCTCCTCATCACTTTGACGCAGGGCCAGAGGCTCCACCACCACCGCCAGGCGGCGCGGGGTGGCGTAAATGTGGATGGGGCCATGCGCCAGGCGCGCTTCCGTCAGGGAGGCGGGGACCCGCTCCTGCAGGTAGGCCTGGGCCACTTTCACATCGGCCACGGGGAGTTCTTCGACGCCGATTTCGAGCACGAAAGGCGCCGCCTCTGCCGCCGTGGTGCGTTCCACGCAGGGGGTGAGGAGCAGCGGCAGGGCTTCGCGGGCCTGGGTACGCTTCAGGCCAGGGCGATTGAGCCACGGATAGCCAGCGCGTTCACGCTGCGCCAGGTAGTTTTCCGCACAGCGTCGTGCCAGGGCGCGCATGCGTTTGAAGAAGCGCGCGCGTTCGGTGATGCCCACCGCGCCGCGCGCATCCAGCACGTTGAAGGTGTGCGAGCAGCGCAGGATGTAATCCAGCGCCGGCACGGCCAGGCCGTTGTCGAGGGCCAGGATCGCCTCGTCCTCAAACGCTTTGTAGAGCGCCTGCAGGCGCTCGATGTTCGCCTGCTCGAATTGATAGCGGCAGTAGTCCACTTCCTGGTCGCGGAAGATCTCACCGTAGGTGTGTTGTCCATCCCAGTTGATCTCCCACACGGAGCGCACGCCCTGCAGGAACATGACGATGCGCTCCAGGCCGTAGGTGATTTCCACAGCGGGCGGATCCAGGTTGATGCCACCGGCCTGTTGGAAGTAGGTGAACTGCGTGATTTCAAGCCCGTCCAGCCAGACCTCCCACCCCAGGCCCCAGGCGCCCAGGGCCGGCGATTCCCAGTTGTCCTCGACGAAGCGGATGTCGTGCTCCTCACGCCGAATGCCAAGCGCCTCGAGGCTGCGCAGGTAGCGCTCCTGCGGATCGCCCGGATCGGGTTTGAGGATGACCTGGTACTGGTAGAACATTTGCATGCGGTTGGGGTTGTCGGCGTAGCGCCCATCATCGGGGCGGTAGGAGGGCTCGACGTAGGCAACGTTCCAGGGTTCCGGCCCCAACACGCGCAGAACGGTGGCGGGGTTCAGGGTGCCTGCGCCTACCTTCTCGCTGTAGGGTTGCCAGATCACAGCCCCCTGGTCAGCCCAGAAAGTTTGTAAGCGTAAAATGACTTCTTGAAACGAGATCATGGTCACCTCAATTGTGTGTGCGATTCCATCAGGATGGTATTTTACCACATCTTGAAGGGGAGGAGGGAGAGCGGGAGAGGTCGAGAGGTTGAGAACGTGAGAACAGGAGAAAAGGGAGAAGGGAGCAGGAAGAGCGGGACGCGGCACGTGCGGCGCCGGGACCGGCACGCGAGGCGCTGCGCGGCGGTTTCGGCGAACGGTGGCTTGCGGACGGTGGGGTTACGGGGTGAGCGGCCCTCCCAGGGCGGCGACGGCGGCGCTGACCGCTTCCGGGGTGGGCGCGCGCAGGGCGTAGGGCGGAGCAGGCGCCTCCCCCAGTACGACGGCCACCGTCCCCTGCTTACAAGGGATGGCCAGGTCTACCTGATAGGTGATGCCACCTTCGTGCAGAAGGTAATCGCGTTCGGGAAAGAAGCCGCTTTCTTTGAGCGTGACGTAAAGGCCATCGGCACCGGAGATGAACAGGTCGTTGATTTCCTGCGCGGCGGCGAAGCGATCCCAGGTGGTTTCGATGAAGCTGATGCGGCGCCAGCGCAGGCTGGGGATGGGCGGCTCGCGGCGCAACAGGGGGCCGATCTGCACTTTGTAGTAGATGTCGTCGGCACGGGGATGTTCGGGCTCGTCGGGCAGCAAGTCGCGCCGACGCACCAGCTCGTAGCCGCGCACTTCCGCGTACCAGGCGACGCTCCATTTGTCCTGCGCAAAGGTCGCGGTGAAGTAGAAGCCAAGCACCGCGGCGCTCTCCACGCTGCGCGGCGCGTGCGCCACCGGGATGCGATACCAGCCCGCGTCCCGCGCCAGGACAAAGTCCCTGGGCCGATTCATCACGCCGATCAAAACCTCGTCAGCGGCTTCAAACATGGCGTTCCCTCCCTGCTGCAGCGATTATCCATATCTTACGCCAGAATGCGCTGAGGGCAAGTGGATACCAAATGTAACATGCACGATAAACAGGCTTCCCCCCTGCAATCCCTTTGCATCCCCCACCGGCATTTGACCTTTCCCGCGCTTTGGGTAGTATTGAATCAGCTTCATCAATCAAACAGCAAGGAGGGTCAATGAAACTACATCACGTTGCCATCGTGGTTGAGGATTTGGATGCGGCGCTGCAGTTTTATGAGCAGGCGCTGGGGCTGGAGGTCGCCGGACGGCGCGAGGTGCCCGCGGAGGGGGTGGAGATTGCTTTCATGCCGACGGGTGAAGCGGAGCTAGAGCTGATGCGACCGCTGAATCCCGAAAATGCCATCGGCCAGTTCCTGGCCAAACGGGGCGAGGGGATTCATCATATTTGCCTGCTGGTCGAGGATATTGAGGCGGCGGTGCAGCGCTTGCAGGTGCAAGGGGCGCGCATGGCCACCGAGATCCGCAGTCACCCCGATGGGACGCGCTACGCTTTTGTGCATCCCAAGAGCGCGTGCGGGGTGCTGATCGAGTTGTACCAGAAGCCTCAGGCGTGAGTGGCTTATGCGGGACCTCGTCAAACGGGCCTGGCTCCTGGCCCTGCTGCTGAGCCTGACGGTGAGCGGGACGGCGCGCGCGCAGCTTTCGCCCTACGCGGCGACGGTAAGCTGGCTGCGCCTCTATCAACAGGCGGATGGCGGTTTCAGCAACGGCCTGACCAGCGGTTCGGACCTGATGGTGACGGCGATCATCGTGCGCGCGGTGGCAGCGACCGGGCAAGACGTGAGCGCCTGGCGTGCGGCCGAAGGCGCTACTCCCCTGGAGTACCTGCGCGCACAATTGGAGGCGGGGGCAGGGCGTGAGGTGTCTACGCTGGTCCACATCATCCCCGCCCTGAAAGCGCTGGGAGCGGACCCGCGCAGCTTCGCCGGGCGCGACCTGGTGGCCGAGTTGCTGGCGCAACAGCAGCCGCTCACGTTCCAGATGGGGGCGTCACTGCTCGATCACGCGCTGGCGGTGCAGGCGCTGCAGGTGGCTGGGGAAGCGGTCCCGCCGGAGGCGATCATCCTGCTGCTCAGCCGCCAAAATGGCGCTGGCGGCTGGAGCGCCACCGGCGATCTGGCGCCGGAAGCGGCGGATGTGCACACGACGGTGCAGGCGCTGCGCGCTCTGGCGCACGCCGGGGAAATGTCCGCGGTGAAGGCCGGGCTGGATTATTTGCACAGTGTCCAGAATCCCGATGGCGGTTTCCCCTGGCGGCCCGGACAGGGCACGCTGGAGGGGGAAACGGAGACGCACGCGACGGCCTTTGTGTTGCTGCTGCTGGCCGAGTTGCAGGCCCCGCTGGAGGAGTGGCGCCAGGGGGAGACGGATGATCCGCTGCAGGCGCTACAAAAGCTTTACCACGCGCCTGCGTTTTACTGGCGCGCCTCTGTGCCGGTGCCGAATGTGCTGGCGACGGCTTATGCGCTGCAGGCTCTGGTGGCCTGGGGCGAAATCGCCGATCTGAGCGGCTTTGGCGGGCCGGGGCGCCTCCTGCCCCATACTGGCGCCAGTGATGAGGCACTGTTGGGGCCGGGGCTGGTGCTCTTCATCCTGGGCCTGGCCCTCTATCGGGGGACACGCCGCCAGCCCCACCGGGCGTGACGCGCCTCGAACGCGACAAGACAGGCCGGGCGCGGGGAAATCCCGCGCCCGTTGCGTTTGGGTTACACGATCAGCTCATCCAGGCTGCGCTTGGGGACGTGATGAACTTGATGCTCGTCCCGCCAGTACTTGATGTCGCCATCCGGCCCGACGGGTTCGATGACGACCTGCTCGACCGGCTTGCCCAGGGCCAGCACCAGCAGCAGCTCGTAGCGCTCCGGTAGCTGCAGGACCTGGCGCAGGGCGTCTTTGTCGAAGGAGGCGATGATGCAGCCGCCCAGGCCCTGTTCCGCCGCGCCCAGCATGATGCTCTGGGCTGCGATGCCGTGATCCACGCCGAAATTGGTGGCCAGGTGGGTATCGCCCAGGATGATGATGTAGCCCGTGGGGCGCTCGCCCTCCGCCGGGCGCCAATTTTTGAGGTAGCCGGCCCAGCGCAGGGTGGCGAAGACCTCAGCGCAGGTGGCGGGGTCGGTGACCAGACGGAACTTCAGCGGCTGGCGGTTGGCGCCAGAGGGCGAGAGGCGCGCCAGCTCCACCAGGGAGCGCAGGGTCGCCTCGTCTATGCGGTGCGACTCGTCAAAGCGGCGGTAGCTACGGCTTTTGCGAACCAGATCGTGCAACATAGGCCCTCCCGAAAGCATGGTAGTGAGGGTATTGTAGCATAAACGCGCGCGCGGCCAACTGCCGGATGCCGCGCACGGATGCGCATGGGGCGAGCACAAGGGACGCCTGCAATAGGCTAAAGCCAGTCGCACACGTATGACGTCATGGATGGCGGCGGTCGCCCCTCCCCACGTAAGGGTTTCCCCCCTGATTGCTGATCACGCAGGCAAGGGAGCTTGCCAATTCTGCCGCCTAAGTTATAGTAAGGATAGCGCAAGACTATTGTGGAGTACAGCATGGAACTAGGCATTGTCAAAGCCGTTGATATTAACGAAGAAGTTCAGAACGCCTATCTTGACTACGCGATGAGCGTGATCGTCGCGCGCGCCCTGCCGGACGTGCGCGACGGCTTGAAGCCCGTGCAGCGGCGTATCCTCTACGCCATGCACGACATGCACCTGTATCCGGAACACCCCTACAAAAAATCCGCCCGTATCGTGGGTGAGGTGTTGGGTAAGTACCATCCCCACGGCGATGCCGCCGTGTACGATGCGATGGCGCGCATGGCGCAGGATTTTTCCCTGCGCCATTTGCTGGTGGATGGTCAGGGCAACTTCGGCTCCGTGGATGGCGACGCGCCCGCCGCCATGCGCTACACCGAGGCGCGCCTCGCCCCCCTGGCCATGGAACTGCTCAACGACATCGAGAAAAACACGGTTGAGTGGGATGACAACTTCGACGGGAGCCTGAAGGAGCCGCGCTACCTGCCCGCCAGCTTCCCCAACCTGCTCATCAACGGGGCTTCCGGCATCGCCGTCGGCATGTCCACCAACATCCCACCCCACAACCTGGGGGAAGTGGTAGATGCGCTGGTGTACATGCTGGAACAATGGGAGAAGCTCGATAACGTCACCGTCGAGGACCTGCTCCGCCACATCAAGGGGCCGGATTTTCCCACCGGCGGGATCGTTTACCGCCGCGAAAACGGCGAAGATACGCTCCTGCAGGCCTACGCCACCGGCAAAGGCCGCATCACCATCCACGCGCGCGCCCATCTCGAAGAGCTGCGCGGCGGACGCCAGAGCATCATCGTCACCGAGCTGCCATATCAGGTCAACAAGTCCGCGCTCATCGAATCCATCGCCGAACTGGCACGCGCGGGCAAAATCGAGGGCCTGGCGGACCTGCGCGACGAATCCGACCGTCAGGGTATGCGCCTCATCATCGAACTCTCGCGCGGGGCGGATGTGGACAAGGTGTTGCGCGAGCTGTACCGACACACCGCCCTGGAGACGCGCTACAGCGTCATCCTGTTAGCGCTGGTAAACGGGGAACCGCGCCGCCTTTCGCTCAAGAAAATCCTGCAGCTCTTCCTGGAGCATCGGCTGGATGTGATCGTGCGCCGCACGCGCTTTGACCTGCAACGCGCCGAACAGCAGGCCCACATCCTGGAGGGCCTGCTCATCGCGCTCAAAAACCTGGATGAGGTCATCGAAATCATCCGGCGCTCGCGGCGCGTGGACACGGCGCGCGAAAACCTGCGCAAGCGCTTCAAGCTCACGGAGATCCAGGCCCAGGCCATCCTGGACATGCCTCTCAAACGTCTGGCGGCGCTGGAGCGGCAAAAGATCGAAGAGGACTACAAGGCCCTGTTGGCGCTCATCGCGGAGCTGCGGGAGCTGCTGGCCACCCCGGCGAAGCAGCGCGCCGCCATTCGGGAAGAGCTGCTCGCGCTCAAACAGCGCTACGCGGATCCGCGCCGCACGCACGTGCTGGAGCAGAAGGGCGACACCATCGTGTTAGAGGACCTGGTCCCCGACACGCCCGTCTGGCTCACGGTAACCCGCGAGGGGCTGGTGGCGCGCGCGCCCAAAACGGACAAAGCGCCGCATCCGGCAGCGCGTCCCGCTGCCGCTCCCCTGGCGCTGCTCGCCGCCTCCACCCGCGACGCGCTGCTCCTGCTCACCGCGGAGGGCAAGGCCGTGGCATTGCCGGTTCACCTTATCCCCGAAGGCCTGGCCTGGGAGGGGGCCGGCGCAGCCTGGACCACGCTGGCCAAGGCATCCAGTGGCACCCTGGTGAGCGCGTTAAGCATCGGTCCGGCCAGCAGTGGCACCCTCTTCATGGTCACGGCCCAGGGCCAGGTCAAACGCCTGGAGGTGAGCGAGCTTCCCGCCGTCGGGCGTGAGGCGCAGGCCATCATCCGCCTGGACGCGGGGGACAGCCTGGTCGCGGCGGCGCTGGTGGATGAGAAGGACGAAGTCCTGCTGGCCTCCGCCCAGGCGCAGGGCATCCGCTTTGCCGTGGCCGAGGTCCGTCCCACCGGGCTGAGCGCCGGCGGCATGGCCGGCATCAAGCTGGAGGAAGGGGATCGCGTGGTGGGCTTGAGTGTGGTGCGCAGCAGTGGGCAATGGCTCACGGTGACGCGCGCGGGCTACGGCAAGCGCTTTGCGCTGCAAGAGATCTCCGCCCAACGGCGCGGCGGCAAGGGCGTGCTGCTGGCACGCCTGGACACCAACGACGCGCTGGCGGCGGTCGCCTGCCTGCCGCCAACGGTGAGCTGCATCCTGGTCACTGTCAACGGGGCGACCAAGACCCTCACGCCGCGCAGCATTCCAGAGCAGGGGCGCCTGACCCGCGGCGAGAGTATCATCAGCGTGCGCGGCAAGGACGCGGTCGAGCGCCTGATCAGCACCGGGTAGCCTGGCCCTGCAGTCGAGGCGTGGCAGCGGCTCTATATCACGTAGCAAACCTGAAGATGGCCCTGCGCACGGATCCGCGTGAGGTCCGGGGCAGGCCGATATTTACCAACACGTAGGGAGAGACACCATGAGCTATCGCGACCAGATGTTAACCTGTCATCACTGCGGCAAGGCGTTTGTATTTACGGTGGAAGAACAACGTGAACAGGAGGCGCTGGGATTTGAAATTTCTCCGCCCACCCGCTGCCCGGTGTGTCGTAAGGAGCAGCCACCTGAACCGGGACTGCACATGGGCATCACCAAGTGGTACAAGGAGGATAAAGGCTACGGGTTTATCATCCAGATTGATGGCTCGGATATTTTCTTCCACCGCAGCTCGATCACAGGGGATGTGGAAGCAGTGACGCGCGAGCGCGCACCGGTGTGGTACGAGATCGCGATGACGGAGCGCGGCCCGCAGGCGATCAACGTCCACGAACGCTAAAGGGAGCGACCCGGCTTTGCGCTCTGCGCGCCCTCACGGAGCACACCCGGCGCGGTGTGGCCCTGGAAGCAAAAAAGCTATGGCCAAGAAGCTGAGAAAACACAAAGGCGGGGACATCGTTCTCCCCAAGGGCATAGGCGGGTTGCCCGATGACACCACTTCCTGAGGGTCCCAACCTGGGGCGGTTTGTCAGGGGGGATATTTAGAAGTTTATGGTATAATAAATCTATCCATTTCAGAGCAGGTGGCACGGCATGGACGAGAAAACGATCCTGACCTACCTGAAGAGCGTCCCGCTGTTCAGCGCGCTGCGCGCGGATGATGAAGCGGACCAGATCGAACTGCATCACCTGGTGAAAATCACCAGGGCGGTGGAGTACGCCACGGGGGATAAGCTCTTCCTGCAGGGCGACCCGGCGGATAAACTGTACATTGTGGTCAGTGGGAAGCTCCGGCTCACCCGCTATGACCGCGAGGGCATCGCGCGGTTTTTACGCGATGTCGGACCTGGGGAGAGTTTTGGCGAGACGGGATTGCTCATCGGCGATTTTCACGATGCCACCGCCGAGGCGCTGACCACCACCAAGGTGCTGTACATTGAGCAAAAGGAGTTTGCGGAGCTGCTGCAGAAGCGGCCACGCCTGCGCCACCGCCTGAAGATGAGTCCGGATGTGGCCCAGCGTAAGGAAGCTCCCACGTTCAAGTGGCTGCGCCCTGATGAGCTGATCGTCTACGCGACCAAGCGGCATTGGGCGTACCTGGCGCGGCAGATTTTTTTCCCTTCCGTCCTGCTCACGGCGTTGATTGGGGCGAGTGCAGCATTGTTCGCCGATAATATAGTGGTGCTGGCCGTGCCGGTGACTTTGTTGTCGGTGGCGCTGGCTCTGGCTATCATCTGGCTTATCCAAAACTGGAGCAATGATCATTTCGTGCTGACCACGCAGCGCATTGTGCACTACGAGGAGGAGTGGCCCATCAATCGCCACCTGGAGGAAGCACCACTGGACAACATCCAGGACGTGCATCTGGTGCGCATGGGAGTCTCGGCCAGAATTTTTGATTACGGGGATCTGATCCTGCAGACCGCCGGTGAGACCGTCAAGATTGATCTGGCCGGTATCCCGGCACCGGACAAGATGCGCGAAAAGATCTTCCAGCAGATCGAGCGCAATCGCGCGCAGAGTGTGCTGCAGACCCGTGTGCGCATCACCGAGACCCTGCAAAAGCGCATCAATCTGGAGGCGCCGGAAGGGACGCCAGTTCAGGCAAATGGCGGCGCAAGTGCCGCGCCCGCAGCACGCTCAGGCAGGCTCTTGAGTGGCCTGTTGGATTATTTTTTCCCGCCTTCGTGGAGCGTCTCGCAGGACGGAGGCACCATCATCTGGCGGCGGTACTGGCTGGCGGGGTTTATCCGCTACAGCATCGTGGCGCTGATCACGGTGGCGGCATTTGCGGAAGGGATCGCGGTTATGCTGAGCGGCAAAGCCACACCGTGGGAAATTTTCATCTGGATCGCGCTGATGCTGGGCATCGGCGGGTTCCTGTTCTGGAAGCTGGAGGACTGGCGCAACGACTATTTTGAGATTACGCCCACGCGCTTTATCCAGGTTGAGCGCAAGCCCTTCCTGTTGCGCGAAAGTCGGCGAGAAACGACCCTTGATCGCATCCAGAATATCAGTTACAATATGCCGGGCTTGCTGGCGCGCCTGTTCCGTTACGGCACGGTGATGTTGGAAACGGCGGGGACGGAGGGCAAATTTAAGCTGGATTACGTGCGCCATCCGGACCGGGTGCAGGCGGAGATTTCGCGGCGCCAGAAGGATTTCCGGCGTCGCCAGGCGGCGGCACAGGCGCAACAACGGCAGGACGAGCTGTTAAGCTGGATCGCGGCGTACGACGCGCTGCGTAAGCAGCAGGAAGGCGCTGCCTTCGAGGAGGCGATGCGCCAGGCGATGCGTGAGGCCGAAGACGCGGACAAGGCCAGCACGTAACCCATCGTCAAAAAAAACCATAACAAAACTAACCGCAAAGGCTTGCCCACCAGGCCTTTGCGCATGGATGGAAGGAGTAGAAAAAATGGCTATACGTGAAGTGATTACTGTGGGACATCCGACGCTACGTCAGGTCGCCGAACCGGTTAAAAGGCTGGACGCAGAGGTACGCACGTTGATCGCGGACATGGTCGAGACGATGCACGCTTACAACGGCGTGGGCCTGGCCGCGGTGCAGGTGAATGTGCCGCTGCGCATCATCGTGGTGGAGGTGCCGGCAAGTGAAGAGATCCCCGGCAGTGGGCAGTTGTACGTGATGCTCAACCCGGTGATCGTGCGCCGCTCGCGCGAGAAGGAAGCGGATATGGAGGGTTGTCTCTCCGTGCCGGGCTACATTGGCGAAGTGGAACGCGCGCGACGGATTATTGTGCGCGGGTTGGACGAGCACGGCAAGCGCTATGAGCTGGATGTGGAAGGGTATGTGGCGCGCGTTTTCCAGCATGAGATTGACCATCTGGATGGCATCCTCTACACGGATCGCCTGACGTCATTGGAAAAGTTGTATCCGGTCAAGCAAGGGGATGAGGAAGCGGCGGAACTGGAACACGCCCAAAGCGGTGCCGCGAAAAACGGCCAGTGAGCAGCGGAATGAACACGCCGGTGCCAGCATCGGCGTGAGGTGGTTTCAGGATACTTCAAGGAGGGGTTTGTAACCTATGATTACACAACAGCAGGTGATGGACGCTCTGCGTCAGGTCATGGATCCAGAGCTGCGGCGCAATATCGTGGAGCTGAATATGGTGCGCGAGGTGCGCATTGACGGCAAAAACGTGCACGTCACGATTGCCCTCACGGTTCCGAATTGCCCGCTCCAGGACCAGATCGGCAATCAGGTTGGGGAAGTGCTGAACGCGCTTGACGACGATCTGGAGATCGAGGTGGAAATGACGGCGATGACGCCGGAGGAGAAGGAGCGCCTGATGAAGCAGTTGCGCGGACAGCAGCAACAGCAGGCCGCGGAACGGAGTCCCGCCGCGGGTCTGAATCGGGTGCGCAGCGTGATCGCGGTGTTGAGCGGCAAGGGCGGCGTGGGCAAGTCCACGGTGACGGCGATGCTGGCGGTGAACTTGCGGCGCGCGGGGCTGCGCGTCGGCATCCTGGATGCGGATATTACCGGGCCCAGCATCCCCAAACTGTTCGGGGTTTACGAACACCCCATGATGAGCCCGCTGGGCATCTTGCCCCCCACGACTAAGACGGGCATTAAACTAATGTCCATCAATTTGCTGCTGGAAAACGAGCACGACGCGGTGATCTGGCGCGGGCCGCTCATCACCAGCGCAATTCAGCAGTTCTGGACCGATGTCTTTTGGGGCGATCTGGATGTGCTGCTGGTGGATATGCCCCCCGGTACGGCAGATGCGGCCCTAACGGTCATGCAGGCCCTGCCGGTGGATGGCGTGCTGCTGGTGACATCGCCGCAGAGCCTGGCGGATATGGTGGTGCGCAAGGCCGCGGCGATGGCGCAGCGCATGCAGAAGCCGATGCTGGGCGTGGTGGAGAATATGAGCTACGTGCAGTGCCCGCACTGCGATGCCCGCATCGAGATCTTCGGCAATCACGGCAGTTCCCAGGCCCTGGCGGATGCGCTCGCCATCCCCTTGCTGGATCAGGTGCCGCTGGATCCGGAGCTGGTGGCGTTGTACGATGCGGGGCAGGCGGAAGATTATGAACCGCAGCTCATTCCCAATACTTTACGCGCGGCCCAGACGGCGATCGCCAATGCCCATCCCGAGTGGGAAAAGTACGAACGGCACTAAACAGCGAGCGGAAAAAGTGTAAAAACGACACTCCCCCTCACCTCAGTCCTGGTGAGGGGGAGTTATGCCTGAGCAGGAGGATGGCATGCGGATCGCGTTCATTACGTTTTTTAAGCCGGGATACGGCGGCGGGGTTGGACAGATTGCTCACGAAATCGCCCATTACTTCGCGCAGCATCATGAGGTAGCCCTGATTTATCCGGCGGATAAGCCGGGGTATCATCGCGAGGGGGCGTTGCACGTATTCGGGCTGCCCAGCGCCGGCGAGGGGGATTTGACGATCCCCGTCGTGACAGCGGCGACTCTGCATCAGCTTTTCTCCTTCCTGGACGAGTTTAAGCCCGATGTCATTCACGCGCATGAGCCCACGCCTCTGGACTTGTTCGGGCAAATCTGGGCCCGTTTGCACACCGTGCCCTTCGTCCACACCGCTCACGTGCTCCCCTCCAAGGTGCTGGAGTTCGGCGGCGGGGAAGCCATCCGCCTAATGCGCACCTCGCTGGCGCGCACGATCACGCAGGAGTTCTTGCGCGAGTTTTACGGCAACTGCGACGCGATCATCGCCCTCAACGATGCCGCGGAGCAGGATTTGCGCGCCTTCGGCTACCAGGGGCGCATCTTCAAAATTCCCAATGGGCGTGCTCTGGCCCATTACAACACCTGTAAGCTGGCCGACATCACGGCTCCCGAGAAGATCCTGACGTTCATCGGGTACATCAGCCAGCGCAAAAATCAAAGTTATCTGTTGGACGTGCTGGCGCATCTGCCGGGCACGTATCGGCTTCAGTTGATTGGGGATTTCCTGAACCCGCGGGAAGAGCGCGACTTCCGGGAAAAAATCGCCGACCTGGGGTTGGAGGAGCGCGTCCTGCTGGTAGGCCGACAGCCGCATGAACAGATCCCGGCCTTCCTGGAGCGCACACACGTGTTTGTGTCCGCGTCCAAGATGGAGGTGCAGAGTCTGGTTATCATCGAGGCGCTGGCATCGGGCACGCCGGTCGTCGGGCTTTCCAACGAGACCATAGACGAGCTGGTCAATGACGAAGTCGGCAAGTGGTTGCCCAAGGACACACCGCCGGCGGTGTTTGCGCAGCACGTTGAGGCCATCGCCTCGCTCACGCCGGAAGCTTACACGGCGCTCTGTCTGCGCGCGCGCGAGCGGGTGCGGCATCTGGATTGGAGCCAGGTGATGGCGCAGACCATCCGCGCTTACGAGACGCTCATCCAGGGCCAGCAGAAAGTGACGCGCCAGCAACACACGAATCTACGGCGCGCGGTGCGGCTGATGCCGCCCGGCGAGTTACGCAGCGCGCTGTGGCGCTATTTGTTGACGTTGGAAAAGTTGTTACCGCAGACGCCGGCCGTGACGCAACTGCAGGCCGTGCGGCGCGTCCACAATCGCTCGTGGCTCTTCATGGTGCTGGCCATGCCGGCCTCGTGGATCGGGTCCGTGCTGTTAGGGTTGCTCAAACTGAGCCAGCGCGGACGCCGTGCCCTACGTAAGCAAGTCCGCTCCTGACCATAGCGGCATAGGGCGCGCGGAGGAGTTGGCTTCTCAGCCAGGGTGGCTATAATAAAAGCATGTTACATCTCAAGCATCTGCCTGAAGACCTGGCCCGACTGAGGAGCAGCGCCCAGGCCACGTTGAGCCAGCGCGCCGCAATGGCACGTCAGGCGCTGGAAGCCCTGCGTCAGGCCCCATCGCCCGCCCAGTTGCGGGTGCGCGTCAAGGGTGCACCGGTTGAATGGGACGGGGCCGAGCCACTTGAGGACCTGCCGCTGGCGCATGTCCTATGCGCGCCAGCGCATCCACCCAGCGGCACCGTCACCCTTGGCGTAGACGGCTCGCAAATCCTACCCGACCGGCACGCGCCGCTCCAGTACTACGTACTCCAGGTGGGCAGCCTGCGCTTCACGTACGATGGCGCTCCCCCCCAGGCCGATGGGGAGGCAAGCCTGCATTTTGAACCGGAAGATCTGCACGATGAACGCGACTGGCTCATCAGCGCGCGCCGCATCGGCCTATACCGCCTGGTCATGGAGATCGAGTACCTGGCACGCCAGGCGGCTATACTCCACAAGGAAACCGGCCAGATCGTGTATGCCTTCACGGATGGGCCGCTCCTGTGGTCAACGTACGGGGAAAGGGGGGATCTTTCGCGCGTGCAGGCGCTTGAGCAGCGCTATCTGATGGCGCTGCAAAAGCTCCAGGCCCAGGGTGGCGTACCCGTGGGCTACGTCGAACGGCCGAGCGGGGCGCCCTTGCTGAAGTTGCTCGGCCTTCCGCCTGCCGCCGCAGAGCCAGGTCCCCAGACGGCCCCCTTCCCCACCCCCGAATGGATAAGTGATGCGGATGTGATGGCCCTGCATTTGCAGCCGGGCGAACGCACGCCGTGGTTGAAGCGCCACGCCGCGGCCCAGCGTGACCACGAGGCGGTGGGACAGGGGATCGCTTTTTGCTATTTCAATGCCGGCAGGGAGTCCCCGGTCATCGCGCGGGTGGAGCTGCCCATCTGGGCGCTTGGCCACGCGGAGGTGCTCTTCAGTATTCTCAATCATCAAACGGCCCTGCTCGGCGGTTATCCCTACCTGCTGATGCGCGCGCATGAGCAGGCTGTCATCACCAGTGAGGATAAAACGTATCTGGAACAGGTTTTGTATCAGGTGCTGTGGGAACAGCAGTTGCGCCCCACGGAGAAGGCGCGTTATAAGGCGCTGTTAGCGCAAAAAGCGAGAGGACGTCTATGAACCATGGGATAGCGGTAGGTAATGTCCTACGGGCCGATATTCGCGGGTTCGTCATCGCGTCGCGCATTCCGGAGCCGGAGGTGCCGACGTTCGGGGCGTTTGTGCGCGCGCCCATCCAGCAGGAGCGCGCGGCGCTGATCGGGCAGGTGTACGATATCCGCCTGGAAGCGGATGCGTTTATGCGCAGTATCGCGGCGAATGTGGATGAGAACGATCCCATCTATCAGGAGGTGATCGCCGATCAGCGCGAGGTGCGCCTGCTGCCGGTTGAGATCAGCGTTATCGCGCTGGGGTATCGCGATGGGCACGGACGTTATCACGGCGGGCTCCCCCCGCAGCCCCCGATGTTGCTGCGTCGCATCGCGCTGTGTGACGATGAGGAGGTCCAGGCCCTGACGGAGGAGGTGGATTTCCTCGACCGTCTGCTGGAGAGCCGCGACGTGCCCGCGGATGATCTCATCCGCGCGGCGCTGCAGCAGGCGCTGGCGCTGCGACCGGGTGAGGCGGGCGCGGTTTACCGGCTGCGCGTTGGGCGTTATCTGGCCCATCGTCTGGCGCAGGATCCGCTGCGCCTGGATGTGTTGCTCCGCCGTTTGGAGAGGGCTTAAAGGCGAGACGCCCCTGGTCGCGCATTCGTTCCCCTCCCGGTCACCAGTCAAGGGGGAAGGGCAGGGACGGGGACAAGTTGCCGATTTGCAGGATTGGCCGAGTTTTCAGATTTCTTCGAGGAGGGAGACATGCGACGTCGTGGTTATGCGGAAAGTTTGTTAGGAGAGCATGAGGTGCTGCTCATGAAAACGCGCCAGAATCCCTTGATCCTGGCCGCGGCCATTCTGGCCGAGATCGCGCTGTTTGTCGCGATTATTGTCATGGTCACGCTGCTGCGCACGCGCCTGAACATGGATAAGGCCTGGATCGCATACGGGCTTGTGTTGCTGCCCATCCTCAGCCTGATCCGGGATGTGTTGGTCTGGTCGAATCGTCAATACATTATCACGACGCGGCGCGTGATTCAAACGTCGGGTGTCCTTAACCGTCATGTGATGGATTCCTCGCTGGAGAAAGTGAACGACATCAAGCTGGAGCAGAGTTTCCTGGGGCGGCTCTTGAATTACGGGGATGTGGAAATTCTGACCGCAAGTGAGGCGGGCAGCAATGTGTTCCGCCGCATTGCCAATCCAAATGGCTTTAAGAAGGCGTTGTTGAACGCACGTGAAGCTCTCAGCCATGGGGAAGGCGCTGCACAGGATATTCCCACCCTGATCGCACGGTTGGATGAGTTACGCAAACGCGGTATCCTCTCCGATGAAGAGTTCCAGCGCAAGAAGGATGAGTTGCTGGCGAAGTTGTAAGGGCGTCAGTGCCCTTAACCTTTGCTACAGGGCCCTGTTTGCGCCAGGCATCTCCGCGCGGCGCAGGCAGGGCCATTGCAGACGGTACGACAAAGGCCGCTTTCGTAAGGGGTTTACTCCATGATTCCTATTCGCGATACGATCCGTTCACGCTCATTTCCGCTGGTTAACTGGAGCCTGATCCTGCTCAATGTGTTTATCTTCGTTTTCCTGGAAGCGGGATCTCCTCACGTCAATGCGCTGGTTAAGACCTGGGGTATGGTGCCAGCGCGCCTGTTACGTCATCTGAATCTGTACAACATCAGCACGATTTTTACGTCCATGTTCCTACATGGTGGATGGTCGCATCTGATCAGCAACATGCTGGCGCTGTATATTTTTGGAGATAATGTCGAAGACCGCATGGGGAGCGGAAGGTACCTGGTGTTCTATCTGCTGTGTGGATTGGCGGCGGCGCTGGTACACGTGGGCTTTAGTCCCACGTCCGCCATCCCTACGGTCGGAGCGAGCGGGGCGATCAGCGGAGTGCTGGCCGCTTACGTAGCGCTGTATCCCACCGCCTCCGTGATCACGCTCATCCCGGTGTTTTTCTGGCCGTGGTTTGTTGAGATCCCGGCGCTGTTTTACATTGGCGGATGGTTCATCTCCCAGCTTTTCAACGGTGTTGCCAGCGTCGCTATCGGCGCGCAGGCGCTGGGCGGAGTCGCCTGGTGGGCCCATGTCGGCGGATTTGTGGCCGGCCTGGTGCTTCTGCCCACCTTCAAGCGCCCCCAGCCGCGGATTTACTACGGTTACCCTGACGATTATTTCCCCTGGTAGGAGGTTTACGATGGACCCGTTCATGCTGGTGTGGTTGTTTTTCATCCTGTCATCAGTGCAGCCGGTAATCCGTCAACGCATGTTGGATAGCGCCCGCATCAAGCTGTTCGAGAAGTTGCAAGCACAACGCCGGAGCCGCGTCATCGCCCTGATTCATCGGCAAGAGACGATGAGCCTGCTGGGTTTCCCGCTGGTGCGCTACATCAACATCGAGGACTCCGAGGCGGTGCTGCGTGCCATTCAAATGACCGATAAAGAGGTGCCGATTGATTTTATCCTGCACACACCCGGTGGCCTGGTGCTGGCGGCGGAACAGATTGCCTGCGCGCTGCAACGGCATCCCGCCAAAGTGACGGTTTTTGTGCCGCACTATGCCATGTCCGGGGGCACGCTCATCGCCCTGGCCGCGGATGAGATCGTCATGGACGAGAATGCCGTGCTGGGGCCGGTGGATCCGCAGCTTGGCGAGCGCCCGGCCGCCTCGGTGCTCAAGGTGCTGGAGCGCAAACCCATCAGCGAGATAGACGACGAGACCTTGATCCTGGCCGACGTGGCCGAAAAAGCCATCCGCCAGGTCAAAGCCACCGTTAAGCAACTGTTGCAGAAACATATGGATGAGGAGCAGGCCGAGCGCGTGGCCACGACCCTGGCGACCGGTACCTGGACACACGACTACCCCATCACGGTCAGCGAGGCGCGCGCCTTGGGCCTGCCCATCCGCACGGACATGCCCAAGGAGATTTACCAGATCATGGCGCTCTATCCGCAGACCCAACAGCGCCGGCCATCGGTCGAGTACATTCCCATCCCACGCACCCGCGAGAACGGAGCAGAAAAGCGTTAGGCCAAAGCCCCGTGCTGGATGACAAACATGAGCAGCAAAGCGCCAGGGAAGCCTGGCGCTTTGGCGTTTTCCATTGAGCGGTGTGGTAACTACCTATCCATTCTAGGGGAATGTGTAACTGCCTACTCTCATAGCGATTGAAATCGCCTCTGATGGGCTTATAGCCGGGCGTCCCTGCCCCCCTGTAGTCCCCCCTAAAAAGGGGGGACGGTGGCCCGC
>FWWL01005297.1_pt1 | contig 20321 bp, 18 predicted proteins | sample 2228331 | NCBI WGS metagenome assembly FWWL01 (sample SAMEA103939775, study PRJEB20133) | metagenome | reverse complement strand
GAGATGAGAAATATAGCTGTAGCAGCGCAAAATCTTATTGTTGTAACACAACCGAGCGAGGAGGAGATGGGGGTAATCACTGGGTTGACCATTCAAAAGCTTTTGGAAAAAGGCTATTTGAGCTCAAGCAATCCAGAAAAACTCAACGAAGACTACGACATGGTTGTTCAGACTTCAAGTGAGATAACCATCACCGTGTGGTACAAGGGCAAATATTGGATAAACGGGTACATTAGCCTTCAAGATCTTCAGAAATTAATTCCTGTGACGAACGATGCAACAGGTGCAAAACTTGAGATGAGAATCTTTCCCTGGTGGTGAAATTCAGCCAACGTGATCGCAGAAATTGCCGAGGACAGAACGAAGGACAGAAAAAGCAAAAAACCACCGGAAGCACCGGTGGTTTCAGAGATGTTCGCAAGTATTCATTCTTGTTCAAGAATCTTTTTGCCAAAGCTGTATCCGAGTTCTTCAGCCTTCTCAAGTGTTTCCTCCGTTGGACCTCCGTGAAAATCAAAAACATCGACGATTTCCCACTTCAACGGTTCCACGATTTCCTTTATCCTCCTTGAAGCTCCTCCACTCCAACCATAGCTGCCAAAGATCATGGCGATTTTGTTTTGAATATGTTTGACAGAAGCCATCCGTAAAATATCTTCCATCGGTGGGAAAAGAGCCCCTTCATAGGTCGGTGCACCAATTACTACACCCCTGCTTTTCCAAAGCGAAGCAAGAATATAGCTAACATGCGTTTCTGTGACATTGTAAACCTCGACTGGAGCTCCCGCTTTTGTTAGACCTTTTAGGACACTGCTCATGACTCTTTCGGTGTTCCCGTACATTGAACCGTAAATCAGCGTCACAGATTTCTCGGCCTGCTTCAAGGCGTACTCAGCCCATCGTTTGTAAAGGTTGACAACCGTTGATGGTTCTTTTCGCCAGATCAAACCGTGTGAAGGTGCTATGATTTGAACATCTACATTTTGCAGTTTTTCGATCGCCTTTAAAACGTTTCTGCTAAAAGTTGCAACTATGTTTGCGTAATATCTGAGCATTTCCCTTATGTAAAAATCTTTGTCCTGACATTCGTCGTCAAAGATCGATCCGCGTAGAGCACCGTACCCACCAAAACCATCGCATGAAAAGAGTATCTTGTTGGTGGTTTCGTAAGTCATCATCGTTTCTGGCCAATGAACAAAGGGAGTGTAGAAGAATTTCAATGTCTTTTTACCGAGTGGAAGTTCCTCGCCGTCTTTTACAATTTTCACGTTCGAATCGATGTGATAGTATGCCTGAAGCATCTTCAGACCTTTCTCGCTGATCAAAATCGTTGCGTTTGGAGCAGTTCTTTTGAACAAGCTCAAAACACCTGTGTGATCTGGTTCCATATGGTTTATGACGACATAATCAAGCTTGGATATCGGTATTATCTCCTCAATTTGGTCAAAGAACTCATCGGTCTTTACGGCTTTCGCAAGGTCTATTAAGGCATTTCGCTCGTCCGTAACCAAATAGGAGTTGTACGAAACGCCTTCAACGCCTATTGGCCACAAACCCTCAAACAACTGAGTAAACCTGTCGTTGACACCTACCCAATAAACTCCTGGCTTGATCTCTATCGGTCTCATGATCAGACCCCCTCACAAAAAGGTGCCGGTTGTTCCGGCACCTTTTCATTCAACCTTCAGTGGCTTGCTGCTCTCCCAAAGCCCGTGGATGTTACAGTACGCAAGGGCATAAAGTGTTCCGGGTTTGGTGATCTTCATCCAAGTGACCCCTGCGGAATGAGTCCAAACACTGCCTTGGTTTGCGCCGGCGACAGATTCTCCGTGAACGTTGAATTCAAAAGTAGCCACATCGTAGATGAATTTTTCTCCGTCAGGCATGAAAAACAGTTTAATCCACTTGATGTGGTGCTCGGTCGTATTTGGATGCGGTATCTCTTTCCCAACGGAAACTCTGACTTCAAACCATTCGTTAGCCTTAACGGTGTCCGCACACTCGATCACTGGCACGTGTTTTTCCGCCTTCCAATCCGCACTTTGAATATGGTTTGAAATGGGCATCTGTTCACCTCCTATGAATATTCTACCACCATTTTTAAATAATGAAACTCTTACAAAGATTAACTATAGCTTCAAATCCTTCAGCTCAAGCTGTGCATCCACCACAGCCGATATTACCCTCGTGAGGGTTTTGAATTTCTCGGTAACCATTTTCAGCAAAGACTCCGCGTCTTGGAAAACTTGCTGCTGTTGACCAAGCTGATTACTGGTTGACGTGAGAACTTGCAACGTTTGAGTTAGAAGGTTTGTGTTTTCTTGTATCCCATCGAAAAGTTTTGTCAGCGAACCTTGCAAGGCAGCGAAAATTTCGCCAACGATTTTTATACTCTTTGCCGATTCGCTTACAGCTACAGCCAGGTTGCTCATCTCGTCGGTGATTCTCTTTGTAATTAGGTTCGATTCATTTGCCAACTTTTGTATCTCGGCTGCAACAACGGCAAACCCTCTCCCGTATTCACCAGCTCTTGCGGACTCAATAGAAGCGTTTAAAGCAAGCAGGTTTGTCTGCTTTGCTATCTTCTCGATGTCTTTCACCATCGTTTGAATGTCGTTGAAGCGTGAGATCGTTTTTGAAGTTTCATCCAAAGCTTTCTGCACAGTTCCGCTGATTCGAGAAATATCAGTGCCAGACTGTTTCACTTGTTCAAGTATGTCGTCGACAACGGTTCTGTTTCTCTCAATCGTTGAAAGTAACTGCTGTCCCTCTTTGTCGAATGCTTCTGCCAAAGCCTTGACAGAATCTCGCAGTTTCTCAAACCTTTCTTCAAGATCGTTGACCCTCTCAACCACTTCGCGGACTCTTGAAAGTAACGCTTCATCTAACTGATACATGAAGGAAATCATCAGATTCTGACCATAAAAAGCCGAAGCGAGTTTTTCGTAGGTTTCCTTGTCCACAGTGTTCACCTGCCGTAGATTTCGTCGACTACGTCAAGACCGCATCTCAGATTTCTCAGCCACTCGAAGAGAAGTCTCACGTTTTTATCCTTGAAAATCGCCCCATGCTGTGGTGCAACCATGTTGATTTCTTTTTTCTCAACAATCGATAACCACTTTTTGATTGCCGCGTTAGAGGTCATGTACCTTCGGTGGAAACCTTCCATCAATTTCACATGCTGGTTGAAGTCCTCAACGAACAGATACCTTCCACCTTTTGGAAAGACGCAAACTCCTATATCTCCAGAGAAAAGTATTTTCGCCCTTGGATCGTACAAAGTGAAATTGCCCGTAGCATGAAGATAATGCGACGGTATGAACTCAACTTCCGTACCACTTTTCAGTCGGATCCTTTCTCCCTTATCAGGAATTGCAACGACTCTTTTCTGATCGTACACACCAAAATGCGGTAAGAACCTCGTCCACAACGCTGAAATATAAATGTTGGCCTTCTCCGCTATCGACAACCAAAGGGTAATTCCGGATGTCACATCTGGATCCTGATGTGTGAAGAAAATGTATTTGATCTTGCTTGGTTCTATTAACTCTGAGACGTTTGCCAGAACTCTCGGAAAAACATGCGCTCCACCTGGATCAAGAAGAAATCCTTCGTCGGAATCGATTATCAAATACTGATTCGTTTGGACAATTCCTTCCTCTTCTTTCTCTTCCCAAGCCAAGTGAATAAATTTGTGCACTCCGTCGTCGTAAAGAACAGTGTTTTGCATGCCTACACCTCCCTTTTAAGTTATTGTATCACTTTATGTTACTTCATGTTACTTCCAGAAAATCAACTATGAGCTCGATCAATTTTCAACAGATTCTAAACTGAAGTTAAACAGAATATAAACCTGGTTGAGTTTTGTTTCATGCTGTGAGCTATAATTTTCTCGGAGGTGATTAGATGAGGAGATTTCTCGTATTCCTTTTGCTGGTATTTATCGTCCTGTCATTTGCTGCAAAACTCACAATTCTTCACATCAACGACACGCACGGTAGAGCATGGCCATTCAGCGAAACGAACAACCCCAACATAGGCGGTTTTGCGGTCATTGCAACTATTGTTGAAGAGGTGCGCAAAGAAGTTGAATCGCAAGGTGGGTATGTTCTTTTCCTCCATGCTGGGGACTTCAACACCGGTGTTCCCGAATCTGATCAACTTGATGCCGCTCCAGACATCGTTGCATTCAACATGATGAGGCTCGATGCCATGGTCTTTGGAAACCACGAATTTGACAAGCCAAAAACAGTTCTCGCAAGGCAGATGAAACTCGCAAGCTTTCCATTCTTGTGCGCAAACTTTAACGATCCCGAGGGAATAGTTAAACCTAAGCCCTACATCGTAAAAGAGTTTCCAAACTTAAAGGTTGCGATTTTCGGTCTGATAACCGAAGAAACGGCCATTCTCGAACCAATTCACCTTGCTGGAGCAACCTTTTCAAATGCGATTGAAGTGAGTAAGTCGTTAGTCCCAGAACTTCGCAAACAAGCTGACATAGTGATAGCTCTGACACACCTTGGGATTGAACCGGAAGGCGCCGGAAAAACAACAAGCAGGCAGCTTGCAAGAAGTGTTTCGGGAATTGACGTAATAATCGACGGACACAGCCACACACGGATGGAAAAGGCCGAATATGTAAATGGAACGATCTTAGCACAGGCATGGGAATGGGGTAAAGTCGTCGGAAGATTAGATCTTGAGATCGAGAACGGAAAGATAGTCTCCTGGAATTGGACTGCAATACCAGTGAACCTGAAAATTCACAAAGGTAAGGACGCACAGGGAAAAGATATTTACGAATTCGTCGACAAAGAGTATCAACAGCATTTCTATGTGAAGACAGTTTTAGATTACTTTAAAGCGATTGGTTCTGAGAAATTGGATACGGTCGTCGCAGAGACGAAGATTCTTCTTGACGGGGAGAGAGCCAACGTCAGATCTAAGAGCACAAATCTTGCAAATCTCATCGCAGACGCAATGGTATGGAAAGCAGGAGCTGATGTGGCGATAACCAACGGTGGTGGAATAAGGGCATCGATAAAGCCTGGCAAGATCACCATCAGAGATATCCTAACTGTTCTTCCATTTGGAAATAGATTGTACGTTGTTGAGATGACCGGTGAGCAACTTCTCAAAGTGCTCGAGTACGCTGCTACTATCCAGCCGGGTCAAGGTGCTTGGCCGCAAGTTTCGGGACTCTTCTTCAAGAGTGTTGGTGGAAAGGTTGTTCAAGCAACCGTAAAGGGTCAACCAATTGAGCCAACAAAGATCTACAAGGTGGTTACCAATGATTACATGGCCGGTGGGGGAGATGGCTACACGATGTTCAAGAATTTAAAAGGATACGATACGGGTTTTGCCATGGATTATGCTGTCATAGAGTACATCCAGCAAGTTCTGAAAGGAGTTGTGGAGGATTACGATTCTCAGCAAAGGTATATAAGAGAGTGATGACAGGGGGTCAAGCCCCCTGTTCTTCTTGGTTGTTAACTGTGGCGGATAGTTGTTCTATGACAGTTATCGTTTCAAGTAGGTTTTGATAGAATTCCTCTATTTCCTCACGGTTAACATTTCTTCCTGAGTATCTAACTTTCTCATAAACCGCTGTCAGTCTTTCAAAAGCGACTAGTTTTTGTCCAAAGGATTTGATCAGTTCGCGGGGTGTCAAATGGTGCAAATTTTGAAAGTACTTTCTCCTCATCCACCAATACGCTGCTTTGACAAATTCCTCCGTTGGAACAAATTCAGGAACTTTATCCAGAGGATATAGATCTACATCCTCCGGTATTCGGCTATCTTTCACTTCCTTTGGCTCCAAGGCGAGATTCTTACGGCTCCTGAGTACATAGACAACAACCAAAACACTCGTAAAAACAAGCAAAGCAAGTGTCAAAAGATCCATGATGATTGTAAAGTTACGTCGGGATCTTTCGACCGCTTCTTCGACCATCACCTGACGACTTATCATGAGCCTTTCCACGTCGTCTTCACCTTCCAAGCTGGTTGAGTAGGATTGTTCTAGCAAAAACAGATCTTGTCTTGGTTTAATCAGCCGAAAAACCATAGAGGTTATGGTGGTGAAAATCGTGAAAAGCAGAACACCAAGAAGGAACAATTTCAGAGTTCCCTTGACCCCAAAATTTGTAATCGAAAAGCTAAATAGAAACACACCAAAGAGAAGTAAAATCATTGGCATCCAGATCTTTTCAACCAGCTTGCTGAGCCAGTTTGACCCTGTTTCCTGAGTCGTTCGATGCAAAATCCTTGTACCAGTTGAGATTCGCTCCTCGATTTGTATCTGTTGTTCAGCTGTTTTCTCTTCAAAATTTGGCAGAGTAGCTATAATTGATCTCAGAGGATATACGTCCAGTTTCCACACCGATATCGACAGAATTATCGCAACCAAAAAAAGTTGCAGAAGCCTTTTCGAGTTGACCTTCCTGATTTTCACGACGTACCAGCTCGCTATGATTGCAACGAACATAAAGGAATCAACTAACGGATGATGTGGTTTAGCAAAGGCCATGTAGATCCCCAAACCAAACATCGCACCAATTGACAAGAAGTTATCTCCCGTGTAGATAAGTGTTGTAAGGATCGCCGAGAGAGCAACAAGCAGTGCTGTGGAGAATTCGAGTTTGAGAGCACCTGATATGAAAATCGCACCAAAAAGCAACAGTGGGAGCGTAAGAATCATCGAACAACCAAGGTTGCCAGACAGAAGGATGGTCGCGAAAACAGCGATTGAGGAGATCGCTATCGATCCCCAGAATGGTAACAAAGAAGACGTAAGATAAAAGGTAAACAATCCAATGCAAAGATAAATCAAGCTTAACTCAAGACCCCTCGATTTCATCGAAAACCTCCTGAATTGTCTGACTTGGTCTGACTATCCTGACAATTATCTGTTCTTTTTCAAGAATTCTCGCTTTCTCGAAAAGTCTTTGCATATCCAGTGGATACATCTCGTAACTTCTACTTGGCTTGTACCTTGGATCTCTGAAACCGTATGGTATCAAGAAAACCATGACTCTAGCACATTTGGCTCTGGCTTTTATCAGCAAAGGCACCAGGGAATCTGTGAGATACATTGAGATCACAGTAAGCGTGGTTGATGGATTCAATCTTTCCAAGTCGTTTTCAAGTTCTTCGACAAGTTGTGGACCGTTCTCGTCTCCCCTTGCCATAGCCAAGAGTTCAACGGCGTTGACCCAATCCGAAGTAGGTTTGTAATCCCTTTTCAAAACATCTTTACCGATCACAATTAGATCAACAAAGTTCCCACTCTTCGTCAAAAGATGAAGTACAGAAGAAGCTACCAGCACTGCGTCCTCTTCGTAATGTGTTCTCATCTGAGCCCAAACGTTTTTGGCAAATATCTCCTTCGAAAGATTTAGATCCACGTAAATGAGATTGTTGCTGACAGCTGTGTAATCCAACTCCTTCACATAGAGCGAACCGAGTTTTGCCGATATTTTCCAGTGTACTTTGCTCAGCGGTTCGTTGCTGTACTCTCTCACACCTCTAACATGGGTCGGATCTTCGAGAAGTCTGAAATCGGAAACACTGCCGGGTATTAACTCCCTCAAACGAGCCGGGAAACTCTCAAGGTGCATGATTTTTGGTAGAACGAGTACTTCTTGATGAGCCATATAGAAAGCCCATATTTTGAAAAACGAAAGAGGATGTTCGTAGACAACAAAAAAATCCGTCAGAAATTTCTTTCCTCGTGTTGCAAAAGAGGTTCTCACAAAAAGTTCCGTTGGTTCATTCCGTCTCAGAGTGACTACTCTCTCCAAGACTGTGTAAGTCAGAAGATCGGCCATTTTTATCTGGGAATTGACTGTAACATCGATATCTTCAAAAGGAGATATTATAATGTGCTTGATCACCAACTCTTGGTTTGTAAACAGACGTGTCTTCAAAGGTTCACGCTTCACAATCAGAGACGATAGAATTTTCTTCATACGAAAGTACTCAAGCCATATGAAACCACAAAAAACAAGCCCAAGGATCGAGAAAACATTGAAGGTAGCAGTTAACCAAACTGCACATACCACGGTTATGGCTACAAGAGGTCCAAGCGACGAAGTTGTTCGAGTTAGTTTAAGTTGCACTTTTCACAGGTGCCTCCTCAGTTTGAAGTATTTCCTCCAGAACAGCTTGCTTGGTTTTTCTCATCAGCCTCGCTTCTGGTCTCAGTATTATTCTGTGTGAAAGTACATCGATGGTTATACTCTTCACATCGTCGGGTAATACAAAATCCCTGCCGTTCATACCCGCTATAGCCCTCGAAAGCTGCATCAAAGCAATGGCTCCTCGAGGACTTGCACCAAGGACCAAATCTTCGTGTGTTCTTGTTCTCACGATAATTCTCGTTATGTAATCCAAGATCGAATCATCTACATAAACGTTCTTAGTTTCTTCTTTCGCTGCCTCAAGTTCCTCTACTGTGCAAACTGGAGAGATCGTCTGAATAGGGTGCACCTTTTTCACTCTTTTGAGCATTTCGACTTCCTGTTCCTTTTCTGGATAGCCAATCGACAAGCAGATTGCAAATCTGTCCAGCTGTGCCTCCGGTAAAGGAAAGGTACCTTCAAACTCCACAGGATTTTGAGTGGCGATCACAAAAAAGTGTTGTGAAAGATGGTATGTTACACCATCGACTGTAACCTGTCGCTCTGCCATGGCTTGAAGCAAAGCCGATTGGGTTCTGGGTGTTGCACGATTTATTTCGTCGACGAGGAGTATATCTGTGAAGATGGGGCCTTTTCTGAAAACAAATTCATTTTTCTTGGTGTCCAAAATATTTAAACCAGTTATGTCACTTGGCAAGAGATCAGGTGTACACTGAATTCTGTTGAACGACAGATGAATCGATGCCGCTAAAGCCCTTGCAAGCATTGTTTTACCAACACCAGGTACATCGTTGAGAAGTACATGTCCATCGCTCAGCATTGCCGCAAGAACTTTTTTAATCACATCTTCTTTTCCCACAATCACATTAGATACGTTATCTACGATTCTTCTTGCGATTTTTTCCAAATTCTTCATCCGGATTCCTCCCAAACTCTTTCTTTATACTCGTAACTATTCTACTTGCATATGCATAAGCTTTTGCTTCCAGACCTATTGGTTCTTTGTTTCTATAATCGTGCTTGCCTATCACGACAGTCAATTGGTGTTTCAGTTTCTCCATTTTCTTCACTTGAATTGATTTCAACCACCCGACAGTTTCAACTGGCAAAAGTTGACTGAGGGCAAAGTAGTGGTTCAGGCAGAGAATCGAAGCAGATTTCTCGTACAGTTCCAACCCCTCAACATGAGAAAAAACCGATTGAAAACTGCTCAGATACAGTTCCTCAACGTCTTTTTCATATTCACAGAAAGAACATTTGGCGGCAAGCATTTTGCCATTCTCAAGTTGTTCTATTCTAGTTGCAAGAATATCCTCGTAAATTATGGATATACCGAGTATGCCCTGCTCTGGATGTTTGGAAAGAAAATCAAGGATTTGTTCGGTGTGCTTATCGCAGATCCCATTCCGTAGCTGCGACCTAACCTTTGGATCGTTGATCAGCTCATAGAGTACCGTGTCGAAGAGTTTTTCAACGCTGTCTACGACGAGGGCACATATCGGACATCTTGGTTCTTTCATCTCAAGCCAGTCTAAGATTTTCGATTCGACAATGCTTTTTGCTCGCAAGAGCACCACCTCTTGGCAAAAAAAACTCCTACCCATCGGGGTAGGAGTCATCAGCCCTCAGGCAGTTTTTGGCGGACTCCATCGCCATCATTATTGTATCACACTACCTTGCCAATTCGACTTCCTGTTGACATTTTCACGTTTGTATGAGGTAAAATAACTTTACGTTGTAGCTGTAATTGATCTGAGGTGATCACAATTGATTTTCTTATATCTATTGCCAAGCATATTGTTCGGTTGGTCACTTGGAGCAAGTGCTTCCTCGGCTTGTTTTGGTCCCACTGTTGGGAGTGGGTTGTTAAACTACAGACGGGCGGTTGTTGCTGGAGCATTTTTCGTGGTTCTGGGCGCAATTGTTGGTGGAACACCTGGACTGAAGAATATTGGTTCACTTGCGAAATTTTCCACTGAAGATGCTTCGTGCGCTCTTTTCTCGGCAGCAGTTGTTGTTACGATAATGACTTCACTGAAGTTGCCTGCTTCGGCTTCCCAAGCTATTATTGGTGCAATAATTGGAATTGTGGTCAAAAACCAGGGCCCCGGTAATCTTGACTGGATCGCTTTGATAAAGTTCTTCGCAGCCTGGATTTTGACACCACTCACCGCTATGCTAGTTGCTTTTGCCGGATATTATCCTTTGTCTTACCTTTTCAAGAAAATTCGAAAAGTGCAGTACCAAGATATAACCGTCAAAACATTTGCCTGGCTCGGCGGCATATACGGAGCATACTCACTTGGTGCGAACAATGTTGCAAATGTAACTGGGGTGTTTGTGGAAAACCTACTGACTGTTCGTCAGGCTGCACTCATAGGCGGTTTGAGTATCGCACTGGGACTTCTAACCTTCAGCAAGAAGGTGATGCTAACTGTCGGAAGGGATCTGATAAGGTTAGATCATTTCTCGTCGAATGTTTCGATCCTTGCTCAATCGATAACGGTGTGGATTTTCAGTTTGATCGGAATACCGGTTGCAGCCACTCAAGCAATTGTTGGTGGAGTGATAGGCGCTGGCTTTGCCAAAGGCGAGCGGTTGAGCAATCCGAGAATCGTTTACAAAGTGATCGCTGGTTGGACACAAGTACCTTTAATGTCAGGAATTCTGGCGTACCTTATAAAAAGTGTTATGGCAATGATCGACGAATGACGTTCATACGGAGTTTGTAATGAGTTCGCCAAGGGGGGTGAACAGTCTTTCATGACTATCGTATTCGCAATGGCGATGGCCATCTTTGGATTAGCAACTATATCCTTGAAGAACAAGTGCAAACCTGCCGTTTGGAGTAAGGCTTTGACAACAATCTGCGCAGTTTTGATGGCTGCTCTTCATTCCAGTGGTCACGAATGGTTAATCGTTGCTGGACTGGTTTGTGGAGTTTTCGGCGACGTATTTTTGGAATACCCAGGAACTTTTGTTCCAGGAATGCTGTCCTTCTTGATTGGACATACCTTCTACTCCACCGCCTTTGCTCTGAAATTCGGTATTCCCAGCCTTAAGATTTTCCTGTTTGTTTACATCTGTCTTGGTGCTCTCTATGCAGCCTTTCTTTACAAGAAGTTGGGAAAGCTAAAACTGGCTGTTGGGGTTTATGTTGTCACGATTGCAACTATGTTTGCTTTCTCTTTTGGTGCCTTGCGTTCTGGAATTAACATGCGCGTGTCATTTCTGCCGGTAGGTGCGGGCTTGTTTGTTTTTTCCGACTTCTATCTAGCATACGACAGATTTGTCAAAAACCTTCCCTCAAGGCATTGGATTGTTCTTGGAACATATTTCATAGCCCAATGCCTGATAGCCTTAAGCACCGTTGTTGCACACTTGTAAATCAAACGTTGATCATTTCTTGAAAATCAAGTTCTAACTGAGCAATGCTTCCTCTCAGTTTATTCTCAAGACCTTTCAATTTCCTTTTCATCGTTAGCAAATTCCTTTTGTAACCTTTTACAGCTTTCTCCATTGTCTGCTTTTCTGGACCACCGTAGATCTTACGAACCGTTACAAAATGTTCTACGGAGAGAAGATCCAAAAGCTCATTCTTGTCTATAGGTGTACACTTTCCAGTGTTCTCAGAAAGTCTTTGAATCAGTATTTCATGATCCATAGCTTTTCTTACATATTCTGAAACTATCTTGTGACCCGTTCGAAAACTTATTGCGTACCTTCGTACTAGTTCATCAGCGAGTTCTGTCGTTGTTGCACCTGTTTGCAGGGAAAGTTCCCTCACCCTGTCGACCTTTACTTTCATCTTCAGCAGGATTTCCTGAAGCAGTGTCACGGCTTCGACAGCTGTATCAACACCTTCCAGGAACGTGAATACCAAATTATCTCCTATTTCGTTGACATCTTGGTATGGGACATTTAGAAAAACCTTTACAGGTATGTTTAAAAGTTCGATCGATTTGTTCGCTCTGATACGAGCATGCTCGAGTATAACTGGATTACGTTTTTGAGGCATTATGCTGCTTATTTGAACAAGTTCATCTGGAAAATCAATGAATTCCACCTCAAAAGAGCTCTTGTGAATCAAATCGGCTATCAATCGTGAAATATTGAAGAGAATTCCTTGGACTGAAACTGAAGGAAAAAACAACCACTCGTGACTAACTATGGCTCGATACGAATTGTGTACTGGTTTGTTAAAGCCAAGATATTCAGCAACCAGTTTTCTGTCAATTTGAAAGCCAGTAGTGGTTATTGCTGCTGCACCCATGGGACTCTGGTTAACCAATTCATAAGACCAAATAAGCAGCTTTACCAGTTCTAAAGTGTCCTCGAAAAAGGCCGCCAAATAATGTGCTAATGTTGATACTTGCGCAGGCTGCCCATGAGTATACAAAAGAAAGAATGTATCAAAGCTGCAAACCATTTTCTTGATCACGGTTTCGAGAAGGCTAACCATTTTTCCTGCGAATTGTAGTAGCTTTTCCCTTAAAACCATCCTGAAAACAGTTGCATCTATGTCGTTTCTACTTCTTGCTATGTGAAGATATCCTGCTATTTCTGTACCTATCTTTTGGCTCAACATTTTCTCAACTAAGAAGACCAAATCTTCGACATCAGCAGGCAATTCCAAATTCTGAACTTCAATTGCTTTCAGATCATTCAATGCACGACCAATTGCCCTTGCAACATCTTTGGACACAGTGCCTGTTTTGTAAAGCATTAAAAGATGTGCTTTGTTTAGAGAAAAGTAATGTTCAGCCCACCCTTTCCAATTCTCGAAAGATTTTCTCAGAACAAGATCCCTGTATGGATCAACCATTTTCTTACCCCCTTATAGCTTGAGGAGTTGGGCAATGTTGTTGTATAAGACATCTTCAATCTCTTGCTCGTGATATCCCACATAAACCATGGCTCTTATCTGCTCATCAAGGTAGATTTTGACAAATCCGCGAGGAAACCAGCTTGAATCAGTGCCAAAGACTATTCTTTTTGGACCAATTGTCTCCCTGAATTTCCTGAAAAGCATTTCCAAATTGACTTCGTATGGCATCCATCTCATCCACTGATTCGATCCACTCGTATCTATGTAAACATTGGGACATGACCAGCAGAGATTCAAAATTTCAAACAGATAGCCGCAACCAAAATGTGGAATGATAAACTTGATCTTTGGAAAAAGCTTTGCAACATCATGGATTATTAGAGGATTTATGTTTGCAGCAAAAGCTATACCACCAGCTGCCCCAAGAATACCAAAATGAATTAGAACAGGTATTTCATAGTAGTTTGCTACTTCCCATACTGGATAAAATTGTGCACTGTTCAAAGGAGTTTTCACCACTGGCCCAAGGATTTTGTAGCCAGAAAGTCCTTCTTTAAGAGCTTGTTCCAACTTTTCAGCAGCATTTTTTTCTTCTATGCTATGGTGAGCGTATCCGACAAATCTTTCTGGACAAATTTTAACAACCTTGATCATCTGTTCATTGTTTTCAGCGGTAACAAACACTATTTTTTCCAATCCATATTTTTTGGTTTCCTCAAGCCATAGATTTGCTAGTGCCTCAAAATCATCTATTCTCTCTGGTTCAGGGAAACCCCAAGCTAGCTTCCATCTGCGGCGTTCCAGAGAGATCCATGGATCCTCTGATTTTCCTGATTCAACTTTGGTACTAAAGTGCACATGAGAATCTATCACTTTCATTTAATCATCCTTTCAGTCCTGACAACATTATTCCCTTGATGATCTGCCTTTGGAAACTTAAGAAAACAATGATCAAGGGTATTGTGGAGATTGTTGCTCCGGTCATAATCATTTCCCAGCGCATCAGGTTTTCGCTCGAGAAGAATGCCAATCCAACAGGTAACGTGTACATGTTGGGTTTTGAAGCAACAATCAAAGGCCAGAGAAAAGCATTCCAGTTTCCTATGAAGTTCAGAATTGCGAGTGAAGCAAGAGCTGGTTTTACAAGAGGCAACACAATTTTGAGGAAGATGCCAAACTCTGAGACACCGTCTATTCGAGCGGCATCAAGCAAATCAGTCGGTATACTTTCGCAGAACTGTTTCATTAAGAAGATTCCAAAAGCTGTTATCATTCCGGGGAACATAATTCCCCAGTAAGTGTTTACCCAACCTAAGCGTGTAGACATTATGTACCATGGAATAACAAGCATTTCAGTAGGTATCATCAAGGTGCTCAAAATGAAAATAAAGATTAGGTTCTTCCCAGGAAACTGGAACTTAGCAAGAGTATATCCCGTGAGACTGTCGAAGAACAACACAGATGCAGTGGTAGCAATCGCCACAATGAGGCTATTCAAAAACCATCTGGGGAAGAAAGAATGTCTAACAATTTCAAGATAATTATCGAGTGTGGGAGTCCTCGGGAAGAAGTAAGGTCTATACACCTCGCGAAACGGTTTGAGAGAGCTAACGACCATCCACAGAAACGGGAAAATCATCACGATTATCAGGAATGACAGAATCAAATAGCTTGTCAATACAAGAAATTTATCGAGTTTGGTCATCCTGTTCACCTCGTCAATACTCTATTCTTCGGTTAAGAACTCTCAACTGAAATATGGTTATCACAAGTATAATAAGGAAAAGAACCACTGTAGCGGCAGAGGCAATCCCCATTTCAAAAGACTTAAACGCCTTTTGGTATATGTAGAGTACCAAGGGTTTTGTTGAATTAAGAGGTCCACCAGAGGCTTGGTCAGTCATGTTATAAACCTGAGTAAAGATTCTCAAGAAATTTATCGTTTCTATCACAACGAGCAAAACTATAACCGGATTGAGCAAAGGTAGAGTGATTCTGAACAATGTCTGCCGGCGGTTAGCTCCGTCGATTTTCGAGGCTTCAACGTACTCCCTTGGTATATTTTGCAAACCCGCAAGGAAAATTATGGCGCAGTAGCCTACCTCAATCCAGATCGTGGTTGCGACTATCGATGGGAGAGCTTCTGTTGTGCTGAACAGAAACGTTCGTGTTGGTAATCCTATCGCTGACATAAATCTATTGATTATACCCACAGGAGGCCTCTGATACATCCATCGCCACACCCAACTCGTAGCCACAATCGGTGTTATATACGGCATCATAACGACCAATCTGTAGAAACCCTGACCTTTGGAGATGTTGTTAAGGAGAAGTGCCATTGATAGAGATAATACAATCACCAATGGCACACCATAGGCAACGTACTTTAAAGTGTTAACTAGAGATCTGCGAAAAATAGGATCTCTAAGGATGCTTAGATAGTTTGAAAGTCCCACAAATTCTGTCCTTGGACTAGTTACGTTCCAGTTTGTAAAACTAATGCTGAAAGCATAAATCATCGGAAAAAACCTGACAAAGGTGAAGAAAATCAACGGAATTGCGAGAAACAGATATGCCGTCAAAATTTTTCTCTGCCTAAGTCTCACGAATATCACCTTTCAAGCGCACGGCTTTTCAGCCGTGCGCAGAATGGCAACACAACAAACTATTTGCCGATAGAACTCCAAAATTTGTCCAATATCTCCTGTTCCTCTTGAGCTGCTTCCTTGAAGGCCGTGGCCGGGTCTACACCTTTTAACCAAACTTTGTCCACAGCATCCATTATTACCTGACGTTGAGGCAATTCATCGACAAAGAAAGTAGCATGTGCGTATTCCAATCCTTTCAGGAATGGACCATAAATGGGATCATCAAAGTATTTCATCGCCACCGCCGGTTTAGCAGGCAGCTCACCCACAGCTTCAAGCCAGTATTCCATAACTTCATCGCTTGTCAAAAACTTTAAGAATCTCACCGCAGCTTCCAACTTTGGACCCTTAGCATTTACGGTAATCGCATTCGCCCAGAACGAAGCAAAATTCGACTTTATGCCGTTGTGCTCAGGTAGTTCTGCGACGCCGAAATTGAGGCCAGAGCGTTTTAGGGCAGCGACTCTAAAGGAACCATCGATATTCATCGCGGCTGCCGAAGACATGAACGCAGTTATATCATCGTTCATGAATCCTGGGAAACCAACTTTGTGTACTGTTATTAAATCCGTGTAGAATTTTAGAGCATCAGGAACATGATGGAAAACTTCCCGAACAAACATTTAGTTGTTTTTAGGAGATGCTCTGCGGCGCAATTTTCATATCCCTTGCAGTGGTCTTCCGATTTGCCAGTTACGTGCCTTAGTTATTGTGAACTTTCGGTAAAAATATTCTATAATTCTTTAGAAGAGTATCAATGTTGCTTTAAAATTCGTCTGTCATCATCTGGGCGGATCTTGATTGCAGGGAGGTGGGTACTGTGAAAAGGTTTTTGACAGTTCTTTTCTTGGTGAGTCTATGCTTCAGTGTCTTTGCACTCAACGTTATCTACTTGATTGGTGATGGAATGGCAGCCAACCAAGTTCTTCTGGCAAGCATCCTTGAAGGCAAGATTCTTAACATCATGAAATTACCTTACACTGGCTTGACGACAACGTACTCGTATGACTCATGGGTTACCGACTCTGCACCGGCAGGTACGGCGCTTGCAAGTGGTTTCAAGACACTGAATAGAGCTATCGGTGTTTTACCAAACGGAGAAGCAGTTCCCAGCATGATCGAACTGGCAGCAGAACGAGGCTTCAAGACTGGCATCGTTGTGACCTGCAGAGTCACTCATGCAACACCAGCTTCGTTCTATGGGCATGTTACAAACAGAGATGATGAATTCACATTGGCAGAACAGCTCGCAAATTCCAAGGTTGACATCATAATGGGTAGCGGTTACGCCTGGTTTCTGCCATCCTATGCAGGTGGAAGGCGAACGGATGGAAAGAACTTGATCGAACAGATGACAGCCAGAGGGTACACTTATGTGACCAAGAAGTCCGAACTTCAATCAGTTAAATCTGGCAAACTTTTGGCGCTGTTTGCACCAAGCCACTTGGATGCAGTACCGATTAGGTCAGGAGAACAGCCGACTTTGGATGAAATGGTTTCAAAAGCCTTAGAAATACTTTCCTCTAGCGATGAACCATTCATTTTGATGGTTGAAGGTTCTCAAATCGATTGGGCCTGCCATGCAAACGACGTGTTCTGGATGTGGAAAGAAATGGTCGAATTTGATAATGCCGTTAAAGTTGCGATCGACTTTGCCGCAAAACACGGTGATACCTTAGTTGTGGTCACTGGCGACCATGAAACTGGGGGGCTTTCCCTCTCAAACGGTGGATATACCATTGAGGTTGAAAAGGCAAGAAAGGTCAAAGGAACAGCCGATTACTTTTTGAGCAAAGTCAAACTCGAGGATTACGAATTTTTCAAGAATCAGGCTATGGACTTCTTTGGTGTTGAAATTTCTCAAGATGAATTCAACTACGTCAAAAACGCTTCGAATAAGTCCTATGCTTTGAGCGAAATCATCAGCAAGAAGTTGAGAATCGGCTGGACAACCCACGATCACACTGCCGCGCCTGTGCCAGTTTACGCTTTCGGACCTGGCGCAGAACAATTCGTTGGTTTCATGGACAACACTGACATTGCAAAAACTATTATGAAACTTGTTGGTTTGAACGTGCTGAGTTTCCCGAAACGGGTTGGCAGTAAGTAGTACACGAAGGAGGCATTAGATAATGGCTCAAAACAAGTTGATGACATCATCCGTGATGGTCTTGGTGGTCTTGCTCATAATTAGTTCTGTTGTTGCAGTAGGATTTGAAAGAATTAAGTTTGCAGTAATTAGTGATCCCCATGTTAGTTTGCCCACCAAGAATACACAAGACAAAGTGAAGATGGAAGATTCATCTGTTCTTCTTCTACAGCAGGCTATCAAGGAAATAAATTCTATACCTGATCTTGACTTTGTACTGATTGCGGGAGATTTGACGAAGGATGCTGAACCATGGAACATAGATTTGTTGGTGGAAATGCTTGAGCAATTTCGTGTCCCAGTATTCTGCGCTCTTGGCAATCACGAGCTAAGTCCAATTCCAAATAAAGATGGTGATCCCTCCTTAGCTTCTTTAATAGGCAACTCGAAGTACACTATTACCTGGGCGCTACAAAAATTTGGTTTCCGTGGTCCCCAAGGTTATTACAGCGTGGATCCAGTGCCAGGACTTCATCTCGTAGTGCTTGATACAACGAAAGTAGGAAGTTGGGGCGGGAAAGTATCTCAAGCTCAGCTAGAGTGGCTGGAGAAGGATCTGTTTGCAAATCAAGACAAGCTAACCATAGTCATGGGGCATCACCTACTAGTTCCTTTCCACGAGTATGAAACTAAACCCGAATGGAAAAATTTCTACCTTGACAACGCAGAAGAAGTTATCAGACTCTTTGAGAAATATCCTCAAGTGTGCATGTATATTTGCGGTCATCGTCATGTCAGCACTGTACCTGTCGAGAAAAATGGGATCTGGTATATTGAGCATATTTCCACTTTAACTTATCCAATGGGCTATACCGTTTACACACTCACACCAACCGAGTTCAGTTACGAGGTTAAATGGCTAAATGTAGCCCCTGAGTTGTTTGAAAAAGCGAAAGAAACAATGCTTGCGGATCCGTTCTGGAGACCAATTGGTACACCAGCTGGAAAGGAAGGAGATGATGTAGTTCTCGCTTATCAGGAGCAACGAGATTACCGAATCTTCAAGGCTGCACTTCGTTTCCAGCCGAATAAATCCCAACACCAAGCCGCAGGAAAATAGAAATAACAGTTGTTTTGATACGCATAGAGGGATGGGAAATCCATCCCTCTTTTTCTTGACTTCTTGCATATTCCTGATCCAACTTTTTCAGAATCCATCGCCACCCTAAACGAACAAATTGTAACAGTTGTTACGGACAAAATTGATCGAGGTGCGTAACATAAACATAGAGGGAGGTAAGAGCATGAGCGAATTCCTTCAGAACAGTGAATACAAAAAGAAAATGATCAAAGAATTCCTGAAGCGTCTTCATGCCGGAGAAGATTTGGAAATGGTCAAAAAGGAGTTTGAAAGTTTCCTTTCAAGCATTTCAGCGCTCGAGATTCCTCTCATTGAACAAGAACTTGTCAAGGAAGGAATCACGGTGAAAGAGATCGCAAAAATGTGCGATGTTCACGTTGAACTTTTCAGAAAAGCCGTTTCACAAGCTAGCAAGCAACTGGAAGCTTTGCCAGATGGTCATCCAGTGAAAACGCTTTATCTGGAAAACTTAGAGATAGTTAAGGATGCCGAGATTTTCAACATGTTGGTAGTCGCTTATTCATCCACGCAAGATCCTACGCAAAGGTCAATGCTTTACGATCAGCTTGTTAAACAATTAAAACAACTTGAGCAAATAGGTAAAACTCATTACACGCGCGAAGAAATGATAATTTTTCCACACATCGAACGACGTGGGATCACGGCGGTACCAACGGTACTTTGGACGAAACACGACGAAATCAGAGCTTCGATAAGATTGTTTGCTGAATTCCTTTACAAAAATGTTGAAAATCCAACTGAAAGCTTTTTTGATCTTCTAAAGCAAAAGGCATATCAACTTTCTTCGGCGATAATCGACATGGTTTTCAGAGAAAACAACATTTTCTATCCAACCCTTTTGGCTTTGCTTGAAGAAGGAGAATGGGTTGCAATAAAACTTCAGGAAAAGGACATAGGATATTACAAGATGTTACCAAAGGATGAATGGAAATCAGATGCAAGACCAATTTATCCATATCAAGTGCAGCCAAAGTTAACTGAAAAACAACTTGCCAATTTACCAGCGCAAGTTCAAGCTGCTTTAGCCACAGCTGGTTTACCACCTCATCAAGAACCATTCCAAGTAACCGAAAATGATCTATCTCTGGAAGTTGGATATCTTTCGCTCGAAGAATTAAAAGCTTTTTTAAACAGTCTCCCGTTCGACATAACTTTCATTGATAAAAACGACAGAGTTAAATTCTTCACAGCTCGTCATCGGATCTTTGGCAGAAATCCATCGATAATCGGTCGGGCAGTTCAGCAATGTCATCCACCAAAGAGTGTGCATATCGTCAACAAGATACTCGAAGCCTTCAAAACAGGAAGGAAAGATGTCGCAGAATTTTGGATACAGATGAACGGAAGATTTATACACATAAGATATTTCCCAGTTAAAGATGCAGATGGAAAATACCTTGGAACAGTTGAAGTCGTGCAAGATATAACAGAGATCAAAAAGCTCGAAGGTGAA
>FWWL01005290.1_pt1 | contig 20333 bp, 13 predicted proteins | sample 2228331 | NCBI WGS metagenome assembly FWWL01 (sample SAMEA103939775, study PRJEB20133) | metagenome | reverse complement strand
CCCAGGCGAGGTCCAGTTCCTCCAGACGGCCCCGCGTGGGCCAACCGGTGTCGGGGTCCCAGCCGGCCATGCGGTAGAAGGTCCCCAGGGCTTCGCTCAGGCGGGCTGGGTCCACGGCGGTGCTGGCCAGGGGGCCTGAAGTAGGCGGCTGGAAGGAGCGGGCCGGAAGCCAGTCGTCGGCCGCGGTGAACCCTTCCCGGGCGTTGAAGAGGCGGGCTAGGTTGAGCACCCGTTCCCCGGCCTTCATCCATTCAAAGAGGGTGAAGTTCCAACCCGTCGCTGCCCGCACGATCTCGGCCCGCTGGCTGAAACTCCACGGCACGAAGTCGCACATGACCGCTGCGTTCTGGGCCATCTGGTCCAGGATGTAGTACCAGGTGGCCCGTACCTTGGCTGGCCCCAGGTCGTCCAGGCGCATGGGCTCCAGGACCCCCAGTTCGCGCAGGTTCTGGAGGGCCAGCCCTTCCTTCTCCAGGGCCGTGTCGTGGAGGCTGTGGTTGTGGTCCGCCCCAGTGGGGGAGATGGCGTACCCAATGGCCAGGGCCCGCTTGAGACGGGGTTCGTGCATGGGGTACTCCTGGCCCTTGACGTGCATGGCGAAGGCCTCGCTCCCGCGGCCGATGCGCTCGGCCATGCGGCGCACTCCCTCTGCCAGGAAATCCCCGAACCCTTCCCGGCGGGCGATCTGCTCCACCAAGGTGAGCATAGCCTCGGCGTTCCCGAAGCGCAGGTCCAGTTCACCAACTTCCTCCGGTGAGAGGAGCCCTCGCTCGTAGCATTCCATGGCGAAGGCGATGGCCATCCCCGCGCTGATGGTATCCACTGTGTAGGCGTTGCAGCGCTCGTTGGCCTTGGCGATGGCCACCAGGTCGTCCACCCCGCAGGCGGAGCCCAGCGCGGCAAGGGTCTCGTACTCGGGGCCGCCGTAGGCCGGGTCCACGGGGTACGGCTCCTGCACTTTCACCACCTTCTTGCAGCGGATGGCGCAGGCGAAACACCCGTCCATGCCGATGCGGATGGTCTTGCGGATGGTCTCGGGGCTGATCTTCTCCACCGGGAAGCCGCCATCGCGGAAGTTGCGCACGGGCAGGTTGCCGGTGAGTTCAAAGGTGGGCATGGCCGCCCCGGTGCCCAGGGTGTGCCAGCCGTAGGCCAGTTCCTCCACCTTGCTGGCGAACCATTTGGCCAGCCTCTGGATGGTCTCAGGGTCCGCGGGGGTGATGCGGCCGGTGCCCCGCACGGCGATGGCCTTGAGGTTCTTAGAGCCCATGACCGCGCCCAGGCCGGTGCGGCCCGCCGCGTCCTTGAGGTCGTTCATGATGCAGGCATAGCGGACCAGGTTCTCGCCCCCCGGCCCGATGCAGGCCACGCGCACGCGGGCATCCCCCAGTTCCTCCTGCAGGCGCTCCTGGCACTCCTTGGCCTCCAGGCCCCAGAGGTGTGCGGCGTCCTGCAGTTCCGCCTGGCCGTCGTGCAGCCAGAGGTAGACCGGCCGCGGAGCCCGGCCCTCTACCACGATGGCATCCACCCCGGCCCGCTTCAGTTCGGTGCCCCAGAAGCCCCCCACCTCCGAGGCCCCGAAGCCGCCGGTGAGGGGCGATTTGGCCCCCACGGCGTGCCGGGCCGCGCCGGAGATGGGCAGGCCGGTGACCACGCCTGTGGCGAAGATCAGGCGGTTGGCCGGCCCCAGGGGGTCGGACCTGGGGGGCACCTCCCGCAAGAGGTAGTGGGCGATGGTGCCCCAGCCGCCCAGGTAGCGGCGGTAGAAGCCTTCGTCCAGGGCTTCCGTCTCTATGTGGCCTTGGGTCAAGTCCACCCGCAGGACGCGGCCAGTGAACGAGCGGGGGGCTGGAGCAGTTCCTTCTTGGTGCGCCATGGTGCATTCCTCCTCGCGATCGTGGGGGCAGTCCCATTGCTTGACCACGGAGATACCCGTTTTCGGCTGTGCAGGTCTCGGTCGGGGGGCGACGCCTCCGTTCGTAGTGCGGCAAGTCGGTGCCTCTACCACAGGCGCACGACTGCGTGCCCTCCAACCCCAGCGCATGTGGAGGGGGAAGGAGGGGCCTTCAGTACACAGGCCCTGGCGCGGCCTTGCCTTCCGCCTTGGCGCGCAGGGCGGCCAGCCCCTCGCGGGCCGCTTTCATGGCCAGCCCCAGGTCGGAGGACAGGGCGAAGAACTGCATCCCCCAGGAAGCGTACTTCTGGATCGCCTCCACCGAGCCGCAGTGCACCCCCGTGGGGATGCCGTGGCGTTGGCCCGCCTCCACGATCTGGCGCAGGACCGCCTCGTAGCGTGGGTCGGGGTTGTCCATCTTAGGAGGGAGACCCAGCGAGGCGGAGAGATCGTTGGGCCCCACGTACACGCCGTCAATCCCCGGCACGGAGAGGATCTCATCCAGCCGCTCCACCGCCTCCACATGCTCAATCTGGATGAGGAGGAGGATCTCCTCGTTGGCGTGCTCAAAGTAGTCGTCCCCGCCGTAGAAGATGCGCCGCACGCCTCCCACCCCACGGTACCCCTGGGGCGGGTAGCGGGTCCAGCGGACCGCCGTGCGGGCCTCTTCGGCGTCCATGACCAAGGGGACGACGATGCCGTAGGCCCCGAAGTCCAGAGCCCGCTTGATGAAGGCGGGGTGGTTCCAGGAGACCCGCACCATCGGGATGCAGTTCGTGGAGGACATGGCCTGGGCAATGCACTGCATCGTCTCAAAGTCCACGGCTGCGTGCTCCATGTCCACCACCAGCCAGTCAAAGCCCAAGCGGGCCATGGCCTCGGCCATGAGGGGGCTGGCGGTGACGAGCCATGTGCCGACGGAGACTTCGCCAGCCTGCAGTTTGCGTTTGACCGTGTTGGGCCGCATGCGTCGCGCCTCCTTAACAAAAGTGGAGTGTTCCGTGATCTCTTCCCATCCCCGACCCCCTTCGCCTTTGCGCACCGGGGAGGGGAAGGGGGCTAGGGGCGAAGTTGGCGACCTCTCCCATCCCCAGGCCCCGCGAGCCGCGCGCCCTACTTCAAGCGGCGCAGGAGGGCCAGGATTTCCTCTCCGTATGCTCTGCGGTCCCAGGAGGTCAGGCCGGGGACCTGGGCCAGTTCCTCCGGGGTGGTGCAGGTGCGCACGGCCAGTTCCCAGAGGACCTGGTTGGGGAGGATCACGTCTGGCTCTACCCCCTCGGCTTGGGCCACCCTCCGTCGCCACTCCCGCAGGGCCTCGTAGCGGTCCCTCGTGGCCCGGTCGGCCGGCCCCCAGGCCGTGTGCTTGGGTGCCTCGGGCTGCTCCTGGAGGGCCCGGCGCACCGTCTCCAGGATGCCGCGGCCGAACTGGCGCCGCAGGTGGGACGTGAGGCCCGGGATGCAGGCCAGTTCCGCCTCATCCTTGGGACAGGTCTGGCCCAGGGCCACCAGGGCGCGGTCCGGGAGGACGCGGAAGGGGGCCCGGTTCAGGCGGCGGGCCTCCTGATCCCGGTAGCGGTACAGGGCCCGCAGCACGTGGAGTTGCTGCGGGGTCAGGTCCCGCGCCCCTGGCAGCCGCAGGTATCCGTCCAGGTCAAAGGTGCGCGTTTCCCCCGGCACCTCTGCCAGCCGCGCGAAGGCCTCCCGCGCCTTCTCCCAGCGCCCCTGGCGCACCAGGGCCTCGTACTGGAGGTCCCGCAGGGCTGGGAGGTAATGGACGTCCAGCCGGGCATACTCCAAGTGCGCGCGCGTGAGAGGACGCTGACCCCAGTCAGCCCGCTGGAACCGCTTGTCCTGGTGGACGCCGAACCGTTCCTCCAGGATGCTGCCCAGGCCGTACCGCTTCCACCCGAGGATGCGGGCGGCGAGCATCGTGTCAAACAGGTTCACAAAGTGGAACCCGTGGTCCCGCTTGAGGGAGATGAGGTCGTACTCCGCAGCGTGGAAGACCTTCTCCACCCGGGGCGAGGCGAAGACCTCCCCCAACCCCGATAGGTTGGGCACGGCCAGGGGATCCACGATATAGTCGTCTCCGTCCACGGCCAGCTGGACGAGGCAGACCCGTTCAAAGTAGGCGTAGAACCCGTTGGACTCCGTATCTACGCCCACACGCTCGGCCTGGAGGAGGCGCTCCACCAGGTGGTCCAGGGCGGCCTGGGTCTCCACCAAAGTCGGGGGCTCAGTGGGTGGAAGGACCGAGCAGGATGGAAAGTGGGCTGGTTCCAACGTTGGACGCTCCCCGGGCAAGTAGGCTTGCGGAAGCATTATAGCACACCGAGGCGGAAGGGCAAGACGGGGAAGGGCCGAGGATTCCGTTCCATCTCCTGTCGGTGGGCGGAGGAATGGGACGCGTGACGGCTCCAATGTGCCATCGGCGGCTCCTCCCACGGAACCGCCAGTGCGGGGCCGGCCGAAAACTGGTCACGCTGCAAGCGTGACCTCCATGGCTGGTCAGACCTCTCCTCATCCCCCTTTACCCCCTTCCCCTCTCCGAGTCGGAGGTAGGGAAGGGGGCCAGGGGGCAGGGGTGAGGTCTGACTTGCGAGGGGGGAAAAGGGCCAGGGCGCGCCTTCTGGCGTGCCGAAAACTTGGCACGTTTTTCAACACCCTCAGGGCGCGGATTTGACGAATTGGGCAGAGGATGCTATAATATCGTTGAAACTTGACTACCACGTTGGGCGGAGTCGTGTCCCGCGTCTTGTCCCCCCACGGCAGTTGTACATCGTAACGGCAGCCGTCCGAGTTGCAAGGGCGACGTAGGCCGCATTCCGCCAGGGAAGCCCGTAGGACTCCACCTCACAAGGCTTGGCGCTTGACCAGAGAGCCAGGATGGGCGCCCCACATCCGACTGAGCCATCCAGCCGCATGGACCCAGGTCGGCACCTGGAAGGGATGCCGGGATTGACGCGCGTATGATGCGTGCGGATGCTCTGGCGCCCGTCCCTCCGAGCCTCCAAGAGGGGAAACGCTCACCGCATCTACGCGACAAGCGCTCTGGACCAACCCCAGCGGGCTCCGCAGCGAAGAGATGATCCAGCAACTCAGGAATCAGTAAGGGAGAGGAAGCGTTGAACATTGCAGAATTGGAACCGTTGACGTTGACCCAGCTCCGGGACATGGCCCGGGAGATGGGGGTCACTGGCTACACGCGCCTCAAGAAGCACGAGCTGATCATGCGGCTCCTCCAGGCCGACGCAGAACGGCAGGGGTTCATCTTCGGTGGCGGCGTCCTGGAGATCATGCCCGACGGCATCGGCTTCTTGCGCTCTGACCACCTCTTGCCGGGCCCCGAGGACGTCTACGTCTCCCAGTCCCAGATCCGCCGCTTTGGGATGCGCACGGGCGACTGGATCGTGGGCCAGGTGCGTCCCCCCAAGGAGACAGAGAAGTACTATGGCCTCCTGCGGGTGGATGCCATCAACGGCGTGGACCCCGAGGTGGCCAAACGCCGGCCCCATTTTGATTCGCTGACCCCCATCTTCCCCAACAAGCAGATCGTCCTGGAGACGGAGCCACACATCCTGGCCACCCGCCTGATAGATATCATCGCGCCCATCGGACGGGGGCAGCGCGGGCTCATCGTCTCGCCGCCCAAAGCCGGCAAGACCACCATCCTCAAGCAGATCGCCAACGGCATCACGGCGAACTATCCCGAAATCCACCTCATGGTCGTCCTCATCGGCGAGCGGCCCGAGGAGGTGACCGACATGGACCGCTCTGTGGAGGCCGACGTGGTGGCCTCCACCTTTGACGACCCGGTGGAGAACCACGTGCGGGTAGCCGAGATGGCGCTGGAGCGGGCCAAGCGGCTGGTGGAAGGTGGTCGCGATGTGGTCATCCTGCTGGATTCCATTACCCGACTCGCCCGCGCCTACAACCTGGTGGTCCCGCCCAGTGGCCGGACCCTCTCCGGCGGCCTGGATCCGGCCGCCCTCTACCCGCCCAAGCGCTTCTTCGGGGCAGCGCGCAACATTGAAGAAGGGGGCAGCCTGACCATCATCGCCACGTGCCTCGTGGATACCGGCAGCCGCATGGACGATGTCATCTACGAGGAGTTCAAGGGCACCGGCAACATGGAACTCCACCTGAACCGCAAACTGGCCGAGCGGCGCATCTTCCCGGCCTTTGAGATTGAGCGCTCTGGGACCCGCCGTGAAGAACTCCTCCTGGACGAGGACACTCTACAGCGGTCCTGGCTCCTCCGCCGCATGGTGGATGCCATTGGCGGCGGCCCGGAGGCCACCCAGGCCGTGCTGGAGCGGTTGCGGCGTACCCGCAACAACAAGGAGTTCCTGAGCACCCTCAACAAGGACATCCTCTAAGGGAGCATACCCATGTCCCGGCGACGCACGGGGAGCCTGGCTCCCCTCGCCTCCCATCCCGGTTGGCTCAGCACCGGCTCCCCAGGCCGCCGCAGGGCACGCCGCTCCGTTTTGGGCCTCTTCGCCCTCTCCGTCTTCGTCGGGCTCCTGGCCGGGACCGCCTTCTGGCTGGACCGACACCCGCTTCCCTGGTGGGAGTTGGCCCTCCCAGCACCCCGCGCCAGCGCGCCCACGGCGGAGGCTCCCCCTCCCCAGGCCCAGGTCTACAAGGCCCCGCCCTCCGGGATGCTGATCCGGGCAGCCCTGGCCCAGACCATCATCCCTGAGCGCCCGCGCCTGGAGATCATCACCTACACCGTCCAGCCGGGCGACACGGTTCACGGCATCGCCGAGAAGTTCGGCATCTCGCCCGAGACGGTGGTCTGGGCCAATGGGGACCTGGAACTGCACCCCGACATCCTCAAGATCGGGCAGGAACTCATCATTTTGCCCGTTTCGGGGGTGTACTACCAGGTCCAGGAGGGGGACACACTGGAGGCCGTGGCCAAGAAGTTCAAAGCGGACCCCCAGGCCATCGCCACGTACCATCTCAACCACCTGAGCCCGCCCTACGCCCTCACCCCAGGGCAGTGGTTGGTGATCCCCGGCGGCGAGAAGCCCTACGTGCCGCGGCGGGTGCACCAGTACGCCGGCCCCATCCCTGCCGACGCGTCCAAGGGCACAGGGGCCTTCGGATGGCCGGTCTCGGGGCGCATCACCCAGATCTTCTGGAACCTGCACCGGGCCGTGGACATCGGCGCGCCAGAAGGGGCTTCGGTGGTGGCAGCGGACTCCGGGTTCGTGGTCTATGCTGGTTGGGACGACTCCGGCTACGGGAACCTCGTCATCATAGACCACGGCAACGGCTACGTGACCCTCTACGCGCACCTCTCGGAGATGTTCGTCAGCGCCGGCCAGTCCGTGGCCAAAGGGACGCGCATCGGTTCGGTCGGCTCCACCGGCAACTCCACCGGGCCGCACCTGCACTTTGAGATCCGCTACCGCGGCGTGCAGCGCAACCCCCTGGGGTTCCTGCCGTGAGGGGGCCCCCCGGCTCCCCTCACACGTTGGCCTTGGTGCGGTCGGCCTCCAGGATCATCTCCCGCACTTCCTCCAGAGGGTGGGGGCCCAGGTCTTCCCCTGTGCGCAAGCGCACGGCGACGGCCCCTTGCTGCACCTCCCGGTCCCCCACGACCAGCATGTAGGGGACTTTCTGCAACTGCGCCTCGCGGATCTTGGCCGCCATGCGCTCAGCGGAGTCGTCCACTTCCACCCGCAGGCCGGCCTCGGCAAGGAACCCCTTCACCTTCCAGGCGTAGTCGTTGTGACGGTCGGCGATGGGGATGACCACGGCTTGGACCGGCGCCAGCCACACCGGGAACGCGCCGGCGTAGTGTTCAATGAGGATGCCGAAGAAGCGCTCCATGGAGCCGAGGAGGGCGCGGTGGACCATGTAAGGGCGGTACTCCCGGCCATCCTGGCCCACGTAGGTGACGTCAAAACGCTCTGGCAGGTTGAAGTCAAACTGCACCGTGGTCAACTGCCACTTGCGCCCCAGGACATCCCGCACGTGGATGTCAATCTTGGGGCCGTAGAAGACGGCTTCGCCCTCCATGCGGATGTGGGGCAGGTTGCGGCGCTCCAGGGCGTGCACCAAGGACGCTTCTGCCTCTTCCCACATGGCATCGCTGCCGATGTACTTCTCTTTGTGGGCCGGGTCCCGCACGGAGAGGGCCACTTCGTACTCCGCAAAGCCGAACGCGTTCAGAAGGTGGAAGGTCAGGTCCAGGCAGCGGAGCACCTCGTCCTCAATCTGGTCCGGGCGGCAGAAGATGTGGGCGTCGTCCTGGGTGAAGCCCCGCACCCGCAGCAGGCCGTGGAGGACGCCGGACCGCTCGTAGCGGTAGACGGTGCCCAGTTCGGCCCAGCGCAGGGGCAGTTCCCGGTAACTGCGGACCCGGCTCTTGTAGATCATGATGTGGAAGGGGCAGTTCATGGGCTTGAGGAAGTATTCCTGCCCCTCAATGTCCAGGGGCGAGTACATGTTCTCGCGGTAGAAGTCCAGGTGGCCGCTGGTCTGCCACAGCCAGGCGCGCCCGATGTGGGGGGTGAAGACCAGTTCGTACCCCCACCTGAGGTGTTCCTGCCGCCAGAACTCCTCAATCTTGTAGCGGATCATGCCGCCGTGAGGGTGCCACAGGGTCAGCCCCGCCCCCAGGTCCGGGTGCTGGCTGTAGAGGTCCAGTTGCCGTCCCAGGCGACGGTGGTCGCGGCGCTCCAACTCCTCCAGTTTGTGGAGGTAAGCCTCCAGTTCCTCGCGGGTGGGCCAGGCCGTCCCGTAGATGCGCTGGAGCATGGGGTTGCGCTCGTCGCCCAGCCAGTAGGCTCCGGCCACCCTCAGGAGTTTCACACCGTCGGGGTTGATCTGGGCGGTGTTCTCCAGATGCGGTCCGCGGCAGAGGTCGGTGAAGGCGTCGTGGGTGTAGATGGAGAGGCGCTCGGTGGGGGCTGCGGCCGCGTCTCCGTGCTCGTCCACCTCACCGGAGGCCAGCCGTTCAATCTGCTGCAGTTTGTAGGGCTGGTCGGCGAAGATCTTGCGGGCCTCCTCCACCGAGACGAAGCGCTGCTGGAAGGGGTGCGCCCCAGCGATGATCTCCCGCATGCGCCGCTCAATCCCCTCCAGGTCCTCCGGGGTGAGGGGGCGAGGGAGGTCAAAGTCGTAGTAGAAGCCGTCTTCAATGGGCGGGCCGAAGGCCAATTTCCCCTCCGGGAACAGGTCCAGCACCGCCTGTGCCATCACGTGGGCGACCGAATGCCGCAGTCGCTCCAGGTCGGGCCGTTCGTTCTCTGCCATGTTCTCCTCCTAATAGAGAAAAAGCCTCTCACCCTTTGGGGCGAGAGGCTTTCCCGCGGTTCCACCCAACTTTGGCAAGAAAGCCCCCAGGGGCCTTCTTGCCCTCGTTGTTGCCTGTAACGGGACACCCCGGGGTGCCTTACTCAGGGGACCCTTTTCCGGCACCCGCTCCCAGGGGGTTTTCCGCCGGTTCCCGCCGGGGTGGCTTCCAGTCCACGGCCACCCCTCCCTGGGGCGTTGCCCCGGCGTACTCGTCCTGGTCCACGCTTTGCCTTCTTCGTTTGACCAGTGGGCGGTATAGGACTTGAACCTATGGCCTCCACGATGTCAACGTGGCGCTCTGGCCAACTGAGCTAACCGCCCTCAACCCGATGCTATTATACCACACCTTCCTGAAATTGCCAAACGGGGCGCGAGGCGTGGCCGGGATTCCGCCACGGAGGGCGCGAAGGGGAGAACTTCCCCCCGCATTCTCTGTGCCCTTCGTGGCCGCGCGACTTATCCGACGCCCGTGGAGGGTTCCTCGTTTGCCTCGCCTAGGTACCCCAGCCGGTAGGAGATCTCGTTGGCGCAGTGGACCACGATGCGCGCCAGCCGGGGGATCGCTTCATGGGAAAGCCGGCTCGCCGGGCCAGAGATGCCAAGGGAAGCCACTACGCCTCCATCGTGCCCCCGGATAGGAGCGCCAATGCACCGCACGCCCGGGTGCAGTTCCTCGTCGTCCACTGCATAGCCCCGGGCACGATCCTCCCAACAGTGGACCTTGAACTGGGCAGGGGAGGTAATGGTCCGGGGGGTGTAGGGCCGGAATTCCAGCCGCTGGACAATGGCGTCCAGTTCCTCCTCCGGCAGGAAGGCGACGAGTGCCTTGCCCACCGCGGTGCAGTAGAGAGGCTCTCTCTGCCCCACCTCGGTGTTGACCCCGATCACCTCGGGGCTGATCTCCTGCGCGATGTAGACCGCTTGGTCCTCCATGCGCACCGCGAGGTGGACCGTCTCGCCCGTCGCCTTGCGCACCTGCTTCATGATGGGGCGCGCCTGCACGTAGAGGTCGTTGTTGCCCAGGATCCGGCTGCTCAGGGCAATCAACTTGGGCCCTACCATGTACTTCCTGGTCGCGAGGTCCTGCTCCAGATACCCCTTCGCCTTCAGGGTCAGGAGGAGCCGGTAGACCCTGCTCTTGTCCAGGCCCAGCGCCCTGGCCAGTTCCGAGACCCCCACGGGCTGGTGGCGTTCCACCAGCGCTTCTAGCAAGCGCATCCCGCTCTCAAGGGAGCCAACGTTGTACCGTTCCACGGTCTCATTCCCCTCTTAAGCCAACCGGACGTCATAAGATTGGACCCGGTTCCACTTTGTTCGGTGGCTTCTTCTGCGTCCTGCCCCAGTGGTTCAACCCCTCCCTCTGAGAGGTAGCCTCGCCGCCGTCCGCCGTCCCCCTGCAGGGACGGCGTGTCGCCGCAGTGCAGCATTTGCAGGATTACCCACACAAGGTGGAACCGAGTCCGCCTTCACGCCCCAGCGTGACGTACCACCGAGAACGTGTGTGGCGCAGTACTAGCCGCGGTACCAAGTTTACCACATTGTTGTATTATGGTCAACATTTTGTTGACAATAGCACAAAGGCATAGTAGTATACAAGATATAACCACCCGGTGTTGCGGTTGCACCTTGCGTTGGTGGGCAGGGGCGGTTCATGAATCGCCTCTGCCAAGGGCGGTCTGCAAGACCGTGGGCGCCATCGGCCGCCTGCTACCACCGCGAGTTGGAACCGGGTTCTCTTGCAAATGGGGAGGGGAGTCACCGTGTATCTGACTGGTGGGGAGATCGTCCTCGCGTCCCTCGTCAACCACCGCGTCCCCTACCTCGTTGGGATCCCCGGCCACGGGTGCCTGGGCCTGGTGGATGCCTTTCAGCACTACAAGGGCCAAGTCGGCCTGCTCCAGGTGCGGCACGAGCAGAGTGCGGTCCATCTGGCCGATGGCTACTGCCGCGTCGCTGGCACGCCCTTGGCTGTCTTCACCTCCATCGGTCCTGGGGCGATGAACACGGCCGTCGGGGTTGCCTCCTGTTACGTGGATTCCATCCCCGTGTTGGTCCTCACCGGCAACAGCCACACCTACATGGCCGGGCGGGGCGTGCTGCAGGAGATTGAGCGCAAGCGAGATGCCGACAGCCTCAGTGTCTTTGACCCTATCGCCAAGCGGACGTGGCGAGCCACGCGGGTGGACCAGTTGCCGCGCATCCTGGAACGCGCCTTCACCGAGATGTGCTCTGGTCGGCGCGGCCCCGTGGTCGTGGACCTGCCCATGGACGTTCAGTGCGACGGCGCTGAGGTGGAACTGCGGGCCCCGCGCGAGGATAGACACCCCGGCCGCGTCCTGCCCGACCCGGACCTGGTGGAGCGGGCTGGCCGGTTGCTCAGGGAGGCGAAGCGGCCGGTGGTCGTCGCCGGGGGCGGCGTGATCGCGGCGGAAGCATGGGGGGAGTTGCGCCGCCTGGCCGAGTTCCTGGGCGCGCCAGTCGTGACGACGATGATGGGCAAGGGGGCCTTCCCGGAGGATCATCCCCTCTCCGGGTTCCACGGCGGCTCCAAAGGGACCACGTGTGGCAATGCCCTCACCTCAAGGGCCGACGTGCTCCTGGCCGTGGGCGTGCGCTTCGCCGACGAGTCCACCTCGTCCTACCGCCACGGGGTAACCTATGCCATTCCTCCCACCCGCCTGATCCACGTGGACCTGGACCCCACCGAGATCGGCAAGAACTACCCTGTGGAGGTGGGCATTGTGGCTGACGCGAAGGCGGCTTTGGCGGCCCTCCTGGAGTGGCTGGAGGCCAACGATATGCCGCGCAACTACATGGAGACCCCCTACTTCGCTGAGGTCCAGCGGCTGCGGCAGACGTGGCTTGCCCACGTGCGGGAACTTGCCGCCTCTGACCATGTCCCCATCACTATCTCCCGCCTCATCGGGGAGTTGCGCGCCTTCCTCCCGAGGGATGCCATCGTCCTCACCTCCTCCGGCAACACCCAGGCCCAGTGGTTCCAGGAAGCGATGGTCTACGAACCCAGGACCAACCTGACCACCGGCGGGTTCAGCACCATGGGCTGGACGGTCCCGGCGGCGCTGGGGGCCAAACTGGCCGCGCCGGAACGGCCGGTGGTCGGGCTCGTGGGGGATGGCGATTTCCTGATGACGGTCCAGGAACTGGCGACGGCGGTGCAGTACGACCTCCCCGTCGTCTACGTGGTCGCCAACAACGTGGGGTGGATCGCCATTCGCGACCTACAGGCCGCCGTCTACGGAGGGGAACGGGCGGACGGGGCCGAGTTCCTGAAGGATGGCCGCCCCATTTCGCCCGACCTTGCGGCGGTGGCCCGGGCCTTTGGCTGTTATGCGGAGCGGATCTCGGCCCCAGGGGAAGTCCGGCCCGCGCTGGAGCGCGCCTTCCGAGCCGGCCGCCCAGCCGTCGTGGAAGTGATGGTGGAACGAACCTACCCCCTCTCCGGAAGCCCTGCCATGGGCTGGTGGGATGTGCCTGTGCCAGCCTACCTGAGGGAGCGGCGGGCCCGGTACGATCGGGAACGGGCCGAAGAGCGGTGACCTTGCCGTAGGGACACCGCAGGAGGGTAAAATGGCTCCGATCCGAGTGGCGATCGTGGGATGCGGGCGGATTTCCGACCTCCATGCGATGGGATACCACGGTTTGCAGGAGGCCTGCATCGTCGCCGTGTGCGACGTGAACCCGAGGCGAGCGAGGGCGAAGGCCCGGGCCTGGGGTGTGGACCGCGTTTACACCGACTACCGCCAGGTGCTGGACGACCCGGAGGTGGACCTGGTGGAACTCCTGGTGCCGCACCACCTCCACGCCCCGATGACCGTTGCCGCCTGCCAGGCCGGGAAGCACGTCTCCGTCCAGAAGCCACTGGCCCTCAGCGCAGCCGAGGCGGACCAGATGATCGCCGCGGCCAGGCAGGCGGGGGTCATGCTTCGGGTCTACGAGAACTTCGTCTTTTACCCGCCCCACGTCCGGGCACGCCAGATGATAGAGGCGGGGGAGATCGGCGAACCGCAGGTGATCCGCCTCCATGTCAGCACGGGGATGCAGAAACACGGCTGGAAGGTCCCCTTGAGCGCGTGGGCATGGCGCTTCAACGAGCAGCAGTGTGGCGGCGGCCCCTTGGTCTTTGACCACGGCTACCACATCTTCTCCCTGGCCTACTACCTGATGGGGCCGGTGAAGCGCGTCTACGCCTGGATTGACCGCAGCCCTGTGGTCCCCCCCTTCTCCATTGACGCCCCCGCTGTCATCCTGTTCCAGTTCACAGCCCCCCGCCGTTACGGGGTCATGGACTTTGCCTACACTCCTCGCACCAAGATTGAGTCCCTCTATTACACCGATGACGACCGAGTGGAGGTGATCGGCGACCGGGGCATCCTCTTCGTCAACCGCTGCACGGCCCGCACGGTGGACCTTCCCCCGTTGATGCTTTTCCGTGATGGCAAGACCACGGCCATCCCTGTGGACCGGGTGGAGTGGCACGACAGTTTTGTGGACTGCACCCGCCACCTGATCCAGGTGTTGATGAGAGGAGGTCAGCCCGTCCTGGACGGTCCGACGGGCAAAGCGGTGCTCCAGTTCAGCCTCGCCGCCCATCTCTCGGCTCGCACCGGCCGAGAGGTGCGGCCCGACGAGGTCCAGTAGATCTGTGGGAGAGCAGGGCCATGAAGGTCGTGGTCATAGGGTCTGGCATGGCCGGCCTGACGGCAGCGGCCTACCTCGTCCGGGCCGGCCATCAGGTGACGGTCTACGAACAGTTCGGAGAGATCGGCGGAGTGACGGCCACCTTCCGCAAGGAGGGCTTCGGGTGGGACCTGGGGCCGCTGCTCCTGGAGGGGTTCGGCCCCGGTGAGCCGGCCGGGGAAATCCTGGCGGAGTTGGGGGTCGCCTCCAGAGTCCCCTTGGTCCGGGAAGATCGCGGCGCGGTCTTCCCGGACTTCTCCTTTTGGAAGCCAGCCGAATACGCAGGACCCTACTGGAGGCGGGAGCACCTGAAGCGGCTCTTCCCGGAGGAACGGGAGGGGTTGGACCGCTACTATCGCTTCTACGACTGGGTGATGGACCTGATGGCGCTGGCGCGACGGTCGGAGCGCGCCACGGGTCTCAAGGCACTCCTGCTCCGGGCCTGGATGCTCTTCCTTTTCTCCCGGGTGCGAGCCGTGCAGGGGTGGAACGCCCAGGAACTGATGGACCACTTCTTCCGGCGGCCGGAGGTCAAGGCGGTGTACACGGCCATCCTGGCTGACTTCGTGGTCCGCCCCAGCCAGTTCCCGGCGCTGGGCATCCCTCCTGTGAACGTGGAGACCGCCTTTGACAAGCGCATCCCCCTTCGGACCTCCAGAGCAGGGCCGCGTCCCAGTTACCACTACGTCCTGGGCGGGTGCGGGCGGCTGGTGGAGGCGGTGGCGGGCCTCATCTGGGCTGGCGGGGGAGAGATCCGGACAAACGCGCCGGTGGTTCGCATCCTCGTGGAGGAGGGCCGGGCAGTCGGGGTGGTGCTGGCAGATGGCCACCAGGAGCCGGCCGACCTGGTGGTGGCCAGCGGTGGCGCGAAGGAGACCTTCTCCCGCCTGGTGGACCGGGGACGGCTCCCGGCAGGCTTCGCTGCACAGGTGGAAGAGATGCCCCTGGAGGAGTCGGTGCTGATGGTCCACCTGGGGGTGGATTTTGACCCCACCCCTTACCAGCCGGCCGCGCTGTGCTACTACTACGGCACGTACGATGTGGAAGGGGCCGTGGGACGTTGCCAGCGGGGCGAGTACCACGAGGGGCGGGATGGGTTCCTGATCTACATCCCCTCGCTTCACTCCCCAGACCTGGCGCCCCCTGGCCACCACGCGGTGACAGTATATACCATCGCCCCCAACCAGTTGCGCGAGGGGACCTGGGCTGAGCGGCGCGAGGAGATGGCCCAGAAGTTGCTGGCTGAGGCGGAGCGGTTCGTCCCCGGCCTGCGAGAGCGGGCCCAGGTGCAGGTGGTCCTCACGCCCGAGGATTTCCGTCGGCGGACGTTCCAGGAGCACCACAGTTTTGGGGGGTGCGCGCCGGTGATGGGCAAGGAAGGTGTGCCCCACCGCACCCCCATTCGGGGGTTGTGGTTCGTCGGTTCCCAGAGCCAGAGCGGTGGCGGTGTGGCCAACGTGATGGTCGGCGCGCGAAGGGCGGTACGGATGATCCTAGAGGAGGAAAGGCATGAGCAGCAAGGGTAGAGAAAGGCTTCCCGCTCAGGTCAAGGTCTGCTACGGCGTCGCCGACGCGGGCATCGCCATGTTGACGGCGTCCCTCCAGTTCTTCCTGCTCTTCTTCTACACTGATATTGCGCGCATCCAGGCGAGCCTGGCGGGCCTTGCCCTGATGGTGGGCAAACTCACGTGGGACGCGTTCAACGACCCAGTGTTTGGCTACCTGTCGGACCGGGTGCGCACTCCCCTGGGGCGGCGCCGCCCCTTCCTGCTGTTCGGTGCCGTGCCCCTGGGACTGGTCACGTGGCTTCTTTTCTCCATCCCCGCTGGGCTCGCTGGGGTGAGGGCCTTCCTGGTGATCCTGGGGTCCTTCCTCCTCTTTGATACCCTGCACACCCTTGTGAGCGTCCCCTACTATGCCCTGACCCCTGAACTCACCCTGGATTACGACGAGCGCACTAGCCTGACGGCGGTGCGGATGATCTTCAGTGTGGTGGGCTACATCTTGGGGGCTGCGAGCACCCCCGCCATCGCCGGCCTGTTTGAGGGGCTGGGTTGGACCGAGCAGGCAGCCTACAGCGGCATGGGCGGCGTGCTGGGGGGGATTGCTGCTGTCACCGTCCTCGTCACGGGCCTCACCGTCAAGGAGCCACCTCCCGACGAGACGCGGGTCTCGCGCCTGCCGCCCCTCTCCGCCCTGGTCCAGACTTTCCGCAACCGTCCCTTTGTACAGTTGCTGGCGGCCTTCACCATCAGCAGTTTCAGTTTCGCCCTGATGACCAGCCTGCTGCCGTACTACTTGACCTACCACCTGGAGATGGAAGCCCAGGTTTCCCTCGTCCTGTTGATCATGCTGGGGACCGTGGCCCTCTTCCTCTTCCCTTGGAAGGTGGTGGCGGACCGGATCAACAAGGGGCCGTCCTATGCCCTGGGGCTCTTCCTCGCCTCGCTGGCCGTCATCGGCACTTATTTCCTTCCCCACCGCCCCACACCGCTCGTCTACGCCATCGCTTTCGTGGCAGGGCTGGGCTTCTCCGCGCAGTGGGTCTTCCCCTGGAGCATGCTGCCCGACGTGGTGGAGTACGACCAGAAGGAGACGGGCGAGCGGCGCGAAGGGACCTTCTACGGCGTGTGGGCCCTCCTGAACAAGTTCACCAATGCGCTGGGGGTCGCGGTCAGCGGGTGGGCGCTGGACCTCTTCGGCTATGTCCCTGGCGTGGCCCAGACCGAGTTTGCCCTGCTGGGGATCCGCCTCTTCTTCGGCCTGATCCCTTCCATCATCCTCATTGCCAGCCTGCCCCTTCTGATCTGGTACCCCGTCACCAAAGCCTCGCACCTTCAGGTGCGGGCTGAACTGGAGAGGATGCAGATACAGAAGTGACCGTCTGATCGTGCTGCGGCACGGACGGGTCCTGTTGTGGCGTGGCGCGAGCAGGGTGCCGGGGCGACCCACGGATCGCCCCGGCGCTCTGCTCCGTGGTGAAGGACCCCCCTTGCAGGCAGGTCCTTGCCCGCGCCTACTCGGCCGGCTCGCCGACGGGGATCAGGTAGAGGGGGGCGTGGTCCGGGGGCAGGTCCAGGGCAGCCTGAACCCGGTCGTCGTAGAAGGCCCCGATGGGCACGGCCCCCAGGCCCAGTGCCACGGCCTGGAGGAGGAGGTTCTGCGCCGCGTGCCCGGCCTCCAACCACACGTAGCGGATTGCCCGGTCGCCGTACTTCTGAGCCGTGCGCGCGAAGACCCCTGTGACCACGAAGACCACAGGCGCATGGCACACCGCCTCCTGGCTCAGCGCGGCGGGGCAGAGGCGGGGCCGGCGGTCCTCTGGGCGCCAGCGGTCCAGGGCGTGTTCCTGGGGGATGTAGTGCCACACGCCCTCGGCATCGGCCACGTACAGTTCCAGGGGGTAGAGCGCCCCGGCCGAGGGTGCAGTGCGGTACCGTCCGGCGCGGGTGATCCCTTGGGCGGCCCAGAGGAGTTGGCCTACTTCCTCCCGTGTCAGGGCGCGATCCGTGTAGGCCCGGACGGAGCGCCGTTGGAGGAGGGCCTCTTCCAGCGAGAGAGGGCCTTCTGTGCGGGGTGGGGGCAGAGGTTCGCGCACCAAGGTCGCCGTGACCGATGGCTGGGCCGGGGGAGGGGAGGTGGCGTGCATGCCGAGAGGCGTGCACGCCACAAGCAGCGTGCAAAGGACTAGTACCATACCCTTCGGCCAGGTCCTCGGGCCGTGCGCCATGGGTCCTCGCGACCTCGTCCTATTTCCCCTTCCACGTGGAGGGGTCGGTGCTCTTGAGCCAGGCCATCGTCTCTGCGAATCCCTGTTCGTAGGAAATCCGGGGGGTCCAGCCCAGGACGCGCTGCGCCTTCGCGATGGAGAACCGGAGGCGCGAGCCGAAGTTCTTGACCGTGTAGGTGGTCAGGAGGGGGCGTTTCGTGCGCCCCAGGAGTTTCCACGTCCATTCCAAGAGGACGGCCGCGGCCATGGCCGCACCATAGGGGATGTGCCGCGTGATGCGGGGGACGCCCAGGCTATCGGCGATCTTGTTGCAGAAGCCCTGGAAGGTGTCCGACACGCCGTCGTGGACCAGGAACCCCTCGCCCACCGCGGCGGGGTGCTCGGCGATGAGCAGGAGGAGGTCCACCAGGTTCCCCACGTAGGTGGGCCAGATGAGGGCATCCCGCCGCCAGAAGATGAGTTCGCGTTTGACGATGGCATCGGCGGTCAGGGGGACGAAGGTCTCATCGCCCGGGCCATAGGCCCAGCAGGGGTAGACCATCGTCACTGGGAGGCCGTGCTCCCGGTAGTAGCGCCAGGCGATCTCCGTGGCCTGGATCTTGGTGTCGGGGTAAGGCTCCCCCCAGGGCTGGTAGGGGAAGGTTTCGTCCATGACTACCCCTTCCCGCAGGCCGAAGACATCGTTGGTGCTCATCTCCACCAGGCGGGAGACCCCCGCCCGCAGGGCAGCCCGACAGACGTTCTCCATGCCCCCCACGTTTACCTCGTCAAAGAGGCGGCGGGGGGCCCAGTCGGTGACCACAGCAGCGCAGTGGTAGACGATCTCCTGGCCCTGGCAGGCCCGCTCCACGGCTTCCGCATCGCGGATGTCCCCTTCCACGACCCGCACGCCCTGGCGGGCGAACTCGGCGAGGCGCGGCCGGCCCGGTAGGTCCAAGACGGTCACCTCGTTTCCCCGGGCCAGGTTCGCCTGCACCAGATGGCTGCCGATGAAACCCGCACCCCCGGTGATGAGGACCTTCTTCCCAGCCATGGGTTCTCCCTCCTGGAGCCCTGTGCTCCCTTGCCCACCTGGGCCTTTCAAACGGTGCAGGGTCTGGCGAACGCGCCCTAATACGCGCTGCGGTCGGTGAAGATGCGGAAGATGGTCCGCAGGAGGATGCGCAGGTCCAGCATCAAGGACCAGTTCTCAATGTACCAGAGGTCGTATTTGAGGCGTTCGGAGATGGACGTATCCCCCCGCAGGCCATTGACCTGCGCCCACCCGGTGATGCCGGCCTTCTCCCGGTGGCGGTCCATGTAGCGGGGGATGCTGCGGCGGAACTGTTCCACGTAGACCGGCCGCTCCGGGCGAGGGCCCACCAGACTCATGTCGCCCCAGAGGACGTTGATGAGTTGCGGCAGTTCGTCCACAGAGATGCGCCGGATGAAGGCCCCCAGGCGCGTTCGGCGGGGGTCGTCGGCCACGGTCCAGCCGGGGCCGTGGGCCTCGGCATCCTGGCGCATGGAGCGGAACTTGAGCATGGGGAAGGGCTTTGCGTCCAGCCCCATCCGCTCCTGCACGTAGAAGACCGGCCCTGGTGACTCCAGTTTGATGAGCAGGGCCGTCAGGAGCATGAGGGGCGAGAGGAAGACCAGGGCGGTGGCCGCTCCCACCACGTCCATGATGCGCTTCACCGTGGCCCGCCATCCCCGCAGGGCCACATCCCGCACCGTGAGGAGGGGCAGACCGCCCAGGTCGCCGATGCTCACCTCCGAGGCCATGATCTGGAACACGTCGGGGAAGACCTTGATCCCCACTCGCTCCCGCTCGCAGTGGGAGATGATCTGCAGGATCTCCCGGTGGGTGGCCTCGGGCAGGCCGATGATGACTTCGTCCACTTGGTGCTCTTCTATGAGGCGCGACAGGTCCTGTGGGTGGCCCAGGACCGGCGCGCCGAGGACCGTGCTCCGCAGGCCGTTTCCCGCCTGCGGGGCCCCCGTGCCGTTCGCCTCCACAAACCCCACCACTTCGTACCCCAGCCCAGGGGACTGGGCGATCTTGTTGAAGATCATCCGCCCGGCCTCGCCCGTCCCCACGATGAGGACTCGCTCCTTCCCGAACCCGCGGGCCTGAAGGGCCCAACGCCACCGCGCGTACACCAACCGCCAGAGGACCAGGAGGACCACAGTGAGGAGCCAGGCGTAGACCATCATCAGACGGGAGTAGTCCAGGTCTTTGAAGAGGAAGGCGGTGAGGCCGAGGGAGAGGATGAAGCCTACCGAGGTCGCGCTGAAGGCGCGGGTCGCCTCCTCCAGGTGCCCCAGGGCCCGCTGGCGGTAGTAGAGGCGGTGGAAGGCGAACACGGTGAGGAGGGTCAGGGTGTGTACGGCCAGCATCCCCAGGTACTCGCGGAATCGGGGGATGTTCTGGTGCTCGGTGAGGAGGCGGAGGCGGTAGGCCAGGTAGAAGGCCAGGCCCATCATGACCACGTCGCCCGCCACCAGGGTGATCCCGAAGAGCCATTCCGCCCTGCGCTGCTTCATCGGGGCGCCTCCCTCGCCGCATCCGGACGGGGTCGGGCTGTGCTGCGCCAGCCCAGGCGCGCCAGCCACCATCGCAGCCGGATGCCCCCGACGATGAGGGGGTGCAGGTACGCTGGGGTCTGCGCGGCGTAGTGCTTGCGGTAGAAGATGATCATGGCTCGGTAGAACTCG
>FWWL01003404.1_pt1 | contig 20350 bp, 22 predicted proteins | sample 2228331 | NCBI WGS metagenome assembly FWWL01 (sample SAMEA103939775, study PRJEB20133) | metagenome | reverse complement strand
TTGTCGTTCAGTCTTTTCCTGATTGCTATTCGGTTGGTTTTGTGTCGTGGTCCGTTTTTGAGGTGGCCGAGCTGTGGCAAAAGGCACTTGTCCGTGTTCAGACGAGTGTGGATGTGCCAGGTTTTCGCAAGGGAAGAGCCCCTTTTGATGTTCTGGAGCAGCGTTATGAGGATGTGATTCGGGAGGAAGTGGAAAAACTTGCTCTTCAGGAAGGGATACATCAACTTCGTGCTGAGCATAAGTTGATGGCCCTTTATGATTATAAAGTGGCTTCTGAGGTGAGCAAAAACTCGCCACTCAGGTTTGTTTTCTATTTTGGACGTGAGGTTGTGGTAAACCGTGGTCTGGACAGTCTGAAGCTTTCGACCATCGATTACGAAAAGGTCGAGCTTACTGAGGCTGATATCAATGAGATGATTAAGCGTGATCTGGTGCAGCCTGAGGAGATCTCTGGCAAATCTGCCAAGGGGGATGTGCTACATCTTTTGTTTAAGGGCAAGACGGATCCTGTCGTGGTGCGTGTCGATGATATGCCAGAAAAACTCACCGGCAAAAAGGCGGGTGATACCGTTGTTCTCAACTGGCAGGAAGTGGGTAATCTCATCTTTGAGGTTCTGGATGATATTAAGGCCAAGGGTGAGACGGAGGTTCAGATCCTCAAGGTTCTCCGGCCTGCTTCGGTAGATCTCAACGATGAGAGTATCTATGCCGGGACACCCTTCCAGACCAGAGAAAAATACATAGAGTTCTTGAAAGATGTGATGCAGCAAGAGATTGATAGTATCAACTATCGACACAAGTTGAAAGCCCTCAAGGATGCTGTGAAAAAGGATCTCGATGTTGAGATGAGCAAGGGTTCTTTGTATGATTTGGTGGAAGATGAGTTTAAGAACTGGTTCTTCTCGCATTTCAAGGCTTCCGTATCGATGAAGGAAGTGCTTGCCGGTAAGGGGCTTGTTGAGGACTTTCAAAAAATGATGCAGGAACACTACGAGAGTCTCAAGTTTTACTTTGCTGTTCTGGATTATGCGAAAAAGAATAACATCGAGGCTTCACAGGATAAGATCTCTCGTGTTGTTATGCAAAAGGCAAGTGAGGCTGGAGAGGATTACAAGGATTTTGTAGAAAAGATGACCAAAGAGGCCTGGGATGCTACCCTGGCTCAGGCTCAGTTTGATACTGCTATTGAAAAGATTATGGAAAACATTACCTTCAAGGAAAAGAAGGTGATTCCCTATATGGAGTATGTAGCAGGATAAACGCCGAAGTGGCGGAACTGGTAGACGCGTCGGACTCAAAATCCGATGGGAGCTGATCCCGTGAGGGTTCGAGTCCCTCCTTCGGCAAGGCCCATAGGTGATAGCCTATGGGCTTTTCTTTTTGGGAGGAGTGGTGAAGAAAGACACGGTGTTTGATCGTTTGATGAAATGGTTTTTTTGTCATCGGAGGGACCTGCCGTGGCGAAGAGACCGCTCTCTGTATAGTGTTTTGGTTTCAGAGGTGATGCTTCAGCAGACCCAGGTTTCAAGAGTTGTCGAGTATTACAGGCGTTTTATGGAGTGTTTTCCCACGATGGAGGATCTCTCACAGGCTTGCCTGGATGAGGTTTATCAGGTATGGAGTGGGTTGGGGTATTATCGAAGGGCACGGCTCCTGCATGAGGCGGCGAAGCATCTGGTGAAGACTACCCCCCAGGGGGATGAGTGGGAAAAACTCCCTGGTATGGGGCGATACACGGCAGCGGCGGTACGGGCGTTTGCGTTTAACGAGCCGGTGGCTGTCCTCGATGCCAATGTGAAGCGAGTTTTGGCTCGTTTTCGAGGTGTTTGTTCCCGTGAGGAAAAAAGACTCTCTGAGCTCATGCAGATCTTCGTTTGTTATGGGGTGGGGCGAGGATATGAACCTCGGGATATCAATGAGGCGTTTATGGAGCTTGGGGCACTGGTATGTGGCAAGAAACGGGAGTGTATGATCTGTCCCTTGCAGAGGGCGTGTTGTACCTTTCTTGGTGGGGAGGATCGTTATCTCGTGGTGGAAAAAAAGAAATACCTCCAGGTAGAGGAGAGGTGCGCGGCGTTTCTCACGGGAGATGGTAAGGTCTGGATGGTTCAGGGTGGTCGCTGGAGGAAGGGGTTGTGGGATCTCCCGGTGTTACTACAGCGGAAGGGGCAGAGCTTGGGGGGATTTAGTCTCTCGTATGGGGTGACGAATCATCGGGTAACACGGGATGTGGAGGTGTTTCTGGTTGGGGGCGATGAGCTGGAAGGTGAGGGGATGTGGGCGGATGTGGAGAGGTGCTCTCTTGCTCTCGGATCTCCGGCACGGAAGAGTCTTGCGATGCTGGCTGAGTTTGTAGCCATGTTGAGAAATTTTCCACAATAAAGGACTCTGCTTCCTGGCGGAGTTTTTCGTAGGGGCCTATGATGATCCTTGCTGGTGGAAGGGATTTTTGAAAGATGGGGGCATAGCGTTTGGAGACGATTCTGCCATCAAGGATGAGGACAATCCCCCGGTCGTTTTTGCTTCGGATGAGGCGTCCTATCCCCTGTTTCATTCTCAGGAGGGCTCTTGGGAGGGAGTAGGTGAGGAAGGCGTTTTTGCCGTTTGCTTCGAGGAGTTCACACTTGGCAGCGGGGATAGCATCGGAGGGGCTGTCAAAGGGGAGTTTTTCGATGATCACACACCGGAGATTGTAACCACTGATATCGATGCCTTCCCAGAAACTTGAGGTCGCAAAAACAGCCGTGCGGGGGTTTTTTCGCATGGTGAAAAGGATCGTGTTTTTTCGAGTCTCTCCCTGAGCCATGGGATGGATGCCTTCGTTGGCCAGGTCGTCTTTGAGTTTGGAGTAGGTTTCTCGTAGTCTCATGTGGGAGGTAAAGAGTACGAGGGTGCCTCCCTCGTTCATGAGGATGTATTCCCTGATACAGGAGAGGAAAAATTCGTCAACCTTGAACTGTGGGGGGGTCTCGAGGAGGTGGATCTGGGCCTGTCTACGGTAGTCAAAGGGGGAGGGGAGGCTGATGGTTTCTATCAGACGGGGGAAGTTTCTCGTGGCCAGCCCGATGCTTTCCCGGAAGTAGGTGAATTCTCCGTTGACGGAGAGGGTGGCAGAGAGACAGAGGGTGAAGTGTTTGCGGAGGAAGATTCCCCTCGAGAGAAACTCTCCTACCTCCAGCGGGCTATGAGAGAGGGTGATATTGGGATAGCGTTGACTGGGGGAGACCTCGATCCATCCAACCTCGGTGGGTTTACGTTCCTGATCAAAGATGATTTTGTACACGGTCGCTATATCGGTGAGGCTTTTGATGCGTTTTTCGATAGAGGCGAGGAGAGGGGGGAGTGTGGTGTCTGTTGATGAGTTGACGATGAGGTTTTTGAGTTCATTCCAGTAATAGGTGTAGGTGTTTGCCTTTCTGGCGAGTTCTTCCAGCCTCGCATTCAGAAAATGAAAGAATTCGCTTTTTTCAACGGTTTCGGTGATGCGGATTTGGGGAGAGTCGGTTTCGAGTTTTTTGTAGTAGGTGAGGCCGTTGTGGATGAGGGAATGCACACCATCAGCAAGCTCTCGGTGGATTTCGAGGAGTTTTTCTCTATGTTTTTCGAGGTCCTGTTGGGCTTCTATGTATTGGGGTTTGTGTTTTTTGAAGAGGTGGGCGAGAAGCCCTCGGGGTTGGGATTTTTTGTCCTCGTGGTAGAGACGGCCAAGTTTTTGGAGAAGTCCTCTCAAGGAGAGTTCGACGCTCTGGCTTTTGAGAGCGACGTCCTCTAAATGGTGGGCTTCGTCAAAAACGACAGCATCAAACCGTGGAAGAAAGGAGATATAGGTTTCCGGATCGATAGAAGAAAGGACGAGGGAATGGTTGGCAATGATGATCTGGGCTTTTTCGGCTTTGAGGTAGGCTTTTTGGTAGAAGCAATTGCCAGCGAAGGGGCAGGTTTTGCCCTGACAGGTTTCACCGTCGCTGGCTATCTCGTCCCATATTTCGGTAGGGATTTCCTGGTGGAAGTGTCTGCGAGTGCCACTCTCATTGGTTCTCGCCCATACATCGATGGCCTCGATGAGGGCGATTTTGTTCTGGGCTTCCTGGGGGTCATCAAAGATCGAGAGGATACGTTCTCGGTCGACGAGAAGGTCCCGGAGTTTGTTTTGACAGAGGTAGTTGGCTCGACCTGTGAGAACGGCGTATTCGGCTTTTTTTCCGGTGATTTTTTCGGTGATGGTGAGAACGATGGGGAGGTCTTTTGAAGCTATCTGGTCCTGGAGGTGAATGGTGTGGGTAGAGATAATGACTTTTTTGGCGTTGGTGATAGCCCAGAGAACGGCTGGAATGAGGTAGGAGAGGGATTTTCCTGTCCCGGTGCCTGCCTCGGCGAGGAGGATGGATTTTTGGTTGATGGTTTTGACAATGGCGGTGACGAGCTCAACCTGCTCGGGGCGGCTCTCAAAGGAGGGGATATGTTGTGAAAGTGCCCCACCTGCCTCGAAAATTTCACGGGTAGCTTCTAAGGAGAGTTTTTGTTGGGGATGAACGGGGAGGATGATGTTAACAAGGGAACAGTCGTTGTTGATGATGAAAAATCCCATCCCCAGGTTCTGCACGCGCTGGGCGACATCCAGGTCATTTACGGATGGTTTGAGGTTTTTGTTGGGGTCGGGGTCAAACGGGGGATGATTGTGGATGAAGACATCCCCCTGGAGACTGCGATGGAGGTTGTAGGGGGTGGCAAGCTCGTTGCCGTAGCCGACGACCTCGACGGAGGTGACCATGCCGTGTTCATCGATAAAGCCACAAAAGGCAACCTCGTTTTCCTCGTTTTGTTTGATGTGGTTCTGGATCTGGGTTATCGCTTCTGGGGTAAAGTGCCTGGAGGCTTCGTCTATCATGGGGTTAGAGCCTCTTCCAAACCGGTCCCTGGGGGGTATCTCGAACCTCTATGCCTCGTTTGAGAAGCTCGTCTCTCAAGGCATCTGCCCGGACGTAGTCTTTGTTCTTTTTGGCCTCGATGCGTGCCTGGAAGAGGGCTTCTTCTTCGGGGGAGAGAGTGTCTGGGGAGGCTTTTTCGATGAAACCAAGCACCTGCTCTAAGGAGAGCACAAAGTTTATGATTTCTGTGGCGTTTGCCCTGGTGACACTGGTCTCATGTTCGTAGAAGATACGGATGAGCTCAAAAAGCTGTCCCATGGCCTCAGCGATGTTGAGATCGTCGTCCATGGCTTCTTCAAAACCTTGTTTCTTGGCGAGGAAGGCATCATGGAGCTCCTGGGATGGTTCCCCCTCTTTTTGAACCTGCCGAAGGGCAAAGAGAAAATCATCGATTCGTTTGAGTGAGGATTCTGCCTGTTTAACGAGGTCGAAGGTGAAATTGAGAGGCTTGCGGTAGTGGGTCGTGATCAGGGCGTATCGGATGGCTCGTGGTGAGAGTCCCTTCTGGAGGAGGTCTCTCAGGGTGTAAAAATTGCCCTTGGATTTGGACATTTTTTCACCATCGACAATGAGATGGGTGGCATGGAGCCAGTAGCGGACAAAGGGCTTGCCTGTGTGGCATTCTGATTGGGCTATCTCGTTTTCATGGTGGGGGAAGAGGTTGTCGATTCCTCCACAATGGATGTCGATGGTTTCTCCGAGAAGGGAGAGGCTCATTGCTGAGCATTCGATGTGCCAGCCAGGTCTGCCCTCACCAAAGGGGGATGGCCATTTGACATCCCCGTCTTCGGGGGTCCATTTTTTCCACAGGGCAAAGTCGCTTACGGATTCTTTTTCGTATTCGTCGGCACTGAGTCGCCCACTGGCTGCGGCTTTGAGGCTTGAGGGATCGAGGTGGGCGAGTTTGCCATAGGAGGGGAAGGTGGAGATCTTGAAGTAGACACCGTCGTCGGTTTCGTAGGCATGTCCTTTCTGGAGGAGATCCTGGATGATCTCTATCATCTGAGAAATATATTCCGTTGCTGCAGGGTACGATGTGGCGGGAAGGATCTTGAGGGTTTGAATATCCTCGAAGAAGGCTTTTTTGTAGATCTCGGTGTACTGAGAGAGACTCATGTTTTTCTGGAGAGAGTTTCGGATGGTTTTGTCGTCCACATCGGTGAGGTTCATGACATGGTTGACCTCATAGCCCCGATAGAGGAGCCAGCGTTTCAACAGATCCTCAAAAAGAAAGGTACGGAGATTGCCAATGTGTGGGTAGTTATATACCGTTGGCCCGCAGGTGTAGAGTTTCACCTTGCCTGGGACAATAGGGACAAAATCCTCGATTTCTCGTGTGAGGCTGTTGTAGAACCTGAGAGGCATACTAACTCCTTCTGTGTGAGATTTATTTATTATAGGAGAGGAGAGGATAAAAATCAAATAAGGTCTTTCTCGGGTGTGGCTGTTACCATTTGACAGTCTCTCTTGTTCTCCCATCCTGGTGAAACTGTAACAGGGAAATAGCCTTTCCTGTCAGCACCCCTTGAGCCCTGTGTAGGAATCATGGAGAGGGAAAATTTCTTCCGAAACTCTGGGCAGGAGAAGGCTGTTGCTTTTTTGCAGTTTTGTCAAGCGAAAGTGAGGCTGTGAAAGGGAAAGAGCCAGGTGTGGTAGGGTATATCATGGGTATCTAACCTGTCCACCCTGGCAAAAGAAACTTTCCTCAGGGGCTATAACCATGTTTCAGTTTTTTCGTCTTGTGTGCTTGCTTTTGGGGTTGTTGGACTGTGACAAGCAGAGAGTTTTTGTGCAAAGATTTTTGTCCGATATACTCCCGTTTCAACGAGCAATTTTCTAGCGTGCTGTAAAAAGTAACAGCCCGGGAAACACCGGGCTGTTACTTGAGCAAGGCATTACCGCTATTTTCCTGTGACAATGTCGATGGTGACAGTCTTGTTTTCCACTGAAACAGTTACCTGTCTTGTTCGATTGAAATGAACCGTGCTTGTCACATCATAATCTTTGCTTCGTCTTGGACCATTCACTGTTCCCGTGAGGCGAATAGTGACATTACCATCATAAACTGTACAATTCGTCCCATTTATATTGGTACGGATAGCTGTCACATTGTTGAATGTATGGGTAATGGTAAAGTTTCCAGAGAAAACATTGCGGCTAAATGTCCCAGAAGCTGTTCTCGTGCCGTTAACAGTGACACCCTCGACACCATCATTGATCCCTGTGATAGTATAAGTGGCTTTTACCTCTATCGTTCTGGTGGCTCCGTTCCAGTTGTTTTGGAGTGAAGCATTGTAATTTCGTTCTACTCTGGCGGATTTTACAGAGCTGTTAGAAACCATTGTGTATGGCCAGTTGAGCTGAACCCCTGTTCCTGTTGCATCAGTTGTAGTATAGAACCAGATTCTTGAGGAAAAAGATGTAATATTTCCTGTGACCTGTCCACCATTGACAGAAACAGACACATTACTTACCGAGCGTTTGTAGCAGTTGGTGGAGCTATCCCAGCTGAAACGGGATGGATCAGAGCCATTGGTAAAAGTAAACACAATAGTCGTGTGTATCGTACTATTGGTGTTGGTGTTACAGGCCATAGCTACCGTATTGAGTTCAGCACAACTCCCCGATTCAGGGTTGGCTACAGAATCTGCCATCTGAGAGGCAAGAAACTCTGCCTCCTCGTCAGACAACTCCTCATTCTGGGCACAACTCGCAAGACACAGAAGGCACAAAGCCATTACTCCAAAAACCAAAAGAATTCTCTTTCTACTCATACTTTCCTCCTTTTCGTTCACAAAATTAAATCTCATTATCATGATACACACCATCTTCTCAAAAATCAAGTAAAACAAAAGAAAAACCATCAAGATGGATGGGATACTTTGGGGGTTGATTTTTTTTGGCTTTCGACGAGGAGGGCGAGTTCCTGGATATGACGCAAGGGTTTTAGTCCCTCTTTTCTCGAGGTTTTGACCCCATAAGGGTAGAAAACCGTACCAAATCCCAGTTTGAAGCCCTCATCGATACGTTTTTCACCACCTCGTACCAGTCGGATCTCACCGGCAAGCCCCACCTCTCCAAAAACCAGCCACGAAAGAGAGAGCGGTATCTGGGTATAGGCGGAGATGAGAGCGGCAATCACAGCCAGGTCGAGGGCGGTATCAGCTACGTCAAGCCCACTGGTGATATTGACATACACATCGAGCTTGGAGAACTGATAGTTCAACTGGCGTTCCAGTACGGCGAGGACAATATAGAGCCTGTTGATATCAAACCCTTCGGCTGTCCTTCGGGGGTAGCTAAAAGATGATGGCACAGCAATAGCCTGGACCTCCACGGGGATAACACGGTTTCCATCCAGGAGAGGATAAAAACTCACTCCCGCCGGGAGACTCTCATACTCATGGCGGAAGAGGGAGGCCGTTGCACTGAGGGAATGGATACCCGTAGAGGTCATCTCAAAGATACCCCATTCGTCAGTGGCGTAGAAACGGTTCTTGAGACTGCGGATAATACGGTAGAGCCCTTTCTTGTCCTGTTCAAAGAAGAGGACCGTGTCCACGAGGTGTTCGATAATCTTGGGACCGGCGATTTGTCCGCTTTTGGTGATATGACCCACAAGGATGAGAAGAATCCCCTCAGCCTTACAGGTTTTGACGAGGGTCTGAGTACATTCTCGTACCTGAAGCACGCTTCCCGGGGGAGAGCTGTAGCGGGAGAGTTCCAGCATTTGGACCGAATCAACCAAAAGCATATCTGGCTTTTGTTTCGTGAGGAACTCAAGCACCATCTCTACCCGTGTCTCCGGCAAAAGCCAGAAATCCTGCGTAATCCCCAGACGGGTTGCCCTGAGTTTAATCTGGGATGCTGATTCTTCCCCATGGAGGTAGCAAACCCTGTAGTCTCTGGCAAAAATATTCGCCAGATGAAGCAGGAGGGTTGATTTTCCCACACCGGGTTCCCCCGCGAGGAGAATCGTCTGACCCCGGACAAATCCGCCAATTACACGGTCGAGCTCCTCCTCTCCTGAGAACACCCTGGGGAGTTCCTCAGCCTGAGCAAGCGAGATAGTGGTATAGGAAACCTCTCCAGAGATTTTCCCATCCTGTTCTTGAACCTCCTCAAAACTGTTCCACTCCCCGCACTCAGGACACTTCCCCAGCCACTTGGTAGAGCGATACCCGCACGAGGTACAGTAGTAGAAGAGTTTGGACTTCATGCAGGAGAGGCTTTAGCGAGTCTGTTGGGTGGCCAGAGCATACACCAGCAGACCCACGACAAACCCAACCAGAAGCGATATCAGCATCAGCACAATCACTGGCAACTGGAAACTCCAGAAAAACACATTGACCGCCACCGTTGTCACATTTTGAAGAATCAGAATGATAAAAAGAAGCAACAGAACAATAACACTGCCGATTTTTATCCAGAAACGAGACATAACTTCCTCCTTAGCTTTGCTTCTATTATATCAGAGGAAGAAGAAAAAGTCAACCTATTCCTTGTACTGGTGGAGGCTTTCGAGATATTTTTCGACTGCGTAGGCGGCGATAGCCCCATCTGAGGCTGCTGTAATCACCTGTCTCAGTGGTGTACGACGACAATCCCCGGCAACAAAAAGCCCCGGGATGTTGGTACGCATCATCTCATCGGTGATGATATACCCCTGGTCGTCTTTTTCTACGCCATCGATAAAACCCGTGTTTGGCAAAAGCCCGATGTAGAGGAAAACCCCATTCACCTCAAGCCAGGAGGTCTCGTTGGTTTTGACATTTTTGAGCTTGATAGCCTCGAGAAAGTTCTCTCCCTTTACTTCCTCGACAACCGTATCCCAGATAAACTCCATTCCTGGGGTTTGAAAAGCCCGCTGCTGGACGATTTTGGCAGCCCTGAGCTGGTCTCGACGATGGATGAGGTAAACCTTTTTGGCGAATTTGGTGAGGTACATGCCCTCTTCTACAGCGGAGTCTCCTCCACCCACCACGGCTACCACCTTGTCTCTGTAAAAAGAGGCATCACAGGTGGCACAAAAGGAGATTCCCCGTCCGATGAATTTCTCTTCGCCGGGAACACCGAGTTTTTTTGGACTCGCTCCGGTAGCCACAATTACCGCCCGGGCGAGAAACTCTCTCGATTCAGTAAACACATGAAAGAGTCCCAGCTCATCCTGGGTGACCTTTTGAACATCGGCATAATCAAACGATGCCCCGAAGTTTTTGGCCTGTTCTTCCATTTTTTGAGAGAGTTCATAACCGTTGATCCCATGGGGAAATCCTGGATAGTTTTCGATGAGTTCGGTGAGAGCTGCCTGCCCACCCGAACCAATCTTTTCCAGAATCAGGGTTTTTAAAAGAGAACGGCCAGTATAGATGGCAGCAGTCATACCGGCTGGTCCAGATCCTATGATAATAACATCATAGATATTGCCTGTCTCTTGGTTTTCCGAAGTGGAAATGTGAATCTGAAGCATATCTTCTCCTTTCTATGTTCATATAAGTAAAATATAATATGTTTCTCTCTTTTCGGCAAAAAATAGGATAAAAAAAGTACCAAAAATTCTCAAGTTTTTGAGCAGATCGTTCGATAAGAAGAATAGACAAAGAGCGCCAAAAGGAGGGGATGACCCACTCCCGGAAGAAGCCTACTAGGATTATCGGCACTCAGGCAAAAGCCTTGAGTTTTTTCAGGTAAAAATCCCACAAGGATGTGGGAGGATCATAGATCAAGGAGGATACTATGATTATTAACCACAACATCAGTTCCATTTTCTCACAGCGTTCTTTGCGGCTGGATAATCTCGCAGCTGACAAGAACATTGAGAAGCTGTCTTCTGGTATGCGGATTAACCGCGCTGGTGACGATGCTTCGGGTCTGGCCGTATCAGAAAAGATGCGTGCGCAGATCAACGGTATCCGACGTGCTGAAAAGAACGTCCAGGATGCCATCTCTTTCATCCAGACTACCGAAGGGTATCTGGAAGAAACTACCCAGATCCTGCAGCGTATCCGTGAACTGGCCGTTCAGGCTGCCAACGGTATCTACAGTACCGAGGATCGTATGCAGATCCAGGTAGAGGTGTCTCAGATGATCGCTGAGGTCGATCGTATCGCATCCCACGCCCAGTTCAACGGTCTCAACATGCTTACCGGTCGTTTTGCCTATGATGTTTCTGGCAATAACCCGGCTGCAAGCATGTGGTTCCATATTGGGCCCAATATGGATCAGAGAATTCGAAGCTACATCGGTACCATGACCGCTGCAGCTCTCGGCATTAGGGATGTGTCAAGCAGAGATCCTCTCAGCATCTCCACACCCGAAAAGGCGAATATGGCTATCGGTATTGTTGACAAGGCTCTGGAGAAGGTTAACAAGCAGCGAGCTGATCTCGGTGCTTACCAGAACCGACTACAGCATCTCTCCAAGGGCTTGCTTATAGGGTACGAAAATCTCCAGGCAGCTGAGTCTCGCATCCGCGATACAGATATGGCTGAGGAAATGAGTGACTTTGTGAAGAACCAGATTCTCGTGCAGTCTGCTACCGCTATGCTCGCTCAGGCGAACCAGAAGCCGCAACTTGTGTTGCAGCTTTTAAGATAACCGGGGCTCTTGGGGAAAACTTCCCTCGGGGAGAAGCCTCCCAGTGAGAGTTTCCCCACAGGGGGATAAAAAACGATAGGCAGCCGTCAGGAAGGTGGAAAAACCACCTTCCTGCATGTATTTGATAGGATATAGTTCGAGGTAAAAGATGATCATACCCCTCCAAAAGCTGCATGTCCTGTGACGTGCAGTACTCAGGGACCCCCGTAGCATACACAAGGATGGTGTTTACCTCACAAGACAAACAAGGAGGGAGGTATGATTGTTAACCATAATATCAGCTCAATCTTCTCAAACCGCCAGCTGAAGATCACCGATCTCACCCTCAATGGCAACATTGAGAAGCTCTCGTCTGGTCTTCGGATTAACAAGGCGGGTGATGATGCATCCGGACTGGCCGTATCAGAAAAGATGCGTGCCCAGATCTCGGGTTTGCATCAGGCTATGCGAAACACGGAGGATGCGATTTCGTTCCTCCAGACCACAGAAGGGTATCTCGATGAAACAACCATGATTCTTCAGCGTATGAGAGAGCTCTCTGTGCAGGCTGGAAACGGAATCTACAGCGATCAGGATCGCATGCTCATCAACGTTGAGATGTCTCAGCTGGTTGATGAGATCGATCGTATCGCCAAGCATGCCCAGTTTAATGGCATGAACATCCTGACCGGTCGTTTTGCCCAGCCAACCGGTGGCAATACTTCTGGTCCGACAGATAGCACCGCTGGTCTCTGGTTCCATATCGGGCCAAATATGGATCAGCGTGTTCAGGTATTTGTTGGAGACATGGGTGCTGTAGCTCTGGGGCTGATGACCCAGGATGGCCAGAAGGTGATAAGTGCCAGCACCATGGATACCGCCAACAGAGCTATCGGGGTGATTGATAAGGCTCTCGAAAAGGTCATCAAACAGAGGACCGATCTGGGTTCTTATCAGAACCGGTTTGAGAAGCTCTACAAAGGTCTCTATGTGGCATACGAGAATACTCAGGCAGCTGAGTCTCGTATCCGCGACACCAATATGGCTGAGCAGATGAGTGACTTTGTCAAGAATCAGATCCTGGCACAGTCGAATGTGTCTATGCTCGCTCAGGCAAATTTAAAGCCTCAGCTTGTGCTGAGGCTCTTGGGTTAGGGATAGGCAGATATCCGCTAACTCTTCGGTGACAGAGAAAAGCTAACAAGACGGTGGCTATGCGGGGTCCCTGAATTTTTATTTCTCTTTTTCTTCACTCACACATAAAGTATCGAATTTTTCCAGATTTCCTTTAGCTTTTTTGCGGGGAATTTTTTGGCGAGAAGGGTTTCTTTCTCGCCTTTTTCTTTTTTGAGTGAGGTATGGAGAGGAGTTTCCAGAGAAGATACCATCCCACGCCACCATAGAACAACACTACCAGGGGAGAAGAAAGACGCAAGAGAAGCGAACCGCTGAGTGACAGCCAGTGAATAAAAAAAGCCATGCCTTTCCAGATAGATCCTAAGGTGACGAGAACGTACGATGGCACAGGGGCAAACAATGCCCACAACGCCACGAAGAAGCATCCCACAAGAAGCGACGGAAACAGAGGGAGGATACACAAATTGGCAACGGGGGAAAGCACACTGATTTCACCGATTCCCCAGCTGAGAAGGGGGAGAGTGGCAAAGTTGGCAGCCAGAGTAGTTCCCAGGATGGTGTCAAAGGGTGAAAGTTTTTGAAAAACAAGTGCCAGTGGTTTGGCAAGGAGGATGATCCCTGTTACGGCGAGAAAACTCAGAGAAAACCCCATCCCCAACCAGCTTGGGGGGAGTATGAGACAACACAACGCAGAAGAGAGAGTGACCCAGTTTAACCAGAGAATCTGGGGTCTTGTCTCCCAGAGAAGCACATACCCCCACAGAAACAGACATGCCCGTAAAAGTGAGGCAGGAAATCCGAGAAGCATGGTGTAAAAGGTGGCAAATAAGCAGGAGGTTACGAGAGCATATCTTTTGGGCATAAACAAGGCAAGAAGCATACCCAGTCCACCAGCGAGAAGGGCAAGATGGAGCCCCGATATCGCCAGAAGATGAAAAAGTCCACTCATCTGAAACTCGCGCCTGGTACTGTAATCGAGATAACTTCGATTGCCAAGCACCAGGGCAAAGACAATGGCCTGGATATTTCTCTCTGGTATATGTTGTATTATCCTTGTTTGCCAGAAGAGGGAGAGGCTGCTAAGCCAGCCCAACAGACGAGATGGTTTTTCTCTTGTTATCTCTCGGGGGATGAGCAGGGACTGTTGTCCGAAAGATCGAATCTGACCCCGACAAAACACTCGTTCGCCGAGGTGAAAGATCTCTTTAGAGGTAAAGAAGAGTCTGCCAGCCTGGTAGCGATAGATACCCTCGGGGGTAAGTGTGGGATGAGAGGTGATCGTGACATGCATTTCCACATAACCCTTTGGGGGAAGGCGCTTTTCCCAGGAGACTTTCCAGTTTCCCCAGAGAAGTCCAAAGATAAGCAATACCACAAGCCAGAATTTTCGATAGAGGAAACACATTCCCCCATAAAAAAGCCCAAAGATGATCTGGATGAAAAGATTACCCCAGAGTCCACAGAGGATAGCGGCTGTCAGGACGAGCCCGGCTGCCGCCATATCTTAGAATTTAATCTCACTACTGTTTTGGTTGATTTTTCTGATGGTGAAACTATCATTGTATACTTTGGCAGCACTTCGTAGCACTGCAATAATATCTACCAGAGCTTTTTCGTTGGGGTATACAAGAGAGAGTGAGTGAGAGGATGTTTCTCTGATATCTATTCTTGATATAAAGGAGTTGGGGAGGACTTCACAGAGGGTATTGTTGGTTTTGATGATGGTGATGAGGAGTTCTTTGGAACTTGTGCACTTTTGCATAAGAGTCTGGTAGAAGAGGGGAGAAAAATCCGTGAGCCAGTAGGTGACAAACCCGTTTTTGAAATCAATCTCACTGATGTCCAGGATTTCATGTACGATGGATAGAAACCGTTGCAGACGATCGCTTGTCATATGATAGTCCTGGTTGTTAAACTCCTGTACACCAACCCCCGCGGCATTGGCAACATTTTTCCATGCTTCTTCTCCGAAACGAGAAAGAATCCAGGCTTTGAGAGCCTTGAGAAAGAGGATTTTCATCCATTCACCCCCGATACTCAGGTTTAACTGAATATATTGTAACATAATTTTCCAAAAAAGCAATATTTTGGGAATGTTTTCTCAAAAAAATAAAGAATGGAGGGCTTTGCATCAATAGCTATTTCTTTGTTTCAGCCCAAAATCAGCAAAAGGGTCGATGAAAAACTGCAACAAAGTCATAGCGTATTTCAAGAACCCCGAGTTACTCCTGGATAAGGTTGGTCCCTTGTGCTGTTCCTTTTTTACAGTTTTCCTTTTGCTCCAAAAAACTGCAAAAACGTAAGAGCGTTCTTTTTTACACAGTTTTAGAAGGGCTTCCTTTTTTTCTATGATTCGTGCAAAGGTCTTGATCGGTTTTTTTGAAGGAAATGAGGTTTTTCTGCTTTCTTTTTTTCTCAAAATCGTGTATAATGTAAGAGGAAAAACTTCTCAGGAGTTGGTATGGCTGAAAAAAAGCAAGAAAAACCTCAAAAGACACCCAAGCCTTCACCTGTGCCCAAAAAGCTGTCTCTCAAGCAGTGGCACAGTTTGATGGAGACGATAGCGGATGAAGATGTACGGGAGTATCTTGAGGATGTGTATGTTTATGATGCCAAGAGAAGCCGGTATATTCTCACTCGTGGTCTTGATCAAAAGGAGAAACGTATTCTTGCCATCCTTTTTCAGGAAATGGCTATTCCTCTCAAGGAGAAGCGTAAGTTTTTTATCAGTCGGGATCTGGATAAAGAGATCGTGGCTCTTTTGGCGAGAAAGCGCCGTCATAGTCTCAATGTCTTGATGATGATTATGACCCGGATTGGCGATGGGTATGTTTGGTTTGGGATGATTCTTTTCTTGCTGTTTTTTGATCTGTATGCTGGTATTGTGCTGGCTATGGCACAGCTTATTCAGATTCTTTTGCAGGTGGTGATCAAAAACGTCTTTACCCGAGATAGGCCGTATGTGAAGCATGGGGATATCTCGATTCTTCTGGCTCCACCGGATCGTTTTTCGTTTCCTTCGGGGCATACGGCGGGGGCGTTTACCGTGGTGTTTTTTTTGTGGTATTTTTATCCTGTGTGGATGTGGCCTTTTCTGGTACTTGCTCTTTTGATCGGCTTTTCTCGTATGTATCTGGGACTCCACTATCCTACTGATGTGCTGGCGGGGATCGTACTGGGGTATGTGAGTGTTCGTCTTGCGTTGTTTTTTTCGTTTTTTCTTCCTATGTGAGGTGAACGATGATACGCTATCCCGTTCTCAAAGGTCTTTTGGCTTCTCATCCGGCGCTCTCTGAGGCTCGGGATGGGCTTTTGACCATGCAGGTGAATGGTCGTTTTGTCCATAGTCAGTATTCTCCGGGAAGGGAGGCGCTTCGGCTTGTTGAACCACTCAAGGGGCTTGATCCTGAGCATACGTTTGTGGTTTTTCTGGGAGCGGGATTGGGGTACCATATTGAGCTTCTGGAGAAGGAGGGGTTTGTCCGGGGAGTGGTGATTGAGAGAAACCGGGAGGTGGCGGAGGTTTTTCGAGCGGGGTATGAGCTTCCCTCGACGATGTACTGGATTGGTCCGGATCAGACAGAAGAAGCCCTGGATGGGGTGTTTGCTTTGCTGGATTTTTCGTCGGTGCGATGGGTCAAGACGATTGTTCTCCGGGGGAGTTATGATCTCGAGGATTATCGTGTTTTTGAGAATCGTCTCCAGCGTTTGACTCAGGTAAAGCTGGGGGATTTTAGTACCAGACTCAAGTTTGAAGAGATATGGCTCATCCACATGATCAGAAACCTCAATAATCTACCTTTTTCGACTCCGCTTCGACGGTTGTTTTTTCGGTTTTCGGGGCTTCCTGTGTTGATTGTGTCGGCTGGGCCGTCGCTCAGGGAGTCACTTCCAGCGATTCGACGGGCGGTACCGTTTTTTCTCGTGGTGGCTGTGGATACGGCGCTTCTCCCCCTGTATGAGGCAGGGATTGTGCCAGACATGGTGTACTCCCTGGATGCCCAGGTGCACACCCTGGAGGATTATCTTGGGATAGAAAAAGACTATCTCCAGAGAGTGCATGTTGTCTACGATATGGTGGCTCACCCGGAGACGGTTTCCTACGTGAGGGGAAGACGCCCGGTGTATGTCGCTACCACAGCTCATATCGATGTTGATCCCCAGGGGAATCCCTTTTTGCTCAAGAGTGAGTTTGTTCGTTGGCTGGAGTTGGAACTAGGTGCGCAACTTGGTGATGTGGAAACGGGTGGCTCAGTATCCACATCGGTGTTTCATGCGGCTTTTCTCATAGGGGGTAACCCTATCGTGCTGGTAGGGCAGGATCTTGCTTTTAGTTATCAGACGACTCATGTGGCGTCTACCTCTCATTATTATCGGTATGTGCCGGCTTCCAATCGTATGAGACCTATCAATACGATTTTCTGGGAGGCTATTCTCTCTCGGCGTTTGCAGAAGCAGGTGGGTATCCAGGGAGAGGTTAACTCGGATTTTGTGATGTCAAATTTTAAGGGGTGGTTTGAGATTTCTGCGAAACGGCTTGGCGAACTCAAGGGAATCACATGCATAAATGCTACGCGGCAGGGGGTGAGGCTGGAGAATTTTGTCCATGAGGATCTGGATGATCTGGTGAAAAAACGCTCCCATCTTCCTCTGCGGAAAGAGGGGTTTTTTGTGTCTGAGCCGATTGCCACTGAACCGCTCAAGAGGGTGAAAAGACAATTGGGGGATTTGGGAGAGAGGTTAAAGACATTGCCGTTGGATGAGCAGTTTTTTCAGGGACTTCACAAACTCGACAGGGAGTTTCTTGCTCGTTACTATATGAGAGAGAGAATGCTTCTGGAGCGCTATGAGAACCTGGACAAACTCTCCATTGAACGAAAAACCTATCGTCTGATAAAAGCGATTGAGGGGTTGAGGCATGAGTGATCGACATTTTCTCCAGGAGATTGAAGAGAATGTTTTTATCCTCTATGGAGAGAAACCAAGCTCGCATGTGTACATCATCAAGGGTGAGTACAAGAACGTCCTTATCGATACGGGAACGAGGGGGAATTTCCATCGGATTGTGATGGCTTTGACCCAGATTGGCCTCAAGGTGAGTGATATTCATATGGTGATCTGTACGCATGAGCATTACGATCATGTCGGGGGGATTGGGTTTTTCTATGAAACGGCAGTGATCGCGGCTGATAGGTTTGCTGCTACCAAGATTGAGTTGCAGGATGAGTATGTGATCCATGCCATTGTCCATGGGGAGGAGGCTATCCAGTCCCGAGTGAATATCTGGCTCACAGATCAGAATCTTTTTGATTTTGGAAACTATAAGTTTCGAGTGTTTGCGACACCAGGGCATACGTCGGGGTGTATCTGTTTGTATGAACTCAATCAGCGGTTTCTCTTTTCCGGGGATACGGTGTTTGCCGATGGGGTGATCTCCAAGATCTCTCAGTCTGGTAGCTATGGTGATTATATCAACTCTCTGGAACGTTTGAGCACCCTTCAGATTCGCCGGATTTTTCCCGGACATGGGAAAATCTGCGATTATCCCCAGGAGACACTAAAGCAATCTATTGCTAATGCCCGTCTTCATCTCCAGGAGTACAATGCGTCCCTACTTGAAAACAGGAAAAAGGAGTGTGAGGAATCATGAAAAGATGGTTTTTGGTGGGAGGGATAGGGGTTCTTCTTTTGCTGGTGGGGTGCAAAGCCGAGGGCAATCCTCACCTCTTGTACAATGAGGGTGTCAGGGTCTGGCAGGAGGGGGAGCAGACAAAGGGGCTGTATCTGGTGAAGAAGGCGTATCTTCTCGAACCTCGAAAGGAGGTTCGGGTGGCGTATCAGCGGATGCGTCTCGAGCTGGGCAAACCTTCTCTGGGTGGAAATGTGATGCTGGGGATAAAGGGGGCGAACAGGCTGGCCTGGCTTGGGGTGTGGCTTCTCATTGTGGGGGCAGGGCTTTTGGTGCTCAAGCGAGGCGAATGGGAAAACCCTCTCTTAAAAAAGGCACAGGAGTGGAGGTTTTTGTGGGCTGTCATTGTAGCGGTGTATCTGATGGCGGGATGTTGTCTGGTGGTACAGGCAGTGGTGGGATGGAGGATGTTTTTTTCTGAGGCTGCTGTGATTGTGGAGAATACGTCGCTTCTGGATAGGCCAGAGGAGGGGGGACTGGCGATTTCACAGGTTGCTGGGGGAGAGGAGGGGTGGATTCTACGGCGTGATGGGGGATATGTGCTGTTTCGTTCGGAAAGTGGACAGGAGGGGTGGATAGCCACAAATCTGTGCTGGGGGGTATGGCGATGATAGATGTTCTCTCTCTCTGGATTCTGGCAACAGTGGCGTTGCTTCTGACTGGTTTGGTGGGGTGGTCTTTTTGGGCGGTGTTTCTCAGTCAGACGATCGAACGGCGTGTGCAGAGGCTCTACAAGAAAGGGGAGTATCAGGAGTGTGTGAGATTGATTTCCGATCGCTTGGGAAAAAGCGAAGGGCTTTCTCATAAGGAACGTTTGTTTTTGTTGTATTATCTAGCCAGGTCGTATGAATCTCTCAATCAGATGGTGAGTGCCCTGCAGTTTTATCAGGAGGCGAGTCGGGTAGCAGGACCCAAGCATTCGCTTTATAACGACTTGCTTCTCGCTATGGTAAGTCTCTACCAGCGTCAACAGAACTATAAAGAAGCCCTGGCGTATGCCTTGATGGTGCTTCAGCAAAAGGAGGATAATCCGCTCGCACTCCTCAAGGCGGCAGAGTGTCAGTATGCGCTCCATCACACCAAAAAGGCCAGAGAGCTTCTGGAGAGGCTCTTGAAGAAGCGACCCGGGGTGCTCGATGGACGGTTTCTCTATGGGAAGATTTTGTATGAGACGGGACATGCTGCCTTTGCCTTGAGGGAATGGGAACTTCTCATTCGGTACAACTATCAGGAGGGACGGTTGTGGTTTTACTATGCCCGTTGTCTGGAAAATGTACGAAAGTATTTTGAGGCGTTGAATGCGTATGAAACCTTTCTCAAACAGTATGCTTCTGGATATCCTGAAGAGCGGTATAAGAGCTGGTTGGCAGTGATACAGATATGGATTAAACTCAAGGAGTACCACAAGGGGATCCAGTATGTTTCGGAATACCTTGCTCAACCAGCCCCAGAGGATATCAAAAAAGAGCTCCTCTATCTCTATGCCAATCTCCTCTGGAATACAGGAGAGGAGTACCAGTCGCTCAAGAATATTGAGCGTATCTATATGATGGATTCCCAGTTTCGGGATGTGAGAGTGACCTACGAAATGTACAAGAAACTTCTCCCCCATAGCTATCTCTCCCAGTATTTTACCTCGAGGGAGGATGTTTTTCTTTCGGTGTGCAAAAAACTCCTTGGTCGTACACCTTTTCAGCAGGTGGTGGTCAATGCTGATGTGGCTATTTATGGGAAAGGGAGTTTTTATGTGGTTTTCTGGCGTCATATTGAGGCGGTTTCTCATAGTAAGCTCACGGATATGATGGTGCTTTTGACTAGTTCTGATAACCTGCCTTCAAGTGTGGAGATGTATAGTCTGATGGGGGTGAGGGAGGATGCGGTACTTCATGAGCTTCTCAAAAAGAGCCATCTGGTTGAGGGACAGGAGTTCATTCAGGCGGTGAAGGAAGTGGTTGGGTGATGGCCTCGGAGCATCGCTTGCGCGACGCTCCGAGTGCCGGGGGCACTGGGCAGGTGTGCA